>AACY020535286.1_pt1 | contig 14290 bp, 12 predicted proteins | sample 267378 | NCBI WGS metagenome assembly AACY02 (sample SAMN02954345, study PRJNA13694) | marine metagenome | biome: aquatic; feature: ocean; material: water; isolation source: isolated as part of a large dataset composed predominantly from surface... | reverse complement strand
ACGCGGACCTGATCTGCCGCGACGGCATCCGCTTGAAAGCCGCGGTGTGGCGACCCCCTGGCGACGGGCCCTGGCCGGCTCTGGTGATGCGCCAGCCCTACGGTCGCGCCATCGCCTCCAGCGTCACCCTCGCCCACCCGCAGTGGTGGGCTGCACAGGGTTATCTGGTGATCGTCCAGGACGTCCGCGGTCAGGGGGAGTCTCAGGGAGAGTTCCGCGGCTTCGCCCAGGAAGCTGCCGACACCGCCGACACCCTGGCGTGGGTGCGATGTCAGCCGGACTGCAACGGCCGCATCGGCTTGTATGGCTTCTCTTATCAAGGCTTCAGCCAACTGGTGGGCGACAGCAGCGTGCCACCCCCTGATTGCCTGGCCCCGGCGATGACCGGCCTCGATGAGCGGGACCACTGGAGTTGTGAAGGCGGTGCCCACTGGTGGCATCTCGGCCTGGGCTGGGGTCTGCAGCTGGCGGCGCTCCAGGCCGCTCGCCGCGGTGATGCGGAGGCCTGGGACGCGATCCGATGCGCCCTGGAAACGGGGAGCTATCTCCGCGAGGGGCGCGCCCTGCTGGCGCAGCACGATCGCCGGGGGATGGCGCACCGCTGGCTGAGCGAAGACCCAAGGGAACGCCAGCGATGGGCGATCCATTCGCCGGCGCCCGGCTGGTTGGCCAAGCCGATGCTGCTGATCGGCGGCTGGTGGGACCCCCATCTCCGCGGCGTGCTGGATCTTCAGGCCCGCAGCCTCGCCGCGGGAGGCGAACCGGAGCTGCACATCGGTCCGGCCACCCATCTGCAGTGGTGGCCTGAGGTGCAGGCGCTGCATCGCCGCTTCTTCCAGCGTCATCTGATCGATGCGGATCCCGATCCCACCCCACACCAACAGGTGCATCTCTGGGACCAGCGGCTGGAGTGCTGGGGCCACGGCGTCGCGGATCGGGCCGAGGGGGGCTGCTGGCAGCTGTGGGGCAACGCCCTGAGCAGCCATGACCCGACAGTGGGTCAGCTGAGGCTCGCCGCTGCGCGCCAGGCCTCCCCCCCAACAACGCCGGTGGTCATCGTCCATGACCCCTGGCGGCCGGTGCCGGCGATCGGTGGCCACCTGAGCGCCTCGGCGGGTCGGTGCGATCGACGCAGTCTGGATGCCCGCAATGATGTGGTCACATTCACCAGCCCCCCACTCGAATCACGCCACCGCCTGCGAGGCCGTCCCGAGCTGGAACTGATCGCCTGGGCTGATCAACCCGGGTTCGATCTCTGCGCCGCCCTCTCGGTCTGCCCCGCCGGCTCCGACGCTGTCGAACAGCTGAGCACCGGCGTGAGCCGGCAGCTGGGCCCGGCCGCCCTTCAAGCCCAGAGCCAGCGACTGGAACTGCAAGCCCTGGAAGCGGAGCTCCAGCCGGGCGATCGCCTGCGCCTCTCCCTGGCCGGAGCCGCCTGGCCGGCGATTGCCATCAACCCTGGCCACACCGAGCATCCCTGCGGCCCGCCGAGCAGCCACTGCCGGATCATCACCATCACGATCCGCAGCGACAGCGCGCGCCTGCGCTTCCTGCCCCTGATCCCTGCCCCAAGCCGCTGAACCTCCGGCAAACTGGGCGCCAGCTCCGCCTCAGTCGCCCGTGAACATCGCCGCCCGTCTGCTTGCCGTTGCCCTGAGTGCCCCGCTCGGAGCGCTGCTTCCCGGCGCCACAGGCGTGGCCCTGGGCACACCAGCCCTCGCCCAGGCTCAGGCGATGCCATCGGCGGCCCCCAGCACCAGCCTGACGGCCGCCCAGGCCAATAAGGCTGCCCGCACGCTCCTGGAAGCCATCAAGGGGAAGGACGGCGCCACGATCTACAACGGCCTCTCCGATCCCCTGCGCAACAGCACCAGCATCCAGGCCGTGCAGCAGCGGATGGACAGCAATCCCCGGGTGACCTCCTATCGGATCAGCGAGATCTCCCGCGGCATGGATGACACCACCGTCGAGGCCTTCGCCGTGGTGGAGACGCGCCAAGGCGAGGTGCCGCTGCTGCTGGTGCTCGACGACAGCGGCAAGTTGGTGGCCTGGAAATGGGTGGGCACCACCCTGCCGATCGAGGAAACGGCGCTGAAGTTCGTGAACGATCTGGATGCCGGTCGCTGGATTGCCGCCCGTTACTACCTCGATCTGGAGTTCCAGCAGGAACTGACCCCCCAGGATCTGAAGCGCAAGTGGACCAAACTGGAACGCACCCTCGGCGGCGTCAAGCGGGTGAAGAGTGCGCTGGTGGCCAGTCAGGGCGGCGAGCAGCAACTGGTGCTGGTCACAATCGAATTCGGCAAGGTGACCGACAACCTGTTCGTGATCTTCAACCGTGAAGGCCGGATCATCAACGTGGATTTCTCAGCTGATCTGGTCTGAGCCCGATCTGGGCCGCCACGGTGGTTGGCTGCCAGGTTTTTCCGCTTAAGCTCCCGGCCAATCAAGCATTGGCCGGCATGACCAGCACCGTTCTCGACTGGATGGTTCAGGACGGTCAGCGTCTGGCGGAATGCCGCCATGACCACCCCTTCGCCGTTCTGGGCCCCCAGCCGCTGGAGGGTGGCCGCTGGGTGGTGCGGGCCTGGATGCCCGAAGCCGATCGGGTTGAGCTCCTGCTCGACGGTCAACGCCTGCCGATGCAGACGCCCCACCACCCCTGGCTATTCGAGGCAGAGTGTGCCCACGACCCCGGCAACGCCTACCAACTGCAGGTGAGCCGGGGTGGCATCGAGCATGTGCAGCACGACCCCTGGGCCTTCCGCGACGAGTGGATGGGGGAGATGGATCGCCATCTCTTCGCCGAGGGCAATCATCACCACATCTGGCGGCGGATGGGGGCCCACCGCACCCAGATCAACGGGGTAGACGGGGTGATGTTCTGCCTCTGGGCCCCGCACGCCCGCAGCGTGAGCGTGATCGGTGACCTCAACAGCTGGGACGGGCGCCACCACCCCATGCAGCAACGCCTGGGTGGCATCTGGGAACTGTTTGTTCCCGGTCTGGCCGAAGGCCAGCTCTATAAATACGAAATCCGCACCCAGGACGGCCACTGCTATCAGAAGGCCGACCCCTACGGCTTCCAGCACGAGGTGCGCCCCGCCACCAGCTCGGTTGTGAACCACCTGGATGGGTTCGACTGGAGCGATGCGCGCTGGATGCAGGAGCGCGACAGCCGCAATCCCCTCGACCAGCCGATTGCGGTGTATGAGATGCACCTGGGCAGCTGGATCCATGCCTCAGCCGAGGAGCCCTTCATCGAGGCCGATGGCACGGCCCGGCCCCCCGTGCCCGCCGCCGACCTCAAACCGGGCGCCCGTCTGCTCACCTACCCGGAGCTGGCGGATCGCCTGATCCCCTACGTGAAGGAACGGGGCTTCACCCACATCGAACTGATGCCGATCACGGAGCATCCCTTCGATGGCTCCTGGGGCTACCAGGTCACCGGCTGGTACGCGCCCACCAGCCGCTATGGCACCCCGGATGAATTCCGTGCCTTCGTGGATCGCTGCCATGCCGAAGGCATTGGCGTGATCATCGACTGGGTGCCGGGGCACTTCCCGCGCGACAGCCACGGCCTCGCTTTCTTTGACGGTTGCCATCTCTACGAACACGCTGATCCCCGCATCGGCGAGCACAAGGAGTGGGGCACGCTGATCTTCAACTACAGCCGCAACGAAGTGCGCAACTTCCTTGTGGCCAACCTGGTGTTCTGGTTTGACCAGTTCCACATCGATGGCATTCGGGTGGATGCGGTGGCCTCCATGCTGTATCGCGACTATCTGCGGCCCGATGGTGAATGGCTGCCCAACGAACATGGCGGCAGGGAAAACACCGAAGCGGTCCGCTTCCTGCAACAGGCCAACCACGTGCTGTTCCAGCACTTCCCTGGCGCCCTCTCCATCGCAGAAGAATCCACCACCTGGCCGATGGTGACCCAACCCACCGACATTGGCGGCCTGGGCTTCAACCTGAAATGGAACATGGGCTGGATGCACGACATGCTCGACTACTTCGAGCTCGATCCCTGGTTCCGCCAGTTCCACCAGAACAACATCACCTTCTCGATCTGGTACAACTACACCGAGAACTTCATGCTGGCCCTCAGCCACGATGAAGTGGTCCACGGCAAGAGCCATCTTCTCCACAAGATGCCTGGGGATGATTGGCAGAAATATGCCAACACCCGCGCCCTTCTGGCCTACATGTGGACCCATCCCGGCAAGAAGACCATCTTCATGGGCATGGAATTCGGCCAGCGCGCCGAATGGAACGTGTGGGGTGACCTGCAGTGGGATCTCCTCCAGTTCGAACCGCATCAAGGCCTGCAGCGGCTGGTGGGTGACCTCAATGCGCTCTACAAAGCCGAGCCGGCTCTCTGGCGCGACGACTTTGATCAATACGGGTTCCAGTGGATCGACTGCAACGACAATCGCCACTCGGTGATCAGTTTCATGCGGCGCGAGAGCGCCGGTGGCAGCTGGCTGGTGGTGGTGGCCAACTTCACGCCCCAGAGCCATTCCCATTACCGGGTGGGAGTGCCGGTTGCCGGCTTCTACGAGGAGATCTTCAACACTGATGCAGCGCAATACGGCGGCAGCAACCTCGGCAACATGGGCGGCAAACCCACCGATGAGTGGGGCATCCATGGCTATGAGCACTCGCTCGATCTCTGCCTGCCCCCCCTCAGCGTGATGGTGTTCCGTCACGACCCGAAGCGGAGTTTGCTGGCCGGCGAAAGCGATGTGACGAACCCAACGGCTTCGGCCTGACCACGCGGGGAGTGGCGGGTTCTCTCAGGTAGGTTGCCCGCTTGATCCGACCGCATTCATGAGCGACGCCCTTCCCCTGCTGCTCCGCGCCGCCCGAGGTGAAGTCGTCGAGCGGCCGCCGGTGTGGATGATGCGCCAGGCGGGCCGCTACATGAAGATCTACCGCGACCTGCGCGATCGCTATCCCAGCTTCCGCGAACGTTCGGAAAATCCCGATCTCTCCTACGAGATCTCGATGCAACCGTTCCACGCCTTCAAGCCCGACGGCGTGATCCTGTTCTCCGACATCCTCACGCCCCTGCCGGGCATGGGGATCGATTTCGACATCATCGAAAGCAAGGGCCCCCAGATCAATGCGCCGATCCGCACGATCGAACAGGTGAAGGCGCTGCGACCACTGGAGCCCGCAGAGTCGATGCCCTTTGTGGGTGAGGTGCTGGGTCGCCTGCGGCAGAGCGTGGGCAATCAAGCCGCCGTGCTCGGTTTCGTGGGTGCGCCCTGGACCCTGGCCGCCTACGTGGTGGAAGGCAAGAGCAGCAAGAATTATGCGGTGATCAAGGCGATGGCCTTCCGCGAACCCGAACTGCTGCATCAACTGCTTGATCACTTCGCGGAGTCGATCGCCACCTATCTGCGCTACCAGATCGATGCCGGCGCCCAGGTGGTGCAGATGTTCGATTCCTGGGCCGGCCAGCTCAGCCCGACGGATTACGACACCTTCGCCGCTCCTTATCAGAAGAAAGTGGTGGATCGGGTCAAGCAGACCCACCCCGACACCCCCTTCATCCTCTACATCTCCGGCAGCGCCGGGGTGATCGAGCGCATGGGCCGCACCGGTGTGGACATCGTGTCGCTCGATTGGACCGTGGACATGGCCGATGGCTGTGCTCGCTTGCCCGAACACCTCGGAGTGCAAGGCAACGTGGATCCTGGCCTGCTGTTCGGAACGCCGGAAGCGATCCGCGATCGGATCGATGACTGCGTGCGCAAGGCGCGCGGCCGCCGCCACATCCTCAACCTTGGCCACGGCATTCTTCCCGGCACCCCGGAGGAGAACGGGGCCGCCTTCTTTGAGGCGGGCAAATCGGTGATGGAGCGGCTCGGAGCTCTGGCTTGAGCGGCGACCCTCAACACTCCAGCGTGCCCTCGCGCATCCTGATCACCGGCGCCAGTGGCTGCGTGGGCCAGTACACAGCGGCCTGGCTGCTCGAACACAGTGATGCCGAACTGCTGCTCTGGCTGCGGGATCCGGCCAAGCTCACGGCGATCGCGGCCGATCAGCCCCGGGTGCGGCTGCTGGTGGGTGACCTGCGGGACACCGATCGCTTCGCCGCCGATCTGGCCGGGGTGAACCGCGTGATCCACACCGCCACCGCCTGGGGGGATCCGGAACGGGCGGAGCAGGTGAATGTGGTGGCGGTGAAACGTCTCCTGGCCCTGCTCAATCCGGCACAGATCGAACAGATCACCTACTTCTCCACGGCCAGCATCCTCGATCGCCACCTCCAGCCGCTGCCCGAGGCGCTTGCCTACGGCACGGAATACATCCAGACCAAGGCCCGATGCCTGCGCGATCTTGAGCAGCATCCCCTGGCCGAGAAGATCGTGGCGGTGTTTCCCACCCTGGTGTTCGGGGGTCGGGTGGATGGCAGCAGTCCGTTTCCCACCAGCTACCTCACCGAAGGGCTGGCCGAAGCGAGCAAGTGGTTGTGGCTGGCCCGCTGGCTCCGGGCTGATGCCAGCTTCCACTTCATCCATGCAGCCGACATCGCCGCGATCTGTGGCCATCTCGCCACCACACCGCACCGGCCCAATCCGGAGCCGGGGCAAGGCCCTGTGCGGCGCATCGTGATGGGGCAGGCCGCCCTCGGTGTCAACGAAGCCGTGGCCACCCTCTGCCGCTGGCGCGGCGTGGCCCGCACCCCCGGCATTCCCCTCTGGCCCTGGCTGATCGAGACCCTGATCCGCATCCTGCCGATCGAAGTGAACGCCTGGGATCGGTTTTCGATCCGCCAACGCCACTTCATTCACGATCCGGTCAGCCAGCCGGAGCGCTTCGGTGGCTGCAGCCATGCCCCCGACCTTGACGCCGTGCTTCAGGATTCGGGCCTGCCTCGGCGGGGACGCCTCTGATCAGCGTTAAGATTGCGCTCAGTTTTGATCACGCGTTGATGTCCCGTCTCCGCTCTCTGATTTCCGCCTGCTTCGCCCTGATCCTCGTGTTCGGCCTCGGCATCGCCTCGGCCAACGCAGCCACCGTGGAAGTGAAGCTGGGCAGCGACTCCGGCATGCTCGCTTTCGAACCCAGCACCGTCACGATCAAAGCCGGTGACACCGTCAAGTTCGTGAACAACAAGATGGCGCCTCACAATGCCGTCTTCGAGGGACATGACGAGCTGAGCCACACCGATCTCGCCTTCGCCCCCGGTGAGTCCTGGGAAGAAACCTTCACCACCGCCGGCACCTACGACTACTACTGCGAGCCCCATCGTGGTGCTGGCATGGTCGGCAAAGTCATCGTGGAGTGATCGGCTGACCGATCCGTTCAAAATTCCAGACCCGGTGGTGATGATCCAATCACCACCGGGCTTTTTTTTGGCGAGGGTCTGGATAGGGTTGGTTGAGCCGCGACGCAACGCCTTGCCCCTGCCCGGCCTGACTCTTGCTGTGCTGCTGTTCCTGTGTTGGAGCTTGCTCGGCGGCAGCCCAGCCCAGGCCCTCAGGCCGACGGAGCCGATGCCGGCCAATCTCGAGAACGGCAGTCAGGTCTTCTCAACCCAGTGCGCCGCTTGCCACATGGGCGGCGGCAACGTGATTCGGGCCAGCCGCACCCTCAGCCAGAGCGATCTGCAAGCCCACCTTGCGGCCTACCGCAGCGATCACCTCGAAGCGATCGAAGACCAGGTCGAACACGGCAAAAATGCGATGCCGGCCTTTGCCAGCAAGCTGAGCGAGCAAGACATCGCGGACGTGGCGGCCTTCGTGGAAGAGCAGGCGGAGCGGGGCTGGGGCCGATGAGTCGTGAGGCGCTACGAGAGTTTGTTCATGCCGTGGAACACAGCGCCGCGCTGCGGCGCGACTGCCATCAGGTTCAGGATGCGGAGGGGTTGATCGCCCTGGCCCTGCGCTACGGCTTCGCGATCAACCACCAAGACCTTGAAGACGATGCCCGCTGCGAGGCGATCGACGCCTGGTTCGCCACCAGCAGGATTCAGCGGAAGCGATCCAGCACCGCCAGATAGAGCGCCTCATCCACCTCCCTGATGTCGTATTCCGTCGGCATGGCGCCGTGGTGATGTTCGTGCACCACCATCCAGCACCTGCGCTCCGGGTCCTGGGGTGAGGAGCCATAACGCTCCCTGACCCGCTCCACCAGCGCCGACACCACAGCAGGATCCACTGCATCCGTTTCAGCCATGGCTGCTCCCCTGCCTCCCCGAAGATTCGGCTGACCCTACCGAGTGAGACCGGTTTGCCGCAGGCTGCCGCAGAGACCGAACGGAACGGATTCGGTTCTCCGCTCCCCAGGGCGTCTCGCCGTTCATACGGTTTGGAGAGCACAACACAGATCCATGCAACCCACGGCCGAACAGTTCACCGAAAAGGCCTGGGCCGCGATCCTGTCGGCCCAGCAGCTGGCCCAGAGCCGGCGCCATCAGCAACTGGAAACGGAACACCTGCTGCTTGCGCTGCTGGAGCAGAACGGGCTGGCCTCGCGCATCCTCGAGAAGGCCGGCGTCTCCCCTCCAGCGCTCACAAGCGCGGTGGACACCCACCTGAATCAACAAGCGGCGCTGCAAAGCCCTCCTGAATCGGTGTATCTCGGCAAAGGCCTGAGCGATCTGTTCGACCGGGCCGACGGGATCAAGCAGACCTACGGCGACAGCTATCTCTCCATCGAGCATCTCCTGCTGGCCCTGGCCGAGGATCCACGCTGCGGCAAGCGGCTCCTCAGCCAGGCGGGTGTGGATGCTCAAGGCCTGAAAACCGCCGTAGACGCTGTGCGCGGCAGCCAGAAAGTGACCGATCAGAACCCCGAAGGCACCTACGAATCACTGGAAAAGTATGGGCGGGATCTCACGGCCGCGGCCCGCGATGGCAAGCTCGATCCGGTGATCGGCCGGGATGAGGAAATCCGGCGCACGATCCAGATCCTCAGCCGCCGCACCAAGAACAATCCGGTGCTGATCGGCGAACCCGGCGTGGGGAAAACGGCGATCGTGGAGGGGCTCGCTCAGCGCATCGTCAACGGCGATGTGCCCCAGGCCCTGCAGAACCGCCAGCTCATCGCCCTCGACATGGGCGCCCTAATCGCCGGCGCCAAATATCGCGGTGAGTTCGAAGAGCGACTCAAGGCCGTGCTCAAAGAGGTGACCGCCTCCGAAGGGCGGATCGTGCTGTTCATCGACGAAATCCACACCGTGGTGGGCGCCGGTGCCACCGGTGGCGCCATGGATGCGAGCAACCTGCTCAAGCCGATGCTCGCCCGCGGTGAACTGCGCTGCATCGGAGCCACCACCCTGGATGAGCATCGCCAGCACATCGAAAAGGATCCCGCCCTCGAGCGGCGCTTCCAGCAGGTGCTGGTGGATCAACCCACGGTGGAAGACACGATCTCGATTCTGCGCGGTCTCAAGGAGCGCTATGAGGTGCACCACGGCGTGCGCATCGCCGACAGCGCCCTGGTGGCCGCCGCCGTTCTCAGCAGCCGCTACATCGCCGATCGCTTCCTGCCCGACAAGGCGATCGATCTGGTGGATGAATCCGCCGCCCGCTTGAAGATGGAGATCACCTCCAAACCGGAGGAGATCGACGAGATCGATCGCAAAATCCTGCAGCTGGAGATGGAAAAACTCTCCCTGGGCCGCGAGTCGGATGCGGCCAGCCAGGAACGGCTGGAGCGCCTGGAGCGGGAACTCGCCGAACTGGCTGAACAGCAGAGCAACCTCAATGCCCAATGGCAGCAGGAGAAAGGAGCCATCGATGAACTCTCGGCCCTCAAGGAGGAGATCGAGAAAGTGCAGCTGCAGGTGGAGCAGGCGAAGCGGAATTACGACCTCAACAAGGCCGCCGAGCTGGAATACGGCACCCTGGCCACCCTGCAGAAGCAGTTAAGTGCCAAGGAGGCGGCTCTCGCCGGCGACGATGGCGGCAGCAACGGCGAGAAATCGCTGTTGCGGGAGGAAGTCACCGAAGACGACATCGCCGAGGTGATCGCCAAATGGACCGGCATCCCCGTGGCGAAGCTTGTGCAGAGCGAGATGGAGAAACTGCTCGGTCTCGAAGACCAGCTGCACGAACGGGTCGTCGGCCAACAGCAGGCGGTGACGGCCGTCGCCGATGCGATCCAGCGCTCCCGCGCCGGCCTCAGCGACCCGCATCGGCCGATCGCCAGCTTCCTCTTCCTCGGCCCCACCGGCGTCGGCAAAACCGAGCTCTCCAAGGCGCTGGCCGCCCAGCTGTTCGACAGCGAAGACGCCATGGTGCGCATCGACATGTCGGAGTACATGGAGAAGCACAGCGTCAGCCGCCTGATCGGGGCGCCTCCGGGTTATGTCGGCTACGAAGCCGGTGGCCAGCTCACTGAGGCGGTGCGACGACGCCCCTATGCGGTGATCCTGTTCGACGAGGTGGAGAAGGCGCACCCCGACGTGTTCAACGTGATGCTCCAGATCCTCGATGACGGGCGCGTCACCGATGGGCAGGGCCGCACCGTGGATTTCACCAACGCGGTGCTCATCCTCACCAGCAACATCGGCAGCCAGTCGATCCTCGATCTCGGCGGTGATGACAGCCAGCACAGCGAGATGGAGCGGCGCGTGAATGACGCTCTCAGGGCCCACTTCCGGCCCGAGTTCCTCAACCGGCTCGATGAAACGATCATCTTCCACAGCCTGCGCCGCGAGGAGCTGCACCGGATCGTGAACCTCCAGGTGGAGCGGCTGCGGCAGCGCCTCAGCGATCGGAAACTCGGCCTCAGCATCAGCGATGGGGCCACCGACTGGCTCGCCAATGCCGGCTACGACCCGGTGTATGGCGCTCGGCCGCTGAAGCGGGCAATCCAGCGTGAACTGGAAACACCGATCGCCAAAGCCATCCTGGCCGGACGCTTCAGCGATGGCACCACGGTGCAGGTGGAGGTGGATCAGGAGCGGCTGGTGCTGCGCTGAGCTCCGCGGGCGAACCACTCCGGTTGCGCCTCATAACAGGCGGCATTGGCCCGGTTCTCCCGGGCCTCCACCTTCCAGCAGCAGGTGCGACCGCCATCCCGGTCCTGCAGCAGCTCATTCGCCCAGCCCCAGAGCAGTTCAGCGCTGGCCTCCATCCCCACATTGCGCATCACGCGCAGGTTCAGGGCTCCCTGATCGTGGAGGCGTTGCCAATCGGCCAGCAGGGGATCATCGGCATTCACCAGAAAGGTGTGATCAAACTGATCGCGCAGACGCGCTTCCAGGGAGCGAAGACTGGAGAAATCCACCACAAAGCCACAGGCATCCAGCTCGCTGGCCGCGAACCAAAACGTGAAACTGCGGCTGTAGCCGTGCACGAAATGGCAGTGGCCCGGATGACGCCACTGGCGATGGCAGCAGGGATAGCCCTCGAAATGCTTGCTGCAGGTGTAACCGGCGGGAGGCAACGACATCGGAGACGGCATCACAACGGGACAGGGCGCACGCTGCGGGAGGATCTTCCTGTCTACATCTGCATGACTCTGGCCGATCCGATGCCGCCCCTGCCCCCATCCTTCATCGACCAGCTCCGCTTCAACGCAGCCGGCCTGATCCCGGCCATCGCCCAGGACTGGTTGGACGGGGCTGTGCTGATGCAGGCCTGGATGAACCGGGAGGCGCTGGAACGCACCCTCGCCAGCGGCGAGGTGCATTACTGGAGCCGCTCCCGCCAGGAGCTCTGGCACAAGGGCGCCACCAGCGGGCATCGTCAGACCCTGCGGGGGATCCGCTATGACTGCGACGCGGATGTGTTGCTGCTCACGATTGAGCAGGGCGGCGATGTGGCTTGCCACACGGGCGCCCGCAGTTGCTTCTACGACGACGGGCCGCTGCCCAGTGCCGGAGGCGCCGACGCCGCGCCCCCGCCCGCGGATGTGTGCACCGAGCTGATGCGGGTGATCGAAGGCCGGCGTGATCACCCCGAAGCCGGGAGCTACACCAACAAATTGCTCGACGGTGGCGACAACCGCATCCTCAAGAAAATCGGCGAAGAGAGCGCCGAATTCGTGATGGCCTGCAAAGACGACAACGGCGCCGAGATCGCTGGCGAAGCCGCCGACCTGATCTTCCATCTGCAGGTGGCCCTTGCCCACCACGGCGTCAGCTGGCGCCAGGTGCAGCAGGTGCTGGCTGATCGTCGCGGCGCCCCCCGGCGGGACGCGGCAAGCCAAAGCGAGTCGGCTGCTGATGCAACCACTGCAGGGTGAGGCGGTCGCGTTCGCTCAACTGCAACAGGGGCTCTCGCCCCTGATGAACCGCCATCACATCACCCGCATCGGAGCTGTGGCCCCAGAGCCCGAAGGCATGGCCCAGTTCATGCAGGGCCGTGGCCTGGAGCACAGGACCGCGCAACTCCGGAGACACGAGCACGGTGACCTGCGGCTCAAGGCGCCAGCGATCCAACCGTTGCACCTCCACCACCTGGAGCAGACTGCGGCCATTGCTGGCCCGCCACCCCGCCGCAAGTTGACGTAAGGGCGGCCGGCGGCGCTCGAGGCGCACCTGGGCACGATCGGGATCATCCACACGGACAATCGGCACGACCTGCCCCCAGGTGGCCAGAGCCGCACCGACTGCCTCAAGCCAACGCCTCTCCCAGCGATCGGGCCTGACGCCGCGGGCCGGCTCCAACCAGACACACCAGCGAGGAAGGACGGGAGGTCCTTTCACCGTGCTGGCCAGGGCGTCGCCGTAACCCGGAGCACCTCGACGCTCCGGTGGCTGAACGGCCAACGCGAGAGTTCGAACCTCCTGGGCCGGAGGGCATGGATCAGCAATCACGCCGCCGGCAGCCCCACCCCGCGGGCCATCAGCGTGGCCAGGAGTGGAACGAAGGCGAATCCCACCAGCTCCACGTTGATGATCCAGCCCAGACGCGTGGCCAAGGCCTCGCTCACCTTCGGCAGCTCACCCTTGCGCAGGGGGATGGCCCAGAGGATGTAGGTGATGGTGGGGTAGAGCGACAGGGCACCAACCGAGAGATAGAGCCCCACCTTCCACCAGAACAGGGGGTTGCTGGTGTAGAAGGCGCTGCCCTGGCCGAAGTAGAGCACCCGGAGAATGCCGCTCACGAGCAGGGCCAGGGCTGCCAGGCCATAGATGATGTCGGTGATCACCATCGCGGTGGCGGCACGCCGATCGGGATCAGGACGGAGCAGGCGTCGCTCGACCACGAGGGCGGCGAAGCAGAGCATGAAGCTCAGGTAATGCACATACGCCACGCCGGCGCTTTTGGCGACCGCGGGGGTCAGCAGGGTGGCCAGAGGCATGGGAGCAGATCAGAGGGGCTGAGGGTAGCGAGGGAGCGGGGTTGTCGCGGTCACACCACGCAGCAGCGCCCAATGGAAAAACAAAAGCAAACCTGAATAATGCAGCAATCTGGAACTTCGTACAAAGTATGAATTCCGCAGTCTTTCTTACACTCGCAAAGACAAAAGGTTTTCGTTCTAGGTTCAAAAAAGACAAGCGTCAACCCGGAGTCAGCAATGGTGAGTTCCCTCAGCGCCTTTCTCGGCGAAATCGGTCGCCATCAACTGCTCACTCCGGAGCAAGAACTCACCATGGGCCGCAAGGTTCAGGCGATGGTGGCGATCACCGACCGCTGCATGCTTGCGGGAGGAGAAGGCCCGGCCTGCGAGTACAGCGAGGCTGAAAAACGCGTGATCAAGCGCGGCGAGAAAGCAAAAAATCAAATGATCACTGCCAATTTAAGGCTGGTGGTGAATCTGGCCAAGCGCTATCAGGGCAAGGGTCTGGATCTGCTCGATCTGATCCAGGAAGGAACACTCGGCCTCACCCGAGCTGTCGAGAAATACGACCCCACCCGTGGCCACCGCTTCTCCACCTATGCCTACTGGTGGATCCGCCAGGGCCTGAACCGAGCCCTCTCCACCCAGAGCCGCACCATCCGCATTCCCGTGAATGTGAATGAAAAGCTCACCAAACTGCGGGCTGCCAAAGCGCGCTTGATGCAGCGCCATGGCCAACCAGCCAGCCCGGAACAACTGGCGGAGGCGATGAACATTCCCCTCAATGAGGTGGAGGATCTGCTCGCCTGTGAACTCCGTAGCGTCACGGTGAGTTTGCAGGGAATTGTGAAATCAAAAGCCGATCCATCCGAACTGGTGGATGTGCTTCCCAGTGATGAATTACCGCCGATGGAGCGGGCGGAAATCGCCGAGCGCACCGCCTCCGCCTGGACGCTGCTGGAGAAAGCCAATCTCACTCCCAAGGAACGCACGGTGGTGATGCTGCGCTTCGGATTGGATGGCAGTCACGAATGGC
>AACY020299324.1_pt1 | contig 14295 bp, 14 predicted proteins | sample 267378 | NCBI WGS metagenome assembly AACY02 (sample SAMN02954345, study PRJNA13694) | marine metagenome | biome: aquatic; feature: ocean; material: water; isolation source: isolated as part of a large dataset composed predominantly from surface... | reverse complement strand
GGCTCGTGGTGAGCCCACCTGATTGTTGATGATCAAATGAATGGTGCCGCCCGTGCGATAACCGCGGGTCTGGCTCATCTGGAAGGTTTCCATGACGACGCCCTGCCCAGCAAAGGCGGCATCACCGTGGATGACCACGGGCATCACCTTTCGGTGCTGATAGTCGAGGCGCCGATCCTGCCGGGCCCGCACGCTGCCCTCAGCCACGGGATTCACGATCTCAAGATGGGACGGGTTAAAGGCCAAAGCGACGTGCATCTCGCCCCCGGGGGTGACCACGTTGGTGGAGAAACCCTGGTGGTATTTCACGTCTCCCGATCCCTGCGCCGGGGACACCTTGCCCTCAAATTCGTCAAAGAGCTCTTCAGGCTGCTTGCCCAGGATATTCACAAGGACATTGAGCCGGCCCCGGTGGGCCATCGCGATGACCGTTTCCACGATGCCGTGGCCCCCGGCACGCTGAAGGCATTCATGCAAAGCGGGAATGAGCGACTCCCCGCCCTCGAGACCGAAGCGCTTGGTTCCGGGGTAGCGGTTCTGCAGGTACTTCTCAAGGCCCTCAGCTGCCGTAAGCCGCTCGAGAATCATCTTCTTGACGTTAACGTCATAGCTCGGATGGGCACGCACGCTCTCGAGGCGCTGCTGCACCCAGAGCTTCTCCGCCTCATCGACGATATGCATGAACTCGGCGCCTACGGAACCGCAGTAGGACGCCTCGAGGGCGCTGATGATCTCCCGAAGGGGCGCTTGCGCGTGGCCAAAAAAGAAAGACCCCGTCTGAAACACCGTATCGAGATCGCCTTCCGAAAGCCGGTGATAGGCTAGATCCAACACGGGGGTGGCCGGGCGCTCCATCAAACCCAGCGGATCGAGGTGGGCGCGCTTATGGCCCCGATGCCGGTAGGCGGAAATGAGCTCAAGAACGCGAACCTGCTTTTGCTCAAGCTCGCTCGATACGGACGGCGGCGGCGTCGCCGGCCGGGCAGATTCCGCGACCGACCAAGCTGTTCGAAATGGGTGCGAATGGGCGCATGGGGCACATCCGGGGCGATCACCCCGCCCACCCGCGGGAGCTGCTCAAAATGGGACCGCCAGGTTTCCGGCACGTCATCGGGATCTTCGAGATAGCGCTCGTACATCTGCTCGATGTAGGCGACGTTCCCCCCGGAAAGGTGGGACGTCCGACGCATGATCTCCATGATGCTTTCTTGCACGGTGGCGGTCCTCGTGGCTTACGCCGAGGCCCCTGCCTCGGGCGCGCATGCGCGACACCCGGCTCGCGCAACCGTTCCGGGAGCGGGCCTTCCCGCTCCCTCAGACCCGATTTTCGGCCTCAGGTTCCCTGAGAAATCAGCATCTGTTTGATGTGGCCGATGGCCCGAGTGGGATTGAGCCCCTTCGGACAAACGGACACGCAGTTCATAATGCCCCGGCAGCGGAAGACGCTGAACGGATCGTCGAGGGACTCGAGGCGCTCCGCCGTGGCGGAATCGCGAGAGTCAGACAGGAAGCGGTAGGCCTGCAACAATCCTGCCGGCCCGATGAACTTTTCCGGGTTCCACCAAAAGGACGGGCAGGAAGTGGAACAGCAGGCGCACAAAATGCACTCGTAGAGGCCGTCCAACTTTTCCCGATCTTCCGGCGTCTGAAGGCGTTCTTGCGCCGGCGCAGGCGAGTCATTCAATAGGTAAGGCTTCACCTTCTCGTACTGGCGATAGAACTGGGTCATATCGACCACGAGATCCCGCACCACGGGCAAGCCGGGCAAGGGACGAAGCACCAGCTTGTTCTTCTTCGCCACCTGGGAAACGGGGGTGATGCAGGCAAGTCCGTTCTTGCCATTCATATTCATCCCATCGGACCCACAGACCCCTTCCCGGCAGGAGCGGCGATAGGCTACGGAAGGATCCTTTGCCTTCATAAGCTCGAGCACGTCGAGCACCATGAGATCCTTGCCCTCAGGAATAGCGACTTCCACGTCCTGCATGTAAGGCGCGCTGTCCTTGGCGGGATCGTAACGATAAATGCTGACTTGCATGGTGATGGCCTCCGACAGGCAGACTTAGTAGGTCCGCACCTTGGGTTCAAAGGTTTCCACGCTCTTCGGCGTGAAGTTCACCGCCCGCTTACCCAGCGTTTTCGTCGCCGGGTTATAGATCGAATGGCACAGCCAATTGGCGTCATCACGATCTTGGAAATCATCCCGTGCATGGGCACCGCGGGACTCCTTACGCTCCATCGCCGAGATTGCCGTGGCTTCCGCAATCTCAAGGAGGTTGCCGAGCTCTAGGGCTTCGAGGCGAGCCGTATTGAAGGCATCGCTCTTGTCCGCAAGGTGCAGCTTAGAGACGCGCTCGCGAATTTCCGCCAACTGCTCTACGCCCTTCTCCATGTACTGCTGCGAGCGGAACACGCCGAAGCTGTTCTGCATGCAGGTTTGGAGCGCCTTGCGCACTTCCGCCACGGACTCGCCGCCGGTGGATTCGTTGAGCTTGGCCAGACGCGCCTGAGCGGCCTCGAGGTCGCTATCGCTGGCCTCGCGGTGAGACACGCCCTGGCGGAGCACCTCTTCGAGATGCAAGCCCGCAGCGCGACCGAACACCACGAGGTCGAGCAGCGAGTTGCCGCCGAGGCGGTTCGCCCCGTGCACCGACACGCAGGCCGCTTCCCCGCAGGCATACAGGCCGTCGATGAAGCTTTCTTGACCACTGCCGTCATCGGCAATGGCTTGACCATGGATGTTGGTGGGCGTCCCCCCCATCATGTAGTGGCAGGTGGGCACGACGGGGATCGGCGCCTTGACCGGGTCCACGTGCGCGAAGGTCCGGGACAGTTCACAAATCCCCGGCAAGCGGCTGTTGAGAATCTTCTCGCCGAGGTGATCGAGCTTCAGCAGCACGTGATCCCCTTCCGGACCACAACCCCGGCCTTCGAGGATCTCAAGCACCATGGAGCGGGCGACCACGTCACGACCCGCGAGATCCTTGGCGTTGGGCGCGTAGCGCTCCATAAAGCGCTCCCCATCCTTATTGATGAGGTAACCGCCCTCGCCCCGGCAGCCTTCCGTCACCAGCGTGCCGGCGCCGTAAATGCCCGTGGGGTGGAACTGCCACATTTCCATGTCTTGCACGGGGAAGCCGGCGCGCAGGGCCATGCCCGTGCCGTCCCCGGTATTCATGAGCGCGTTGGTGGTGGAAGCATAGATCCGCCCCGCACCGCCCGTCGCCAACACCACGGCCTTCGAGCGCACGTACACGGTCTCGCCCGTCTCAATGCAAATGGCCACAACGCCAGTGACGGCGCCGTCCTGGTTCTTGACCAAATCCACCGCGAACCATTCGGACAGGAACGTCGTATTGGCCTTCAGGTTTTGCTGATAGAGGGTGTGGAGCAGCGCATGGCCGGTGCGGTCTGCCGCCGCGCAGGTGCGCGCGGCCTGGCCGCCCTTTCCGTAGTCCTTCGACTGGCCGCCAAAGGGACGCTGGTAAATGCGCCCGGTCTCCGTCCGCGAGAACGGCAGGCCCATGTGCTCAAGCTCGAAAACGGCCTGGGGGCCAACGGAGCACATGTACTCGATGGCGTCCTGGTCTCCAATGTAGTCGGAGCCCTTGACCGTGTCATACATGTGCCAGCGCCAATCGTCGTTGGGATCGTCACTGGCAATCGCACAGGTGATTCCCCCTTGGGCCGACACGGTGTGGGACCGGGTTGGGAAGACCTTCGACATGCATGCGGTCTTAAGACCGCTTTGGGCCAGCTGTAGCGCCGTGCGCATGCCGGACCCGCCACCCCCAACAATGACCGCATCAAAGGTCATGGTACGCAGTTTGGCCATGGCTTATAGCCTCCAAAACAGTTCAAGGGCCCAGCCGACGAAGGTGAATAGCACCGCCGCGCAGACCAGTTGGTAAAGCCCTCGGGCCAGCGTGGCGCGCTGACCGAAGTAGTGCCCGCGAATGTAATCCGTACCGATGGTCCACATGCCAATCCAGGCGTGCGCTGCGGTGGCCAGCACGGCAAGGGTCGAGAACAGGCGCATGGCGCCACTGCCCTGATAAGCAGCCCACTGCTCGAAGGTGACCCCTGGCGTAACCACCAGGAACCCCACCACGCAGATCGTGTAGAGGCCAAGGACGATGGCCGTGACGCGCTGAAGAAGGAAGTCCGACAAACCGCTCCGGGTCAGACTCGTCGCACTCTTTACCATAGCCATGCTCCCGCCAAGGCACTGAGGATAACGGCGGTCACGATCACGAGACGCGCCCCAAGCTGAGCCCCGGCGATGGTGTCGCCAATGTCCCAGTCAAGAAATAGATGCTTGACCCCTGCCGCAAAGTGGTAGCCAAGACCGGTCAACAGGGCCCATGCCATGAACTTACCCAAGGGCGCCGCGAGGAGCGCTTTAGCCGCAACAAAACCCTCGGGGCCTTCAAGGGAAAGATCCAGCGCGTAGAGGCCGAAGAGGAGGCCGCCAAAGAGAATGACACCGGTGATCCGGTGCGTAATGGAGGCCAGTGCCGGGAGCGGGAAGCTGAACTTCGTCAGATCCAGGTTAATTGGCCGCTCATGTGTATTCATCCGCATCCCTCTTTCAAAGCCGCAGGTGGTCTGCCGCGCCCCCACCTCGGGGAGTCGCGGAGGGCGCCGGCCGGCTCGCGCCGAGGGCGCCCTGAGAGATAGAAAGTTTCCCCCTCGGAAGATCTTCCCATCGCCTTTCCCGAGACCGTCGTCCGAGGCTCCCCATGGGGCGCGCAGCGGTCCGAGAAGACGGTGCGCATGATAGTGACCCAGGGCTCTGAACACAAACGAGTTTCGTCAAATTTCCCTGACAACGCGGGACTTAGGGCGCAATTTTGTCCTGGACAGAAGTCGCGTTGACAAGCGCCAAGGGCGTCGCTAGCGTTTCCCCTCGCCCCACGTAACGTGATAACCAGGAGCCAGCCATGGCGAAGAAAGCCCTGCTGTCCATCGACGGCCAGGATCCCATCGAACTGCCCATTCTGGCGGGCACGGAAGGGCCAGAAGTCATCGACGTCTCCAGCCTAACGGGCAAGGGGTATTTCACCTTCGACCCGGGGTTCGTTTCCACGGCCTCCTGCGAGTCGGAAATCACCTATATCGACGGGAACGCTGGGATCTTGCTCCACCGGGGCTACCCCATCGATCAGCTCGCCGAGAAGGCGAGCTTCCTCGAAGTTTGCTATCTGCTGCTGCACGGCGAGTTGCCGAACGCGCAGCAAAAGGCTGACTTTGACCGGACCATCACCCTGCACACCATGGTTCATGAGCAGCTTCGGGTGTTCTTTAACGGCTTCCGCCGCGACGCCCACCCCATGGCGATCATGACCGGCGTGGTGGGGGCGCTCTCGGCCTTCTATCACGATTCTCTGGACATCAATGATGCGCGCCATCGGGAAATTTCTGCCCACCGGCTGATCGCGAAGATGCCCACGCTCGCTGCCATGTCCTATAAGTATTCTCTGGGCCAGCCCTTCATGTACCCCCGGAATGATCTGAGCTACGCCGAGAACTTCCTGTACATGATGTTTGGCAACCCCGCCGAGAACTACGAGGTGAACCCGGTCATTGCGCGCGCCATGGACCGCATTTTCACGCTCCACGCCGACCATGAACAGAACGCGTCGACCTCCACGGTCCGCCTCGCTGGGTCCACCGGGGCCAACCCCTTCGCCTGCATCGCTTCCGGCATAGCGGCGCTCTGGGGGCCCTCCCACGGCGGCGCCAACGAAGCCGTGCTGAACATGCTGGATGAAATTGGGGATGTGTCCCGCGTAGGCGAGTTTGTCAAGAAAGCGAAGGATAAAAACGATCCTTTCCGTCTCATGGGCTTTGGCCACCGGGTCTACAAGAATTATGACCCCCGGGCAAAGGTGATGAAGGAAACCTGCGACGAAGTCCTGGCAGAACTTGGGGTTGGCGACGATCCGCAGCTGAAGCTGGCCATGGAACTAGAGCGCATCGCTCTGGAGGACGAGTACTTCGTAGAGAAGAAGCTCTATCCGAACGTCGACTTCTACTCCGGCATCATTCTCAAGGCCATTGGCATTCCCGTGAACATGTTCACGGTGATCTTCGCCACGGGCCGGACGCCCGGCTGGATCGCCCACTGGAACGAGATGATCTCCGGCAGCTACAAGATAGGCCGCCCGCGCCAGCTGTATCTCGGGAAAGGCGCCCGGGACCTCAAGCCCCTGGCAGAACGCTAAGCCGAGGGCCGCATCGCCTCGTCAAAACCCCGGCGCTTGCCGGGGTTTTTCGTTTAGGACAGGCGGGTGATGAGGGAGGACGTATCCCAACGGCCGCCCCCCGCTGCCTGCACCGCCGCGTAGTACTGATCCACCAGCGCCGTGAGAGGCAGCTGAGCGCCATTGCGACGTGCCTCATCCAGGGTGATCGCAAGATCCTTACGCATCCAGTCCACGGCGAAACCGAAATCAAAGGTCCCCTCCAGCATGGTCTTTCCGCGATTTTCCATCTGCCAGGACTGGGCCGCGCCCTTGGAGATCACCGAAAGCACCGCCTCGCCATCGAGGCCGGCGCGCTGGGCAAAGCTCAGGGCCTCACTGAGCCCCTGAAGCACCCCGGCAATGCAAATTTGGTTCACCATTTTCGCAAGCTGCCCACTGCCCACGGGGCCGAGGCACCGCGCTGCCCGCGCATAGGGGGCAAAAATCGGCTCGGCGCGGGCAAAGTCCACTTCGCCACCGCCCACCATGATGGTGAGGGCGCCGTTCTCCGCCCCCGCTTGACCACCGGAAACAGGCGCATCAAGAAAGCCCGCGCCCTGGGCGGCGCAGGCGCTCCCCAATTCTCGGGCAAGGGCCGCCGAAGCCGTGGTGTGATCGACCAGTAAGGCACCTGGCTCGAGCCCCGCCAAGACGCCGTCTTCGCCGTACACGACGCTGCGCACGTCATCATCGTTGCCAACGCACAGGGCGACCAGCTGAGCGCCGGCAGCGGCGGCCCGGGGCGTCGCAGCCACTTGCCCCGTAAATTTCCCTTGCCAGGCATCAGCTCGAGCCTCGGTCCGGTTGTAGACGGTGACGTCGAAGCCCGCTTTAGCCCAATGGCCAGCCATGGGAAAGCCCATTACCCCAAGCCCCACGAAGGCAACCTTTGTCATTGTTCTCTCCCTAAGCGAAGGACGCAGGACGCCCCGCGCGCCCTGCGTTAGACTGGTCCTTTTCTGCGGGGGACCCGCCATGAGCGACGCATCTTGCCACGCCTTAGACCTCCCTGCCCTGCCCGATGAGGCGCTGGGGAAGGACTTGGCCAAATACTTCGGGAAGTGCCGGGAAAAGCTGGGCTTCGTGCCAAACGTGCTTCAGGCCTACGCGTTTAATGCAGAGAAACTTAGCGCATTCATCACCTTCTACAACGATCTCATGCTCGCCGATTCTCCTTTGAGCAAGCTCGAGCGGGAAATGATCGCCGTGGTGGTCTCATCGAAAAATCACTGCTACTACTGCCTGGCCTCCCACGGCGCGGCGGTACGCGAGCTCTCTGGGGACCCCCTCCTTGGGGAACAGCTCGCCATGAACTACCGCGCCGCGGACTTAAGCCCCAAGCATAAGGCCATGCTGGCCTTCGCCGAGCAGCTCACCCTCGCACCGGACAGCATGGACGACGACGACCGCGCCAATCTCCGGGAGGCCGGCTTCAGCGAGCGCGCGATTTGGGATATCGCCGCCGTCGCCGCCTTTTTCAACATGACCAATCGCCTCGCCGCAGCCATCGAGCTTCGGCCCAACGATGAGTACCACTACCAGGCGCGCAGCGCCCCCAAGAAATAAGGACCCACGCTATGAGCACGCCCCTCGGCGCCACCTTCGAAACCAGCGCAGGCACCATCAAGGTGGTGTTCTTCCCGGAACAAGCACCGGTTACCGTTGCCAACTTTGTGAACTTAGTGCAGCAAGGCTTCTACAACGGCCTGAGCTTTCACCGCGTTATCCCCGATTTCATGATTCAGGGCGGGTGCCCTCTAGGTACGGGCACCGGCGGACCGGGCTATCGCTTCGAAGATGAGTTCGATGCGAGCCTTCGCCACGACCGCCCCGGCCGCCTATCCATGGCCAATGCGGGCCCGGGCACGAACGGTAGCCAGTTCTTCATCACCCACGTGCCCACGCCGTGGTTGGACGACGCCCACTCCATCTTCGGGGAAGTCTGTGGAGAAGAGGATCAAGCCGTCGTGAACGCCATTGGCCAGGGTGACCGCATCGAATCGGTAACCATTACCGGCGATGCTTCGGCGCTGCTGGAAGCCCAAAGCGATCGCGTTGCGGGCTGGAACGCCGCCCTCGCCTAGGGGCGCTTCGCCAAAGAAACGAAAAGGCCCCGGGACTCAGCACCCCGGGGCCTTTTTTATGCCTGCAAACCGGGGAGGCTAGCCTTCGCTTTCCGGCGCGTGGACCCGCACAGCGAGCACATCGCGCTTCACACCATGAAGCACCCCATTGGCCGTCGACCCGAGCAACAGGCCAAGGCCATGGCGCCCATGGGTGCCAATAACGATGAGATCCGCGTCGAGGTCGCGGGCGACCCGCTGGATTTCCGTCGCGGCGTGACCAATGGGCGTGAATCGACGGGCCTCCGGCACCCCAAGCACGGCGCCCAAGTCCTTCAGCTTCTTTTCCGCATGGGCCGAGGCTTGCTGTTCCAGCGTGGCCATCTGCTCAGAAAAGTCCCCCGCCAGGCCCACAGCGCCGAACCCGCCATAGACATGTTCGATTGGGCGAACGACGTGGACCAGCGCCAAATGATCGCCGACGCCGGCAATGGCCATGGCCTTATCGATGACTTGCTGACTTTCATCAGATAGGTCGATTGCCACCAGAATATTTTGATAGACGCTCATGCTGTTCCCCTTCCTAGGTTTAGCCCACTACCAGAACAGTAAGCGCTCCCGCACAAGAAAACGCTATGACCTGGGTCAAGGGGGCGGTGCGCCCAGCCACAGCTGGGAAAAACCGCCGGAGCACTCAAGGGTCTGGCCAAGCTCTGCCAACGTCCTCGGGGACAGGGGGTAAAGCCCGCCGCCCTGATGGTCGAGTAAGTAAATCGGACGATCCAAGGCCCACAGCGCGGCTTCTAGGTCCGTAATTTTCTGACTCAAGCGGGCAAGGCCTTCCGGCCAGAACTCCACCAACAGCCGCGCCTCAGGGCTTCGCCGGAGCGTTTCCCGAAAGCCCGCAAGGACCATGACCTCGCTCCCTTGCGTATCGATCTTGAGGAAGTCCAGACGCTGCAGCGCAAGTGCGTCCCCAGGCCAAAGCGCCACTGCGGGCAGCTCTGGCGCCCCAGCGGACTGGACTCGAGCCGTGTCGCCTTGATTGGCGCCGTGGCGCTGAAAGCTTGCCAGCCCGCGAGCTTCGCCAAGCGCACAGGGCACGCAGCGAAGCTGCGGCAGGGCCGCGCTGTTGACCTTTAGGAGGCGAAAGTTACGGGGGTCGGGTTCGAAGGCGTAAACCCGGCCCGCCGGTCCCACGCGGCAGGCAGCCCAAACGGCGTGCCACCCTAAATTCGCCCCCGCGTCCACCACCACCGCGCCTGGCCCTAGGGCACGGAGAAAAAGCGCGCTTTCCGCGGCCTCCCAAGTGCGATCACGACGAAGAAAGTCGCTCACCAGTTCTCCAGGCCCGTGGAGGTAAAAGGACCGATCCGGCAGCCCCGGCAGAGGCGAGGAAAAGGTCTCGAGATATTCTGTCACCCTACCCCCTAGACCCCCCAAGCGACCCTGGGTAGCCTTTCGGAAAACGGTTACTGAGCGCCCCATGAGCGAACCTGTCCGTCCAGCCTATCAGGACTTGCCCAGCGTTTCGGCGCTCCTCGAAAACCCCACCGGCGCTGCTCTTCTCGCCCGCTGGGGCCATCAGCTAACGAAGGCCGCCCTCCAGAACGCCTTGGGCGAGGCTCGGGGCGCTCTGGCGGGCGGCGCACCCGCGCCGTCTCCGGAGGCCGTCCTGGCAGCCGCTGACGCCCACCTCGAGGGCCGCACAGCGCGCGGCCCGCGCCCGGTCCTTAATCTAAGCGGCACCCTCCTCCACACGAACCTGGGCAGAGCCCCTTTAAGCCCGGCGGCCATGGCGGCCGTGGCCGCAGCGGCGGGCCCCGTAGACCTAGAGCTTGACCTGACAACGGGGAAGCGGGGCCAACGGGACGCCGCTTGCGAAGCGCTCCTCTGCGCGCTCACGGGCGCCGAGGCCGCTGCCGTGGTGAACAACAATGCCGCCGCCGTGCTGCTGGTGCTGAACACCTTTGGGCTTGGAAAGGAAGTGATTGTTTCTCGCGGAGAGCTCGTGGAGATCGGCGGCAGTTTCCGCATTCCTGACATTATGGGGCGCGCGGGCGCGCGCCTTCGCGAGGTGGGCACCACCAACCGGACGCATCATCGCGATTATGCCAATGCCCTTGGCCCGGATACGGGCCTGCTCATGAAGGTGCATCCCAGTAACTATGCGCTTGTGGGCTATACCAGCGAGGTTTCCCTCGCGGCGCTGGCGCAGCTTGGCAAGGCGCAAGGCACTCCAACGGCCTATGACCTCGGTGCGGGAAGCCTTCTTGACCTTCGACGCTTTGATATCCCCGAAGAGCCCCGGCCCCAGGACGCCCTGAAGGCCGGCATCGACGTGGTCACCTTTTCTGCAGATAAGCTCCTCGGTGGCCCGCAGGCTGGGCTCCTCGTGGGAAACAAGGAAGCCATCACCGCCTTGCGGAAGAACCCCCTCTATCGCGCCCTGCGGGTGGATAAGCTGCGTCTCGCAGCCCTTCGGGAAACCCTGGTGCAGTGGGATCGTCCGGAGCCGGAAAAGCATCTTCCAACCCTGGCCTATCTCCTGCGGCCACGGGGCGAGCTCCAGGCCCTTGCCGAAGCCCTCCTTGGCCCCGTGCAAGAACAGCTCGGCGACGGCTGGGCCGTCAGTGTTGAGGCCCTCGAAAGCCAGGTAGGCAGCGGTGCCCAACCGGCCACTCGCCTGGCCAGTGCGGGCCTTGCCCTACGCCCGACCCGGGGCCGCCCGGGCGCAGCCCTTGAGCGCCTAGCCGAGGCGCTCCGCGCCTTGCCCCTTCCCGTGCTGGGTCGCATTGCGGAGGGTGCCCTACTCCTCGATCTACGCACCCTCGATGCACCCGAGACGCTCCTTAACACCCTCGCCGAGCTGCCTCGGACCGAGCCGTGATCGTTGCCACTGCGGGCCACGTTGATCACGGCAAGACCGCTCTTGTGCGCGCGCTTACGGGCGTTGAGACGGATCGTCTCCCGGAAGAGCAGCGCCGGGGCCTCACCATCGAACTGGGCTACGCCTACGTCTCTCGGGGCGAGCGCCGCTGGGGCTTTGTCGATGTCCCGGGACACGAGCGCTTTATGGCCACGAGCCTTGCGGGCCTGGCCGCGGCGCGCCTCGCCCTCCTCGCCGTCGCGGCGGACGAAGGGCCTAAACCCCAAACGGAAGCACACCTCAGGTGCCTTCAAGGCCTTGGATTTACCCAGCTCGTGGTGGCCCTGACTCGGCGGGACCGCGCCACCCCGGAGCAACTGGCGGCCGCGCGGGCCGCGCTTGCCCCTCTTCTTAGTCGTTACGGCTTTGCCGGCGCGCCGCAAGTGGAAACGGCCCTGCCTACACCGGAAAGCTTTGAGGCCCTTTGGACAGCGCTAGAAGCAAGCGCCCGGGACCTGCCGGAGGAACCTCACCGCAGCACGGCGCCCGTCCGAGTGGCGCTGGACCGCGCCTTCAGCTTGCCCGGTGCGGGGCCCATCGCCACGGGCCTGGTCTTTTCCGGAACCCTCGAAGCCGGCCAACCCCTTACCCTGCTCCCCTCGGGCCAGCGCCTGCGCGTAGCCAGCCTGAGAGCGCTGGACGCGGAAGCCGAGCACGCCGGCCCCGGGGATCGGGTAGCCCTACGCTTACCCGACGCCCAAGTAGCCGCTCTAAAGCGCGGCACTTGGCTCGCCGCTCTACCCAACCACCCGTGCACCTGCCACCTTGAAATGACGCTGCACTGGTTCGACGCGCCGCCCAGCCGTCGCCAGCTTGGGGTCCATGTACACCATGGCACAACTCACACGCTTGGGCGGCTGCAGCGGGAGGCCCCCCTGAGCGATGCCCTTGGCCAGGACGGCGGCACCTTGCGCACGGAGGCCCCCCTCATGGCCTGCGTAGGAGACCACGTTTTGCTACGGGACGATCGCGGGGAGCAGGTTTTGGGCTGGGGTGAGGTGCTAGACCCCCTCCCGCCTACGCGGCAGCGCTGGGCGCCAGGGCGCCTTAGAACGCTTTCCGCGCTTGCGGTGGGCGCTTGGGAAGAGGCCCTCCGCCTAGCGCTTTCCGCAAGCCCCCTCGCCTTCGACCTGAGTCCCTGGGCAGCCAGGCTGAACCATGAAGTCGAACGGCTTCGAAGTGCCCTACCGGAGGCCGCCGGCGCCGCGTCCGCGCTACACCAGAAGACCGCTTGGGAGGCCTTCCTAGCGGCCCTCGGCGATGCGCTCGATGCCCATCACCGAGCCTTTCCCGAGCAGCTCGGCCTGCGCGTCCATGAGCTGGCGCAGGCCACCGGTCGTCCACCGCGGCAGGCCTTACAGGAGGCCCTTCGTGATCTGATCGATTGCGGCGCCTGTGTTCTCGAACGCAATCGCTATCGCCGGCCTGGGCACGCCCCCGTACTCAGCGCCGAAGACGAGGCCGCTTGGGGACGCCTTAGCCACTACTTCGAGCGCACTCCCAAGCAGCCTCCCACGGTAAATGACATTGCTAAACTCGAGGAATTCGATCCGAAGGCCTTCCTTGAGCTTTGCCAGCGCTGGCACCACGCGGGCCGGCTTCAACGGGTATCGGCGAACCGCTACCTGCTTCCTGAGGGTCTGACCGCCCTCGAGGCCGCCCTACGGGAAACCGCCCGGGAGGCGCCCTTGGAGGGCTTCGACGCCAGGGCTTTCCGCGATAGGGCGGAGATTGGCAGGAACACGGCTATCGACGTGCTTGAATACTTCGACGCCCTGGGCCTGACCCGCCGCCGGGGCAATCGCCGCCATCTGCTAGGAACGACCCCATGAACTTTGCCTCCGATAACACGGCCCCCCTTGCACCGGAAATCCTGCAAGCGCTTGCGGCCGCGAATGAAGGCGCGGCCGGAGCCTACGGAGCCGATGCGCTCACAGGACGCCTAGGGGAAGCCTTGGCAGCATGCTTCGACCGCCCCTGCACTTTCGCCCTGGTCGCCACCGGCACTGCGGCGAATGGCCTTGCGCTAGCCCTGGCGACGCCCCCCTACGGGCAAGTGCTCTGCCATGAAGCCAGCCACATCACCCTGGAAGAAGGCGGGGCGCCGGAGTTCTACACCGGAGGGGCGAAGCTTTCGGGGGTTGCTGGCGAAGCCGGAAAACTGACTACCGAAGGGCTTCAGGGCGCGCTCGATGCCCACCCGCCGCTTCCGCCCCACGTGATGCCGCGATCCCTACTGTCCCTCACCCAGGCGACGGAGCTTGGCACCGTCTACGCCCGAGAGGAGATCGCCGCCCTGTGCCAGTGGGCCAAGGGTCGGGGCCTGAAGACCCACATGGATGGGGCCCGTTTCGCTAATGCGGTGGCGGCCGCGGGAGAACCCCCGGCAGCCCTTACCTGGCAGGCAGGCATCGACATGCTGAGCTTTGGCGCCACGAAGAACGGGGCCATGGCGGCGGAGCTGCTGGTGGTCTTCGACGAATCGCTCGCTGAGAGCCTCCGTATTCGTCAAAAGCGCGCGGGTCATCTTTGGTCCAAGCAGCGCTATCTGGCCGCTCAGCTACTGGCCTACCTCGAGAACGATCTATGGCTCGGGCTTGCGGGCCACGCTAATGCGCAGGCTCAGCGACTGAGCGAAGGCCTTAGCGCCTTACCGGGCGTGCACCTCGAGGCCCCCACGCAGGCGAATGCCGTGTTTGTTCACCTGCCTACTGCGATGCAAGACGCGCTTAGGGAAGCCGGCGCGATCTTCTACCCCTGGCATGCGCCGGGCCTAGCGCCGTCGGAAACGCGGGTACGACTGGTGACGCATCACGCCGCGCCGCAGGAGGACGTGGCGCGCTTTTTGGCCGTTGCGGAGGCCGCAGCCTAGCTCCCCGGACCGCCGTGGCGCCTGTTAAACTTCGCTACGGAAGCGCATGCGGCCCGGTGGCCGTCCCGGACTTCAAACTCGGTGAGGCGCACACCGCGCGCCTGCGAGGTTCGACTCCTCGGCCTTCCGCCACCTCTCGTCCACCCCTACCAGGGATGCACCCGCACGGGGACCTCAGCGATT
>AACY020558216.1_pt1 | contig 14307 bp, 8 predicted proteins | sample 267378 | NCBI WGS metagenome assembly AACY02 (sample SAMN02954345, study PRJNA13694) | marine metagenome | biome: aquatic; feature: ocean; material: water; isolation source: isolated as part of a large dataset composed predominantly from surface... | reverse complement strand
CTGGCCCTCACCGCCCAGGGCCGGGTGGCCTTGGTGCGCTGGGAATTCGCCGGACAACAGCCAGGCCCGCTCGAACGGTTTCTACCCACCGCCATGGAAGGGGAAACCGTCATCAACCTGCTGCAGCTTCCCGACACCGACGACGATCACGCCAACCGGACGCTGTCCCTCGGTCTGCTGAGCAGCGACGGGCGTTTCAAGCGTCTGCCCTTGCAGGACATGCAGGAACTGTCGGGGCGGGCCGCCAGCGTGCTGAAGCTCAAGGAGGGCGTCAGCCTCCAGGCGGGAGTGATCTGCTCCGAGGGGGGCACGATCGCCCTGGTGACCGACATCGGCCGAGTGCTACGGCTGCCGGTGGATGACACGGCGCTGCCGTTGATGGGGAAGCTGGCCCAGGGGCCGGTGGCGCTGCGCCTGCTGCCGGGAGAACAACTGGTCGGGGCGGTCAGCCTGCCTGCTGATGCTCCCGGCCAGTTGATCGCCGCCACCCGTCAGGGTCGGTTGATCCGACGCCCGCTCGATGATCTGAGACTGTGTCACCGCGGCGACCTGGGCGATCTGGCGATCGATCTGAACGCGACGGCTGCGCCGCACGATCGCCTCGTGTCCGTCTGCCTGGCGGCGCCACTGCTGGGCTTGATCTCCAGCCAGGGGCGGCATGGACGGGTGGCCGGCACGGCGATCAGCAGCGATCTCAGCCTGGACCTGGCGCTGCGAGAGGGCGAAACGCTTCAGGCTTTGGTGCCGCTGATCAACGGCACCAAGGACTCAGCGGAGTGAGGCCGCCACACCGGCCGGCTCGAGCATGAGCTTGCTGGAGCGCATCGCCTCATCCATCGGCACCGGATAGGCACCGTCAAAACAGGCGGTGCAGAACTGGGACGAACTGGCCCGCGCTGCTTCCACCATGCCTTCTTTGCTGAGATAGGCGAGGGAGTCGACCTTGAGATGCTCCTGGATCTCCGCCAACGTGAGACGGGCGGCGATGAGCTGATCCTGGGTGTCGGTGTCGATGCCGTAAAAACAGGGATGGGTGACCGGTGGGGAACTGATCCGCATGTGCACCTCGGTGGCACCGGCATCGCGAAGGGCCTGCACCAGCTTGCGGCTGGTGGTGCCGCGCACGATCGAGTCATCGATCACCACCACCCGCTTCCCGGCCAGCACATCCGGCAACGGATTCAATTTCACCCGTATCCCCGCTTCCCGCATTGCCTGGGTCGGTTGGATGAAGGTGCGACCGACATAGCGGTTTTTGATCAGGCCATCGGCAAACGCCAATCCGCTCGCCTGGGCATAACCAATGGCGGCAGGAATGCCCGAATCAGGCACACCGATCACCAGATCGGCCTCCACCGCCGATTCCTTCGCCAGGATCTGACCGATGCGCTGCCGGTAGCTGTACAGCGATTCTCCGAAGAAGCGGCTGTCGGGCCGGGCGAAATAGATCATTTCGAACACGCACATCCGGGTGGAAGGCTCCACCCACCGCTGAATCGATGGCTCCGGTTCACCGCAGTGAAACCGCACGATCTCGCCGGGTTGCACATCCGCCTCATAGCTGGCGCCGATGATGTCGAGCCCACAGGTTTCACTGCTCACCACCCAGTGCCCGTCGCTGGCCTCGCCAAGGCGGCCATACACCAGCGGTCTGATGCCATAGCCATCGCGCAGGGCATAGAGGGCGTCATTGGTGCCGATCACCAAACTGAAAGCACCACGACACAAGGCCACGGCTTCCGTGATCGCCGGCTGCCAATCGAGGCCGCGCTCCACCGCCTGCTGAATCGCCAACGCGATCAATTCAGAGTCGGTGGTGGAGGTGAATTCGGCCTGGCCATCATCAACACGCTGCCTCAGTTCCGCTGCGTTGACGAGATTGCCGTTGTGGGCCAGGGCGAACGGTCCGAGGCGCGTCATCAGCACCACCGGCTGGGCATTGCAGACCCTGCTGCTGCCGGTCGTGGAATAGCGGTTGTGGCCCACGGCCAGATGGCCGGGCATGCGCGCGAGCACGTCCTGATCGAACACCTGGCTGACCAGACCCATGTCTTTGTGCAGGCGCACCTTGCCCTGGTTGAACACGGCGATTCCCGCCGACTCCTGGCCGCGATGCTGCAGGGAATAGAGGCCGAAATAGGTGAGGTTCGCCACCGGCTGCTCAGCGGCGAGCACGGCGTAGACGCCGCACGCCTCCTCCATCCGGTCGGGGCGCTCCGTCTCGGACTGATGCACAGAGCGCCTCGACGTCATGAAGTCGTCACAATTTTGCATCATGCCTCCACACCGCCTGCCGGCAGCGAAGCCGCCATGCGGCGGGGCAGCGCCTGGTCATGAGCCAGGCGCATGGCGGCGACATCGAGATCCAGCAAGGCCTGATCTCCCGAGCGCATCGTCAACCGCCCCTGATCCGTGACGAAGCCAAGGGGCGTGGCCGGCACGTCGCGACCGAGCGCTCCAGCCAACAGCGCCTGCCAGGCCTCAAGGGCTTCCGCCTTCACCGACACGATGATCCTGGCGCCACCCTCCGCAAACAACAGCTGCTCCGGACGGGCCCCACTGCTGCCCAGGTCAATCGCGGCACCCAGACCCACCGCCAGGCAACTCTCCGCTAACGCCACCGCCAGGCCACCGTCGCTGCAATCGTGGGCGGACGCCAACAGACCTTGGCCAATCGCCGCCCGCACCAGGGCCTGCACCCTCGCCTCAAGATCCAGATCCGGACGCGGCGGACGGCCGGTGAGGGCACCGTGGATCACACCCTGATACGCACTGCCTGCCAGCCCGAGCCGATCATCGGCCTGCCCATCGATCGGCACCCCCAGCAGCACCACGGGATCCGCCGCCTGCCGCCACCCCAGACCGATCACCTTGGTGATGGACTCCACCACGCCAACCATGCCCACCACGGGCGTGGGATGGATCGGCACGGACGCGCCATCGTCACTGCGGGTCTCGTTGTAGAGGGAGACATTGCCCCCGGTCACGGGGGTGTTCAGTCGGCGGCAGGCCTCCGCCAGACCACGGCAGGCCATGGCCAGTTGCCAGTAGCCGCGATCGGTGTCGGGGGAAGGAAAGTTCAGGTTGTCGGTCACCGCGAGCGGCTCGGCACCGACGCAACTCAGGTTGCGGGCCGCTTCCGCCACCGCCGCCATCGCACCCCGCTCGGGATCCAGCGCCACCCAGCGATTCGGGCAATCCACCGTGGCCGCCACAGCGCGCTCGGTTCCCTGCAGGGACCCTTCTCCCTGCTGAGGACGGAGTCGCACGACCGCGGCGTCGGCGCCTCCCGCCGGAATCACCGTGTTGGCCAGCACCTGCTGGTCGTACTGGCGATACACCCAACGCTTGCTGGCGATGGTCGGATCATCGAGCAGGGCGAGCAGATCGGCCCCCCAGTCGTGCTCGGCCGCGGCAAGGGGAAGCTCGGAGTCTTGCCATTGCCAGTGCTGCTGGATGTCGAGAGGGGGATCGGCCAACAGGCTGTGCGGATTGATCGGCGTGTCTTCCGCCAGGGCGCGGGCGGGAATTTCAGCGGCCACCGCTCCGTGCTGCAACACCCGCACCACGGGCTCCGCCAACACCTGTCCCACCACGGCCGCCTGCAGCCCCCAGCGGCGGAAACGCTCCATCAGCGGCTGCTCCCGACCGGCACGCACCACGAAGAGCATGCGCTCCTGCGACTCGGAGAGAAGAAATTCGTAGGCGGTCATGCCCTCTTCCCGTGCAGGCACCCGATCCAGATCGAGCTCCACGCCCACATGCCCCTTGGCGGCCATTTCGGCACAGCTGCAGGTGAGACCGGCCGCTCCCATGTCCTGGGCAGCGATCACATCACCACTCTGGAAGGCCTCCAGACAGGCTTCGATCAACCCCTTCTCCAGGAAGGGGTCACCCACCTGCACAGCCGGGCGGTCATCGAGGGAAGCGCCACTGAGTTCAGCACTGGCGAAGCTGGCGCCCCCCATGCCGTCACGACCGGTGGTACTGCCCACATACACCACGGGATTGCCGACACCGGAGGCTCCGGATTTGACGATCTCCTCCGTTTCCATCAGCCCCAGGGCCATGGCGTTCACCAGCGGGTTGCCGCTGTAGGAGGGATCAAAGGCGACTTCACCGCCCACCGTGGGCACGCCAACGCAATTGCCGTAATGGGCAATGCCGGCCACCACCCCCTCCAGCAGTCCCCGATTGGACGGCTCCTCCAGGGGGCCGAAACGCAGGGCATTCAGCAGGGCGATCGGACGGGCGCCCATGGTGAAGATGTCGCGCAGGATGCCACCGACACCCGTGGCCGCGCCCTGAAACGGCTCCACCGCCGAGGGATGGTTGTGACTTTCAATCTTGAACGCGAGGCGGTGCCCGTCGCCCAGATCCACCACCCCGGCGTTCTCCCCCGGTCCCACCAGGATGCGGGGCCCCTCCGTCGGAAAACCCCGCAGGAGCGGCCTGGAGTTGCGGTAACAGCAGTGTTCCGACCACATCACCCCGAACATGCCCAGTTCCGCCCGGTTGGGATCACGACCGAGACGGCGCTGAATTTCGCGGTAGTCCTCCTCGGTGAGTCCCTCCTTGCGGAGAGCGGCCGTCACGTCAAACGACGGCGCCGAAGCGGGGGACTGGGCCACTGGAGGTTGATCAGCTGTCTCCAGTGTTGCCGACAGCGGTTCAGATCCAGGGATCCGGATCGTCATCCCCCCCATCCGAACGGGGCGAGCGGGAGGGGCGATCAGACCGCCTCGGACTGGCTTCTCCCCAGTCATCGTCCCAGGCTTCCGGCCTCGCATCGTGAGGTTCGTCCCAGGGAGGCTCCTCCAGCCAACCCTCCAGTCGCTCTCCGGCCTTATCACCGATCTGCTGCAGCTGCTCACGCCAGGAGCGGGAACGACGCAGCAGATCCTGTCGAACACTGGAGCGGGCCAGGGGCAGCTCATCCAGCTCCCTCAGCGCCGTGGACACCTGGCCGGGGCACTGATCGACGATGCGGTCGGGTGTGAGTCGCCAACGGCTGCTGCCGGGTAGGCGCGGATCGCTGCGCGACACCAGATAGTGGAGGATCTGGCCTGTGGCCGGCACCACCGCCAGGTCGGCGATGCTCCCGAGGCGTTCACCCTGTCGATCGAGCAGATCGGCCTCCAGGAGTGTGGGAAGCCGTTCCAGCGTCACGAGATCAGCCTCAGCCGGAGGGCCTTTGACGAACACCTCCTGCTCACTGAGCCCGCGCCACTGATCCAGACGCCAGACGGCGCGACGGGTGCGCAGCGCCGAAGGACGACTGACCCAACCGAGCAGACGATGCACGGGCGGATGCATCCAGGCCATGACCCCGGGACCATGGTCGAGCCCCTGATCGCAACGCACGCGATGGCGCAGCAGATCGCTCAGAAGGATCTGATCAGGACGGGACAAGGCCTCAGCTGCGGATCTGAACGGGCATCACCAGATACGTGAACCCGGAGTCATCATCGGCGGCGGAGAGCACGGCCGGCGTGGTGGGCGCATTGCAACGCAGCTTGATCCGGTCGGCTTCCATGGCCTTGAGGCCATCCAGCACATAACGCACGTTGAAAGCGATCTGCACGGGCTCACCGCTGAGATCAGACGCCAACGACTCAGAACCACTGCCGACATCCTGGGCATCAGCGCTGATCTGCACCAGCCCCGAGTCGGGCTCGCTGCTGATGCGCACCACGTTGTTGTGCTGATCCGCCAGCACCGCCACCCGCTCCAGGGCAGCGACGAAACCACGGCGATCCAGTTCAAACACCCGACTGAAGCTGTCGGGGATCAACTGGCGGTAGTTGGGATACGTGCCTTCCAGGGTGCGACTGGTCACCATCTGATCGGCCGCGAGCACCACCACCTGACCACGGTCGTAAAACAAGGTGACTGGATCGTCGCCTTTCCAGCTGGTCACAAGACGTTCCACCTCCCGCAGCGACCGAGCCGGCAGGGTGACGGAAAGATCGGGGGCTTCCCCGTCGCTGGCGTCCCCACCCTCCAGCGTCGGGGCCTCGCGGAGGGCATCGGTCACGGCGAGCACCGCCAGGCGATGGCCATCCGTGGACGCGGCTTCCAGGTGGGAGCCGGAAAAACGCAGATGCACCCCGGTCAGGAGTTGCTTGGCCTCATCAGCGCTGCTGGCAAACAGGGTGGCGCGCAAGGCGCGAGCCAACGCAGCAGCCTCCACCTTCAGGGCCGTGCCGTTTTCCACCAGGGGCAGCTCGGGAAACTCATCGGCGGGCATGCCCCGCATCTGGTAGCTGCCACTGAGGCTGGTGAGTTCCACCTGTTCGCCGGCGTCATCGCTGGCGAGGGTCACGGGTGACTCACTCGACAGACGCGACACGATTTCCCCCAACAGACGCGCCGGCAAGGTGACGGCACCGCTGCTCTCAACCGATGCGGGCAGGGACGTCTGGATTCCGAGGTTGAGGTCAAAACCGGTGAGGCTCAGCCGCCCGGTGCCGGCATCCGCGGTGAGCAGCACGTTGGCCAGCACCGGATGGGTGGGTCTGGACGCAACAGCTCGACTGACGAGCTGCAAAGCGGCGTTGAGTTCAGCCTGAGAACAGACCAATTTCATGGCGTCAACGTCCGGGCAAACCATTCTGAGCGGCTTCCCACGGTTTCACAGGCCAGGGCGAAGCGCAATGGACTCAACCGCTTGGCGCTGAAGCTTCGACTCGTCTGCTGCTTCAAGAATTAGTTGTTTTTTAAATTCAATCCAATAGTCGTAGGAGGTGCTGGGGAAAGCGTGGAAAACCTTGCTAATCCAGCGCCAGCAGCGTGTTTTGCATTTCACAGGCCTGTGTAGATCGCGGGGCCGGGTGCGGAGAGGGTGGCGCTTTGCACAGTTTCAACAGGGTGTGGAGAGCGCGTGGTCGGTCTGGGAGGGTGGGTTGTCTTTGTTTTCCACGGCTTTGAGCCCGGGTTTATGGCGGTTGCCCGCAGCCAGTTCATCGGTTGGTTGGTGCGATCGGACAGCAAAAAACCCCTCCGCGGAGGGGTTGAGGAGCCGTGGTGATGCACGGTGGGGAGATCGGTGATGGGCCGGATCGCTCAGAAGCCCATGACGCGGGCCACGGTGCCCAGATCCGGATTCAGGTCGGTATGGAAGGCCGCATCGTTGTTGTTGATGGCACAGTCGGGATCCTTCAGGCCATTGCCGGTGAGCACGCAGACCACGGTCGCTCCGGCGGGAACCTCCTCCTTGCGTTTGAGCAATCCGGCCACGGAGGCGGCGCTGGCCGGTTCGCAGAACACGCCCTCCTGGCCTCCCAGCAGTTTGTAGGCCGCCACGATCTCCGCGTCGGTCACATCGAGAAAGGCGCCGTTGCTGGCGGTGCGAGCGGCGATCGCCTTCTCCCGGTTCACGGGATTGCCGATCCGGATCGCTGTGGCAATCGTTTCTGGATGTTCCACCGTGGTCTCGTTGACGAGTGGGGCGGATCCACTGGCCTGGAAGCCCATCATCCGCGGCAGGGTGCGGCTGCGACCGGCCTGGTGATACTCCTGAAAGCCCATCCAGTAGGCGGTGATGTTGCCGGCATTGCCCATCGGGATGCAGAGCCAGTCGGGCGCATCACCCAGGGCTTCGATCACTTCGAACGCCGCGGTTTTCTGGCCTTGCAGCCGGTAGGGATTGACGGAGTTGACCAGGGTGACCGGATAGCGGTCGGAGGCCTCCCGCACGATGTCGAGCGCACGATCGAAATTGCCCCGGATCGCCAGAACCTCGGCGCCATACACCAGGGCTTGCGCCAATTTCCCCTGGGCCACGTAGCCATCGGGGATGAGCACGAAAGCCCGCATGCCGGCACGGCGGGCGTAGGCGGCGGCAGCGGCTGAGGTGTTGCCGGTGCTGGCGCAGATCACCGCTTCGCAGCCCGCCTCCTTGGCCTTGCTGATCGCCATGGTCATGCCGCGGTCCTTGAAGGACCCCGTCGGATTGAGACCGTCGTATTTGACGAACACCTTCACGCCCCGGCCGATCCGCTCGGCGATCGATGGCACGGGAATCAGGGGGGTGGCGCCTTCGCGCAGGGTCACCACCGGTGTGGCATCACTGACCGGCAGCCAGCTCCGATAGGCCTCGATCAGGCCAGGCCAGTCCTGCATCACAGGGGTGCTGGTCAGCCGCCTGCGCAGGTTCTGGAGCAGAGACACCGGCAAAACGCATAGGGCCTCTGGAATCTATGCGTCTGGGTTGAGTGGCGTCGGCGCGTCGGTTCAGGAGTCGCCGTTCTTCAGCCCATCCAGTGGCGACTCGGAGAAGAATTTCACCAGGCCAGCGATCGATTCGGCTTTCTGCACCACCGCCATCAGGGCCGGGATGTTCACCTCCATCACCTCGGCGGGATAGGCCTCAAGAAAACGAATGGCATCGAGGCCGCCGCTCCCCATCTGCAGACCGTTGATCACACCGGCCCGGATCGCTGGAACGCTCACGGATGGAGCCGGCACCTTGAGGGGATAGATGATCGTGGCCACCCGCCGGATGATCACATCACCGATGCGGGTCGACATCAGCCGACTGGTGAGCACCAGGGGAAGGTCGAGTTTCTGGTTCAGGAGCTTGGCCACATCGGCCGGGTCCTGACGACCGAGCTTGAGAATGTCGGCGAGCAACCCTCGCGCTTTGCCGGTTTCGGCCAGATAGGCGAGATCCGCCACCGAGATCGAGCGTTTGAAGGCGCCGCTCACGAAGGCCACCTCTTTCGCTGCTTGGGCCGGAACGATCAGGCTGCTGATGCTCAACCCGAGACCCGTGGCCAGGGCCAGCAGGGCACGGCGCCGCGAGCGCTTCGGTGTGGACAAACGCATGACCTGTTCCAAGCGCTCGGAATCTAGGCAGGAACACCAGCGGCGACGCGCACGAGGCGGACAACTCCTCGTTCGGCCAGTCCCTTGGCCACACTCAGGCCCATGGTGCGAGCTCCAGGTTCACGCAGCAGACGGGGCAGGCGTCGCAGCACCAGCTCCGGGCGGAATCCCGGCAATTGCTGCAGCACGGCGACCAGTTGACGGATCGGTTCGAGATCGAGCATCTCGTCGTCGGCTGCTTGCCAGGACGCCGATGCCATGAGGCCCGGTGGTTGCAGGCGCCGCGGCAGCTGCCGGCTGATTCGACGCATCGTGAACCAGCCGAGGGCATCGAGGCGGTCGACCACCGCCTCCACCAATTGATTGCGCAGCATGCCCCCGTTGGGAGAGAAGAGGAAATCGAGCACCTGGTCGAGCAGGGTGTCGAGGTCCAGCTGGGCCTGACTGGCCGCGCTGGCCACCAGGTTCTCCAGGCGGGTCCAGCGGAAGGCGTCACCGTCAAACAGCATCTCCTTGAGGCTCTGGCGGAGTTGCGGATCGGGATCCTCCATCAGGCGACGGGCGAAGTAGGGGTAGGCCGCACCGAGGATCTTGAAGTCGGGATCCACGCTGAGGGCGATCCCCTCCAGGGTCACCAGGGAGCGGATGATCAGCGCGTAGTACGGCGGCACCCGGAAGGGAAAGCGATACATCACCCCCGACATGTCATCGGTGACGCTCTTGAAGTCCATCCGATTCACGCCCATCTCCAGGGCCTGACTGAACACGCTCTCGAAGGCGGGAACAATCGGTTCGAGATTCACGTCTTCGGCCAGGAAGCCGAGAGTGACGAAATCCTTGGAGAGCTTGCTGAAATTGCGGTTCACCAGATGCACCACCGCCTGGATCAGGCCCGTGCGTGACTCCCGGCTCACCTCACTCATCATCCCGAAATCGAGGTAACAGAGCCTTCCGTCCTCGAGGGCCAGCAGGTTGCCCGGGTGGGGATCGGCGTGAAAGAAGCCGTGTTCCAGCAGCTGCTGCAGGCTGCAGTTCACACCCACCTCCACCATGTCATCGGGATCGATGCCCATGGCCCGCACCGCCTCCAGGTTGGTGAGTTTCACACCGTCGATCCATTCCATCGTCAGCACCCGCCGACTGGTGGCATCGCGATAAATCGCCGGGACGGCAATGCGGGGGTTGTTGCGGTGCAACTCCCGGAACCGTTCGGCATTGGCAGCTTCGTTGAGATAGTCCATCTCTTCGAACACCCGTTGCCCCAGTTCATCGATCAGGGCCACAAGGTCACTGCGGATCAGGCCGATGTTGCGGTTCAACCAGGCGGCGATGTTGCGCACGATGTAGAGATCGAGCGTGATCTGTTCCCGCAGCCCCGGCCGCTGCACCTTCACAGCCACGGGCTGCCCACCTTTCAGCACGCCTCGGTGCACCTGACCCAGGGAGGCGGCAGAGATCGGCTCGCGCTCCAGCGAGTCGAAGTGTGCGTGCACGGGCGCCCCCAGATCCTCTTCGATGCAGGCCATCGCCAGGTCGCTGGAGAAGCCGGGCAGTTGGTCCTGCAGTTGCGCCAGTTCCTCGAGCAGCAACGGCGGAACGATGTCGGGCCGGGTGGAGAGGGCCTGCCCCGCTTTGATGAACGCTGGCCCGAGGTCCACCAGCAGTTCGGCGCATTCCCGCGCTCGGCGTCGGGCCCGTTCCGGTGTCCTCAGCAGGCCCAGCACCCAGTCACTGCCGATGCCCAGCAGCAGCAGACCGATCGGCACCAGGGTCTGCCAGAGGCGTCGGATCAACCGTTGGGGGTGACCGGCATAGATCCGGGTGATCGCCGCTGGGTCGTAGGCCATCAGGCCTGACGCTTCAATGAAATCCCCGAGTTCCTGTTCGATCACGGCCGGCCTTGCCAGTGCACCCCTTCTAAACGAGCTGGGCTGCCGCTACGGTCAACCCGACCACCGGGAGCTGCCGTGCTGACCGGGCTGCGACTGCAGAACATTGCCCTGATCGACAGTCTGGAGCTCGATTTCGAGCAGGGCTTCACCGTGCTCACCGGAGAGACCGGTGCCGGCAAGTCGATCCTGCTCGATGCGTTGGATGCCGTGCTGGGCGGGTTGCAGGGTACGGCGGCCCAGCGGTTGATTCGCCGCGATGGCGATCGGGCTGGGATCGAGGCGCGGTTCACGGTGCAGGCGGCACTCCGCGCCTGGTTGGCAGCCCATGAGCTCCCCCTCGATGACGACCAGGAGCTGGTGGTCAGCCGCGACTGGCGTCGTCAGGACGATCGGCTCAGCAGTCGCTTCCGCGTCAATGGTGTGGCGATCAATCGGCAGCAGGTGCTGTCGTTACGGCCTCTGCTGATTGATCTCACGGTGCAGGGGCAGAGTCAGCAGTTGTCCAGGCCCGGTCTGCAACGGCGCTGGTTGGATCGTCTTGGCGGGCCGGAGCTGGAGGAGCTGTTGCAGCGGGTGCGTCAGCACTGGCAGCGGTGGCGGTTGTGCTCCGAGCGGCTCGAGCAGGCCCGTGCCGATCATCAGCGTCTGCAGCACGACTGGGGCGAGCGCCAGGAGCTGCTGGCGGAATTGGAGGCCGCCGCTTTGGAGGATCCGCTGGAGATTCAGGCGCTCACGGCTGAGCAGGATCGGTTGGTGCATGGCGTTCGCCTGCAGGAGGGGTTGGCGGAACTGGTGGGTCGTCTTCAGGACGGAGCGGATCAGGCCCCTTCGGCCGTGGATCACCTGGTGGCCTGTTGCCATGAACTGCAGCAGATGGTGGCCCTGGATGGCTCGCTGCAGCCCTTGGCGGAGCGTTGCCTCGATCTTGAGGCCACCATGCGAGATCTGATCCGGGATCTGGAGACCTACGGCGCTGCCCTGGAGAGCGATCCGGATCGGCTCCATGCCTTGCAGGATCGCCTGGCCTTGCTGAAACGGTTGGAGCGCCGCCATGGTCAGGATCTCGCCGGCCTCTGCGAGCGCCGCGATGCCCTGCGCGAACAGCTCGAGCCCGGGGGTGCGGATGGGGCCGTGCAGGCGCTGGAGCTGGAGGAACATCAGGCCCGCTTGCAGCGCGATCAGAGCAACGGCGTGCTGACGGAATGCCGCCATCGGGTGGCCCGTCAGCTGGAACAGGATCTGCTGGCCCATCTGCGGCCGATGGGTCTGGCCAATGTGCGGTTTCAGGTGGCGGTGGATTCCTCAGAGCCAGGCGAGGCCGGTGCTGACGCTGTGGCGTTTCTGTTTTCCGCCAATCCCGGCCAGCCCCTCGCTCCTCTGGGTGAGGTGGCATCGGGTGGGGAGATGTCGCGTTTTCTGCTCGCGCTCAAGACCTGTCTGGCAGCCGTGGATGGCTCCAGCACCCTGCTGTTTGATGAGATCGACACGGGCGTGAGTGGTCGTGTCAGCGGGGCGATGGCCGATCTGCTCCGCACCCTGTCGCGCCACCGTCAGGTGTTCTGTGTGACCCATCAACCGCTGGTGGCGGCAGCGGCGGATCATCATTTCCGGGTGAGCAAAGCGGTGGAGAACGGCGAGACCCGCTCGCGAGTGTCCCACCTGCGGGACACTCAGGCGCGTCAGCAGGAACTGGCGGAACTGGCCGGTGGCGATCTGGGTGAAGCGCGCGCCTATGCCGCCAGCCTGCTGGAACAGCGTGCAGCCTGAGCCGGATCAATCTCCGTAGACTCTGGTGCTGCCGAACGCTGCCGCATGGGGCGCCCCGCTCCCAAGCCGAAGGATCTGTCGCAAGCGGCGGGCCCGATCAACCTCAGCGGTGGTTCGCTCGAGGATGTGATCCGCGTGCGTGGAGCGCGTCAGCACAACCTCAAGAACGTCGACGTCACCATTCCCCGCAACAAGCTGGTGGTGTTCACCGGCGTGAGTGGCAGCGGTAAGAGTTCCCTGGCGTTCGACACGATCTTTGCCGAGGGTCAGCGCCGTTATGTCGAGAGCCTGTCGGCCTACGCCCGTCAGTTTCTCGGTCAGGTCGACAAGCCGGATGTGGATGCGATCGAGGGGCTCTCACCGGCGATCTCGATCGATCAGAAATCCACCAGCCACAACCCTCGCTCCACCGTCGGCACGGTCACCGAGATCCAGGACTATCTGCGGCTCCTGTTCGGCCGCGCCGGTGAACCCCATTGCCCCCAATGTGATCGCCCGATCCGACCGCAGACCATCGACGAGATGGTGGATCAGATCCTCACCCTGCCGGAGGGCACCCGTTATCAGTTGCTCGCACCCGTGGTGCGCGGCAAAAAAGGCACCCACACCAAATTGATCAGTGGCCTGGCGGCCGAGGGGTTTGCCCGGGTGCGCATCAATGGTGAGGTGCGTGAGCTCGCCGACAACATCGAGCTCGATAAAAATCATTCCCACAGCATCGATGTGGTGGTGGATCGCCTGGTGGCCCGTGACGGCATTCAGGAACGTCTCACCGATTCCCTGCGCACCGCTCTCAAGCGCGGCGATGGCCTCGCCGTGGTGGAGGTGGTACCGAAAAAGGATGAGACGTTGCCGGAGGGGGTCGAGCGGGAACGGTTGTATTCCGAGAATTTCGCCTGCCCCGAACATGGCGCTGTGTTCGAGGAACTGTCACCTCGCCTTTTTTCCTTCAACAGCCCCTACGGAGCTTGTGAGGACTGCCATGGGATCGGCCATCTTCGCAAGTTCACGCCCGAACGGGTGGTGCCTGACCCCTCGCTTCCGGTGTATGCCGCCGTCGCCCCCTGGGCGGAGAAGGACAACAGCTACTACTTTTCCCTGCTCTATTCGGTGGGCGAGGCCTTCGGCTTTGAGATCAAAACCCCCTGGAACCAGCTCACTGATGACCAACGGGATGTGTTGCTCAACGGCAGCCGCGAGCCGATCCTGATCCAGGCCGACAGTCGCTATCGCAAGAGCGCGGGGTATCAGCGGCCCTTTGAAGGAATCCTGCCGATTCTTGAGCGTCAACTGCGCGATGCCAGTGGTGAATCGCAGCGCCAGAAACTGGAGAAGTTTCTTGAGCTGGTGCCCTGCGCCACCTGTGCCGGGCAGCGCCTCCGCCCAGAAGCGCTGGCGGTGCGTGTGGGTCCGTTCCGGATCACGGAACTGACCGCCGTAAGCGTGGGGCAGACCCTGGAGCGGATCGAGCGTCTGATGGGCGTGGGTGCTGCGGAGGGGGCGGAGCCGCTGCTGACGTCGCGCCAGATTCAGATCGGTGACCTCGTGCTGCGGGAGATCCGCATGCGTCTGAGGTTCCTCCTTGATGTGGGGCTCAACTACCTGAGCCTGGATCGCCCGGCGATGACCCTGTCCGGCGGTGAAGCGCAGCGCATTCGCCTGGCCACACAGATCGGTGCCGGACTCACCGGTGTGCTGTACGTGCTCGATGAACCGAGCATCGGCCTCCACCAGCGCGACAACGATCGTCTGCTCGCCACCCTGGAGCGGCTGCGGGATCTGGGCAACACCCTGGTAGTGGTGGAACACGATGAAGACA
>AACY020292682.1_pt1 | contig 14311 bp, 12 predicted proteins | sample 267378 | NCBI WGS metagenome assembly AACY02 (sample SAMN02954345, study PRJNA13694) | marine metagenome | biome: aquatic; feature: ocean; material: water; isolation source: isolated as part of a large dataset composed predominantly from surface... | reverse complement strand
GGCTCGGCCGCGCCCCTCCGGGAAGTGGCGGCGCTTGCGCTGGAGAGCGTCGCCCCCTGCCTGCCCTATCGCCTTCGCTTCGAGGATCCCGCCCATGCCTGAGCCGGCCCCGCGCCCGTCCGCCCTGCTGCTCGACCCCGAAGGCGGCGATCTCGCCTTCCTGTCCCGCGTCCTCGCGCCGGAGTTCGACATCCGCCCACTCCGCGACCCGGAGGCGGTCGGCGCCGCGGCGGCGGCGGCGCCCTTCGCGGTGGCCTTCGTCGTGGCCGGCGACGACCTTTCGGCGACGCGGGACGCGCTGGCGCGGGTCGCCCGCGCACGGCCCTCGGCGGGCCGCGTCGCGGTCGGGGCGCCGAGCGAGGACGCGGCGATCTTCGGGCTCTCCGCCGCCGGCGCCGAACAGGTGGTGGCGCGGCCGCTGCTGGAGACGGCGCTCCGCCTCGCCGGGCGCGCCGCCTGCGAGACCTTCTCGCTGCGCGAGAGCCTGCGCGCGCTGGAGGCCGGCGCGGCGCAGATCGCGTGCGACGCCGCCGCCGGCGCGGCGCAGGGGCTCGCCCGCAGCCTGTCGGGCGGGCGCTGAGCCCCGCGACCCCGGCTCGCTTGCGGGGGACGCGGGCGGGCGATACCTCCCCGCCATGACCGACGCCGCGATCCGGCGGGCGCCGCGCCTGCGCCCCACGCCCCTTTCCCTCGCCGCCGCCGCCATCGGCCTGCTCGTGGCCGGTCCGATCCTCGGGGTGGCGGCGTCGGTCCTGCGCGACAGCGACGGCGCCTGGCGGCACATGGTGGACACGGTGCTGCCGGTCTATGTCGGCAACACGCTGGCGCTCGGCGGTCTCGTCGCGATCGGCGCGGGCTGCATCGGGGTGGGCGCGGCGTGGCTCGTCACGATGCACCGCTTCCCGGGCCGCGCGGCGTTCGAATGGGCGCTGGCGCTGCCGCTGGCCTTCCCGGCCTACGTGCTCGCCTACGCCTACACCGCGCTGCTCGACCATCCCGGCCCCGTGCAGACGGCGCTGCGCGCCGCGACCGGATGGGGCCCGCGGGACCACTGGTTCCCGGAGATCCGATCGCTCGAGGGCGCGGCGCTGATGCTGACGCTCGTGCTCTACCCTTACGTCTATCTGCTGTCGCGGGCGGCCTTTCTCCAGCAGTCGGCGCGCGCGCTCGACGTGGCGCGCACCCTCGGCTGCGGGCCGTCGGGCGCCTTCTTCCGGGTGGCGTTGCCGATGGCGCGGCCGGCGATCGCGACGGGCGTGGCGCTCGCGCTGATGGAGACGCTGGCCGACTTCGGAACAGTGGCGCATTTCGGGGTGCCGACCTTCGCGACCGGCGTCTACCGGGCCTGGTTCTCGATGGGGGACCGCGTGGCGGCGGCGCAGCTCTCCTCCTGCCTGCTGGTGTTCGTGCTGGTGCTCGTCGCGCTCGAACGCGGCCAGCGCCGGGCGGCGCGGTTCCACCAGACCGGCGGGGCCCCGGCGGCGGCCGGCGCGCCGCTCCGCGGCTGGCGGGCCTGGGCGGCGACGGCGCTCTGCGGGGTCCCGGTCCTGTTCGGCTTCGTCCTGCCGCTCGGGATGCTCGGCGAGATGAGCCTGCGCGGCGGCCATTCGCTGCTCGGGCCGCGCTACCTCGACTTCGTGACGAACTCGCTGACGCTCGCCGGCGCCGCCGCGCTGCTGACGGTCGGCGCGGCGGTGGTGCTGGCCTACGCCGAGCGGCTGTCGCCCGGACGGCTGACCGCCGGCGCCAACCGCGTCGCGGCGATGGGCTACGCGATCCCCGGCGGGGTGATCGCGGTCGGGCTGCTGATCCCGCTCGGCGCGGTGGACAACTGGATCGCCGACGCGGCGCGGGAGCGCTTCGGCGTGCGGACGGGGCTGATCCTGACCGGCTCGATCGTCGCGCTCGTCTTCGCCTACATGGTCCGCTTCATGGCGGTGGCGCTCCAGACCGTCGAGGCGGGCTTCGCGCGCATCACGCCGACCATGGACCACGCCGCCCGGACGCTCGGCCAGAACGCGGGCGGCACGCTGATCCGGGTCCATGCGCCGATGATGAAGGGCGCGCTGCTGACGGCGGCGCTGATCGTCTTCGTCGACGTGATGAAGGAGCTGCCCGCGACGCTGATCATGCGGCCCTTCGACTTCGACACGCTGGCGGTGCAGGCCTACCGCCTCGCCTCGGACGAGCGCCTGACCCAGGCCTCGACGCCGGCGCTCGCCATCGTGGCTGCGGGGCTGATCCCGGTGCTCCTGCTGACGGCGGAGATCCGCAAGGCGCGGCCGGGCGGGCGCTGAGGGGCGGGACGAGGTGCGGCGGGTCGTCGGGAGGACGTGACGGGACGGATCGCGACCGGCGAGGGGTGCGGTCGTCCGCTTCGCGGGACGCAGCGGACGTTGGGATCGCCGCGGCTTCGTTACGCGCGGAGGATCGCGCGAACGCCCCATGTCTGTCGCTTTGGAACGAGGGGGCTCAAGTGATTTGTCGCCCAATCCTGTACAACCGCTGCGCTATTCGCTCCGTTGCAACGCGACCGCCCCCGGAATGGGGCGCTCGCGCGATCCGGGCTGGAGCGTCCTGCGTTTATGTTGAGGCGTATCCGGCGTGGCGGAGGAAGTTGCAGCACTCATCTGGGTGAAGAGATCACAGATGTCGCCGATGGCTTTCAGGCGGGTGTCGAAGGAGCGGGCGCCGATGCGCCGGAGATGCGCTTTCAGCTTGGCGAAGGCCATCTCGATGGGTGAGGAGCGTAAAGCAAACGGTCCGGTGGACCGTTTGTAGCGACGCAAGGGTCTGGGCTGTCGGGCGGCGGGAACAGGAACCAGCATCCGCGCTCGCGCAAGGCTCTGGCGGCGCGGGCGTTCCGGTGGACGGCGAGGTTGTCGAGGACGACGACCGTCCCGGGTTCGAGCGCCGGGGCGAACTGGGTCTCGACGCAGATGGCGAAGGCCTCTCCGTTCATGGCGCCGTCGATGATCCAGGGCGCGACGATGGCTTCGGTGGTGAGGCCGGCGATCAGGGTCCGGGCGCGCCAATGCCCAGAAGGCGCGGCGGCGTCCAGCTGATCCCCCCGTGCGGCGCGCCCCCGCAGCCGGGTCATGTTGGTCTTGACCGCGTTCGCCGGGAAATCGGTCCACTGGATCGATCTCTTCTCCGCCTCACCGTCGATGAACACCAGCCGATGCGGCTCGGCGCGCATCCGCGGCTGGCGGCGCTCTATCCACTCGCGGCGGGCGCGGGCGACGTCAGCGCGGCGCCGCTCGTCCGCCGCCCGCGACTTTCTTCATACGAGAACCCGAGCCGACGGAGCGTCCGCGAGATCGAGGTCGGATGCCGCCCGCACGCCCGCCGCCATCGCCAACGCGGCGCGCAGCTCCGGAAGCGTGATGTCGTTCGTCGGGAAAACGATCCACTGGATCGTTTCCGATCCTCCTCACCCTGCTCGACAAGCTCCACGAGGAACGCCTGGTGGGCTGTCAGCTTGCCCACGCCCTCCGGTCGGCCACACCGTGCCGGAGCGAGGCTCTCGCCTCGACGGAGCTTCGCGGCCAGGCGCACGCCGGTCGCCGGAGACAACAAAAGCCGGCGGGCGGCGCCGCGACCGCTCTCCCCACCTTGATCAGGCGCTGGAACCGACGGCGAATGTCGAGCGAAAGCGGTGCTGGCATGCGTGATCCTCCCGAACACGGCGAATCACGCCAAAGCCCCCTTTGGAATCCCCAGATTCAATGAAGCCGCTCGATGCTCTGAGCGAGCGCTTCCGGCGTCAGCCGCCTTCGCGCGAGAAACTGTCTCAGAATCCCCAGCACGCTCTTTTTCCGCAAGGGCAAGCTCGGCTCCGCGAACGAAAGAGCCCCGACCACGCGGGTCGGGGCTCCGCTGAACTTCCGCTGCGCGACGCCTCAGTCGGCGGTAAGCAGGGGCGTCTCGTCCCTGCCCAGCCGAGGAGCGCCCGGAGGCAGTATCTCCAGATGGAGCTTGTCTTCTCGCATTTCGACCCGCACGAGGCCGCCCTTAGTCAGCTTTCCGAAGAGCAACTCCTCGGCGAGCGGTTTCTTGATGTGCTCCTGGATCACACGACCAAGGGGGCGAGCGCCCATCTTGTCGTCGTATCCCTTGTCGGCCAGCCATTCCGCCGCCGCCTTCGTGAGTTCGATCGAGACGCCACGATCCAGAAGCTGCGCCTCCAGTTGCAGCACGAATTTCTCGACGACCTGAAGGATGACGGCGCGCGGCAGCGGCCCGAAGGAGATCACGGCGTCAAGACGGTTGCGGAACTCCGGCGTGAACGCCTTCTCGATCGCGGCGAGGTCCTCGCCTTCCCGGCGCTCGCGCCCGAAGCCGATCGCGGCTTTGGCCTGCTCCTGCGCGCCGGCGTTCGACGTCATGATCAGGACGACGTTGCGGAAGTCGACCGTCCGACCGTTGTGGTCGGTCAGCTTCCCGTGATCCATCACCTGCAACAGGATGTTGTAGATGTCCGGGTGCGCCTTCTCGATCTCGTCGAGAAGCAAGACGACGTGCGGATGCTGGTCCACCGCATCGGTCAGCAGCCCGCCCTGATCAAAGCCGACATAGCCCGGAGGCGCTCCGATCAGCCGAGAGACGCTGTGCTTCTCCATGTATTCCGACATGTCGAAGCGCTTCATCTCGATGCCCATCACCGACGCGAGCTGCTTCGCGACCTCGGTCTTGCCGACGCCTGTCGGCCCCGCGAACAGATAGCAGCCGATCGGCTTTTCCGGCTCGCGCAGACCGGCGCGGCTCAGCTTGATGGCGGACGCGAGAGCGTCGATGGCGTCGTCCTGACCGAACACCACACGCTTCAGATTGCCCTCGAGGTCGCGCAGCATCTCGCTGTCGTCCTTCGACACCGATTTCGGCGGGATGCGGGCGATCTTGGCGACCACCGCCTCGATCTCCTTCGCCGAAATCGTCTTGCGCCGCTTGCTGTCGGGCAGCAGGTGCTGCGCTGCGCCGGCTTCGTCGATCACGTCGATCGCCTTGTCCGGCAGTTTGCGATCATGGATGTAGCGCGCCGACAGATCCACCGCGACCTTGATGGCGTCGTTGGTGTAGCGGACCTCGTGGTGTTCCTCGAAATAGGGTTTCAGGCCGCGCAGGATCTTGATCGCGTCGTCGGGCGCAGGTTCGTTCACGTCGATCTTCTGAAAGCGCCGCGACAGCGCGCGATCCTTCTCGAAGTGCTGGCGATACTCCTTGTAGGTCGTGGAGCCCATGCACCGCAGACCGCCCGCTTGAAGCGCAGGCTTCAGCAGATTGGATGCATCCATAGCGCCGCCCGAAGTGGCGCCGGCGCCGATGACGGTGTGAATCTCGTCGATGAACAGGATCGCGTCGTCATGCTCTTCGAGCTCCTTGACGACCGCCTTCAGCCGCTCCTCGAAATCTCCCCGATACCGGGTGCCGGCGAGCAGCGCGCCCATGTCGAGCGAGTAAATGGTGGCGCCGGCCAGCACTTCTGGCGTCTCGCCCTCGACGATCTTCTTCGCGAGCCCCTCGGCGATCGCTGTCTTGCCGACGCCGGGGTCGCCCACCAGCAAGGGGTTGTTTTTCCGCCGACGGCAGAGGACCTGGATGCAGCGCTCGACCTCGCTGTCCCGCCCGATCAAAGGATCGACGCCGCCTTCGAGGGATTTGGCGTTCAAGTCGACGCAATACTTCGAGAGCGCAGTCTCTTCGCCCTGTTTGGCCTTTTGGGAAGGGGCCGCCTCTTCCTGCTCCTCCGGCTGCTCGTCCGAGCCTCGGACGGAGCGATTCTCGCCAAAAGCCGGGTTCTTCGCGACGCCATGGCTGATGAAGTTGACGGCGTCATAGCGCGTCATGTCCTGTTCTTGCAGGAAGAAAGCCGCATGGCTCTCGCGCTCGGCGAAGATTGCGACGAGAACGTTTGCGCCTGTGACCTCCGAGCGGCCCGAGCTCTGGACATGAATGGCCGCGCGCTGGATCACGCGCTGGAAACCGGTGGTCGGCGCCGCTTCGGATCCGTCGACGTCCGCGACAAGCGCTTCCAACTCGTCGTCGATGAACTTTGTGAGGGCGCGGCGCAGCTCGTCGAGGTCGACGCCGCAGGCGCGCATGACGCGCGCCGCCTCCTGCTCGTCGATGAGCGACAGCAGGAGATGCTCGAGGGTCGCCAACTCGTGCCGGCGCTCGTTCGCGAGACCGAGCGCGCGGTGGATGGCTTCCTCGAGCGATTTCGAGAAGGACGGCATGCGGCGTCTCCCTAAGAGGGCCCCGAACGGCCGCGTGCGCGGCGTGGCGAGGTCATGACAGCATACGATCTCGGCGCTGTCAGCCTCTCTTCAAGGGCGCCGCGCCGGTTTTCCTCGCGACAGGCGGCCGAGGCGTGCGGCGCCGTCACTCCTTCTCCATGGTGCACTGGAGCGGATGCTCGTTGCGCCGCGCGTATTCCATCACCTGGGTGACCTTCGTCTCGGCGATCTCGTAGGAGAAGACGCCGACGACGGCGACGCCGCGGCGGTGGACGGTGAGCATCACTTCGACCGCCTGCGCGTTCGACATGCCGAAGAATCGTTCGAGGACATGCACCACGAACTCCATAGGCGTATAGTCGTCGTTCAGGAGCAGAACCTTGTACATCGACGGACGCTGGGTCTTCGAGCGCGTGCGCGTGACGACCGCGCCGCCCGCGTCCTTTCCGCCCTCGTCGTCATCCCCGTCCTCATCCGAGGCGCGGGGCGCCGTGATGACGCTCCAGCCCATCGCCGATCGCCGCTCCCTGCTGCGCAGCGTCAGCATATATTCGAGGCGCAGGGTTAAAAAAGGGGGCGCAAGGCCCCCTTTTTCCGTCTCGACCCTGCGGCCGCGCGTCCCATGCCGAAACGGCGGCCGAGAGCCCTGTCGGCGAAGACCTCAGGCCATCTGGCCCTTCATCATGTCGGCGGCGGCGTTCATGCGCGCGTTCAGCGGCTCCATCGCCTCCTTCGCCGAGGCGGTCATGAGCTCGTTCATGCGGGTGGCCTGCTTGACCATCGCGTCGAACGACACCTTGGCGAAGCTCGCCTGCTTCTCCATGAGCTCGGTGACGGTCTGCGCCGAGGAGAGGTCCTTCGCGTGGGCGACGCCCTCCTCCATCGTCTTCTTGGAGAACGCGACGATCTCGGCGTTCATCTCCTCGATCGCCTTGGCGGTGACGTTCTGGGTCTTCATCAGCGCGTCGACGGTCTCCTGACCGAAGGCGGCGAAATCGCCCATCGACTTCTGCGCCTTCTCCATGTTCTCGGTCATGGTCTTCTGCGCGTCGGCGGCGAAGGCTTCGATCTGCTTGGCGGGATCCTTGGCGGCGGCCATGGCGAAACTCCTGGTCTGCGGTTGACAGCGCGACCGCTCATTGCGCGATCGCCTTTCGGTGACGCGAAGATGGGCGCTTTGCTGCACTGCGTCAAGAGATTTTTGTGCGTCGCAACATAACCGAGGGAGGAAGATCGCAAGCGCTGCGCGCGCAAGTTGTTTTCCCGCCCGCAACCCCGTGATAGCATTCATTGTTAAGCCGAGCGGGGGAACATCCGCCGGCGCGAGGCGAAAAACGAGCGGATGGTTCCCAAGATGCATGTGATCGCAAGACGGCTGGTCCTCGCCCTCGCCCTGGCGGGCGCGGCGGCGGCCGGGTTCTCGCCAGGCGCGGCCGAAGCGCGGCAATACGCAGCGGTGGTGATGGACGCGCGCAATGGAGAGATCCTTCATTCGCGAAACGCCGACACCCGGCTCCATCCGGCGTCGCTCACGAAGATGATGACGCTCTACCTCGTGATCGAGGCCGTGGAGAACGGACGGCTCGACCTCGACCAGCGCGTGCCGGTCTCTCGCCACGCCGCGCGCCAGCCGGCGTCGAAGATCGGCTTCAAGCCCGGACAGAAGGTCCGCATCCGCGATCTGATCCGCTCCGCCGCAGTGCGCTCGGCGAACGACAGCGCGGTCGTGCTGGCGGAGGCCGTGTCGGGCAGCGAGGCCGCGTTCGCGCGGCTGATGACGCAGCGCGCGCGCGACTTCGGAATGACGCGCACGACTTTCAAGAACGCCTCCGGGCTGACCGCGCAGGGTCATCTCTCCACGGCGCGGGACATGGCGATCCTCGGAAGACATGTCCTGTTCGACTACCCGGAGTACTACAATCTGTTCGGGCGGCGCTCGACGCGCGCCTTCGGCCGAACGATCTGGACGACGAACAAGCTGCTCGCGAGCTATTCCGGCGCCGACGGCATCAAGACCGGCTACACCCGGGCCGCCGGCTTCAATCTCGTGGCGACCGCGGAACGCGGCGGCGAGCGGGTGCTCGTCTCGATGTTCGGCGGAAGCAGTTCGGCGGCGCGGAACCGCGAGGTGGCGCGCTTGCTCGATCTCGGCTTCCGCCGCGCGCCGACGCGCGTCGCCACTGTCGCGCCGCAGATGGGCGCGGGTCGCACCGCGCCCGTGCCGCCGCAGCGGCCGGGAGGCGGGTCGACGCCGGCGAGCCTGTTCGTCGCGGGCGCGCGCGCGGTCGGCTCGGCGCTCGCGCCGGCGGCGGCTCATGCAGCGGAGACCCCGGACGAGCCCGCGACGCTGGCGCTCGTCGACGTCACGGCGTTCGCACCCGTGATGGGGCGGCGTCCGGCGGTGCGTCCGGGCGCGCGGCGACCGATCGATCTCGCCGCGGCGGCGAACGCCTCGCTCGCGCCCGTGGTCGCGCCGACGCCGCCTCCGATGACGGACGGCGCCTGGACGGTCCTGCTCGGAAGCTACGCCGAACGCGAGGCGGCGATCGCCGACCTCGCCGCGGCGGCGTTCGGCGCGATCCCGGCCCTCGAAAACGCGGGGCGCGAGATCGACGTTCAGGGCGCAGGGGCCGAACGGCGCTATATCGCGTCTCTCACGGGGCTGCCCCCCGCGATCGCGCAAGAGGCGTGCCGGCGACTTCTGGCCGACGGGCGCGACTGCAGGGCGGGGCCGGAGCTTTAGGCGGCGACAGGACGAGGCGGGCTCCCGGCGACGGGGCCTGCGGCGACCGCTGAGCGGAAAGAGCGTTCGCGCCGCCGGCGCGTCGCGCTCCGCCGCGGTCGCGGTCCGGCGGCGGCCGCTGGACGGTGGGAACGCGCCCCCACCCTCGCGCGGCGGCCGATCGATCCGGCGCGGCGATGGCCGCCGGGTCGACGCGGTCCGCATGCGGGACCGTTGAAATCATTGGTATAATCCGAGTTTTTGGTGGCGTGGCCGCTCTCGGGCGCGGGCGCGAGAGGCGGGTCGCCTGCGACGCGGGTGGCGCCGGTCTTCGGTCGTCCGCGCCTCATCCTCGCTCGGCGGCCTCGAGCCCGAGCGCGGCGAAACGGGGCGCCTCGGCCCCGAGACGCAGGCCCCGCTCCGGGTCCGAGGCGTTGCCGTCGAGCGCGCGCCGCCGCACGCCCTGAAGGATCGCGGCCATCCGGAAGAAGGCGAAGGGCAGCCAGACCGTCAGATCGGGCGGCTCGTCGAGACCGGCCGCACGGGCGTAGGTCTCGAGATACGCCTCGTCGGACGGCAGGCCGAGCGCGGCCCGGTCCTCCCCGGCCAGGCCGCGCGTCGCGCGCCCGGGCGGCAGCCGCCACTGCATGAGCACCGCGGCCACGTCGGCGAAGGGGTGGCCGAGCGTCGACAGCTCCCAGTCGAGAACCGCGCGGCACGCCGCTCCGTCGTTCGCGAAGAGCAGGTTGTCGATGCGGTAGTCGCCATGCACGAGCGCGCGTCGTCCGTCGTCTCCCGGCGCGTTGCGCTCCAGCCAGGCGATGAGGGCGTCCATGGCGGGAATCGTCTCGGTCTCGGTCGCGCGGTACTGCCGCGTCCACCGGTCGAGCTGGCGCGCGAAATAGTCGCCGGGCCGGCCGAAATCCGCCAGACCCATCGCCTCGAGATCGACGCGGTGGATCGCGGCGAGGACGCGCGCGCTCTCCGCCATCATCGCGCGCCGCGTCGCGGGCGCGACGTCCGGCAGGCGCGGATCGTCGAAACACCGGCCCGGCACATGCTCCATCACGTAGAAGACCGAACCGATGACGCTCTCGTCCTCGCAGAGGCCGATCATCCGGGGCACGGGCACGTCCGTGGCGGCGAGCGCCGCCTGGACGCGATGCTCCCGGTCGACGGCGTGGGCGGATTTCAGCAGCTGGCCGGGCGGCTTGCGCCGCAGGACCACCGCGCCCTCCGGGCCGCGCAGGAGGAAGGTCGGGTTCGACTGGCCGCCCGCGAACTTCTCCGCCGAAAGCGGCCGCCCGACCCGCGCGCCCTGCGCCGCGAGCCAGGGCCCGAGCGCGTCGAGGTCGAGCGTCGCGTCTGCGGTTGGCGGCATGGCGGCGGTCTCCGGCGACGGGCTGGGCGCGCAGCTCAGCCGCGCGGCCCCCGTTTCGTCAAGGCGCGCCCGCGGCCGCGCCGGCTCAACCCAAGGAGGCGCAATGGGTTAACGGCGCGCAATTGCTTTGCATTCGAGACGATTCGCCGGCACGAAAGCGAGGTGAGTGTTTTTGTTGTTTCGGAGTGACCCGCATGGCTACCCGTCGCCACACCCTCGCCGCCGCTGCGCTTTCCATCCTCGCCCTCGGCGCGGTCGAGGCGAACGCGGCCTCCGTCGTGCTCGACTTCGAGGCCGGCGGCCTCGGCTACACGCCCGCTGACAACGCCGCCGTCGAGGCGAACACCTTCGACGCCTACAACATTCGCATCGTGGGGGATCAGACCGACCTCGCCTTCGAGGCTCGGGGCGACGAGGGGCCGAACGATCACGACGGCTTCGTCAACGACCCCGCACGCCAGAACGACACAGAGCGGCCCTCGGCGGCTGGCGGCTTGGGCTCGTTCTTCCTTCGCCAAGTCGCGACGCTCGGGACCACGCAGGACTTCGATCCCACGAAGCCGATCTTCTCGATCGCCTATCTCAAGACCCCCGACGGTCACATCTCGGGCGAGATCTGGGACATCGACGGCAACAGCGGCCAAGGAACGGAGAAGTGGATCGTGCGCGCGTTCGGCGCGAACGACACGATTCTCGGCACGGAGACGAGCCCCGTGGGAGACTCCATCGTCAACGACGAGAACCCCCTTCAGGCCGGGCCGTGGGAGTTCGCCTTCGACGCATCCAATCCGCAGCTGAGTGGGATCGAGCGCCTCGACTTCTTCTTCGTCGGCACGAAAAAGCAGGGAATCGGCGTCGCCTTCGACAACTTCCAGACCGGCGTCGCGCCGGTGCCGGTCCCGGCGGCCCTGCCGCTGCTGCTCGGCGGTCTCGGCGCGCTTGGCCTGATCGGACGCCGCCGCCGCGGCTGACCCGCGCCTTACGCGACCGAGCCTAAAGCGCGCCGCGGAGCCCCTCGCTCCGCGGCGCGCCCGCGTCAGAGCCGTTCGATCGCGAGGGCGATCCCCTGCCCGCCCCCGATGCACATGGTCACAAGGCCATAGCGCCCGCCGGAGCGGCGCAGCTCCGCCATCGCCTTGATCGCGAGGATCGCGCCGGTGGCGCCGATCGGGTGGCCGAGGGCGATGGCGCCGCCGTTCGGGTTCACCTTGGCCGTGTCGAAGCCGAGCCCCTCGTTCACCGCGCAGGCCTGCGCCGCGAAGGCCTCGTTCGACTCGATCACGTCGAACTGGTCGGCGGTCATGCCGAGCTTCTTGAGCAGGGTCGTGACCGCAGGCACCGGCCCGATGCCCATCACCTCGGGCCGCACGCCGGCGTGGGCATAGCCGAGGAGCCGGGCCTTCGGCTTCAGCCCGGCCCGGTCCGCGGCGGCGGCGGTGGCGAGCACGATCGCGGCGGCCCCGTCGTTGATCCCGGAGGCGTTGCCCGCTGTCACGGTCCCGTCCTTCTTGAACACCGTGCGCAGCCCCGCGAGGCCTTCGGCGGTGGTCGAAGCCTTCGGGTGCTCGTCGGTGTCGAAGGCGACCATGTCGCGCTTCACCTTCACCTCGATGGGCGCAATCTGGTCCTTGAAGCGGCCCTCGGCGATGGCGGCGGTCGCGCGCTTCTGGCTCTCGAGCGCGAAGGCGTCCTGCGTCTCGCGGGTGATCTGGTGCTCGGCCGCCACGTTCTCGGCGGTGACGCCCATGTGCATCCCCTCGAAAGGGTCCGAGAGCGCGCCCACCATCATGTCGAGCATCTTGGCGTCGCCCATCTTCTGGCCGGCCCGCGCCGCCTGCCAGCTGTGCGGGCTGCGCGACATCGACTCCGCGCCGCCCGCGAGCGCGAACTCCGCGTCGCCGAGCATCAGGTGCTGCGCCGCCGACACGATCGCCTGCGCGCCCGAGCCGCAGAGGCGGTTGACGGTCAGCGCGGGCGTCTCGACCGGGACGCCGGCCTTCACCGCCGCCACGCGGGCGAGATACATGTCCTTCGGCTCGGTGTTGATGACATGGCCGAACACCGCGTGGCCGATCTGCGCGGGGTCGACGCCCGATCGCTCCATCGCGTGCTTCGCGACATGCGCGCCGGTCTCAGTGGGCGGAACGCCCGCGAGCGAGCCGCCAAACGTGCCGATCGCCGTCCGCGCGCCGTCGAGAATCACGATGTCTTCGACCATGGGTGCCTCCGTCCCTGCATATGAAGGATGGCGCTATCGCGCACGGTGAAGACGAGGAACCCCGCGCATGGTCGCGCCGCCCGCAGCGGCGCGCCGTCCGGCGGTAGGGCGAGTTCGGGCGCGCGTCCCGTCGGCGAGACGGGACAAGGGCCGGCCTTTCCTCGCGACGGTCCGCACGCTACGCGACGCGGCATGGTCGAATGGCGAATCAGCGAGGGGCTCGTCCCCTACCCCGAGGCGGTCGCCGAAATGGAGGCCCGCGCCGGCGCCATCCGCGAGGGGCGGGCGGACGAGCTCGTCTGGCTGCTGGAGCACCCGCCCCTCTACACCGCGGGCACCAGCGCGCGGCCGGAGGAGCTGAGGGACGCGGCGCGCTTCCCGGTGTTCGAGACGCGCCGCGGCGGGCGCTACACCTATCACGGGCCCGGACAGCGGGTCGCCTACGCGATGCTCGACGTGGGCGCGCGCGGAAAGGACGTCCGGCGGTTCGTCTGGTCGCTCGAGGAATGGGTGATCCGCGCCCTCGCCCGCTTCAACGTGGTCGGCGAACGGCGAGCGGACCGGGTGGGCGTGTGGGTGGTCCGCCCCGAGAAGGCGCCCGGGGCCGACGGGGCGCCCTGCGAGGAGAAGATCGCGGCGATCGGCGTGCGGCTCCGGCGCTGGGTCAGCTTCCACGGGGTCGCGATCAACCTCGAGCCCGACCTGACGCATTTCGAGGGGATCACGCCCTGCGGCATCGCCGAGCACGGGGTTACGAGCCTGGTGGATCTCGGCGTTCCGGCGACGCTTCCCGATCTCGACGTCGCGCTGCGTGAGGCCTACGACGAGGTCTTCGAGGGCGCGTGAGCCCTTTCCGCGCGGCTCGGGCGCGTTACGATCCGGCGCGCGCGGAGCGGCGCGCAGGACGGAGAACGGGGACGGAAACGTGTTCAGAACGATCGCGGCGGGCCTGGCGTCGGCGTTGATCGCGGGCGGCGCGTCGGCGCAGGACGCCGACGCCGGTCAGCGGGTTTTCGCGCGCCGATGCGCGACCTGCCACGCCATCACGGCGCCCGACGGCGCGACCATCGTGCGCGGCGGGCGGATCGGCCCGAACCAGTATGGTCTGATCGGCGACGCTGCGGGCTCACAGCCGGATTTCGATCGGTATGGCGACGCGCTCATGGCGGCGGGAGACGGGGGGCTCGTCTGGACCGCGGAGACGCTGGTCGCCTACCTGCTGGATCCGCAGGGATATCTTCGGACCGTTCTCGGGGACGACGGGGCGCGCTCGCGCATGGCGTTCCGCTTGAGGGACGAGGCCGACGCGCGGGACGTGGCGGCCTATCTGGCGACCTTCGCGGACTGAGCCGCGGCGGCGCTTCGCGTCGAGGCGGCGAGATTCGAACTCGCGACCTCCGGTACCCAAAACCGGCGCGCTACCAGGCTGCGCTACGCCTCGACGCATACTCGTGCATAGCCGCTCGACGCGCGCGCGGGCAAGCGCGCGCGGCGCGACGGCTCACTCGGGCACGGAGACGAGACGCCGGTTGGGGCCGTTGCGAAGCTCCACCGCCTGGCCGCTGATCGCGCTGACCGTCCAGCCGCGAACGCTGTCGCCGCGGCGGACGCGCCGGACGGCGCCGTCCGGCGTGCGCATCAGCGCCTCGCGTCCGTCCGGGCCGCCGAAGACGCCGAGCACGGAGGTCTCGTCGAGGCGAAGCGCGTCGGCGAGCGTGGCGGAGCGGCCGACGGCCGTGCCCGACGCGGCGCCC
>AACY020539088.1_pt1 | contig 14331 bp, 14 predicted proteins | sample 267378 | NCBI WGS metagenome assembly AACY02 (sample SAMN02954345, study PRJNA13694) | marine metagenome | biome: aquatic; feature: ocean; material: water; isolation source: isolated as part of a large dataset composed predominantly from surface... | reverse complement strand
TGCGCTTTAATGTTGTCCTTTCGGCCAGGGGTTTGGGTAGAGCAGCCAGTGTGCATCTAAGCGGTGTTGAGCTTCCACCAGAGCGCGCCAAAAGGGCTCACATTCCGCCCTCATGAGCCGGTAGTGTCCGAGGCCTGTGTCGTGTTTGCTGAGGCGATCGGCGGATTTATCGATACCAATAACGTACGCAGCCGGATTTTGCTGCGCGAGATGCGCAGTGCTCATACCGGTACCGCAAAAGGAATCGAGAATATGCGGCCCCGAGGGTTGACCCTGCCACCAGTCGAGAGCAGCTGAGGTGGCCTGTGCCGTATGCGCCGGTATAGGTTTGCGCCATGTGGTGTCCATGTGGCGCTTTACCACGGCCACCAGGTCGGGATGAGGTCCTTGCTGGTCGGTTCGTATCGGCTCTTCATGCCGGTTTGTTTGCGCTTGCTCAATCACATTGCGATCATACCTCGCCCCGCGCGGTACAACTAATGCCCGCTCACCCCCAATCGGACATCAGCGCCACTTGGCAAAGCACACTAAGGATGCGGTATGCGTGCAGATCTCAGGCCCTACTGGGTTAAAAAACTCTGGCTGAAGTGCCGAGACGGCTACACCGATTGGTTCCTAAGGCCTCGCTGTCGCTCCCTGGGACCCTACGCCATGATTATGAACCCCTGGTACGTCCGTATTTCAGGGGTCAACATTACCATCGGTCACTCGTTTACTGCCGTCGGGGAGCCCGGCAACCGGGTTGAGATCGGCGTTTGGGGACGGGAGCAAGGGAGCGGTCGTATTGTGATTGGCGACGGTTGCCTGATGAGCCCGGGTTCGCGCATCAGCGCCAGTGATGAAATTGTGTTGGGTGATGGAGTCATGTTGGCCAACGGTAGTTACATTACCGATTCCGATTGGCATGGTCTGTATGACCGCATCGATAGGGCTGAAACACCGACACCGGTCCGCTTGGCCGACAACGTTTGGATCGGTGATCGGGCGACCGTGTTGAAAGGGGTCACTATCGGGGAGAACAGTGTCGTTGCGGCAGGTGCGGTCGTCACCAAGGACGTCCCAGCCAACGTGGTGGTGGCCGGTAACCCCGCCAAGGTTGTTAAACAGTTAGACCCCAGTCAGGGCTATCGCAGTCGAATGGAGTTGTTCGCTGACCCCGCGAATGCCGCCGCATTTTTTGATCACGTTGATCGCCAGCTACTGGGTAATAACCGCTTATGGTTCTGGTTGTTGACGCTTATTTATCCCAGGGCACGGGGACAGGATTGATTAAAGTAATCGAAGTGGCGCTTCCTGCATGGCGCCAAGCTGCTCCCTTAATTCCAAGATATGGTCTGACCAAAACCGGCCTTGCTGAAACCAGGGAAAAGCCCTGGGGAAGGCTGGGTCATCCCAGCGCCGGGCAAGCCACAGGGCGTGCAATATAATGCGGCGGGTACGCAGTGCTTCAATCCATGCCACCTGTTTAGGGTTGAAGTCATTGAACTCGCAATAACCTTCGATCAACTCGGATAACTGCAATTCCCGCTGCTGACGGTCACCACTTAAGAACATCCAAAGGTCCTGTATGGCCGGGCCCGACAGGCAATCATCCAGATCGACAAAATGGGCAATGTCGTCCCGCCACAGAATGTTACCGCTATGACAGTCACCGTGAATGCGTTGCCGATCGGTTTTGTTGTAATTCCCAAGCGCCCCGGTAACGGCGTCAATGCAGTGATCGACTAAACTCTCATAAGCTGCACGCAAATCGGCTGGCACAAAGGACTGTAGTAAAAATTCAGCACCCTCGCGCAATGTGTCGCCGGTGGTCATATCGACTCGGTGCTGGAAGGGCTGTGCGCCGCCGACGCGATGAATACGGCCCAGGGTTCGACCCAGCACTAGTAGGTGATCAAGGTTATCAAGCTCCGGTGCATGGCCGCCGCGACGGGGAAAAACACTGAAGCGAAACCCTTGGGCATGGTGCAAGGTTGTGTTGTTGTGTCGTAAGGGTGGCACTACCGACAAGCCATGATCGGCTAATTCTTCGGTGAAGGCGTGTTCCTCTAAAATTTGCGCATCGCTCCAACGCTCTGCGCGGTAGAACTTCACCACCACGGGTTCGGCGTCTTCGAGCCCAACCTGATAAACCCGGTTTTCATAGCTGTTGAGAGCAATCAGGCGCAGATCGCAGGTATAACCAGCGGCTTCAACACACTGCACAACTTGATCGGGGGTAAGTCCGTCGTAGGGATGGCTCATATTGGCTACCGAAGGCAAACCCCTATGTTACACCTGCTGCCATTGCGGCGGTGGTGTTCGTGCCAAAGCCCATGCGCTGACTGAAACCGCGCCAGCGGCGCGAAGTTCTGCAGCTGCCGCACTTAAGGTAGCACCCGTGGTCACCACATCATCAATAAGCAGCAGATGCTGTCCAACGACAAGCTGCTGTGCACTATAGCGCCGTCGACTGTTTTCGGATCGCGCGAACCGCCGTAAGCGATGCTGTGTGGTACCACCACGGTCCTTGAGCAGTTGATAGTGCACCGAGGACACACAGTGGGCAGGTAGATAGTTGCAAAGCGCTTGCGCCAGTAGCGCACTTTGGTTGTAGCCCCTGCGCACTCGGCGCCAAAGCCTCATGGGAATGGGGACGAAGCCCGTCCACTGGTTCTGGTGCAGCGGCATGGGCCACCACTCAGGGTTAACATGAGAATTCGCTATTGATTCATTATCATGACTTGCGTCTCGAGTGATAAGCACCGGTCCGCGCTCTGACAGTGCCCGCTTTACCAAAAAAGACGTCAGTTCACTGGCGCCCTCAAATTTCCAGTTGTGGATAAGTTGGGTCACGACGCCGGTGTAAACCCACGGACATACAACTTTATCGAGGTACGCCAAGCCCCGGTTGTCACAGCTCTGACAGTGGGTACTGTTGGTGTGGGGCTCGCTGCAAAGAGGGCAGCGAGTGCGGTTGGGGACAATGGCACCATCACAATCGTCACATAGCCAATTTGGGCCGCCGACCTGGTATTGGCATACTATGCACGTGGCGGGTAACCACCGTTCAATAGTGTGACGCATGATCCAGTTGTCCCTAATGGCGGTATTCGAGACACATGAGTGTGGCACTGGATTGATCCCGAGGACGCACCTTTGGTGGTGCGTCGATTGAAGCTAGTTGCCATTGACGACAATGGGTCTACCGCGAGTGATGAGCAGAAAACACTATGAGTGAACAACAGTCATTTGATCCAAACGAACGGCGGCTATACCCCGAAGATCAGCAACGGGTCGATGCGTTCTTAAAGCAGGGGGTCAACGCCACAGAACGCAAACCCTTCCGCCCTTTGTTATTAATCGTTCTGCTTATTGCTGTGGTCACGTTTTTCAGTTTGCTCAGCCAGGGTATTGCCCTTTGGGCTGGGGTTTATTAGCGCCACATTGAATTTCCCTGATGCAGCGGCTATTCTCGGCCGCCTTGTCAGCTTGCCTTTTTCGGTGTGTAGCGCAGCCTGGTAGCGCACTTCCTTCGGGAGGAAGGGGTCGGAGGTTCGAATCCTCTCACACCGACCACTCACAAACCTTTTGATAGCTCAAATGCGAGGGTGCTGGCGCTCAAAAATTCGAACGCAACGGTTAAATCGTCAATATAACGGTCGGCCTGCTCTCTGCCGCACTCGCTGAGAGAATAGAGCCAAACGGCTTCTATGTCGTCTCTTGCTTTAGGAGCAAGTCTGTATTCAGCAGGTTTTATCGGCATGTTTGGTAGCCATTTCTCGCTTGAATTGGCTGTGTTCAAATGGACGTGGCCTACCGCTTTCCTCGCCTTCGATCAGCGCGGCGCGAATTGCTTCAATATCGGCTTGACTAGCTTGGTCGCGGCGAATCAGATCGCGAATATATTCACTGTCATTGGTGAACTGTCCAGCGGCGATTTGCGTCTTGATCCAGTCGTCTTGTTGGTCGGTAACGGTGATCGTCTTGCGCGTTGTACCCATAGAAATGGCCTCCAATGAGCTCTAAAAATCATACTATTGGTGCAGTTTGGCACATGCTAATTTGTTGCCAAACGCTATAGGCGGCGTCAGACCACACTACCTAGGAGCGATTCCAAAACTGATTATTGACCACATAAGCGCGCACTGCGTTTCTGGTGCCATTAGTTTTTTAAACCTAGGACACCGACCACTCACAGCACGCGCTTCGCCCCTTCACCTGGCACCTCTCTTGCCAATCGCGGCACTAAAAACCCTGGCAGTCGCATACGCATGGCTTCTATAAGTATGCTCGCCCGGTCTTCATCGATATCGAAATGCCACGTCCCGGCAACTTTATCGGGTAGGTGCAGGTAGTAGGGTAGAACACCTGCCTCATCGAACAGGCGCTGTTGCAGCGACACCAGCACATCGGTGTCATCGTTGATATCTTTTAGCAGCACCGATTGATTAAGTACCGGTACCCCTGATTGACGCAAGCGATTGAGTGCGTCGGCGAGCTCATCGTCAAGCTCGTTTGGGTGATTACAGTGAATCACCATAACGCTACGCAGACGCGACTGACCGAGTGCGTCTAGTAGGTCATTGGTAATTCGCTCGGGAATGACAACTGGCAAGCGGGAATGAATGCGCACTCGCTGTAAATGGGGAATTGCCGACAAGCGCTCTAGCAATTTGTACAGTGCGCTATCTTGTAAAATAAGCGGGTCACCGCCGCTGAGAATAACCTCTTCAAGGCTGCTATCGGCGGCGATGTAGTCGATGGCTATAGCGAGGGCCTCGTTATTAAGCTGGTTGTCCCCATAAGGAAAATGCCGACGAAAGCAATAGCGACAATTAACGGCACAGGCCGAGGTAGGTAGCAGTAGAACCCTACCGTGGTACTTGTGAATCAAACCGGGTACCGGATTGGCCGCGACTTCTGCGAGTGGGTCATTACTCCAGCCAGACACAACTTGCTCTTCCTCTGGGACCGCCAAGACTTGCTTAAGCAACGGATCGTTAATGTCCCCGTAGCGCATGCGTCGCAAGAATGGCAGCGGTACCCGCACTGGGAATTGCCGAGCGGCCTCTTGCGACCAGGCGCCATCTTCAGCGCTTAAACCTAGTGACGCTAGTAGTGTAGCTCCGTCGCGGATGGCGTCCCGAAGTTGTTGCTGCCAGCTTGACCGCTCCTGGGCAAGCAGCTGTGGGGCATCTGTGGTGCTCATTTAACGCCCCCAGCGATCGAGTAGGCTGTAAAACAGCATGCCGGCAACTAATCCAGGCCAGCGCAGTAGGGTGCCGCCGGGGAAGCCGCGGGTGGGTACCGCTGCCATCAGATCGAAGTCAGTACAGTCACCATGGATGGCCGACGCCAGTAGCTTGCCCGCAAAGGTCGCCGTCGGCACACCGTGTCCCGAGAACCCCTGTGCATAAAAGGTATGCTTATCGATGCGCCCAAAGTCGGGCATACGATTGAGCGTGATGCCCAATGTGCCGCCCCAGCCATGGGTGATGGCGACATCTGCGAGCTCGGGGTACAGCTGTAGCATATAGGGGCGGACAAAGTTTTTAATGTCGGTTGGGAAGCGTGAGCTGTAAGTCTCACCACCCCCAAATAGCATCCGTCGGTCGGCTGACAGTTTCCAGTAGTTGATAACGAACAGGGTGTCCGACAAGCTCAAGCGATCGCGGTTAACTTGATCTGCCAGTGTCTCTGATAGGGGCTCAGTGGCGATCATAAAATTATTAATAGGCATGATATTGCCTGCAATACGGTTTTCGAGCCCGCCCAAATAACCGTTACAGGCCAGTACCAGGTAGGAACAGCTGACCTGGCCTTGATCGGTGCTGACAATGACCTTTTGATCAGCCGTCCGGTAGTGCTTTACGCGACTGTGCTCGTAGATATCACTGCCAAGGCTGAGTGCTGCGCGGGCCAGACCGAGCGCATATTTCAGTGGATGAAGATGACGCGCCCCCCGATCGAGCACGCCCGCGTAAACCCCCTGAGCTGAGGTGCGTTGCGCCACGGCCTGCTGGTCGAGGAACTCAATTTGCTCGTAACCGTACTGTTGCCGAAGGTGATGAACTTCTTCTTCTAACTCGCCTATGTGGGCGGGTTTTGCTGCCAGGTGAAGGTTGCCGGTACCCAGCTCGCAATCGATAGCAAATTGCTGGCACAGGTCTTCCACCAGAGCGACGGCGTCAAGACTCAACTGCCACAACCTGGATGCACGCTCATGGCCAACCATTTTCTCAAGTGTCGCCTGATCGGCTCGTTGCCCGGTGCCAACATGTCCCCCATTGCGACCCGAGGCGCCCCAGGCAACCCGATTGGCTTCGAGCAGAGCCACGCTGAATCCGAGTTGTCGCAGATGCAGGGCGGTCGAGAGCCCGGTATAGCCACCGCCGACAACGCATACGTCCACAGAGATATTGCCCTGAAGGGTTGGCAGGGGCGCTAGCTGTGGCGCGGAATCGGCGTACCACGATGGGGGGTAATGACTGTTCATAGTGTGATTATGACGACCTTGTAATGACCTGTGTATGGGGGTACTTGCTGCCTGTCCCAGAGTAGGCACATACTGCTCGCGTGTTCCCTACCAGCAGGTTGCTATGTGCCCCTCATCGTTGTCTGATTCAGACGAAAAAACGGTTATTCACCGTCCCGTCCGTCCCTTCGATTCTCGAAATGTACCCCCCAGCGATATGACCACCATAGCGGCGTGGTTGAAAGCCAACGATATCTCTGAGGTCGAATGTATTGTCCCTGATATGACCGGCAATGCTCGCGGTAAGTTTATTCCCGCACACCAGTTTCTGGCAGAGCGGGATCACAAATTACCTGAAAGCATCATGGTACAAACGGTTACCGGTGAATACACCGACGAGCATTGGGATTTTGTTGAGCCCACCGATACCGACATGATCCTAAGACCCGACGCTGCAACCTTGCGTAAAGTGCCCTGGGCCCGGGAGCCCACCGCTCAGATCATTGCCGACTGTTACAAGCCCGATGGTACTCCCCATCCCCTGTCGACGCGCAATGTATTGCGTTACATCTTAAACATGTACGAAGAGGCGGGCCTTTGCCCCATTGTCGCGCCTGAGGTTGAGTTTTACCTCGTGCATAAAAATACTGACCCCGATTACGAACTGATGCCCCCTAAGGGCCGATCGGGGCGTCGTGAAGTGGCGCGACTATCCTTCAGCATTGATGGTGTGGCCGAATTCGAAGATTTCGTTGAGGACATGTACGACTACGCCGACGCCCAGTCGCTACAGCTCGATACCTTGATTCACGAGAACGGCGCCGCGCAGATGGAGATCAACTTCAATCATGGCGATCCACTGTCCTTGGCTGATCAGGTGTTTGTGTTCAAGCGCACCGTGCGTGAAACCGCCTTGAAATACGGCATGTACGCTACGTTCATGGCAAAGCCCATGCAGAATGAGCCGGGCAGCGCCCTGCACTTGCATCAATCGATTATTGATATTGAAACGGGACGCAACATTTTCTGCGGTGATGACGGCAAACCCACCGTCGCCATGATGCACTACCTTGGCGGTTTGCAGCGCTACACCCCCGAGTTAATCAGCTTCTATGCGCCGAATGTGAATTCCTATCGACGTTTGGCCCCCGATATTTCAGCACCCATTAATTTGAGTTGGGGCTTTGACAATCGCACCACCGCATTTCGTGTACCCAACAGCACCCCCGAAAACCTGCGCATTGAAAATCGTTTCCCGGGCGCCGATGCCAATCCCTATTTGGCTATCAGCGCAACGTTAGCCAGCGGTTTGCTCGGTATGCGTCAGAAGCTAAAGCCCACCGAGCCCCACGAAGGCACCGCCAACGATGAGGATGTTGTGGTGGCCCGAACCCTTGAGGAGGGTGTACGCCAGCTGAATGACACCCCAGAGCTGCAACAAATGATCGGCGAATTGTTTATGCGCGCCTACGCTGCGGTTAAGCTCGACGAGTTTGAAGAGTTCAACCGGGTGATCAGCTCATGGGAGCGGGAGCACCTTTTGCTGCAGGTTTAACAGGCATAGGCGTTTTGTAATGAATGACATGGCGCAGGTAGCACGAAGGGCTGGTTGGAAATACCAGCTCTTTCGATCGGTGAAATACGCCACCTATCTGGCCTTGTCATTCAATGTCTATTTGTTCTTTGAGCAAGAACTGCTTGCTTCCGATGTCAGCCAGCTCGATGCCCTAAGCGCCACAGCCATGGTCCAGTTATTTTCGGCCACCCTCGATACCGCAGCATGGCTGGTGTTGTTGCTGCTCTTTGAGTTAGAGACAGCCATTTTGCCCGACGAGAAATTAGTGGGTTTAAATCGCTGGCTCATTCATGGATTGCGATTAGTCTGTGGTGCGGCCATTGTCTCGGCGTTCCTCGGCTACGTGGGCGAATGGCAAGTGTTCTTTGAGGCCACCAGTATTCCGGCAGCCCCTTGTACCCTTGTCGATCAAGGCTGGACGTTGCTTACTGGCTTCGATGAATTCGCACCCCTAGATGCCACATCCTGTCTTACTATCGGCACCGATGCCTTGCAAATTACCGCCCTTGATCAAGTTGTTGCGAGTCCGCAAATCTTCACCGACGCCCACGACCTAGCGATGGTCGATGTTATTAATGCCGGCGCCTGGATTCTGGTGGTGCTTCTGCTAGAAATAGAAGTCCGACAACAGTTACAGGGCGGTCTACCCGAGCGGTTGCAGTGGGTGTTCAACGGCGCAAAGTCACTCGTCTATGTCACTTTGGCGCTGGCGGCAGTGTACTGGGGCTTTGAGGGGGATTTCCTCGACTTTTGGGATGCAGCGCTTTGGTTATTTGCGTTTGTGTTTATCGAGATGAACGTATTCGAGTGGCAGCGGGAGCTAGACGCTCAGGACTAGCTTCCGCTGCCAACGGTGACTAAAAGTCGTCGTCGAAATCGAAGTCGTAGTCCCCGAGTTCCTCACGCAAGCGCAGTGCTTCTAAGCGCTGCTCGGCCTTGCGTCGCTTGGCCGCTAGCGATACCTGCTGGTCTGCTAGCGGTAATACGTCGCCAGGCTCTTCAAAACCTTCGTCCATGAGATCTGATAACACAGGATCGTAGCCGTCGTCGTAGGCTTCATCACCTTTGCTTTGTGTTCCACTACGTTCACCCATAAACCACCCCCCGGTTAGAGCAATAACGCGTCGGTTGCACCGAATGGCACACCCGGTTAACGCTGGGTCCTCGCACGCCTCAGAGTTGGCATCAACTGCGCCTTTCAGGCAATGATTTTTTTGATCTCAAAAAAGCCACGTCAATAACCGCTGAAAATATGGGGGCCCGCCCGTGGTTGCCATCCTTGGCTGGCGACGTCCCTGTTACCCCCATCCTGACCGACGTCCTGTCGGTTTAGACGGGCCCCCATCAAGTAATCAGCAAAGGCTATGCCAATAAGCGTTTTATAGAAGGAAACTACCGCGACCGGGGGGTTTACCGGGGATTTCTTTACCTGAGGAGGGTCTGCCCGTAACTGTGAACGCGTTCATTGCCAGCACAGCGCGTTCAAGGTGGTCCTTGATGCCAGCTAGGCGTTCGCGGCGAGCTGCTCGACGATATGGCCGACGATGATCTCGGGCGCCTCGTTGTCGACAGCCACGGTCAGATTAGCCCAGCGTTGGTAGAGGGGAATACGTTCGGCGTAAATATCCCCCAGGGTTTGATCCTTCGATGAGGCTATTCCCCGGTCGGGTGCCAGCGAAATTCGGTACTCCACGGTCGCCAAGTCGGCCTTTAGATACACAATGGTTGAATGGGCAGCGAGTCGTTGCATGATCGCTTCGCTGTAAACCACCGAGCCACCGGTTGAAATGACGCTGTGTGCAATGGGCATATCGAGCAGTACCTGCTGTTCGACAGCCCGGAGGTGTAGGTGACTTGAACGCGCTATGATCTCGGCAAGTGTCGCCTGTTCCTGGGCTTGAATGAGCAAGTCGGTGTCAACGAAGTCTGTTCCAAGGCGCTTGGCCAGCAGTACACCCACAGTACTTTTTCCACTCCCCGGAAAACCGATAAGACTGACGGTGTGCTCGTAGGCCATGACGTTAACTCTCTATTGGAAAATGCGAACTTTACCCAGAGCCTTGCGGTGGGGCCAGTGGCAATGAACAATGCGCGGCATTCACTGGCCTTGCGCGTCACCCAATAGGAGCCTCTACCACATGACTGACAACACTAATTTGCACGTGACAGCTCTGGAGCCCCTGCATCGGGCGTTAGGAGCGCGTATGGTGCCCTTTGCCGGCTACGCCATGCCCGTTCAGTACCCCGGCGGCATCATTCAAGAGCATCTACATACACGGGCTGAGGCTGGCTTGTTTGATGTATCGCACATGGGACAAGTCATCGTATCGGGTGAGCAGGCAGCGGCCGAATTGGAATCGATTATGCCTGCGGATTTAGTGGGCCTAGCGCCGATGCATGCCACCTATTCGCTGCTGACCAATGGGTCAGGGGGCGTCTGTGATGACCTCATCGTCACGCGACTGGATGATCACCGTTTTATGCTGGTCTTAAACGCCGCGTGTAAGCACAACGACCTGACCATTATTCAGGAAGCCTGTAAAACCACTGCGGTGGAGGTGTTAGAGCAACAGGCCTTACTGGCGCTGCAGGGGCCAGCCGCTAGAGCTGTCCTTGCAGCCCTCGTACCCGCTATTGATGACCTCTATTTTATGCGAGCCGGTGAGTACACCATTGCGGGCATTCGGTGCTGGATCTCCTGCTCTGGTTATACCGGCGAAGACGGGTTTGAGTTGTCTGTGGCCGACGATGACGCAGAGCCACTGGCTCGTCTACTCCTTGAGCAACCCCAGGTGGCGGCTATCGGATTAGGCGCTCGCGACTCACTCCGATTAGAAGCGGGTCTATGTTTGTATGGCCATGAGTTGAGTGACGACATTTCCCCTGTTAGCGCGGGTTTGCGTTGGGCTATTGCCAAAGCGCGCCGGCCAGGGGGCGTTCGCGCCGGCGGTTATCCCGGTGCCGATCATATTGCCCATCAACTGACTAACGGCACTGAGCAACAGCGTGTTGGTTTAAAAGTTACCGGCAAGCGGCCCGTGCGCGAAGGGCAATCAGTACACGATGTTGATGGTGTCGTTATTGGCACCATTAGCTCAGGGGGCTTCGGTCCTAGCGTGGGTGCACCGATTGCTATGGCTTTTGTCGATGCCAGTGTTGCTGAACCCGGTACCGAGGTAAAAATTGATGTTCGTGGTACCTGGATTACGGCTCACGTGACGGCACTGCCGATGATCGCCCCGGGCTACCGGCGGGGTTGAGCTTGGTGGGTAATGCGGGGTCTTTTAGCCGTTGTAGCCAACGGCCAGTTGCCACAAGCAGCGACAAACCCCGTTGAGCCAAGCGCCGCAGCCTGTGACGCCAGCGATAGATAGCGATAACAGCGAGACAGGCGGTCAGTGCCATCAACATCGCTGGCAAGTTCACTGCTTGGCCCATTGCTTGAAAGAGCCCTTGTTGATGCTTTTCTGGCATGCCCGTAATCTCGATGTCGATAGCAGGTAAGCGCAAGGTAATCAGCTCTTTGCGCTTGGTATGCCACCAGTGCACCTCGGCAGCCGGCAGTTGTGCGGTGCCACTTTCAGTGGCGATCCATGTTATAGGTTGCGCGCGCTCGGCTAACAGTTGGCCACGGTTGGCTCGATTGCGCAGCTGAGGTGGCTGTGCGTAGTGCTGTAAACCCGGGCTGGCTGTGGCCTCTATAGCCGGTAGCATCATCGCCATGACATCGGTGGCTTTAAGGGTAATACGGCGCTCAATGGCATCCCCTAACGGGACCGATAATGCTGTGTCATCAAGATTGGAGCTAAAGCTCACCTCGGGACTCGCCACCCAGTGATCCAGTTCCGCCAGCGCCGGTGGCAGTGTTACGGTTAATGCGATGGGCGAGCTCGCGAGTTGCTGCTCCCGGTCAACGCCGGGAGCAATGGAGATGGTTGTAAGAACCTGTATGGGCGGTATGACGTAACGCCCCGGACGTGTGGCAAAAAGATCCACGGTCCAGCGCTGTACGCTCCAGGTTTGCCCAGCACGCTGCTCGGTACTGTTACTGGCGAAACGTTGATTTTGTAAAACCAGTAAATCCGGAACCTCGGGCAGTCGCAAGCGCGTGCCCCCCGTGAACCAACGTGGTGTTGCCACCGTGAGCCGAAGTCGGACGCGTTGTCCGGGTACGATATCGGTTTCCGGTGTCAGACTGGTGCTGAGTACCACGGTATCGGGCATGGCAGTGCTGTCGCCAGCCCCCTGCGCAAGAGGCAGCCAGGCAACCCCAAGCAATACCATTAACCCATTGAACAGGCGCAACATCATGGTTCGCTGACGCCCCGTTCATCGAGTTGGTAGCGGAATTTCGTGCGCAAAAATTGACTGGGATCCTGCTGCACACCATTGAGCCAGAGTTCCGTGACTTCCGGGCTGGCCAGCAGCTCTTCGGCACTGTAACTGGGGCCCTGCTCCTGCTCGAAAGTGATACGTTCGTCCCCTTCGCCTATTTGTGGGTCCTCAGCCTCTCCCGTATCGGCACTGACCCCCGCTTCATCTTGTTGGGAGGCACTGAGCCGATCAATGTCATCAACAATACTTTGCACACGCCCACGATTCTCAAGCGCTGGTGTATAGCTCGGCGCCAGTTGTAGGGCTTTGTCGTAGATGGTTAATGCGCCGACATAGTCCCTCTGTTGTGCCCGGGCATTGGCTTCATTGAAATAGCCATCAGCATTGTTATGTCGACTAAATAATAAGCTGGCCTGTTCAAAATCTTCCGCGTAGTAGGCGGCAATAGCGCGCCACTGAGTAGACTCGAAGACCACCATGGCGCGTTGGTAATACCCCCATTCCAGTAATAGTCGGCCGTATTGATTGGGTGTTAACCAGAGTTCTGCAAAGGCGTCGATGATGTTGAGGACTGTGGCACTTGTGGACCGTTGTTCGGTGGTTTCAGCGGGCACCGGTGCCGTTAGATGTCGATCCCGTGTAGCTTGTGCACTAACGGGCTCGGGTTGCCACAGCATCAGTGGCAGACACAGCCACAACCAATTCCGCGTCCAGCCCCGTCGAAACCACAGCAGTGTCAGCAGCAGCGCCGGCCATACCCCAATCACACCGCCATCAAGCCATGGCAGCCCCTGATCATCGATCACCCGGTAGACGTTAGCCATGTGTTGCACCATGGCATCGACATCGCGGGTATCGACCGACAGATCAAAGTAGCGCCCGTCACAGTCATCGGCCAGTTGCGCCAATTTTTTGCGTTCAAGGGGTGCGATACCGGGTTCAGTACTCTCGCTGCCTACACCGTAAACCAACAGTTCGTGGTTTTGGCTGCGACACCAGGATCGGAGCAACGACGCTGATGATTGGCTGACGCCATCGGTGACCCACAATATATTGCCCGCGCCCTGACGGTTCAGTAATGCTCGATCGATACTCGGCAGGGCAAGCTCGGGTAATTTGCCCGATGTTGGCGCAATATCGGTGGTCACACTCGCTAGGTAATTGCGCACAATGTCATGGTCCATCGATAGCGGCAGCAAGGTGTGTGCACTGCCGGCGTAGATGATGACGGATACCGGTTTATCAGGCAGTCGCTCTAGTAAATCCTGCATTTTCTGTTGAGCGCGTTGCAGTCGAGTGGGCGCTACGTCGCTGCTATCCATCGAGCGGGACACGTCTAGCACGATGACCAATGGGGCTGCGTCCTCGGCGAGGGGCGTTGGCTGCTGACGCCAGCTCGGTCCCGCGGCGATGACAATTAACAAGCTCAGCAGCCAGAGGAACATAGAGTCGGGGTTGATGCGCTGCTTTGTACTAGGTGGCTGCTCAAGATGGCGGCGCAGCTCAGGATCGATACCCGCTATTAAGGTATTAGCGGGGCGCTCACGCTTGCGGGCATAGCGCTCCAGTGCCAATAGGGGTAGTGATAGCAGTAACCACTCGGGGCGCAAAAAATGGAAGTGCACCAATAGCTCAAACACGCCGAGGCCCATCGAATAGCAGAGTGAGTGCGCGTAGTCCGGTGTAGAGCACTAACCACAGGGCAATGCTCAGCCAATGTAAGTCGGATGTCGGACGATAGAACACGCTGTCAAAGACACTGGGTTCGAGCTCTTGGAGCAACGTAAACACTTGATTAAGCGCTGCCCTGTCGAGGGCAATAAAGCTCTGACCACCGGTGACATCGGCCATACGTGACAGGGTCTGGGTGTCGATGGCCTGTTCACCCACCGCCTCTGGGTCGCCAATAGCAATAGGGTAGATTCGAATATCACGAGCAGCTGCCACCCTTGCTGCATCGATA
>AACY020529186.1_pt1 | contig 14331 bp, 12 predicted proteins | sample 267378 | NCBI WGS metagenome assembly AACY02 (sample SAMN02954345, study PRJNA13694) | marine metagenome | biome: aquatic; feature: ocean; material: water; isolation source: isolated as part of a large dataset composed predominantly from surface... | reverse complement strand
TTATGGTTTTGGCCGCTTGCCCCGGAGGAGCCACTTCTAATCTCATTACCCACCTGGCCAAAGGGGATGCGGCGCTGAGCGTCTCCCTAACCGCACTTAGCAGTCTGATTACCATCCTCACCATTCCCCTCATTGTTGCTTTTTCCCTGCGGATTTTTATGGGGGTAGACCAGGAAGTAAGTCTCAATGTGCCCCGCATTTTTGCGCAACTGCTCATCATAATTGTCATCCCCGTTTCGCTGGGCATGGCCATCCGCGCCTGGAAAGAGAGCTTTGCCGAAAGAATGGAACGCCCGGTTAAACTGGCCTCCGCCCTGGTTTTGGCCCTGGTTATTGCTGGCCTCATCGTCAAGGAACAGGACAACATCGTCCCTTATTTTCAAAAGGCGGGCCTGATGGCTTTGCTGCTCAATTTGATTACGCTGGGCCTGGGCCTACTCAGTGCCACCCTGATGCGGCTCACCTGGAAGGAGTCGCTAACCATTGCCATTGAAAGCGGCATCCAAAACGGAACCATGGCCATCGGGGTGGCTACCATCGCCCTGGAGCGCACCGCTTTCGCCATTCCGGCCGCCATTTACAGTTTGATCATGTTCGGCACCGGTTTTGCCATAATTCTGATTGGCACCAACCGCAGTGCCACCGCCTCCGACCATCCGGTTTGAGTTGTTTCCCCGGCCTGGGACTTTTGCCCCCACTTTGGCTTGAAAGCCTCTGGTAATTATCTTGCAGGGTTTACCACTAAATTCAAAGCCGGGGGGTATGAATTTAAAGACCATTCTTTTAGAGGACACCGGGGAAAGCCTGGATGACTTGCGGGCAGACTTGCGCAGTCGTTATCCCCAGTGTACCGTAGTGGCACAGCAGGCAAGTGCCACCGCCGATCGCTACCAATTGCAAAGCCACTTTCCCCATTTGGTATTTCTGGGTTTAAACGATGCCGGCGAAGGCTTCGCCCGGCTGCACGAATTGGGCTTGAGTAGAGTACCCTTTATTTGTTTGGCCCGACGGAAAGCCCTGGCTTACGATGCTTTCAACAACGGAGCAGTCCATTTTCTTTCTCAACCTTACGGTCAGGAGCAGCTCGGCGATGCCATCGGACGGGCGGTGTGGCTCCAACTCACCCGCCAGGCCAAAAATCCCCTCGGTCAATCCATTTTCCTGCCCACGCCCCAGGGTTTGGAGCGGGTGAACCTGCCAGAAGTTGAGCTCTGCCAGGCAGATGGGGCCTATGTTCAGTTTACCCTGAGCAAAAACAGGAGCTTAAGCGTTGCGCAGAGTCTCAAAACCCTCGAATTGCAGCTGTGGCCCATGGGCATTTTGCGGGTCAATCGGCAAACATTGGTGCCCTTGCGGCGGGTACGGCGCTTGCAAAAAGGCAAAGGAACGGCCCTGGTTTTGGATAATGGAGAAATCATCGGCTTGGGTCCAACTTATCGGGTAGGCTTTCTTCATCTCCTGCGGGCTTATGGCCTCACCCAAGCTCAAGGGGTTGATATTCAGCCTTGAAAATCGCGGATGAGGGCCTTGGCGGCAATTTCACCGCTGTACATGGCGCCGTTTAAACTGGGATTTAGCTGTTGATCGCCTGCCAGGTAAATTCCCGGGGCCAAGCGGCATTCTTCCAAATCGGTGCGGTAGCTGTTTTGTTCCACCACCGGCAAGGCCCGCTCAATGGCGTAGCGTTGCAGCAATTGCCACTGCAAAACGTCCGGGCCAAAATGGGGGGTCAAGGCTTTTTTTACTTGTTCTTCCTTTTCCTTTTCGCTTCCGCGGATGGGACTCTTCAAGCTAACCTGCACCAGATGTCCTGCTGGAGCGTAGCTATCCGCCACCTGGTCCAGCACCACGATATTGCTCAAGGGACTGTCTTCGTCGCTGAAAAGACCCACATAGGGTCCCCGGAAGGGAGCCTGCCCTGCTGTAAAATAAAATTGCTCCGTTGAATGCCAACGCTGGCTCTGGGGCAGCTGGGGAAGCAAGGTGTCGGGGGTGGTGGCAACAATAACCTGCGGTGCGGCCAGTTCTTCTCCGTTTTGCAGTACCACCCGGCCGTTGTGAATCGATTCAACCCGACACTGCAGGCGAAGCTCACTGCGCTGCAGGCCAGCCGCCAGTTGGCGGGGGATGGCTTCCATACCCTCGGCCGGTAAGGCCGCCCCACCTTCGGCAAACATTTTAAATACAAAGCGAAAAAACCGGGCCGAAGTTTGCAGTTCTGCTTCGAGAAAAATGCCGCTAAAAAAGGGACGGAAAAAGTATTTGATGACCCGCTCGCTGAAGCCACGGGCCCGCAAAAACGCCAAGGTGCTCTGTTCCGGTTCCTGGAATATTTCTTCGGGGCTGGTCCTGACCAATTCGGCCCGCAAATTGGCCAGGCGAATTTTGTCCATTAATGTAGCCGCGGGGCTAAAAAGCATCCGCAGGGCCGCTGACTTCTCCCGCTGAACGTCGCTGATTTTTAGTTTGCCTTTGTCGCCAAAACACAGGGCCCCCGACGCAAAAGTCTGCAGATTGAGGGCTTCGTAATCCAGGTATTTCCGGGCCAGGGGATAGGCGGTGAGCAGCACCTGAAAGCCATGGTCAAGCAAGAAACCCTCCCGCTGGCTGGTCTTCACCCGGCCGCCTACCCGGTCTTCTCCTTCCAAAATCAAGGCTCTCAGTTCAAAATCTTCCAGCACTCTTGCTGCGGTGAGTCCAGCCACTCCTGCCCCTACAATAATGGCGTCGTAATTGCCTGCGTTTTGCTCCATTGCGCAAATTTATTGCAATTTAGAGGGATGAAGTTTGCGTTGATCAGTGGTTTCCTCGGCATCGCTTTCGCGGGAAGTCTCTTGGCCCAGGCCCCCAATCCCTGCTGGCAGAACGATACCCTGCACCTGTTGGTGCTGGGATCCTCTACCGCCGCCGGTGCCGGGGCCAGCACTGCCGACAGTACCTGGGTGAACCGCTTCCGCCGGTACTGGCAAGGCTACAATCCCGCCAACCGGCTCACCAATTTGGCCGTGGGTGGCTTTAGCACCTGGCGCATTTTGGATACCGGTTATCCCACTCCTGCCGGACGCCCTCCGGTGGATACCAATCGCAACATAAGTGCCGCGCTGGCATTAAATCCCCAGGCCATAATCGTCAACCTGCCCAGCAATGACGCGGCCATAGGCACAGGCCTTAATCAACAAATGGCCAATTTTCACCGCCTCGATTCCTTAAGCCGGGCGGCGGGACTGGCCTTTTACCTATGTACCACCCAACCCCGTAACGGTAGCCAGAGCTTTAAACAAGTACAAACGGCGGTGCGCGATAGCATCTTAGCCGCCTTTGGAACGCGTGCCTTGGATTTTTGGACCGGTCTGGCCGATACCAGCGATGGCCTGTCCCCCCACTTCGATTCTGGGGATGGTGTGCATCTCAACGACGCAGGCCACCGCCTCTTATTTCAGCGGGTCCAGGCGGCGCAGTTACTGGCCCACTTGAGTCAAGCCCGGCCCGGTTACGACTTGCAGGCGGAAGAGATTCTTTTACCCGAAAAGGTTCCCTGCGGAAAACCAAACAGCAGCGTAGGGGTGGTGCTCCGCAATGTGGGCCGGGATTCCGCAAGCGCGGGAACCCTTTTCTTACAAGTTTTTGACCGAAAAAGCGGCCAAACTACCTTGCGCCAGCGCAGTTTGGGAGGGCTTAGGGCCTGCAGCCGCGATACCCAATCCTTTGTTTTCAATACCTCGGCCGCCACCGATTGGCAATTGCTCGCCTGGGCGGTAGATAGTGCCGCCTTGCTGCGAAAAAGCGACTCGGCTCCTCCGTTGAATTGGCGGACGCAGGCCTTGCCCGTGGTGCAAATTCAGGATACCCTGGTATGTCCCGGCGATACTTTTCAAGTATCCGCCCAATCCCTTCCCGGCGACTCTCTCTTTTGGTTCCGTTCGGCGGCAGATTCACTGCCTTGGCATAGCGGAAAGTCCTTGGCTGGTAAAGCCTTGCGTCGCAGCGACACTTTTTACCTCCAGGCCCGACGGCCTCCTTTTTATCATTTGGATTCTCTTCAGCTCACGCAGGCCAGCGAAGTGGCCTGGAACGGCATTATGTTTGACTTGGTGGCCGGCGCAGATACGGCAACGGTAGACAGCCTCAGCTTTATCTCCGGCAGCAATGGTGCTATGGGCCTTCGCTTTTACACCTGTAGCGGCAGTCACCGGCAGCACCTCAGTCAACCCGGCGCCTGGCAGTTCTGGGGCCGCGACAGCCTCGCCCATGCCATCGATGGCCATCGCTACCAGCTCCGGCCTGGTCCATTGCGTATCAACCCTTTCGATACCGTGGGGGTTTATTTACATGCCTTTCCGGCATCCCGCAGTTTGCGTTACGCGCGGGGAAGCGGGGGACTAAGCACCATGCGCGGGGCCGGCCTGGAATTGCGAAGCGGTACCGGTGTTGCTTACCAGTTTGGCAACACCTTTTTTCCCCGCATTTTCCCCGGGATGGTACATTACCACTACGGTACCAATCCCGCCGGTCAATGCCAAAGTCAAACCCAATCTTTGATTCTAGCCGTTTCCGATACCCTGCGTTTACCAGACACCCTCTCCTGGCCGGTAGGGCAGCCCTTTTCATTTTTGGCCCCGGCTTTTTCCCGTTACCGCTGGAGCACCGGCGATACCACCCGCCTCCTGCAATTGCCGGGGGGCAAGGTGGGCGATACTCTGCGGATTGGCCTGTGGGTGGAAGACAGTTTGGGCTGTAGCAGTCGGGACAGCCTTTTGTTGATTTTTTCCGTCGCGCTGGACGGTCAATCTCCGTTAGAGTTAAATTGGTCGATTTATCCCCAGCCTGCCTCAGGTTTTCTGTATATTGATTTTGAACCGGCCCAATCCGGGACCTTAAGGCTTTACGACCTCCGCGGCCGCCTACTGCGGAAGGCCTAATTGCAGCGAAGCCCTGGTTTGCGCTGGGAGGGACTGCGACCCGGCATCTACTTATTGCACTGGCAGGGCAAGGCCGGTGTTTCGGCGCAAAGACAAGTGGTGGTGCGTTAAGCCACCCTGGCCTAGGGGCGCAGTGTCAGATCAATTTCAATGCTTACCTCTTCGTCCAGTGAGGCCTTCGCTACCCAATCGCTGTTGCCCACGCCATAGTCGGTGCGGTTGAGGTTGTATTCCAGGCTTAGGAGCCATTCCCCCTGCTCTTCGCCCCCCGGTTTACTTGCCTTTGGCTGGATTTGGATGGGAAATTGGACGCTGCGGGTTTCACCCCGGATGCTCAACTTACCCCGAAGCAGATATTTTCCCGGACCAACCTCTTTTACTTCCGTGGAAACAAAGCGGATGCGTGGATATTCTTCTGCGTAGAAATAGCTGCGCTTTTGCAAATTGGCGTCTCGGGTGCGGTTGTCGGTATCAATCGAAGCCACGCCCAGGCTGAAAGCAAAGGAGCTGCGCCCCAATTGCTCGGGAGCGAAAAGAATCTTTCCCTCGAAGTCGGTGAATGTGCCCCTTACGGGAGAAAAGAAATGCTTGATGCTGAAGCGCACCTGGCTTTCAGTAGAAACAATTTTCCATTCCGGCGGGGCTTGGCCAAACAGGGGCAAATTGGCCATCGCCGCCAAGGCCAAAACCCCCACCCGGCCTGGATTCAGGCAACGTCTTGCCCTGAAAAGGGTACCTAAAAGCATAAGCACAATTGGCGCCGCAGCCATTAATCGTTTACCACCAGCAGGCGGTGAACACCCAAGGCAGTGCGGAGCAAATAGAGTCCGGCTGCGTCTACTGGAAGCTCAAGCCGATCTTCCCTTTGCGCAAAATGTCCGCTTTGCAAAAGCTGCCCCTGGGGCGAATACAATTGATAGGCCAGGGGGAGATCTTCTGCCGCAATCTCCACTTGAAATAGGCCCTTTCCGGGATTAGGGTACACGGCCAGTTTGTTTTGCATCCGCCCCGGCTGCATTTGGCTCAGCGATTGGTCGCATTCGATGCGGCCGTTTAGGCTGTATTGGGAGAGGAAATTCCAAATGATGGTATTGGCATCGATGTCCATATTTCCAGTGTTGCCCGGCCAGGAGTGCCCACCGTTTACGATGCGGTAATGCTCGACCGTGGTGCAGGAATCGCCTTGGGAGTAAACTACTTTCTCAACCGTGCTGCCGTCGTTTGGATCCAGATCGGGAAGATTGACCTGGCTAGGGGAAGGGTTGGTGTTGTTGTAGCTGCTCCAGTAGTTGATTACTTGGTTAACAGAAGACACGTTGGGCGGAAAACCTCCTGTATAGCGCACCAGAACGTCCGCCGTTCCGTGCATGGTCAGGATAGCGGTGGGATGCACGGGCTGACAGCTCTGGGTGGTTTCCTGGGTCATGGTTGCCGCCACAGAAGCAACGGCCGCAATACGCGCGCTTAAGCCACAGGCCAGGGCAAAGCTGAAAAAGCCCCCGTTGGAAAAGCCACAGGCGTACACCCTTTCCAGGTCCAGGTTATAAGCTGCGGCCAAAGTGTCTATCAGGTCATCCACGAAGCCCAGGTCATCCACTGTGCTTCCCAGGGTCCAGGAACCCACATTCCAATGGGTGGAGTTTCCGAATAAGGCGCCCTGAGGATAAACCAAAAGGAAATTGGCGGTATCGGCGATGGGCCGCATATCGCTGGTGGCCAATTGGGCAGAGGCGGTGGAAGTGTAGCCGTGAAAGTTAAAGAGCAAGGGAACCGCTTGACTGGCATCGTAGGTGGCGGGTATGTAAATAAGGTAATCGCGCTGCATACCCTGATGCGTAATACTTTGGGATAGGAGCTGTTGGGCAGAGACTTGAGCGCCCAATACCAGCGACACCAGAACTACCAATGGAGCAATAAACCGATTCATTTTTTCATCTTTAAAAGAAACAAAACAGGGCTATGCTCCTGAGGTTCTCGGGAAATTCGAGGGCATAAAGCCGATCCACTTTCCACAAAAATAACAATTAGGGCTCCACTTCTTCTTGCCTGGGGAACAAACTACGAATAAGGGCTTCCCGCAAATTGCCCGCATCACCGTTTGAATCCGGGTTAAAGCGATCGTCGTTGCTCAGCACTATGATGCACATATCCTCCTCGGCTATGCGCACGATTACGCTATTGGCTCCCAGGAACTTCCCTCTTCTTTCCATGATCTTTGGCGCTTCGGCCACAAAGGGATAGGGGTAATTCCAGACTCCGTAACCGACGTAGCCTTCTTCCGGATAGGAACGCACCAGCAAGTCCATGCCTTCCTGGTCAAGCCAAAGGCCTTCCTGTAAAGCCCGATCCAGGCGGTAGAGATCGCTGCTGCTGGAATACAACTGTCCTGCCGCGTAGAGGTTTTCTACGTAAAGCAGCGGATCTTGCTTGAGTTTCCTTCCGCGCAAGCGATAGGAAAAGGCAAAGCACCGGGGATAAATGCCGTAGGCCAGCAGACCGGTTTCCCCCATCTGCGCCGGATCGAGAAGCTTAGTCTTGATTTGCAGGTACCAGCTTTGTCCGCTCTGGGCTTCAATAATGAGCCCCAGCAACCAGTAGTCTACGTTGTTGTAGTGAAAGGTACCCAAGCGGGATTTGCTCTTGCGCGACAGGGCGCTTTTCACCAATTCCAGCGGCGCCAGGGGGTGCCGGTAACTCTTAGGCGCTTCGTTGGGCAAACCCGATCGGTGGCTGAGCAGATGATCGAGGCAAAGCTGGGGCGGTAGATCATCCGCCAGTTCCGGTAAAAGTTCCGCAACAGATTGATCCAGCGCCAGCTCATCGGCGGCAACCATTTGCAAAATCCGGATGCTGGTAAGCATTTTGCTTATGGAGGCGATGTGGTAGCGGTAATTGTTTTGCAGGGTATCGGGTGTGGCGTAGTAAGCCAATCCAAAGGAGCGGTGGTAAAGGATTTGTCCTGCTTGGGCCACCAGGATGGTTCCCGAGAAGCCCTGATTGGTGCGGTAGTTTTCCACGGCCTGGGCAATTCTTTGCTTTGTTGCGCTTTGCGCGGATAGGGATAGGGCAAAAAGTAGGGGGAAAAGAAGAAGGGTGCTTCGCATTTTTATTTTTTGCCAAGCCTAGGCGCAGCCGCCCAAAGAAAAGGCTCAGTTCCGGTTTTGAGACGACTCAATTCCGGTTTCGGACCTGATTGCGGTAGTGGGAAGGGCTCATTCCCTCTTGTTGGCGAAAAACCCTTTGGAAGGTAGATTTGGAATTAAAGCCGGCCTCGAAAGCCAAGCCTACCAAACTGTATTTTCCGGGCTTATCTGCCTGGAGCAGCCGTTTGAATTCGGCAATGCGGGCCTGATTGACAAAGTCGACGAAGCTTAAACCCAGACCTTGGTTAATGGCCCGCGAAACTTCCCGGGGACTGGCCTCTAGTTGGGCCGCAAATTCATTTAAAGTCAAATCGCCTTGCAAAAAGGCTTTGTTCCGCTCCATGCTTTCTTTGACTTGCGCCAACAGATCCGGGTCGTAGGGACTGGAGCTTTGCCCCTTCCCCGCCGGCGAAGACTGGCCCCGATGGTATTTGCGCATGCTGCTGAGGTCGGGTTGGAGCAGACCTCCACCGGCAATGAGAAGCAGGGTAGCGCCAATGCTAATAGCCGAAAGCGGGATGGGGAGATAAAGCCCAACACTCAAGCGCAAAACTATCTCTACCAGCCAAATAGCGGAAAGAATCATCATCGCGGCCTGCAAACGGCCCAACCACCTCAAGGTGATGCGCTGCAAGTCTGAATAGTGGTTGGCAATAAAGGCTTTGTAGTTCCGCAAGTGGCGCTGGCTGGCCAGCAGATAGAAAAAAAGCGATACAAAACTCAAAGCCAGTTCCAGATCGTAAATCAAGGGTTGATGAAATTCAAACCAATAATTTCTCCGGAAGGAATAGTCACGAGACTGCAGGAATAGGTAGCCCAATCCCTGAAGCAGGGCTGGTAGGAGGTGCCGCCAGGACCATTTCACAAAGCTCGCTGCCCCATGGGTGAGGGCCCGGGAATGGAAATAAAGCAAAGGACCAAAGGCCAGGGAGTAGTAAATGGGTAAGAAGTAGTAATTGGGATTTTGCTGGTATATCCCGGCGGCCCGGAAAAAGGAATCCCAAAAGCCACAGGGACAGGAAAAAGAGCAAAAGCGCCAGCCAGCGGTTGGCCTGCGGGTTGTCTTTCTTAATCAAGAGCAATACTGCCGCAAATAGGCCTTGGGCTATCAAGGCCAATAAGACCACTGTGGTCGGATCAAAGGCAATTTTCACCAGGCTCCGCTTTTTGGAGACCGTTGCTTGGCATGCGCAAGGGTCTTATTCCAGGGTATCCAGGTCAAAGTGCAAAATCTGCTTCAATTCTGAAATCCGGTGTTGGGAATAGTCCTTAAAGCGCACGTTGCCGGTATCGTTGCTGGCCAGGTAGCGCTCGTAGTACTGCAGGGCCGTTTGTTTATCTTGATAGTACAGGTGGTAATTGCGGGCCAGGTGGTAACGGAGAATTTTATCTCCGGAGCTCTTAAAGGCCGCTTGGTAGGCCTTAATTGATTCGGCGTATTGGCCTTGTGCCTCCTAGGAAATGGCCAGGTTGGTATAATACACGGCCAGATTGGCCGTAATGCCTTCTTCCAGGGCTTTTTCCAGGTGCTCAACGCTGCGATTTAAGTGTCCCAATTCCCGGTGGGCCAAGCCCAGGTAGTAATGCAGGTATTCCGGTTTATTGCTTTGTTCTACCGCCGGAGTCAAACAGGCCACAGCCGCCTCGAAATGGCCCTGATGGAAATGGGCGATGCCCATCAATTTCCGTAAGGCCGTGGTGCTGTCGCCGCTCAGACTGAGGATTTTTTCCCCCAAGTCTAGGGTACGCTGGTAGTTTTTGACTTGGTAAGTGTTGCGGAATTGCAGGTGCAAGAGGGCCAAATTGTTGCCGTCGAGGGCTCTTCCTTCCTGGAGGATGCTGTCGGCCAGGGGGTAGAGCTTGAGTTCCTGATAGATCCGGCCCAAAGCCATTATGGATTCGAGGTCCCGCGGATTGAGGCGATAAGCCTTTTGGTAAAAAGCCAGGGCCCCGACAATATCGCCCTGTTCCTGCAGCAGGGAGGCCAGCTCTCTTTGGTAATAGGAATTGAGTGAATCGAGGGCAATCAGCTGCTGGTAGCAGTTGGCCGCCTCGCGCAGGTTCTTTTCCCGTCGAAAAACCAGGGCCAACCGGTTTAGGGCCTGAACCTGGGTAGAGTCCCTTTGCAGCATCTGTTGGTATATATCCCGGGCCTCCGGCAACTGCCCCAATTGGCGGTAGCAAAGGGCTTTCTGCTGCAAATAGACCAAGTTGTCGGGGTCATGTTGGTAACAGGCTCCCAAGGCGTTTAGGGCCTGGGCATAACGGTAGGCGCTGAGGTATTGGCTGGCTGCTTCGCAGGCGCTATCGGTAGGTATGGCCGGGCTTTGACCGCATAGAGGGGCGCAGCAGAAACAGATCAATACCGGAAAGAGGAGTAAGGCCGTACGCATGTGGCCCAATATAAGGGAGATGAGCAAAAGAAGGGCCCGAAGTGAAAATTTCGCCTGTGGATTTTGGCTCTGGTTTAGCCGCTAGGCCAAGGCCACCAGCGTGGCACAGATTGCTTGAATAAACACCACCGGCGCCCATATGCGTTCAATTTTACTGGGGGTGATGAGGTTGAGCACGGTTCCTAAAGCGTAAAAGGCGATTACCACCCATATCCCCACTCCTGAGATGGAACGAAGGGCCGCAAAGCAACACCCGGCCTCGGCCAGAACCACCGCGGCCGTAAAGGCCAGCACCAAGGCATTGATCAGGGCCACCCAACGCATTTTGGGAGGGTATTTTCCGGGAAAACGTCCGCCCATGGAAGCTTTTCCCCAAGGCACCCCACTGGCCAGGGCGATTTGAAAGAGCACCGTTATAACCGTCAGGCCCAAAAAGAGCCAAGCCGCTGTATTTTGCATGGTCGAAAAAATGGAGTGGCCTTCAAGGCAACAAATTAGCAAAGATTGGCAACTGCCGAGCTTTCCAATTTATTCAGTCTCCCTTTCCGGGGCCATTTGCGCCAGATAAAAACCATAGTTGAAATAGTCTTTGTATTTCCGGTACAAACGAATCTCTTCCCTTTCGTTTTCAATCAACTGCCGGGCGGCAGGAAGCTGCTGATGCTTGGCCAAAAAGGCGGGAAAACGTGCTTCAGCGGCTTGGTAATAGTTCTTTTCCCAACTCTCTTCATCCAAGAGAAAAAAGCCTTGGGGAGAAAATCCGCAGTCTTCCAAAACTTTAATCTTTTCTGCCGCCGTAGCGATTTGGCCGTAGGCAGACCGCCAGTGATTTTCAATCTCCGCAGGCCTTTCCGCGGTGGTCCAGGTGATTTCACTAAGGGCCAGGAAACCACCCGGCACGAGGTGTTTTTTCCAGTATTGAATCCCTTCGCGGAAGCCCATCAGGTAAACCGCCCCTTCCGACCAAATCAAATCCAGCGATTCCGGATTTAGCGGCAATTGATCCATAGATGCTTGCTGAACCTTAATCTTTTTCCTCAAGCCTTGGGCTTCCGCTCGCCTTTCCAACTCTTCCAGAAATTCGGGGAAGAGGTCAATTGCCCAAATGTGGGCCTCAAGGTTTTCGGCCAAACAGAGGGTCTGCGCCCCCGTGCCGCACCCAATGTCTGCCACCGCCAGATTTTTGTCTTTGGGCAGTTTCAGTAGATCAAGGGCGCGCAGCGTGTCCTTGCTACTCCCCGGTCCTTGCCGCTCTCCCTTGCGGTGAAAATCAACCAATAGCTCCATTTCGGTCATGGCCATGGCAATTTAAAGGGTCGGGAAATCATCAGTCGTTGAGGTGAAAGCGGCAGAAACGGTGCTCAAACGCTGGCTGCCAGGCCCATCATTTGTTCCCGCTGTGCCTGAATCTTTTCGTCGCCGATATAGTCGTCGTAACTCATCAATTTGTCGAGCTGTCCCTGCGGGAAAATTTCAATGATCCGGGTAGCGACGGTATGGGTGAAGGTATGGTCGTGGCTGGTAAAGAGTACCGTACCCGGAAAGTCGCGCAGGGCATTGTTCAGGGCCTGGATGGACTCCAGGTCCAAGTGGTTGGTGGGCTCGTTGAGGATCAACAAATTGGCCTGCAAAAGCATCATCCGCGAAAGCAAACAACGCATCTTTTCCCCACCGGACAAAACCCGGGCGGATTTGAGTACTTCCTCCCCGCTAAAGAGCATTTTACCCAAAAAGCCCCGCACGAAAACCTCGTCTTTGTTGCTGCTGTATTGGCGCAACCAATCGATCAAATTGTCGTTGGTATCAAAATAGTGCTGGTGTTCAAGGGGCAAATAGGCCTTTTGAATGGTTTGCCCGTAGCGGTATTCACCTTCTTCGGGGCTTAGCTCTTCGTTGAGTATGTTGAACAGACGGCTAATGGCCAGGCTATTGTCGCTCAGAATGGCAATTTTATCGCCCCGGTTTACCTTGAAGTTCAAATCTTTAAAAAGCCATTCGCCGCTTTCGCTTTGCGCGGAAAGGCCTTCCACATCCAGGATCTGGTCACCGGCTTCTCGCTCCGGCTTAAAAATAATGGCGGGATAGCGCCGGCTGGAGCTGGGCATATCCTCCAATTTGATCTTTTCCAGCAACTTTTTGCGGCTGGTGGCTTGCTTGCTCTTGGCCGCATTGGCACTAAAACGCTCGATAAAGGATTGCAACTCTTTGCGTTTTTCCTCTGCCTTTTTGTTGGCCGCAGCGCGTTGCCGCGCAGCGAGCTGACTGCTTTCGTACCAAAAGCTGTAATTGCCGGAATAGAGCCGGATTTTGCGGAAATCGATATCGGCAATATGGGTACAAACGGTGTCCAGAAAGTGGCGGTCGTGAGAAACCACAATTACCGTATTGCGAAAGTTGAGCAAAAAGTCTTCCAGCCAGGCAATGGACTTAAGGTCCAGGTCGTTGGTGGGCTCATCCAGAATCAAAACGTCTGGATTGCCAAAGAGCGCCTGCGCCAAAAGGACCCGCACTTTTTCCGAGCCGTCCAGCTCCCGCACTTTGCGGTAGTGCTTGCTTTCGTCGATTCCCAGGCCGCTCAGCAGGGCGGCTGCATCGCTTTCCGCATTCCAACCGTCCATTTCTGCAAAGCGCTCCTCCAATTCGGAAGCTCTGATTCCGTCGGCTTCGCTGAAATCGGGCTTGGCGTAAAGGGCATCCTTTTCCTGCATAATGGCGAAAAGTTCCGGATAGCCCATCAGTACCGTTTGCAAAACGCTCTCTTCGTCGTAGGCGGCGTGCTCTTGTTTGAGCACCGCCATGCGCTTGCCCGGCTCCAGGTGTACGCTGCCCCCGGTGGGGTGCACCTCGCCGCTGAGGATCTTCAAAAAGGTAGACTTCCCGGCCCCATTGGCCCCGATCAGGCCAAAGCAACTTTCGCCGTGAAACTTCAAATTAACCTCGTCAAAGAGTACCCGTTTGCCGAATTGAAGAGAAACGTTGTTTACCGTTAACATAGGTCTGAATTTGCCGGCAAAATTAGCCATTTTCCAGGCCAGCGCCAGGCAGGCCAAAAAAGCCTATCTTTCGGATACTCATCCCCAGCATTATGGCCTCTTCAACCGCCTTGCGCCCCCGCTTGCGTTTGCATTTCAGTAGCCCTCCGCCCCGGGTGCGCCACCATCTGGTGCAAAACCTGCAAAATCCGCAACATAACCGCGGCCAGTATCAACACCGCTCCATCAGTCACCACCTTTTGCTGGAACTTCCTCCCGCCCAACGTCATTTTTGGAGTCCGGTAGCCGACATCAATCTGGAAGAATCAAGCGAAGGGACCGAAGCCCGCATTCTGGTAGGGCCGGCCCCGGCTGTTTGGACCATGTTCATGTTTTTCTACAGCCTGGCCGGATTGATGGCCGTGGCAGGCCTTACCCTTGGCTACGCCCAGTTCCTCCTCGATCAGCCCGCCTGGACCTTCTGGCTCACCCCGGGAGGCTTGCTTTTGCTGATTGTCCTTTACTTGCTTTCCCTGGCGGGTAAGCACCGGGCCCGGCATCAAACCGATCAACTCCTGCGCTATTTGCAGGCGGCTCTCCCTTCCGCGCAAGCCTTAGCCCGTGAACAAGCCTAGCCCCCCTGGGCTTATCTCCCCGTGAAGAAAAGCGACGCAGAATGCATTGTAGTTGGTGGGGGATTGGCCGGTCTGACCGCCGCCCTGCTGTTGCAGCAGATGGGTCGGGAAGTGTTGGTGCTGGAAGCGCGAGCCTATCCCCGCCATAAGGTTTGCGGTGAGTTCATCAGCCGCGAAGTATTGCCTCTTTTTGAAAGCCTCGACCTTTGGCCCACCGCCTACGAGCTGCCGCAGATTACCAAATTACGGCTGAGCGTCAGTTCGGGCGG
>AACY020312716.1_pt1 | contig 14333 bp, 9 predicted proteins | sample 267378 | NCBI WGS metagenome assembly AACY02 (sample SAMN02954345, study PRJNA13694) | marine metagenome | biome: aquatic; feature: ocean; material: water; isolation source: isolated as part of a large dataset composed predominantly from surface... | reverse complement strand
TGAGCCATGGCCCTCGCAGCTCTCGCAGCGGCCGCCGGCCACGTTGAAGCTGAAGCGGCCCGGCTTCCAGCCTCGTTTCCGCGCCTCCGGCAGCATCGTGAAGAGATTCCGGATGTCGTCCCAGACCTTCACATACGTTGCTGGGTTGCTGCGGGGCGTGCGGCCGATGGGCGACTGGTCGATCACGATCACCTTGTCGACATGCTCCACGCCCCAGAGGGCGTCGTAGTCGCCCGGGCTCGCCGTCTCGCTGCCCAACGCCATCCGCATCGCCGGCTCGAGCACATCGCCCACCAGCGAACTCTTGCCGCTGCCGGAGATGCCGGTCACACAGACGAGCATGCCCAGCGGAATGTCGACGTCGACCTCTTTGAGGTTGTTGTGCCGCACGCCCTCCAGCTGGAGTTTCTCGCCGTTGCCAGTTCGCCTCGTGGCCGGCACCTCGATCCGCTCGCGGCCCGCCAAGTAGTCGCCGGTGATGCTGCGGGGGCTCTTGGCAATCGCCTCCGGTTTGCCGACGGCCACCACCTCGCCGCCCCGCTTGCCTGGCCCAGGGCCGAAGTCGACCACCCAGTCGGCGGCTCGAATCGTCTCTTCGTCGTGCTCGACGACGACCACGGTGTTGCCCTTGTCGCGAAGTTCGGCCAGGGCTCCGAGCAGCCGAGCATTGTCGCGGGGATGGAGGCCGATCGAAGGCTCGTCGAGCACATACAAGACGCCCGAGAGCCCCGAGCCGATCTGCGCGGCCAGCCGGATCCGCTGACTCTCGCCGCCGGAGAGCGTGGGGGCCTTGCGGTCGAGCGAGAGGTAGCCCAAGCCCACCTCGTCGAGAAAAGCGAGCCGGCTGGTGATCTCCTTGAGCAGTTCCGCCGCGATCACCGCCTGCGTGCCGTCGAGCGTGAGGCCGCCAAAGAAGGTGCGGGCATCGGCAATCGGCAGGGCACAGACCTGATCGATCGAGAGTTCGCAGCTGCCGCCAGCGGCACGCATCGTCTTGCGTTTTCCAGTTTTTTTCTTGGCTGCCGCGGTCTTTGCTGCCGGATCGCCACCGAGCAGGGTCACTGCCCGCGACTGCGGCGAGAGCCTGGCCCCACCACAGGCGTGGCAGGGCGTGACCGACATGTACTTCTCCAGCTGCCGCTTCTGAATGCCGCTCTTGGCATTCCGCCAGCGGGCCGCAAGCATCGCCAGCAGCCCCTCAAACTTGGTCTTGGCCCCTCGCTTCCCGCCCTTAAACGTCAGGCGGATGTCCTGCATCCCGGTGCCCTCAAGCCAGATCTTTTTCTGCGCGGGCGTGAGGTCCTGCCAGGGCGTTTCGAGCATGTAGCCGTCGGAGAGTTTTTTCTTCGCCTCCGCATGCCGCGACACCCCCAGCAGCAGCCGCCGCAGCCAGCGGGGCATCTCGCGGAAGCGGCCGAGCAGCTTCATCGCCCCGTTGCGAATGGAGCGGCCGGGGTCGGTGATCAGCTTGGTCGGATCGATGCCGTAGATGTCGCCGAGGCCGTCGCACGCGCTGCAGGCCCCCTGCGGGCTGTTGAAACTGAAGAGCTGGGGCTCGGCGGCCGGAAAGCTCGTGCCGCACTGCGTGCAGGAGAAGCGGCTGGAGAGCACGAGGTCGTCCGCCGGATCGCTCAGCGGCAGCTCTCGGCCACCGCCGGGCTTCGGCTTCGCCGGCGCATCGGCCGACACCGCCACCATCCCATCGCCCGATCGCAGCGCCAGCTGCACCGCATCGGCGAGCCGGCTCCGCGAATCCTCGCTGGGCACAAGCCGGTCGACCACCACATCGATCGAGTGCTTGATCTGCTTCTCCAAAGGCGGCGGGTCGTCGACGCGGATGATGCGGCCATCGACTCGCGCCCTGGTGAAGCCCTGCCGCACGAGGTCGGCAAACAGGTCGCGGTGCTCACCCTTCGCTTCCCGCACCAACGGCGCGAGCACCATCACATGCTGGCCCTGCCGGGCGGTGAGAATCCGCTCCACGATCTGGTCCCGCGGCTGGGCTTCCAGCACCGTGCCACACTCCGGGCAGTGGGCCGTGCCCACCCTCGCGTAGAGCACGCGGAGGAAGTCGTGGATCTCCGTCATCGTGGCCACGGTCGACCGCGGATTGTGGCCGGCCGACTTCTGGGCAATCGAGATCGATGGCGAGAGCCCGGTCACGCTCTCCACATCAGGCCGGGGCAGCTGCCCGAGAAACTGCCGGGCAAAGGTGGAGAGGCTCTCCACATACCGCCGCTGCCCCTCGGCATAGAGCGTGTCGAAAGCCAGGCTCGACTTGCCCGAGCCGCTGACCCCCGTCAGGCAGACCAGCCGCCCCCGCGGCAGTCCGACCGTCACGTCGCGAAGATTGTGTTCCCGGGCACCCCGGACGACGATCGGTGGAACGTGCATGGAAAAGATGGCGGGCCGCGGGGTGTGGAAGTCTGGCGGCATTGTAGGCTGTCGCGGTCTCCTGCCTGAGCGGTGCCTTTTCACGGCGAGAACTGATGACCTCTCCCCCTGCTCCTCATCGCCTGGGCCCTGTCTGCCTCGTGGTGATGGGGGTCTCTGCCTGCGGCAAGAGCGAGGTGGGCCGGCAGGTGGCTGCGCAGCTCGGCGGCGTGTTTATCGATGGCGACGACCACCATCCTGAGGAGAACGTCTCCAAGATGGCCTCCGGCACGCCACTGGCCGAAGAAGACCGCTGGCCCTGGCTCGATGCCCTGCAGGCCATCATGCAGGGCCACCTCGCCGACGCCCCAGCCGACTGCCCGCTCGTCGTCGCCTGCTCGGCCCTCAAGCGGATCTATCGCGAGCGGCTGCAGGGCGGCCTGCCGGATGGCCAAGTCCGCTTTGTGCATCTCGACCTTCCCTTTAAAGCCGCTCTCAGCCGGATTGAGGGCCGACGCGACCACTTCATGAAGGGCCGCCACATGCTCGAAGACCAGTTCGCGACGCTGGAGCCGCTGGCGGCGGAGGAACTGGCCGCTGGGAGCTTTGCGGTAGATGCGGGGCGGCCGCTGAATGAGGTTGTTGCCGCAGTGGTTGGCGGGGTTGGTGGGTGAGCAAGCCGGACCACCGCGCGCGGACGCTCACCCAAATGCGGTGAGTGCGGTGGCGGCGAGCAGGATGAAGCCGAGGCCGGCGACGGCGACGATGGTTTCCACGATCGTCCAGGTGCGGAGGGTTTCGCCGACGGAGAGGCCGAGGAAGCGGCCAACGAGCCAGAAGCCGGAGTCGTTGACGTGGCTGGCGATCGAGGCGCCGGCAGCGATGGCCAGCGTGGCCAGAGCGGGCATCCAGGCAGGGGTGGTGGCCGCCTGTTCGGCAACTGCCGTGGCAGCATCGGGCGGGATGAAGAGCTCTGCGACGAGACCGGCAGCCGTGATCATGGCGACGGTGGCGGAGCCTTGGAGCACGCGGATCACGGCGGCGACCAGCCAGGCCAGCACGAGCGTGGGCAGGGCGGTGTCGGCCAAGGCCGCGGCGACGGCGCCGCCGATGCCGGAGTCGATCAGCACCTGCTTGAACACGCCGCCGGCCCCGGTCACCAGCAGGATCACTCCGGCCGGAGCCAGCCCCCGCTCGGCGACCCGCTGCACCCGCGAGGCGGGCATGCCCAGTCGAATGCCGAGGAAGTAGAAGGTGCCGAAGGTGGCCAGCAGCAGGGCTGTGATTGGATTGCCGACCAGCGCCAGCCACTGGGCCACGGGCGAGTCTTCGCCCACGATCGAGCGGGTGATCGTCTCGCCGACGATCAGGGCGATCGGCAGCACGAGCAGCGTGAGCACGATGCCAACGGAAGGCTCTTTCAGCGGGGCCTGCTCCGGCAGATCGGCATCGTTGCCGCGGACCAGCGGCGGGTTGCCCGCGGCCTGCTTGGCGAGCACCGTGCCGGAGATCAGGGCGGTCACGATCAGTGTGGGCAGGCCGGTGACAATCCCCAGCGCGATCACCCAGCCGAGATCAGCCGAGAGCAGCTGGGCCACGGTCGTCGGCCCGGGGGTGGGCGGCACAAACGCATGCGTGACCGCCATGCCCGAGAGCATCGGCAGGGCATACACCGTCACGCTGCGACCGGTCCGTTTGGCAGCGGCCACGGCCAGTGGCAGCACCATCACCAGCGCCACGTCGAGAAACACCGGAATGCAGACGAGAAACCCCACCAGCCCCAATGCCATGCCGGTGCGGGCCTCACCGAAAAACTCCACCATCCGCCCGGCCAGCCGCTCTGCTCCCCCCGATTCCTCAAGCATCATCCCGAACATCGATCCCAGGCCAACCACGATCGCCACGAAGCCGAGCGTGTTGCCCATGCCGCTCTGAACCGAGTCGAGCACGGTGTCGGGGGTCATGCCGGAGGCGAGGCCAACGCCAATCGCTGCGGTCAGCAGAGCCACAAACGGATGAATCTTAAGCCACATCACGCCCAGGATCACGGCCGCCACGCCACCAAATGCGATCAATGCGAGCTGCCAGGTTTCCATTGCTCTGCTCCTCCATTCGCTCTCGCGCGGCGCGCGGTTGCCCGACACTCCCCCGCCGGAATCTCGGCCACGAGGCTACCGTGCATCGTCACGAGCTGCCATCCGCCGTATGCTCGGCTTCCATGAAAGCACTCCTTCTTGAACAGCCCGGCGAGCTTGCCGCCGTTGACCTCGACGTTCCTCAGCCAGGCCCCGGTGAGGTGCGGATTCGCGTGGCCGCCTGCGGCATCTGCGGCAGCGATGTTCATGGCTACACCGGCGAATCGGGCCGCCGCATCCCGCCCTTGGTGATGGGGCATGAGGCCGCGGGCACGGTGGATGCTCTTGGCGAGGGTGTGACCGGCCTGGCCGTAGGCGACCGCGTCGCGCTCGACTCGACCGTGTTTTGTGGCAGCTGCGATCACTGCCGGGCCGGTCAGGAAAACCTCTGCACGCACCGTCAGGTGCTCGGCGTTTCCTGCGGGCCCTATCGCAGGCACGGCTGCTTTGCCGAGTTTGCTGTGGTGCCAACTCGTGGCGTCTACCCGATTCCCGATTCGCTCGACTTTGTCTCGGCTTCGCTGCTGGAGCCGCTGACGATCGCCCTGCATGCGGTCAATCTCGGCGGGGCTGGTCCGCAGACTCGTTCGGCGGTCGTGGTGGGCTGCGGCATGATTGGCCTCTCGTTGATTGCCGCCCTACGGGCCCGCGGCGTGCCGCAAATCGCCGCAGTCGATCTCGACGCCGACCGACTGGCCGCTGCAAAAAAGCATGGGGCCCACACCACCATCGAGGCGGGCCCGGATGCCGGCCGTGACGCGGCCGCCTGGGCGGTGCGCGTTTCCGGAGCGGCTGAAGGAGATATCGACGGAGCCGATCTGGTGATCGAAGCGGTCGGCAACACGCCGGCGGTGCAGACGGCGATTGCATCGGCCACTCGAGGTGGCACGGTGGTGCTCGTGGGCAACATCAGCCCGACAGTGGAACTGCCACTGCAGCAGGTCGTCACCCGGCAGCTGCGACTGCAGGGCTCCTGTTCATCGGCGGGCTGCTATCCAGAGGCGATTCAGCTGGCGGCCGACGGCGTGGTCGATCTCGCCAGTTTTGTCAGCCGCGTGGCACCGCTGGCCGAAGGGGCGGACTGGTTCACCCGGCTGCAAAACCGGGAGCCAGGCCTGGTGAAGGTTGTGCTGGAGCCGTGAGGTGCGAGGCCCGCCGCGGCGGCTGGACGCCTGCTGGACAGGGTTCGGCAGGGGTCTTACGATCAATCGAGCACAGAGGGGCGGTAGCTCAACTGGGAGAGCGCGGCGTTCGCAATGCCGAGGTTGGGAGTTCGATCCTCCTCCGCTCCACTCCTCCGACGAGCCCGGTCACCATCATTCCTGGGGCCCCGCTTCGAGACGCCTGAGACGGTCGATTGACCGGCCGGCAGGCTTCCGGCGGGTCAATCTATGGCGGTCAGAGCAGCAATGCTTGGAAGAAGCTCCGTCCTGCCATTGATGATGGCGGCTGCTGCCGGATCGCGTTCGTCGGGCTCTGTGGAGGCTCGCACGGCCCCGAGCAGTTCTCAGCTCGCGAGCACCGCCGCGCGGCAGGCCGCCGGAGCGGAGTCGGCTGCGGTTGATCCCGATGTCGCCCTCATGCAGCGGGTGGCCGACGACGATGCCGCCGCCTTTGAGGAGCTGCTGCTGAAGTGGCAGGACCGGCTGGTGACGCTCTTCTGGCACCAGACGGGCGACCACTCCACCGCAGAAGACCTCGCTCAGGAGGTATTTCTCAGGGTGTTTCGCAGCCGCAAGCGGTATCGTCCTGCAGCCCGATTCTCGACCTGGCTCTACACGATTGCGAACAATGTGGCGAGCGACCTCAGGCAGCGTGCCTACCGACGCCGTGAGCGCGGCGTGCCCGCGACGAGTTCGGCATCAGAGAGCATGATCGGTCTGGAATCACTGGCGGTGGATGCCAGTGGGCAGATGCCAGCTCGCCTGGCGGATCGCAAGGAACTGATGGCGGTCGTGCAACAGGCGCTGGCCACCCTTGGTGACAACCAGCGGATGGCGGTCTTGCTGGCCAAGTTTGAGCACTGCTCGCAGGAGGAGATCGCGGCGGCAATGGGCCTCTCGGTGCCGGCGGTGAAGTCGCTGCTGTTTCGCGCTCGCGATAATCTGCGGACGGCGATCGCGCCCTATCTTGACCAGCGCGACGAGAACGGAGGGAGCCCATGACCGACGATGCTTCCAGCCCAGGCAGCGGAGAATCTGGCGAGGCTCCCGAAGACATGCTCGGCGATGTCTGGAGCGCCCTCGATGTGCTCCCGGCAGCCCGTTCCACGCCAAATCTGGCCAGCAGCACGATTGAAATGGCAGCGGTCTCGGTGGCGAGGAATGGGCCGTCAACCGTCCAACTGGACCGCACGTCTGTCGCGGATCGCACGCGATGGATGGCGGCTGGCGTGATTGTGGCCGCGTGCCTCGCGGCTGGCTTTGTCACCGGCTCCGCTGGTAGCAGCGGCCGACGATCATTTCGCGGACACGAGCTGATGGTGGTGGTGAAGCATCTGGAGGTCTTGGAGGAAGCCGGGTCGTTGAGCTTTCTCGAGGCGTTTGCCAAGGGTGACTACACGCCTCCGATGTTTGTTGGGAGAGAGAGCCTGAGGCGAGGCCGCCCCGATGTGGGCCCTGGAGATGCCCCCCGGCGTGGGTCACCGGGTCGAGATGAGTCTTCGGGGCGGCCACAGGTGCCAACGCCTGACCTTGATGCGGCCATCGCAGATTTCCGGCTCGCTTTTCTTGAGGGAGGGGAGCCCACACCACCGTCCTTGCCGAGTGAGCGAGCGGTCAGTCAGGAGACCGTTGGTGGGGAAGGCGAGCCGATGGACGGCACAACCGACGCGGCCTTTGCATTTGAACTCAACCGACTGGCCTTCGGTGAACTGGCTCCATCCCAGCGGGATGCTTTGATTGCCCTGGCAGAAGCGTTTGCCGATCCGCAGAGGAGCGATGTGATCGACGCGGCCCGCTTGTGGCATGCCTGGGTCACGTTTGCGGATCCCGTCGAGCGGGCCGGCCTGATCGAACTGCCGACCAACGAACGGCTGGAATGGCTCGAACGCCGGATGCGTCAGTGGCGACGCTTCATGCCGGGCCGGCCAGGAGAGGGTGAGAGGCCAGACGGCCCTCCAGGGGGCCGCAGCGGAGGAGGGCGGGGGCCTGGCGGTCCTCCCCGCCGAGGGCCAGATCAGCCGCCCCGGTTTGGCGGCGACTCGGTTCGTCACTTTGGCACCAGTCGCGATACCGGCGACGAGGGGTGAGCCTTCGCCGAGGGCCGGGTGTGTGACCTCCCACGTCCCGGCTGTCTTTCTCAGAGGCTACTGAACCTCCTGGCTGGCTTCGGCAGCAAGGCTGCGAAACCGCTCCAGGTTTCGCTGGATCGTGCGGTTGTGGGGCTCATAACGGGCGGCCAGCGTTTGGGCGCGGATCGCGCGATCGAAGTTGCCCTCGGCGGCGTGGCAGTGGGCCAGGGTGTCGAGGTAGCTGGCGTTGTCAAAAGTCAGCTCGAGCGATCGCTGCGAAAACCGTGTGGCTTTTTTCAGCCGTTCCGGTGGAGTTTGGGAATCGACGGTGTTGGCAGCCAGCCAGGCGTATTCGTTGTAGCCGTTGGGCTCGTCGGGCTTGGTGGCGATTTCGCGTTCGATCTGAGCGAGCGCCGCATCAATCTGCGCTCGCACGGCCTGCTGCTGGAGCGGCGTGGCATCGGTGAGACGGTGCAGGGCGATCAGGGCGTCGACATCTTTGGGCGAGGTGCGAATCGACTCCTCGAGTTTCTGCCGCTGCAGGCCGCGCTCGCCCCGCTCAGCGGCGGCCGTCGCCTCGAAGTAGAGCATCCGCGAGCGGGTGGTGGCCGGTTCGCGGCTGAGCTGCCGCAGGACGGTGTTGGGGTCAACGTTGTCGGGAGCACGGGGCTGGAAGATCGCAGCCAGGGCCTTGGCGGCCTCGTCTTCCCGTCCCTGGTCGTGGAGAAACTCTGAAAACATCACCGCCGTGAGCACAAACTCAATCGACTGGGACTTGGGGTCGTCGACGATCGCCTGATACTCACGGTCGGCCCACTCGATCGCGCCCCACTTGGCGAGCATCACGGCAGCCTGCAGGCGATCCATGGCCTCGTCTGCAGCCAGCCGGCTCGCAACAGCAGCCACCTGCTGGCCACGTTCGGTTTGGCCCGTGGCGTTGAGGGCAACCGCGGCGGCAAACGTCAGGTAGAGGTCATCGTTGACCGTGCCGGCCGGTGTGAAGTTGAGGGATTTGACGACGTCGGCAAGGCCGTGTTCGACGCACCAGGCCAGGAAGACCGCAGCTTCTTCGCCTTTGGTCTTGCGGACCTCAGCGAGCCGGTTTTCAGCGAGTTGCAACGCCTCGGGCGCGCGATCGGCGGCCACCAACGCTTTGAGCACCAGCCGGTCGAAGATGCGATTGGTGGAATCCTCGAGGCCGCTGGAAAGGTCTGAGGCATCGTCCGAGGCATCGAGCGGTGGCACCGGCAGGTCGCCCGCTTCCACGGAATGCCGCTGCAGCTGGTCACGGGCCGTCACAATCAGGTCGATCGCCTCAGACCGGCCTTCTTCCAGGTCGATCACGCCCCTGACCATGCTGGCCGCTGGCCGCTGGCTGGACCCGATGCCGGCTCGAATCAGCGGGATCATGCGACGAAAAAAAGGCTCCCCAGCGGACCACTCGCGGGCCAGCAACGCTGCCGCCACACGGGCCGCAGCTGGCGACTGCTCAAGCCGGAGCAGTCGGCTGAGCGGCTCGATCCCCGCGGCATCATCGAGCCGCAGCAGACGGTGCATGAGGGAGACGCGTTCGCTGAGCGAAACCGTCCTGTAGCGGTCGAGGAGTTTTGCGACTTCAGGAGGGTCGTGTGGGCGGCTGAGGGGAATCGAGTGCACGAGCCAGCGAGCCCGCAGGGCGATTTCGAGGTCGATGCTTTCCTCCGCGGCCTCAAGCAGCTGGTCGATCGCCGCTCCACCGAGCTGCTCAAGCTCGCGCATGGCGGCGTGCCGCCGGCCGTAGTCGGGGTCGCCGAGCTGCTCCACGAGGGAAGCGAGGCGGGCAGAGTCGAGCTGCTCGCCGGGCTCTCCCGTGGCGGTCGCCGCCTGTGCCGGGCCCCACGCGACCGGAGTCATCACCAGGGTGAGCACCAGCGAGAGAAGCCCTCTGAGAATCGTGTGTCGCAGACGCATCGACAGACCTCCTCACCGGCATGCACCGAGTCAGGGCAGCGATGCGGTCGCCGTCCATCGAGCCCGACGCGCCCTTTTTAGGCAGACTATGCCTGCGGCAGGGATGGCGGCAAGCCGAGCAGCACGGGCTTGGAGCCACCAAACCCAAGGATGGCCGTTCCCGGTTAGCTGCCGGTCGCCGGATCGATGCCGAGATCCTCAATGGTGAGCATCGACTCCATCGGAATGCCACGGGCAGCAAAGGCATCGGCACCGCCTGCCAGCCTGTCAACGAGGGTCACAACCCGCTCCACCGTGAGGCCAAACTCCTCAGCGCGGTCGATCGCCAGGAGCGATGAGCCCCCAGTGGTGACCACATCCTCGAGGATCACCACCCGGTTGCCCGCGGCAACAGGACCCTCAACGTAGCGGCCCAGGCCATGCCCCTTGGGCTCCTTACGGATCATAAAGCCCTTCAGTGGCAGGCCGGCCACGCCTGCCATCGTGACCACTGCGGCGGTGATCGGGTCGGCGCCGATCGACATCCCACCGACGGCATCCGGCAGCGGGCCGAGCGCCTGCAGCCGAGCCAGCACCGCCTGACCGACGAGCATCGCCCCTGCCCCATCGAGCACCACCTGCTTGGCGTCCAGGTAGAAACTCGCCGTCTTGCCCGAGGCCAGCACGAAACTGCCCCTCTGGAGGGCCTTCTTCTCAAACGCCTCCACGAGCAGCTGGGAGAGGTTTTCACTGGACTGGTGCTGGGGGGCGGTCATGCGTGGCTCACTCAGAGAACATCAGGAATCGTTGGAATCTCGCCGGGATCGGGCGAGGCCGCCCTGGCGTGCCTATGATGAGAAGCGGTCGGCAGGCTGTAAACCGTTCAAGGTGGGCGATGCGAATGGCGAATGCTGCAGAGGATCGCGAGGGAATCGGCTGGCCTGTCTGGCGAGCTCTGTGGCCCATGTTGCTGATGGCCGTGCTCGCTGTCGTGGCGGGGGGGCTGGCTGCATCTGCCCGAGCCGACGACCTCTTCTCTGAGGATCCCTTCGCGGAGGTGCCAACGCTCGACTCGGCGGAATCGCCGGCTGGTGAGCAGCCACAGTCACAGCCAGCTGTGCGGCCTCAGTTCGCAGCTCCCGCTGCTGTCGATGAGCAGCCCACTGCATCATCCCGAGAACCCGATGACCATCTGGCTCCTCCCGATCAGCCGCCGCCGGTTGTGTCGCTCTCGCTGCGGCTTCCGATCACCGGCAATCGCGACACCCAGTTCATTGCATCGGTCCTGATGCAGCTGCCGCAGCTGCGGAGCACGGCCGGCCAGCGAGGGCTGCTGGTGGTGCGGTTTGATGGAGCGGCGGAGGGGCCGAGTGACTTTGGTCGGTCGCTGGAGATTGCCCGCTTCCTCAGCGGTCGGCAGCTCGACGGCGTGAAGACTGTCGCCTGGGTGTCGTCGCCGATTGCCAGCCACGCGGTGCTGGCGGCCTTGGCGTGTGAGGAGATTGTGATGGCCCCTGCCGCGACGCTCGGGCCCGTGGAAGAGGATCCGGTGCTCGTCGACGAGGCGATGCGGGCCGCCTATGCCGAGATCGCGTCGCGGCGGCAGACGTTCCCGCCGCCGGTGGCCGTCGCGATGGCCGATCCGGCTGCCCGCGCCCTGCGTGTGAGCACGCCGGAGGGGGAGCGGTTTGTGTCGAGCCGCGAGGAGGTGGATCGGCTGCGGCAGACAATGGCGGTCCTCGATGTGGAAGAACTGGGCCCTTCGCCGCTGGTGTTTTCTGCGCGGAATGCTCGGGAGGCGGGCTTTGTGCAGTGGCTCGCGGAATCGCCTGAGGAGGTGGCACGAGGCCTCGATGTGCCGGTCTCGGCTCTGGCCGCGGATCCGTCGCTTGACGGTGGCTGGCGGGCTGTGCAGATCCCGCTGGCCGGCGCGATCGATGCTGCTCGCATAGCGCGAGTGCGGGCCCGGCTGACCGAAGCGGTTGAGGGAGGGGCCAACCTGATCTGCCTGCGGATCGACAGCCCCGGCGGATCGGCCGAGCAGAGCCTGGTGCTTGCGACAACGCTGGCCGGCCTCGATCCCACCACGGTCCGCACGGTGGCCTGGGTGCCGACGGAGGCACTCTCGGATGCGGCACTGGTGGCCCTGGCCTGCGATGAACTGGTCATGGCGGAAGAGGCGGTGCTCGGCGGTGAAGGGGCGGGCACACTTGATCCGCGGTCACTCGATGCCCTGCAGGTGGCCTGGCGGGAAGGCGTGGCGAAGCCCCGCAATCGTTCCTGGTCGCTGCCGCTGGCGGTGGTCACTCCGGGGATTGCCGTGCGTCGCTACAGCGATGCCGCTACTGGCCAGGTCGGTTTTTTTTCCGAGCAGGAACTCGCAGAACGTGGCGATCAGGATGCCTGGCAAGCGGGGCCTCAGATTGGCGTGGGGCCGATTCGGGTCACGGGCCGCACGGCTGAGTCGCTCGGCCTGACCACGCATCTGGTGGAGTCGGCTGCAGAGTTTTCGGCGGCGTATGGACTAGATGGGGCGATGGCGCTCGCCGAACCGAGTTGGGTCGACCAGCTTTTCGACGCCCTCGCGCAGCCCGGAGTTGCCTGGCTGCTTCTGCTCATCGGCGGGGCGGGGCTCTACATCGAGCTGCACACGCCGGGCATGGGCCTCGGGGGCTTCGTGGCGATGGTGGCGTTTATCGTCTATTTCTGGAGCCAATACCTGCAGGGGACGGCTGGCTGGCTGGAGGTGATGCTCTTCATTGCTGGCCTCTTTTGCATGGCGGCTGAGATTTTCATCCTGCCGGGCTTTGGGGTGCTTGGCCTGGGCGGCGGGCTGTTGATCGTGGGCTCGCTCGTGCTGGCCAGCCAATCGTTTATTGTGCCGGCCAACGACTACCAGGTTCGCCAGCTGCAGTCGTCGCTGCTGGGGATCCTGGCGGCGGCTGCGGGTGTGCTGGCGATGGCGGTGTTGGTGCGGCGATGGCTGCCGGCCACGCCCGTGCTCCGCAACGTGCTGCTGGTGCCGCCCGAGGCAGAGCCTGCGGACCTGTCCCACGATCCGCTGGAAGAGCTGCTTGGCCTGGAAGGTGTGACGACCAGTCGCCTGGCACCTGCGGGCACAGCCAGGATTGCTGGCCGTCTGCAGAATGTCTCGGTGGAAGGGGGCCTGATCGAACCGGGCCGAGGGATTCGTGTGGTCGAGATCCGGGGCGGACGCGTGCTCGTTCGCGAAGTGCCATGAACGCGATGTTCTGGACATTCCTCCTGCTGGCCGTTGGCCTGTTGGTGATGGTGCTTGAGGTGTTTGTGCCCTCAGGCGGCATCCTGGGCTTCGTCAGCGTGGTGGCGATCATCGCGGCGATCGTGATGGCCTTCGTCGAGCAAGGGCCGGCGGTGGGCATGCTCTTTCTGACGGCTGCTGTGGTGGCGGTACCCGGGGTGCTGATCATCGCTTTTCGCTGGTTTCCCAGAACGCCCCTCGGCAGGCGGGTGCTGCCGCCACCCCCCGATGCGTCCGAGGTGCTGCCGGAGTCGCCGCTGCGAAAGCGGGCTCGTGGGATGGTGGGCCGCAGCGGGCGAGTGGTTCGTGAAATGCTGCCCTGGGGCAGTGTGGAAATCGATGGCACCACGATCGAAGCGGTGAGCGAGACCGGCCCCATCGCCCTGGGCACGATCGTCGAAGCTGTGGACGTGCAGGGAATGGGGGTCGTGGTGCGTCCGGTGATTCGTGCGGACGATGCCACGCCCGTGCCCACCCGTCGCGAACAGTCACCGGCCGCCTCGTCGCCTGTGGAGCCGTCGCCGGGGCTCTCCAGCACCCTGGAAGACTTTGAGTTTGATCAGTTTCGCCGGGAGAACTCGTGATCGCCCACGGGCAAACGCAGGCCGGCGTTGCTTGACGGAGCCCCTGCGGCGATCAACTATCGGGAGAGAAGTCGTCGGTTCGGCAACGGCGGCTGTGCTGCCGTGCCCCTTCTTTGGAGCCTCTCATGTGGCCACTGGTTTTTCTCGGTGCGGGCATCTTCGCGGTGCTGGTGATGCTCGCGTTTCTGGCGAGATACCTCCGGCTCTGGTTGCAGTCCTATGCGTCGAGCGCGGGCATCGGTTTGTTTGACCTCGTCGCGATGAGCTTCAAGAAGGTGAATCCCACCGTCATCGTCCGCAGCAAGATTATGGCGGTGCAGGCGGGCCTCGGCGACGCCAGTGGGATCACCCGCCAGTCGCTGGAGGCCCATTACCTCGCCGGCGGCCGCGTGCCTCTGGTGGTGCAGGCCCTGATCGCTGCCAACAAGGCGAAGATGACCGAACTCACCTACAAGCTCGCCACCGCGATCGATCTCGCCGGCCGCAACGTCCGCGAAGCGGTGCAGACAACGGTCTATCCCAAGGTGATCGACTGCCCGGGCCCCAACAGCGGCCGCGACTCACTCGACTCCGTGGCCAAAGACGGGATTCAACTGAAGGTCCGCGCTCGTGTCACGGTCCGCACCAACCTCAACCAGCTGATCGGCGGGGCCACCGAGGAGACGATCATTGCTCGCGTTGGAGAAGGCATCGTCTCGGCAATCGGTTCTGCCGACAGGCACAGCGATGTCTTGGAAAACCCCGACCGCATCTCGAAGACCGTGCTCGCCCGTCGCCTCGATTCCAACACGGCCTTTGAG
>AACY020301709.1_pt1 | contig 14337 bp, 16 predicted proteins | sample 267378 | NCBI WGS metagenome assembly AACY02 (sample SAMN02954345, study PRJNA13694) | marine metagenome | biome: aquatic; feature: ocean; material: water; isolation source: isolated as part of a large dataset composed predominantly from surface... | reverse complement strand
CGAGCCGTTGCGGCTGACGGCCCGAGGCTCGGCTCGAGGCCGTTCCGGCGCGCCGCGCCTCCGATCCGGACGAGGCTGCTACGCCGTCGGTCGAGGCGGGGTCTCTCATGCCGGCTGGATCGCTCACAGAAGAGGCCGCGCCACCATCGGGTCGATCCGCGGCGACGTCGACCGTGGCGGCGTCCCCTGCCCACGTGCTCGCGAACCATGGCGCAGCCGGGGGAGCGACCTTCGAGAGTCGAGACACGGACCGGCGCCTGAGCGCGGCCGAGTGCGCCCACGCGGTGCGATGCGACGCGATTGCGGCGGGATCGCTTCACGCGGAGGAGCTTGGATCGGACCTTCTCGACCTCCTTGAGACCGACCTGTCAGCCCGAGACAGAGCTTGGCGCATCCTCGAAGTCTGGCGCAATTTTCGGCCGCTCGCACTTGAGCAGTACCGCGCTCTGCGCGCCACCTTGAAGACCCTTGACGCTCTCGACACTCAGGCGCGGGTCGCGCTGAAGCAGGCCGGGATCAGCCCGCCTCAGGCCGACGATCCCGCTGTTGTTGTAGATGGCGATCGTGACCGCCTGAACGAGCACATCGAGCGCCTTGCCGAGGCGCGCGACGCGACGCGGACCTAGCTTATTGAGAGGGGAGTTGTCTCAGCATAGCTCCGATCAGCGCGAGGTGTCCCAGAGGAGCCGACCGCAGCCCGGGGCCCTGGCTCCGGGCAATTCGTATCCGATAATGACCCATAACGGACCCCAGGTGATCTTGCTGCGCGCGCGCGCAACATGGGGAACGGTCATGGCCCTCAACGCTGATGCTGCAGCGCCGTCGGATTTCCCGTCATTCGCTGCGCTCGCGGCGTCTCGAGCAGGGCCGTTGACCGGGAGGCGGACAAACCCGCCTTTCGCAAGCGCAGCACTCTTCACGCCGATCTGGCGAAGCGGATCTGACGAAGAACGGTGGCTCTTGTTGCAACGCAGCATTCGTCCCGGAAGCGGGCATTCGCCAGCCCGTCGCCGGACCAGATTTACACCGGTCATCTACCGCAAACGCATGATCTGACCGGGTTGCGGACGTTGCGGCCAAACGGCGGCTCCAACGGGGTGGCACCAATCATCACAAATCCGGTCGCTCGTTGCAGAGGACCGCGGCAGTGTCGAGCAATCTCTTGTGGATGCGGCTCGGCTTGCAGCACGTTTGCTTGTTGTGGGGAAGTAGATCCTCAGGAGCAGCCTCCCTCAGTCGCACAGGCAGACTCATTGTGACCGTGGCCAACGTCCACGCAGGCGGCGTCTCTGAAGCGAGGTAGCCTCTCGCACCTATGAAACTTCGTCGGTGTGGCAGAGCGAGCCAAGGGCTTGGCAGAGCCTGCCAATACGGATGCGCACGGGGCCCATAACTTCGGGATATCGAAACACATGGAGAGATCCCGTCATGACCCGTATCCAGCTTCCCGCCTCGATCGATGCAGCGCCCGCCGCGTCGCGGCCCTTGCTCGACGGCGTCAAGAAGATGCTCGGCAGCGTGCCGAACCTGTTCCGCCTCACCGCCAACAGTCCCGCAGCGCTCGAAGGGTATCTCGGGCTGAGCGGCGCGCTGGCCAAGGGCGGCCTCACCGCCCAGACCCGCGAGCGGATCGCGCTTGCGGTCGCGCAGATCAACGGGTGCGACTACTGTCTGTCGGCGCACGCCTATCTCGGAAAGAACCTGGCGAAGCTTGACGAGGCCGAGATCGCCGCGAACCGCGCCGGCGGCTCCACTGATCCGGAGGCCGATGTGGCCGTGCGCTTCGCGGCGAAGCTCGTCCGTGAGCGGGGCCAGGTCTCGGGCGCCGACGTGTCGACCGTCAGGATGGCGGGATACAGCGAGGCCGAGATCGTCGAGATCGTGGCGCATGTCGCGCTGAACACCCTCACCAACTACCTGAACGAGGCGTTCGACACGCCCATCGATTTTCCGGTCGTCACCGCCAAAGCGGCCTGACGCAGGGCGCGCCCCGGTCGCGCCGAGCACACCTTGCGACCGGGGCGTGACCTGCAACTTTCAGAAGGAACCTGGCCATGACGCGCGCCCCGCTGCCGCCATTCGACGAGAAAACCGCCAGCGCCAAGGTGCGCCTCGCGGAAGACGCCTGGAACAGCCGCTCCCCCGACCGCGTGTCGCTCGCCTACACGCCCGACAGCCAGTGGCGGAACCGGGCTGAGATTTTCGCGGGACGCAACAGGATCGTCGACTTCCTCACCCGAAAATGGGCGCGAGAGCGCGACTATCGCCTGATCAAGGAGCTCTGGGCGTTCCATGGCGACCGCATCGCCGTGCGTTTCGCCTACGAGTATCGTGACGACAGCGGCGTCTGGTTTCGAGCCTATGGCAACGAGAACTGGGCGTTTGATGCGGACGGCCTGATGCGCCGGCGCATCGCATCGATCAACGACCTCCCCATCGACGAAGCGCAGCGCCTGTTCCGGTGGGACCTCGGCACACGCCCCGATGATCACCCCGGTCTCAGTGATCTCGGACTGTAGGAACTGCACCATGCCACATGCCTATGCAGAGATCGCCTTCACGGCGCAGGTTCGTGAGGCGCAGCAGCGCGCCGGCTCGGCGGAGACCTATGCGCGCCTGCTTTCGCCCGAACGCAGCGACGGCGCCGCCCTTGGCCAGCGCGAGGCGGCGTTCCTGTCGGCCCGCGACGGCGTATTCCAGGCGACCGTGTCCGAGACCGGATGGCCCTATGTCCAGTTCCGCGGCGGCGTGCCCGGCTTCCTGAAGGTCATCGACCAGCAGACGATCGGATACGCCGACTACCGGGGGAACCGCCAATACATCAGTGTCGGCAACCTCCAGCATGACGGCAGGGTCGCGATCATCGCGGTCGACTACGCGCGCAGAAAGCGTCTGAAGCTCTGGGGACACGCCCGGATCACCGAGGACCCGGAGGTCGTCGATCTTCTCAACGGCGCCGACGGTCCCAGGGCGGAACGCGGCATCGTCATCCGGCTCGTCGCTTTCGACTGGAACTGCCCGCAGCATATCCCGGTCCGGCTGACCGATGCCGAGCGGGACGGCGAGCTCGCGCGTCTGCGCGACCGGATCGCGCAACTCGAAGGCGATCTTGCGGGGCGCATGGCGATCGACCGCGACGCCAGCGCCTGAATGCGACGCACGTTCTGGAGGCGGCCTCGAAGAACTGGCCATCCAGACGTCTTCGGCCTAGCGTTGGACATGCCAAGCGTGACCAACGCATTCGCGCGCGCGATGGCCGAGGCGGCCGGGATGACGCTCAGAGACGACGGGGCCTTGGTCTCGGGCGGTGTTGTTGTCCAGCGTTTGCCACAGGCGACCAGCGGTCGCATATCGGACACCGATCACTTCGCGTTTCTCGAATGGATCCGCCAGCGGCGTGGCGATGACATCGCGCTGATGGAGGCCTATGCGCGGCAGATCACCGTCGACGATCTCGGCGTGCTGGGCCTCGCCTTCAAGACCGCGCCGACCTTGCGGGCGTCGCTGGCGCGGGTCGAGCGCTATTGGCGGGTGGTCACGGACACCGCGGTCTACCGGCTCGACGAGACGGGCGACCCGAGCCTGTTCATCTTCGAGGCGCGCACAAACGATCATCCGGTTCTGGAGCTCCGCAACGAACTCGCGCTGGCGGGCTTCGTCCATAACATGCGCGCCTTCGTGACCGGGACCCTTGAACTCGAGCACGTCTCCTTCACGCATGCGTGCCGCGACGACCCCGCGCGCTTCGCCGCGCATTTCGGCTGTCCCGTCCAATTCGGAAGGCCGCACAACGCCATAGCCTTGCAAGCGGCGATGCTCGATCTCCCGAACCGCCTCGGCGACGCGGCGCTGTCGGATTTTCTGACCGCCCATCTCGAGACGGAGATCGGTTCGCTCCGGGAAGACACCTCGCTCCGGGCGACGCTGCTGCGGCGCATCACCCCGGCCCTCAGCAACGGCGCGCCGGAGGCCGCCGGCGTCGCGCGTGAGCTGGGGATGAGCGAACGCACGCTCTATCGCCGCCTCGCCGATGAAGGCCTCACCTTTCGGGACGTTCTGGCCGAGGCGCAGTCCTCGCTCGCGCAGGATCTGCTTCGCGACAGCGAAAGCGCGATCGCCGAGATCGCCTTCCTGACTGGCTTCGCCGAGCAGAGCACGTTCAGCCGCGCGTTCAAGCGTTGGGTCGGCCAGACCCCGGCGCAATTCAGGCGAGCGCGACGCCTGACATAGCGGGCCGGCCGTCGTCGCAGACCGGAACACGGCCTGGCGGAAACAGTAAAAGAGCTTGGCTGACGGCGCGGAGATCCTCGAACGCCTTGGAGTGAGGTATCTCCCTCGCATCGCTCGGCCAAGAGAACCTGGAGCCGGCCGGGCGTCGCAACGGCGTCATCGACGCCATCACCATGACGCCGGCGCCGCGTTGGCCATTCCCACTTTCTACCTTGGCGTTTCTCGACGTCAGCCGCGGCGTCCCCGGCGGATGCGAAGCGCCGCTCTCGCACTGCGTCACGACGCGCCTTCCTGGCAGGTTCAGCCAAGAGCGTGGCAGGCGATGCCAATACCGTTCGGCCGTCTTCCGGCACCTTCCACCCATCGCCCCGAGGAGAGGGTCCCGGATCTGCAGGCCGAGCGCCCGCCGTCCGCCGACCTTCCTCCGCGGTTGCGATGAGGAACATCCGAGGAAGGAGACAAGAGATGGACCACGATCACGAACACCACGGCGCCTGCGACTGCCAGGTCGCCCCCGAACGTGTCGACATGGCGCGAAGGCGCCTGATGAGCGGCGCCGCCGCCGTCGGAGCCGCCGGGCTGGTGGGCGCCCAGGCGGGCGCGGCCACCCCCGAAGCGCGCGCCCTCTACGCCGACCCCGCCGAGCCGGGCCTGCCGCAGGTCGACATGGACATCGAGCCCGGGCGCACCGCGCTTGTCGTCACCGACCCGCAGATCGACTTCCTGTCGGAAGACGGCGTCACCTGGGGCGTCGTGGGCGAAAGCGTCACCGAACAGGGCGCCGTCGACAACATCGAACGCCTGTTCGCCGCCGCCAAGGCCGCGGGGATGCCCGTGTTCATCTCGCCCCACTACTACTACCCCCACGACCACAAATGGCGCTTCGAGGGCACGCTCGAGAAGACCATGCACGCCATCGGCATGTTCGACCGGCCAGGGCCGCTGAAGCTCGACGGCTTCGAGGGTTCCGGCGCCGACTGGATGCCGCAATACAAGAAATACATCGAGGACGGCGAGACGGTCATCTGCTCGCCGCACAAGGTCTACAGCCCGGCCCAGAACGACCTGAACCTGCAACTGCGCAAGCGCGGGATCGACAAGGTCATCCTCGCCGGCATGTCGGCCAATCTCTGCACGCAGGCGCATCTCTACGAGTTGCTCGAGCTCGGCTTCGAGGTCGCCGTCGTGCGCGACGCCACCGCGGGCGCGAAGGTGCCCGAGGGCGACGGCTACCTCGCCGCCATCATCAACTTCCGCATGGTCGCCAACGGCGTCTGGTGGACCGACGACGCCGTCGAGCGCATCGCCCGCTCCGCCTGATCCCTCATGACCACAACCTAAAGTCCTGAAAGGACAAATCCCATGACCATCATTCCTGGCAATGCCGCCTTCAAGACCGCCTTCAGCGTGTCAACCGTCGCCCTTGCCGCCACGCTGGCCCTCGCCTCGGCCGCCTTCGCCGCCGACGAGGTGAACGTCTCGAACGGCCTGACGCTCACCGGCAACCCGCTCGGCCTGCACGGCGTCGACCCGGTGTCGATGTTCGAGACCGAAGCCCCGCGCATGGGCGACGCCGTCCACACGACCGAACATGCGGGCGTCGACTACTACTTCGTCAGCGTCGCCGCGCAGCAGGCGTTCGAGGCGGACCCCGACGCCTATCTGCCCCAGTTCGGCGGCTTCTGCGCCTTCGGCGTCTTCGTCGGCAAGAAACTCGATGGCGATGTGCGTTACGCCGATATCCACGACGGCAAGCTCTACCTGTTCGTCAACGCCGCGATCCTCGAGAAATACCTGGTGGACCGCGACGCGGTGCTGGCGGGCGCCTACGACACGTGGCCGGGTATCCGGTCGACGCCGGTCGAAGACCTTTGAGGTCAGGCTTTCACCGAAGGGCGGGTCTTCATCGCGAGAGATCCGCCCAAGCCCCGAATATCCCGGAAAAAGGATGGCGCACATGCCAACCCTTCTGCACATCGACGCAAGCGCCCGCCCCGGCCGCTCCGACGAGACACGGTTCGGCTCGCACAGCCGGCGCCTGAGCGCGCGCTTCGTCGACGCATGGCGCGCCGCCCGGCCGCACGACGCGATCCTCTACCGCGACGTCGGGCAGAACCCTCCCACCCCGGTGACCGGGCGCTGGATCCATGCCGCATTCACACCGCCCGGCCAGCGCGAGGCGTGGATGCACGAGGTGCTGGCCGAAAGCGACAGCCTGATCGATGAAGTGCTGGCGGCCGACGTGATCGTCGCTGGAGTCCCGATGTACAATTTCGGCATGCCGGCCCAGTTCAAGGCCTATATCGACAATATCGTGCGCGTCGGCAGGACCTTCGGCTTCGACCGCAGTCGCGAAGGCGAACCCTTTTGGCCGATGGTGCCCCCCGGCAAACAACTGGTGGTTCTCTCCTCGCGAGGCGATTTTGGGTACGAGCCCGGCGAGCGGCTTGAGAACAGCAATCATGTCGAACCCGGTATCCAAACGCCTTTCGCCTACATCGGCATCACACAGATGCACGCAGTCGCTGCGGAATATGACGAGTTCGCCGACGAACGCCTACAGGCTTCGCTCGACAGGGCGGAACTGTCGGTCGACGCGCTGGTCGCGCGTCTCGCGGCGGAACCGCAGGCGGCCTGAAACCTGGGTCAGCGCAGGCCGGCCCGGAATGGGTAAATAAGGTCACGTCCGCAATTCGGGGATTACGCGACGTAAACTCCTCCGGTTGCAATGTCCGGATCGGGCTCGTTTCAGTGTTTGAGCCGTTGTTCTGCGATCGGCGGGTTCGTGAAGGCGAACGGCTCCGCGCCGTTCGCCCCGACATCAGACGTCGATACGCTCTGCGATGCTCAGCGCGTCTTCGAGCTCGACACCGAGATAGCGCACGGTGCTGTCGACTTTGGTGTGACCGAGCAGCAACTGCACGGCCCGCAAGTTGCCGGTCTTCCGGTAGATCAGCGCCGCCTTCGTCCTGCGCAGGGAGTGCGTCCCGTAACTGGACGGATCAAGGCCGATCGCGCTCACCCAGTCGCGGACCAGCCGTGCGTACTGCCGCGTCGACTGTGGATAAGCATGACGGTGCGACCCCTCTCGCTCACAAGAGATCAGCGGCTTATGACGCTGGTCGGCGTCGGGACCCCGCGCCGATCAACAGTCGCGACCAACGGGCGGCGCGTCGCGACGGTTTCGTCCGGCGACGTGCTGGGCGAGGTGTCGCTGTTCGACTCGCGCCCGCCCTCCGCGACGGTGACCCCGCTGGAGCCCGTCGCGGCGCTCGCCATCCCCTTCGACACGTTGCGCGCCCGGCTCCGCGCCGATCCGGAGTTCGCGAGCCGGCTCTACTACAGCCTAGGCGCGCTGCTCTCCCAGCGCCTGCGCGAGACCCTCGGCGCCGAGATCGCGGACGCCGACGAGATCGACCCCGACGTCATGGAGCAGGTCGCCCTCGCCGGCCGCCGTCTGGAGCTGCTGTTCGAGCGCGCGGGGCGCTGAGCCGCGGCGGCCCGCCGCCTCAGGCGACGCCCTCGACGATCACGAGATCCCGCTCCGCGGCGCCCTCGGCGTGGGCGAGCGCGGCCTGGTACTCGTCGGACAGATAGCAGGTCTCCGCCGCCTCGAAGCTCGGGAAGCGCGCCACGACGTTGCGCGCATGGGCGCGTCCCTCGAACTGGCGGCATCGGCCCCCGCGCGCGAGGAACTCGCCGCCATGGGCCTTGATGGCGGTCGTGGCGCCGGCCGCGTAGCGGGCGTAGGCGTCCTCGTTCGTGACGGTCACATGGGCGATCCAGTAGGCGGGCATGGGCTCTCCTCCCCGATTTGCGGCGCGCCGATCGCGCCGAGCACCGACCGCGCGGCCCGAAGCTCGGGCGGCGGTCCCTCTCCCCCCAGCGCGGCGATCACCCGCGCGGCGGCCGCGCGCTTGCGCGCGCGCTCCGGACCGTCGGCCAGGAGCGCGTCGAGGGCTTCCGCCACGTCCCCGGGGACCAGGCGCTCCTGAAGAAACTCGGGAGCGACCTTCTCGCCGGCCACCAGATTGACGAGGTTCGCCGTGTCCACCGACACCAGCCGGCGCACGATCGCCGCGGTCAGCGGGCTCGCGCGATACGCGGTGACCATCGGCGTCCCCGCGGCGGCCAGCTCGAGCGCGACGGTGCCCGAGGCCGCGAGCGCGGCGTCGGCCGCGGCGAAGGCGGCGCGCTTCTCGGCGGCGGCGTCGGGCGCGTCGGGGTCGAGCACCGTCACCGGCGCCGCCCAGTCGGCGACGCCGGCGCGCACGGCCTCCGCCACGCCGGCGAGGGTCGGGATCACGACGCGCAGGCCGGGGCGGCGCGCCACGAGCAGCCGCACCGTCTCGCCGAAGGGCGCGAGATGGCGCGCGACCTCGCCGCGCCGGCTGCCGGGAAGGACGCAGAGCAGCGGCGTCTCCGGCCCCGCGCCCTGCGCGGCGCGGAACGCGGCGACGGCCTCGGGCGTCGCCTGCGGCGCGGCGGCGGCGGGGTGGCCGACGAAATCGCAGGTGATCCCGTGCGGCGTGAACCAGGGCGGCTCGAAGGGCAGCAGCGCGAGCAGGTGATCGACATGCGCCGCGATCCGCTTCGCGCGCCCGGGCCGCCACGCCCAGACCGAGGGCGCGACGTAATGCACGGTGCGGATCGCGGGCTCCGCCGCGCGCAGTCTCGCCGCCACGCGGAGCCCGAAGCTCGGGCTGTCGATCGTGATCAGCGCCGCCGGCGCGGCGGCGCGGCAGGCCGCGACGGTCTCGCGCATCCGGCGCAGGATCGTCGGCAGGCGCGGGACGACCTCGACGATCCCCATCACCGCCAGATCGTCCTGCGGAAAGAGGCTCGGCATCCCCTCCCGCGCCATCAGCGGCCCGCCGACGCCCGAGAGCGCCAGCGGCCGCGCCGAGGTCGCGCGAAGCCCCCGGATCAGCGCGGCCCCGAGCGCGTCGCCCGACGGTTCTCCGGCCACGAGGAAGAGGCGCAGCGGCTCATCCGCCATGGGCGTCGCCCCAGAGGAAGAGCCCCGCCGCGTCGGCCGCCGCTCGGGTTTCGTCGAGCCCGAGCGCCAGCGTCGCCCCGGCCGCGACGGCGACCCCCGCCAGTCCCGCCTCGGCGGCGCGCCGCATGGTCTCCGGGCCGATCGCGGGGAGGTCCGCCCGCCAGTCCTGCCCGGGCTTCGGCCCCTTGTAGAGCACCCCGCGCGCATCCGCCGGCCGCAGCGCCGGGTCCGTTCCGGCGACGAAGCGCAGCAAAGCGTCCGTGCCCTGCAGCGTCTCGAGCCCGAGGCAGAGCCCGCCCGCCACGACGGCGCCCTGCCCGACATCCGCGCGCCCGACCATCGCCGCGAGCGCGCGGGCGCGCGCGATGTCCGCATGGTCCGCGTCGCCGGGGGTCGCGGCGGAGACGGCGCCGGGGGGCGCCAGAAGGTCCGTCAGAAGCTCATGCGCGCCGGCCAGCCGGAACCCCTCCCCCTCGAACACCGCGGCGAGGCCCCGCAGCAGCGCGTCGTCGCCCTTGCCGAGCAGCGGCAGCACCCGCCGCGCGAGGCCCGCGGCTTTCAGGTCGAAGCGCAGAGGGTTCAGCTTCGGCCGCCCCATGCCCCCGGCGAAGGCGACCGTGTCGACGCCTGCGCGCCGCAGCGCGCCGAACAGCGCGCCCGGCTTCTCGAAGGGCGTGACCAGATGGGGATGGGCGGCCAGCCAGTCCGGCGCCGCGCCCTCGAAGCCGACCACGAGATAGGGCCGTCCGCGGCGGCGCTGGTCCTCGGCGATCAGACGCGGCAGCGCGCCGGCGCCGGCGATCACGCCCACGCCCCGCGGCGTGGCCGCCGCGCCGGTCATCCCTCGCGCGGCGTGCAGAAGGAGCGCGCGCTGTCGGCCAGCATGAAGTCGGCGATCTCCACCGCCTCGGCGCAGTCCACGTGGCGCTCGCGCGCCGCCGCGGCGCGCTCGGCGAGCGCGCCGCCCTCGCCGTGGAAGATGTCCTGATAGGCGGCGCGGATCGCGTGCAGGGTCTCGCGCGTCGCGCCCGCCCGCTTCAGCCCCACCACGTTGAGCCCGGCGAGCCGCGCGCGGTCGCCCATGACCGAGCCGAACGGGATCACGTCGCGCTCGACGCCGGTCAGACCGCCGACCATCGCGGCCCGCCCGACGCGGACGAACTGGTGCACCGCCGAGAGCCCGCCGAGCACCGCCCCGTCGCCGACCTTCACATGGCCCGCCAGCGTCGCGTTGTTGGCGAGGATCACGCCGTCGCCGAGGACGCAGTCATGGGCCACATGGGCGCCGACCATCAGCAGGCAGCGGTCGCCGACGCGGGTGAGCCCGCCTCCGCCCTCGGTGCCCGGATTGGCGGTGACGTGCTCGCGGATCATGCAGTCCGCGCCTATGACGAGCCGCGTGCGCTCGCCGCGGAACTTCAGGTCCTGCGGCCGGTGGCCGAGCGAGGCGAAGGGCCAGACATGGGTGCGCGGCCCGATCTCGGTATCGCCCGCGACCGCGACATGGGATTCGAGAACGACGCCGTCTCCGAGCGCGACCGCCGGCCCGATCACGCAATAGGGGCCGATGCGGACGTCGGCGCCGATGCGCGCGGCGGGATCGACCAGCGCGGTCTGGTGGATGTCGGCGGTCACGGCTTGCCGCCGGGCCGGCGCGGGTCGTCGGGGCTGATGATCATCGCGGAATACTCCGCCTCCGCCGCCACGTCGTCGCCCACGCGGGCCTCGCCCGTGAACTTCCACACCTTGCCGCGCCCGCGCAGGATGCGGACATGATATGCGACCGTGTCGCCGGGGGTGACGAGCCGGCGGAACCGCGTCTTGTCGACCGTCATGAAGTAGACGAGCAGGTTCTCGTCGACCATGCCGAGCGTGTCGACCACGAGGACCCCGGCGGTCTGGGCGAGGCCCTCGACCATCAGGACGCCGGGCATGATCGGCTCGCCGGGGAAATGGCCCGCGAACCAGGGCTCCTCGCCCGTCAGGCGCTTCATCCCGACCGCGCTCTCGCCGACGACGATGTTCTCGACCGAGTCGAGCATGAGGAAGGGGTCGCGATGCGGGATCATCCGCTTGACGCGCTCGAGGTCCGCGCGCCTCGCCTCTCCGCCATCGCCCATGGAACGCCCCCTCCCTCCCGGATCGCAAGCCTTAGAAGCAAAGGGCGGGTCCGGGGTCAAGCGCGCGGGGCGCGGCTCAGCCCGGATCGGCCCCGCCGGGGCGCGTCGGCGGCGGCGTCGGCGCGCCGGGCGCGGAGGGCGGCGGGGGGGAGAAGGGCTCGCCCGGCGGCACCAGCGCCGCCGCAGACTCTGCGGGGCGAACCGCATCCAGACGCTCGACGACCTCGGCGGTGACGTCGACGCCGGAGTTCGCGCGCAGAACCGCGCTTCGGTCGAGCGCGACCGCGGCGCCGCGCTCGTCCATCAGCGCCGCGATCACCGGCTCAACCGCCGCCCGCAGCGCAGACCCCGCCCGCGAGAACCGCTCGCGCAGCGTCTCCGCCGCGGCCTGCGCGCGTCGGCGCCCTTCTCGGACCCGCAGGTCGAAAGCGCGCACGCGGCTGTCGAACTCTGCGGCGGGCAGCCGGCCCCGAAGCTCGGTCAGCTCCGCCTCCTCCGCCTCCAGGGATCGCTGGAACGCGTCGAGGCGCTCGCGGAGCAGACGCCGCTCCTCCGCCTCGATCGCCTCCAGCGCCCGCGCGGCGGCCGCCTCCCGCATCACCCCAGCCATGTCGATCACGACGACGCCCTGCTGGGCGCCGGCGCCGCCGGCCACTGCGAGCACGAGGGCGAGCGCCGCCATGAGCGGCGGAAGACGGAGGCGGCGCGCCATCGCGCGACCCTCAGAAACGGGTCCCGGCGGTAAGACGGAAATACTCCTCCTCGTCGCCGTTTTCCTTCAGATAGGGATAGGCGAGGTTCACGCGCAGCGGGCCGAAGGCGCTGTCCCAGAAGAGCGAGACGCCGGCTGAGGCGCGCACCTCCAGCCCGTCGTCCACGGTGAAGGTCTCGCCCGCGTCGTTGGTGACGCTGGTCCGGTCCAGCCGCCAGAGCGTGCCGATGTCGTGGAACACGCCGCCGAAGAAGCCGAACTCCTCCGGCAGACCGATCGGGAAGGACACCTCGGACCGCTGGACGACGAAGGCGTTGCCGCCGAGGGCGTCGTCGGTCGTGCGATCCCGGGGGCCGAGGCCGCTGGTCGCGAAACCGCGGAAGCGGTCGCCGCCGAGGAAGAAGCGGTCGGTGATCTTCAGGTCGTCGCCGAAGGTCTGGATGTAGCCGCCCTCGAGCTCCGCCGAGGCCACCACGTCGTCGTCGAAGAAACCGAAGAAGGCGCGGCCGCGCGCCCGGGTGCGGACGTATTGCGCGTCGCCGCCGGCGCCCGCGAAATCCTGACCGAACTCGATCACGTAGCCCTCGGTCGCGTCGAAGGGGTTGTTGCGTCGGTCGAAAGTGTAGGTGTAGCCGAGCGAGGAGGTGATCTGGGTGCCCTCGTCGCGCTTGATGAACTCCGAGGCGTCGTCGGAGACGTCGCGGATCTCGTCGGACGCGATCTCGTAGCGCAGCCGCAGCCGGCCGTCCTCCGACACCGGGAACTCGATCGACGGCACGAAACCGAAATTGGTCTCCTCGAAGGAGCTCTCGTCCGAACGGTCCTCCAGCCGGTAGAACACGTTGAAGCCCGCCTCGAGGTCGCGGTCGAGGAAGGCCGGCTCGCGGAACGCGAGGTCCACCACCTGCTGGTCGCCGGCGATCAGGCCGCGGATGCGGACAAGCTGGCCGCGGCCGAGGAAGTTGCGCTCGGTCACGTTGACCTCGCCGAGCGGCCCCTGGTCGGTCGAGAAGCCGAGGCCGAAGGTCAGCGAGCCCGTGGGCTGCTCCTCGACCTCGACGCCGATCACCGCGCGGTCATCCGTTGCGCCGCGGGTCGTGGTGACGTCGACGCGGCTGAAGAAGCCGAGCCCGCGGATGCGCCGCTCCGCCCGCTCGAGCGCGCGGCTGTTGAAGGCGTCGCCCTCCACGATGTCGAACTGGCGGCGGATCACGCGGTCGAGCGTGCGGGAATTGCCTTCGATCTCGATGCGCTCGACGAAGACGCGCGGTCCCTCGGCGATCTCGTAGACCACGCCGATCGTGTCGGCCTCGGGGTCCCGGATGGCGCGGGGCCGGACGTCGATGAAGGCGAAGCCCTCCTGCCCCGCCTGGAAGATCATGCGGTTGATGTTGTTCTCGACGACTTCCGCGTCATAGGTGTCGCCGGGTTCGCCCTCGATCAGCGCGTCGAAATCGGCCGGGTCGAGCCCCGGCGCGCTGACGGCGACGGTCTGCTCGGCGAACGAATAGACGTCGCCCTCGTCGACCGTGAAGGTGATGACGAAGGCCTCGCGGTCCGGCGTCAGCTCGGCGGTCGCCGAAAGCACCGTGAAATCGGCGTAGCCGCGCGAGAGGTAGAACTGGCGCAGCAACTCGCGGTCGAACTCCAGACGGTCCGGGTCGTAGACGTCGGAGCTGATCAGGAAGCCGAAGATGCCCGACTCGCTGGTCTCGATGACGCCCCGCAGCCGGCCGTCGGAGAAGGCCTCGTTGCCGACGAAGGTGATGCTGTCGACGCCGGTCACCGCGCCCTCGTCGATCTCGAACACCAGGTCGACGCGGTTGTCGGGCAGCTCGATGACGACCGGCTCGATCACGGCGCCGTAGCGCCCGGTCCGGCGGTAGATCTCGGACAGCGTCTGCGCGTCCGACTCGACGCGCGAGCGGGTGAACGCCCGGCGCGGGGTCGAGGCGACCGCGGCCTGGAGCGTCTCGTCGGGGACGAGGTCGTTGCCCTCGAAGGCGATGCGGTTGATCGTCGGGTTCTCTTCGACCCGGACCACCAGCGTGCGCCCGTCCACCGCGATCGAGGCGTCCCGGAAGAGCCCGGTCTCGAAGAGGCGGCGCACCGAGGCGTTCAGCGCCTCCGCCGTGATCGGGTCGCCCGGACCGAGCGCGAGGTAGGAGGCGACCGTCGCGGGCTCGACGCGCCGGTTCCCGATGACGAGCACGTCCTGAACGGTCGCCTCGGCCTGGGCGAAGGCGGGCGCCGGAGTTGCGGCGGGCGCGAGCGCC
>AACY020540442.1_pt1 | contig 14343 bp, 10 predicted proteins | sample 267378 | NCBI WGS metagenome assembly AACY02 (sample SAMN02954345, study PRJNA13694) | marine metagenome | biome: aquatic; feature: ocean; material: water; isolation source: isolated as part of a large dataset composed predominantly from surface... | reverse complement strand
GGTTCAGGGGTCGCGCCCTCAGGCCCTGCCAGCACTGGATCACTTCAGCGGCCTGCAACCAGTCGGGGGCTTGGCCTTCCAGGGTTTGCATGGCGTTGAGCCGGGCGGGGTCCGCCGCTGCGCCGGGTTCGAGCGTGGCCCCGAGCCAGAGTCGGTTGTGGCTGTGGGGCACCAGATTGAAGCCCTGGCAGACGAGCACCGCTGGCCAGTCGGATCCTGGCCTGATTCCATCCGGCAGTTGCAGATCGAGCACCTGCCCCAGCACCGGTTCCATCGGCAGATCGTGGTTCAGCTGCCGCAACAGGGTCTGGCTGGCGAGAGCCGCGCAGATCAGCAGCTGCTCCACCTCCAGGCGCTCACCCGTGTCGAGCTGCAGTTGCCAGAGTCGGGTGCGGCCCGCTGTCGGTCGTTCGATGGCGCCGACCGAAGCGGCGATCTGGCGCACTTCGCATTGATCGAGTGTCTGCCGGAGCGCTCCCAGCAGGGCGAGCGGATCGATTCGACCATCACGCTCGGACTGCAGGGCGCCGTGGTCGGCACCCGGCCAGTGCGGATGCTCACATTGCAAGGTCTGGGGGCTCAGGAAGCGCAGGCCCAGGTCAGCCCGCTCCGCCGCCAGCTGCTGCTGGCGTTGCCCTTCTTCGGCGCTGGCGGCCATCTGCACCAGAGACGTCTCGAGTTGCAGCGGACTTTCGGGCCGGTTCAGTTCCTCGGCCCATGCGGGCCAGAGCTCCATGCTTCTCTGGCGCAAGCGCCAGGCCCTGCCGCTGGAACGCCGGAACACCAGTCCCATCAGGATGCCCAGGGAGGCCATCGTGCCGTTCAGGTCGTTCCTGGCTGCAGAAGGGACGCCAGCCTCAGGCTGACGTGAGAGGGGCGCCTGAAGGCCGGGATCGATCAGGGTCACCTCGAATCCCTCGCGCGCCAGGCGCCAGGCACAGCCGGCACCAACGGCGCCGGCGCCGATCACGGCAATCGATGCGGTCAGCTGAGCGCCTGCGCCGGAATCACCTTGGCGTAATTGGAGAAGCCGGTGGCCACGTCCACATAGGCCTTCTGCAGCTTGGTGCCGTCCTGCAGACGAGCTGCTTCATCGAGTTCGGCCAGGGAACTCTTCAGGCTGGCGGCGAGCGCCTCAGCATTGGCCCGATCCTGGGGCAGCAGGCGCTGGTTGATGTACAGCATCTCGCGGCCCACCTCCTGCATGGGGCCATGAATCAGGTTGCGGGTGAAGGTCCAGTCGCGTTGGTTCACCAGCGTGGCCAATTCCGGCAGTCGCTCCTGCGCACTCAGGAATCCCTCCGCCTGGCGGCGGATCACGGCCATGTCCTCGGGGCTGATCGTGATGGGCTTGGCTTTGGCATTGCCGCTGCAGGCCGCGAGGCCGAAGCAGAGGACCAGACAGAGGCAGAACGCAGCGAGGCGACGCAGGGCGCTCAGCATGGGATTCGAGACAAGGTGCGGCGACTGTAGCTGCGTTCCGCGGAGGCTTTCATCTGGATCCTGCAGGGTCAGAATCGAAGCGTCTCCACCTGCCAGCCGTGTTGTCCGCTTCGGTGATTCTTCAGCTGATCTGCCCGGATCGGCCCGCCTTGGTGAGTGAGCTGGCGGGCTGGGTGGCGGCGAACGGCGGCAACATCCGCCATGCCGATCACCACACCGACGCTGGCGCCGGCTTGTTTCTCAGCCGGATCGAATGGGGCCTGGAGGGGTTCGGGCTACCCCGCGAGGCGATCGCCCCCTCCGCAGCGGCCCTGGCCCAACGGCTCGACGGCGAGGCCCAGCTCCATTTCTCCGATGAGCATCCCCGGGTGGCGATTCTCGCCAGCAAGCAGAGCCACTGTCTGCTGGATCTGCTCTGGCGAGCGCGCAGCGGCGAACTGCCGATGCAGGTGCCGTTGGTGATTGCCAATCACCCTGATCTCGAGCCGATCTGTGCCGACTTCAACATTCCGTTTGTGTGTGTGCCTGTGGAGCGCAATCGCAAGGCGGAAGCGGAGCAGACCATGCTGCAACTGCTCCGGGAGCACGACGTGGAACTCGCGGTGCTCGCCAAATACATGCAGGTGCTGAGCGCCGATTTTCTGGAGCAGTTCCCCACCGTGATCAATATTCACCACTCCTTTCTTCCCGCCTTCAAGGGGGCGCAGCCCTATCACCGGGCCTGGGAGCGGGGCGTCAAATTGATCGGAGCCACCGCCCATTACGTGACGGAGGACCTGGATGCCGGACCGATCATCGAGCAGACGATCGCCCATGTGAGCCATCGCGATGAGGTGGAAGACCTGATTCGGAAAGGGCGCGATACGGAGCGTCTTGCTCTGGCCCGGGCGCTGCGATTGCATCTGCGTCGTCAGGTGATGGTCTATCGCGGCCGAACAGCGGTGTTCGCCTGATGGCCGGGCTGCCATGACGATCGCCTGGGTGCTGTTCCAGCTGGGTCTGTTTCTGCTGCCCTCCTCGGCGTTGCTGGCGAGCCTGCTGTTGTTCCCAGCCCTGCTGGTCGGCAGCGTCCGTGGTGAAGGTCCCTTCTGGGCGGATCCCTGGAATGCTCCACTCCTGTTCGCCGCTGCGGCGATGTTGCTGGGGTGCTTCGGTGCCTATTCCGGCTCCCTCGCCTGGGCCGGTCTCGCCAACTGGTTGCCGTTCTTCTGGGGGTTCTGGGGGTTTCAGCCCTTTGTCGCCGAGGCTCGCGCCCGTCGGCGTGCGGCACTCTGTCTGGTCGCCGGCACGGTGCCGGTGCTGGTCACGGGGTTGGGTCAGCTCTGGTGGGGGTGGCAGGGCCCCTGGCAGGTGTTCGGTGGGCTGATCATCTGGTTTGTGACCCCCGGCGGTGAGCCGAGCGGTCGTCTTTCGGGGCTGTTTGATTACGCCAACATCGCCGGGGCCTGGTTGGCGATGGTCTGGCCGTTCGCCCTCGCCGCCTTGGTGCAGCCCGGTCTCAGCGTCCGTCGGCGTGCCGTGGTGCTGGTGTTGGCGGCGGCGCAGGTGGCGGCGCTCCTGCTCACCGAGTCCCGCAACGCCTGGGGGGCTCTGGTGCTGGCGGTGCCGGTGGTGCTGGGCCCGCCCAGCTGGCCCTGGTTGTTGCCGTTGCTGCTGCTCGCCCTGCTCCCCGTGCTGTTGGCGGTGCTTCCCGGTGTGCCGCTGGTTTTGCAACAGCCGGCCCGTGCCCTGGTGCCCGACGGCATCTGGTCGAGGCTCACCGACAGTCGCTACGGGGCGGAGCGGGCCGTCGCTTCGACGCGCCTCAGTCAGTGGGGAGTGGCTTTGCAGCTGATCGGTGAACGCCCCTGGCTGGGTTGGGGCGCCGCCGCGTTCTCCGTGCTCTATCCCCTTGCGCACCGGCAAGTGGCATGGCCATGCCCACAATCTTCCCCTCGAGCTGGCCGTGAGCCATGGTCTGCCGGTGGCCCTGGCCGTGATCGGCCTGGTGTTGGCGTTGTTGATCACCTCCCTGCGCCTGGGCTTGCGCGGTCTGTTCGAGCGGGCCTGGTGGGCAGCGGTGTTGATCCTCGTGGTGCTCCATGGCACCGACATGCCGTTTTTCGACAGTCGTCTCAACATCGCCGGCTGGATCCTGCTGGCCGGTCTGCGCTGTCAGATCAGGTCAGGCCGAGAGCCTGCCGGCGATGCCCCTGCAGCGTCTCCTGGTTGAGGGGGCCGTCGAGATGGCTCCAGGGCAGGGTCCGCTCCTCGCTCCAGGTGTCATGCACCACCTCCTCCCAGGGCGGCGGCAGGGGCAGCTCCACGCCGGCACTCCGGGCTGGTGTCAGTTCACCGGCGCGGGCTTGGCGGTAGGCCTTCTTCCACCCCCCCAGGCTGTCCTGGGAGCCACGCACGGCTGCGATCACGGGGGCGAGGCGGCGATCGCTGCGTGACAGCAGGGCCTGGATCACACTCCAGCCATAGCTTTCCGGGCGCAGGTCGATGCCCTTCGGTTTCAGGCGCTTGGCCAGCAGTTTCAGCCGCTTCTCCGCTTCAGGCCTCACCCCCTGCCACTGGAACGGCGTGTGGGCCTTGGGCACGAAGGTGCTCACGCCCAGGGTCAGGCGCAGACCCGGTGTGTGCTGTTTCAGCTCCAGCAGGAGCTTGGCCGTTGCCTCCACATCGTCGTTCTCCTCCTGCGGCAGACCCACCATGCCGTAGAGCTTCAGCCCGCTCAGCCCCCCCTCCTTGGCATGGCGTGCCGCCGCTTCAATCTCCGCCGTGCTGAGTTTCTTGTTCACCAGCTGGCGCATCCGGTCGCTGCCGCTCTCGATCGCGATCGTGAGCGATTTGCTGCCGCGCCGGGCCAGGGTGCTGGCCAGCGCAGGGGTGACCGTGGCCGCGCGCACCGAACTGACGCTGACCCGCAGGTCGTCGAAGCGCTCCTGGCTCAGCCACTGCAGCAGCGCTTCGAACTGGGGGTGCTGGGTCACCGAGGCCCCCAGCAGTCCCAGCCGGCGCGTGGCGGTCAAGCCCTGTTCCACCGCCGGGATCAGGCCATCCTCCAGGGACGGGGTGCGGAAGGGGAGAGTGAGGTAGCTGGCCAAACAGAAACGGCAGAGCTCCGGGCAGCTGCGCACCACTTCCACCATGTGGATGTTGGGCCAGGCCGCCTCCGGTGTGATCACGGTGGAGTGGCTGAGGCTGTTGCCGCGCCAGGTTTGTTTCGCGATCCGCGGCGGAAGCGACGCCTGGGTGGCTTCGATGGCACGCAAGTGGCCGTTGCTGTCGTAGCGGGGGGCATAGAGAGCCGGCACGTAGACCCCCGGCACCGAGGCCAGATGCTGCAGGCGTTCGCTGCGGCGGCCATCCCGACAGGCCTGGAGAGCATCGATGAAGCGGGGCAGGAGCTCTTCGCCGTCGCCGAGCAGGATCACATCGAAAAAGGGAGCCAGCGGCTCCGGGTTGGCGGTGAGCACCGGCCCGCCACCGAACACCAGCGGATCGGCGTCGCCGCGATCGGCACTCCAGATCGGAATGTTCTGCTGCTCCAGCAGATCGAGCAGCACCGGACCATCCAGCTCCCAGCTCAGGGAGAGACCGAACAGATCGCAGTGGCGATGCTGGGGATCGCCCTGATCGGTGAAGAGGCGGCGCACATCCAGATCGGCGCGCATCGCCAGGCTGGCCCACACGAGTTGGAAGCCGAGGCTGGTGATGCCCACGGTGTACGTGCTGGGAAAGGCAAGCACCACCTTCAGGGCACCGGCCTCCGGCACCGCGGGCTCAAACAGCAGGGTTTCCTGGTTCAGCAGGGCAATGGCATCACCCTGTCATCCTGCAGGGTCGTCCGGCGATCGGGCGGCCAGGCCAGGGGGCTGGGGGGGCTGAAAGGCGCGACGGCGCACCGAACCATCCCAGGCATGGTGAATGCCGCCGCGCCGTTCCCGTTGGGCCTGCAGATGGCTCTCCACCAGCAGCTCCATCCCCATCTGGCGTTCATAGATCGAGCGGTGATCAAACAGCCGTGCCACGAGAAAACTGGCGAGGCACGCCACCAGGATCGGTTTGAGGATCAGCAGATCCTTGGTGAGGGCAAAGGCCAGAAACATCGCCGTGATCGGCGTGCGGGAACAGCTGGCCACAAAGGCGCCCATGCCGGCGAACACGTAGGTGCTGGGCACGTGGCCGGTGAGCGCTTCCACCCAGATGCCGCAGGCCAGGCCGATGGCTCCTCCCAGGGTGAGCATGGGAAAGAAGAGCCCGCCCGGGGCTCCGGATGAAGCCGCCAGCCCCGTGCTGAAGAACAAGACGGCAAAGGTGCCCAGGGCCATCGGGATGTCGGCCTTGCCGTCGGCGATCAGATGCTGGAGGCCTTCGAGGTTGTGAAACGGTTCGGGCAGGAAGGCATAGACCCCTCCCAGCACGCCACCACTGATCACCATGCGCAGCACGAGTCGGTCTCCGAACCAGGCATTGCCGCGGCGCTGCATGGCCAGCACATAGCGGCAGTAGAGCTCGGCGAGCACGCCGACGACCATGCCCAGCGCGATCAGATAACCCAGATCGATCGGTAGAAAATTCACCAGCGGTGTGTATTCCCTTTCGAGTTGAAAGCCTTCGGTGGCGTCAAGCCCGCCGCTGCTGGGACTGAGGCCGGCCAGGCCCAGCACGTCGGCCCAGGCATCAGCCCAGAAGGTGGTGACGATCACCAGCAGCAACACCACCGGCCGGGCGGAATGCAACAGTTCCTCCACCGCATACACAAAGCCACCGATCGGTGCACTGAACACCGCGGCGATGCCGGCGCCACCGCCGGCAGCCACGATCACCCGGCGGAACGCCACCGGGGCCTTCAACCAGCGCGCCATCTGCCACGCCACCGAGCCACCCATCTGGACGGCGGGACCTTCCGGGCCAAGGGGAAAGCCACTGCCGATGGCCACGATGCCTGCCACCAGTTTCACCAGGCCCACCTGGAGGCCCATGGGCACGGCTCTGTGTTTGAGAAAGCCCATGATGTGGGTGATGCCGGAGCCGCCGGCGGCGGGCGCCAGGTTGGCCACCATCAGGCCTGAGATCAGCCCCCCCAGGGCGCCAAGGGCGGGGAGAACGGCCCAGGCCGGCAGGCCGGCCAGCAGATCCAGGCGCCAGCTGCCCAGAAGCTTGATGCCGGCTTTGAACAGCACCCCGGTGAGGGCGGCCCCGAGGCCGGTGAGCATCAGGGCCAGCACCACCACCCACCAGCGCCGTTCCAGCAGCCGGCGGATGCTGCGACTGGAACCGAGTTGGTGGCGGCGTTGTTTCAGTTCACTCAGAACAACCATGGAGGTGATCGGGGTCGGCGTCAGACCCCGGCCATCACCTCCGCCTGGTCACTGGCGCTCACGACCCGTCCCGCATCAGCAAAGCCCTCGATCTGATCGAAGTTGAGATAGCGGTAGAGCTCATCGGAGAGGGGATCGATCTTCTCCGCAGCGATGCGTCGATACTCCTCCGCCGTGGGGATCCGGCCGAGCAGGGCACACACGGCAGCCAGCTCGGCACTGCCCAGATACACCTGGGCGCCCTTGCCCAGGCGGTTGTTGAAGTTGCGGGTGCTGGTGGAGAACACGGTGGTGTTGTCCTCCACACGCGCCTGGTTGCCCATGCACAGCGAGCAACCCGGCATCTCCATCCGACTGCCCGCCGCCTCGAAGATGGCGTAGTAGCCCTCTTCCTTCAGTTTGTCCTCATCCATGCGCGTGGGCGGGCAGACCCAGAGGCGGGCCTGGTTGCTGCCAGCCCCTTCCAGCACCTTGGCCGCGGCCCGGTAATGGCCGATGTTGGTCATGCAGGAGCCGATGAACACCTCCTGCACCGGATCACCGGCCACCTCGCTCAGGAGCTTCACGTTGTCGGGGTCGTTGGGGCAGGCCAGCACCGGTTCGGTGAGTTCATCGAGGTTGATCTCGATCACCTCCGCATACTCGGCATCGGCGTCGGCACTGAGCAGACTTGGTTTGGCCAGCCAGGCCTCCATGGCCTTGATCCGGCGCGCCAGGGTGCGGGCGTCGGTGTAGCCGCGAGCAATCATGTTCTTCATCAGCGCCACGTTGCTGCGCAGGTACTCGCTCACGGTGGCTTCCGAGAGCTTGATCGTGCAGCCGGCGCAGGAGCGTTCGGCGGAGGCGTCGGTGAGCTCGAAGGCCTGTTCCAGCTTCAGGTCTGGCAGACCTTCGATCTCCATGATCCGGCCGTTGAACACATTTTTCTTGTTCGCTTTCTCCACGGTCAGCAGACCACGCTGGATGGCCACCCAGGGGATGGCGTTCACCACATCCCGGAGCGTGACGCCCGGTTGAAGCGAGCCGCTGAAGCGCACCAGCACCGATTCGGGCATGTCGAGGGGCATGGCGCCGATGGCCGCGGCGAAGGCGACGATGCCCGAGCCACCGGGGAAGGAGATGCCCAGGGGGAAGCGGGTGTGGCTGTCACCACCGGTGCCCACGGTGTCGGGCAGCAGCATGCGGTTGAGCCAGCTGTGAATGATGCCGTCACCGGGACGGAGGGCGACGCCTCCCCGTTCAGCGAAGAAATCGGGAAGCTCCTTCTGGGTCTGCAGGTCCACCGGCTTGGGATAGGCGGCGGTGTGGCAGAAGCTCTGCATCACCAGATCGGCGGAGAAGCCGAGGCAGGCCAGCTCCTTCATCTCGTCGCGGGTCATCGGCCCGGTGGTGTCCTGGCTGCCGACTGTGGTCATCAACGGCTCACAACTGGTGCCGGGTCGCACGCCCGGCAGGCCGCAGGCTTTCCCCACCATCTTCTGGGCCAGGGTGAATCCCTTGCCGCTGTCCGCTGGCGCAGCAGGACGGATGAACAGATCGGAGGGGGGCAGTCCGAGCTGGGCGCGCACCTTGTCGGTGAGAGCGCGCCCGATCATCAGGGGGATGCGTCCGCCGGCCCTGACCTCGTCTTGGATCGTGTCGGGCTTGAGTTCGAAACGGGCGATCACCTCGCCGGCGTTGGCCTCCCCTTCCGCTCGTTCGATCGTGCCCTGATGGGGACGGATCGTGATCACATCGCCGGTGTGCAGAGCGGAGACGTCGCATTCGATCGGCAGGGCGCCGGAGTCTTCCGCCGTGTTGAAAAAGATCGGGGCGATCTTGCCGCCCAGGATCACGCCCCCGGCGCGCTTGTTCGGCACATGGGGGATGTCGTCCCCCGTGTGCCAGAGCACGGAATTGATCGCCGATTTGCGCGAGCTGCCGGTGCCCACCACATCGCCCACATAGGCGACGGGATGGCCCTTCTGTTTCAGCTCGGCGATCAGCTCCAGGCCGCCGGGCATGCGGCTTTCCAGCATGGCCAGGGCGTGCAGGGGGATGTCCGGGCGGGTGGTGGCGTGGGTGGCCGGGGAGAGGTCGTCGGTGTTGGTTTCACCCTCCACCTTGAACACCGTCACGGTGATCTCCGCGGGCAGCTCCGGTTTGGCGGTGAACCACTCGGCGCCCGCCCAGCTGTCGACCACCTGCTTGGCGTAGCGGTTGGAGCTGGAGAGCTCCATCACATCGTGGAAGGCGTCGTACACCAGCAGGGTGCGGCTGAGCCCTTCGGCGGCCGCGTTGGCCAGTGCGTCGTCCTGGTGTTGCAGCAGCTCGATCAGGGCAGCCACGTTGTAGCCGCCCACCATCGTTCCCAGCAGACGCACGGCGTCCAGGGGCGACACCAACGGGCTGCTGGCACTGCCCTGGGCAATGGCGCTGAGCCAGGTGGCTTTCACATAGGCCGCTGCATCCACCCCGGGCGGGATGCGTTCGCTGAGGAGATGCAGCAGCTCCTGGTCTTCACCGGCAGGAGGTTGTTCGAGCAACTGGGTGAGGGCCTGCGTCTGCTCCGCGGTGAGGGGCAGGGGCGGGATCCCCTGGGCAGTCCGTTCGGCGGCGGCGGCGCGATAGGCACTCAGCATGACGTTGGCTCAGGCAGCGGTCTTGACCTCCATTCTTCTCGTTGGGGTGCACCGGCCGGGTGTCGGTTGCTGCCGGGATTGTCCGTAATCTGGGTTTTTCCGGTTGAGGGGCATGACCACCACCTCCGATCTGCATGTGGTGGAGAACCGCCCACTGGTGGCTCCAGCTCTGTTGCATGCGGATCTCAGAACCGATGCAGCGGCTACAGCCACGGTGGTGGGCACCCGCAGGACCATTCAGTCCATTCTCCGCGGCGACGATCAGCGACTGCTGGTGATCGTCGGCCCCTGCTCGGTGCACGATGTGGAGGCGGCACGGGAGTACGCGCGTCGTCTGGCGCCGCTGCGCGAGCGGCATGCCGCCGAACTGGAAGTGGTGATGCGGGTGTATTTCGAGAAACCGCGTACCACCGTGGGTTGGAAAGGGCTGATCAATGACCCGCACCTCGATGGCTCTTACGACATCAACACCGGCCTGCGTCTGGCGCGTGCTCTGCTGCTCGACCTGGCCCGCGCCGGCATGCCGGCGGCCACGGAGCTGCTCGATCCGGTGGTGCCCCAATACATCGCCGATCTGATCAGCTGGACGGCCATCGGCGCCCGGACCACCGAAAGCCAGACCCACCGCGAGATGGCCTCAGGTCTGTCGATGCCGGTCGGCTACAAAAACAGCACCGATGGCAGTGTCACCATCGCCATTCACGCGATCCAGGCAGCCTCCAGGCCCCATCATTTTCTGGGCATCAACGGGCAGGGCATTGCCTCGATCGTGAGCACCACCGGCAACCCGGATGGCCATCTCGTGCTGCGAGGCGGCAGCCGGGGAACCAACTATCACCTGGATGCGGTGCAGGAGTCGGCGGCGGCCCTGGCGGCGGCAGGCCTGCCCGATCGTTTGATGGTGGATTGCAGCCATGGCAATTCCAACAAGGATTACCGGCGCCAGGGTGAGGTGCTGGAGGCGGTGGCTGCCCAGGTGCGGCAGGGTTCCGACCATGTGATGGGCGTGATGCTGGAGAGCCATCTGGTGGAAGGCAACCAGAAGCTCAATGCCGATCGCACGGCGATGACCTACGGCCAGAGCATCACCGATGCCTGCATCAGCATCGACACCACCGAAAGCCTGCTGGAGCAGTTGGCAGCGGCGGTGTCGGCGGGCCGGCCGTTGGCACTCTCGCGGTAAGAGTGCCAGCCTGCTTGAGGCGCAGCGGCCAAAAATGTGAGGCTTAAGAGATGCGTTCAATCTGAACTTCTTTCTCTTCGTTAATGCCTACATTGGCGCCATCTGTTCAGGAGGCGGGGCGCTGATGGTGTTTTTGCATTTCTTTGGATTCGGAGATTCGCTGCGCTTGTTTGAACTCGAGCGGCAGACCGGGCTGGTTTTGCAGGGCTTTCGCCCCCTCCAACTGGATGGGGTGTTGCAGTGGAGTCAGGCGGCGGCGAGCCAGCGGCATTGGGATGGCGAACTGCTCCAGCAGCAGGTGATGCGTGTCTGGATGGAGAAAGCGGAACAGATTCGTGTCTGGCAGGCGCGGTTGCGTCAGCTGCCCCAGGAGCAGGTGCTGGTGGCCGGTCTCGGCAGCCACGGCGACTGGGGCCGGCACTGGGAGCATCTGTTGCGGGCTTAGGTGAGCCAGCGCCAGCAGAGGGCCACGGTGATCGGCACACTGAGGTTGTCCAGCCCCCAGCCACTCAGTTGTTCCAGCGCTGTGGCCAGCAGGCTGATGCTCACCAGGGTGATCCACGCCACCGGCTGATCCGTCAGCGCGGCGAGGCTGCTCAGCACGATCAGACTCACCAGAGCCATCGTGAGCGTGCCCACCACTGATTTCCGTTGACCCCACAGGCTCCAGCTGGCTGAGGGAACAGCCCGTCCCATCAGACCGGCGAGGCCATCCCCGAAGGCCATCACCAACACACCACTGCACACCACCGCAGCGTGATGTGGCCAGAACAGGATCAGCAGCAGGCTGATCGCCAGCCCGTAGGCCACGGTTCCATAGCTGAAGCGCTGCACATCTTCCACCCCTGGCAGCAGGCGCCAGCGGTGGTTGATCAGGGCGATCAGGGTGGCCAACAGGGCGGTGGGCACGGCCAGCATGGCTGGAATCTGCAGCCACCAGGCCAGGAGCACCACCGGACCGGTGCCGATGTGCACGATTTTGCGGCTGAGCTCCTTGCGCTCAGGCCAGCGATGGGACGCCAGCACGGCACCGATCAACACCAGTGCCATCCAGGCGGCAATCAGCAGCAGGGAGGGCACCGGCGCGATCAGGCCGCTTGCTGGTGGTTGCTCATCATGCGCAGCTTGAGAATCGCTTTCGCTTCCAGCTGCCGCACCCGTTCACGGGACACGTTGATCTGGCGTCCGATTTCCGCCAGGGTCAATGGCTCTTCGCCATCAAGGCCGAAGCGCAGGCGCAGGATCTTCTGCTCCCGGTCATTCAGCTGGGCCAGCCAGCCGCCGAGGTGTTCCTTCTGGATGCTGCGGTCCATCCCTTCCATCGGTTCGTCACCGTTGGGATCTGGGATCAGTTCGCCGAGGGTGCTGCGGTCTTCTTCCCCGCGGGCGTGGGCATCGAGGGAGGCGCAGGGGGCGCTCTGGGAGATCAGATCCTCGAGATCCTTGGGTTCGATCCCCATCGCATGGGCCAGTTCGAGCCGGTTCGGCTGGCGACCGAACCGGTGCGACAACTCCCGGGAGATGCGGCGCATCTTGGAGAGCTTTTCGCTGATGTGAATCGGCAGCCGAATCGTCCGGGCGCTGTTGTCGATCGCCCGGGTCATGCCCTGACGAATCCACCAATAGGCATAGGTGGAAAACTTGTAACCCATCGCGGGGTCAAACTTGTCGACAGCCCGCTCCAGGCCGATCGCCCCTTCCTGCACGAGGTCCAGCAGTTCCAGGCCCTGGTTTTGATACTTCTTGGCCACACTCACCACCAGCCGGAGGTTGGCGGCCATCATCCGGTCGCGTGCCCGTTTGCCCATCCGGATCTGGTGGCGCTGCCGAGGGGTGCGTTCAGCTTCGGGCAGCTCCAGCAGCTGCTTCATGGCCTGCACATGGTGGGCCAGTTCAATCTCTTCAGCCGCAGTGAGCAGGGGCACCCTGCCAATGCTGCTTAAGTAATAGCCGATCGAGTCGGTGGACAAACGGCCACCGGATCGCGTGGAGCGATTGGATGGCGACAAACGTGCGCGTGTGTTGCCCCGAGCACTGGTTGTGTTCGGCAACGCAGGTTCCATCGAAGTGGAGTTTTTAGCTCCCCCCGTGGATTCCAGAGGGATCCCCATCACCCTGGCCTCCTGAAATTAGATTTGGGCGAAATTTAGCACCGCCGCTCGGGGGTGGTGGCGCTGAATCGGAAGTCTTTCAGGAGTTCGAATCGCTGCGATGCAGCGCTCACCTGTCATGGAGAAAGTTTGCGAATTCAGGAATTTTTATGGGGCGCCGTTACTGGATTTTAAGGAGTAATCGGATGGTTAAAGATGTAGCCAATGCGACGTTGTTGTTGGATTCACTGTCTTGATGTGTCAGTGATTTCTCAGCTTTGCTCGGTGATGCCGTTCCGCCACAGGTCGATCAGCTGCAGTTGGGAGTTGCGCGGCTCCCCTTCGCTGCAGCGGCGGCGGAAGCTGCCGTCGCTCTGCATGTCCCAGGACCCCGCATCGTCAGCAAGGTAGAGCTCCAGCAGCCGTTCCAGTTGCTGACGCAGGGCCGGTTCTTCCACTGGAGTGACGGCTTCCACCCGGCGGTCGAGGTTGCGGGGCATCCAGTCGGCACTGCCGATGAACACCTCCGGTTGGCCGGCGTTGGCGAACCAGAAGATCCGGGAGTGCTCCAGAAAACGCCCCAGAATGCTCACCACGCTGATGGTCTCACTGAGTCCCTTGCGTCCCGGGTAGAGACAGCACATGCCTCGAATGATCAGCTCGATCGTCACGCCGGCCTGGGAGGCCTCGTAGAGCAGGGCGACGATGCCGGGATCCACCAAGGAATTCATCTTGGCGCGGATGTGGCCACCACGCCCTTCCTGGGCGTGCTGAATCTCGCGGCGGATCAGGTGTTCCATCCCCTTGCGCAGCGACACGGGTGCCACCAGAAGCCGTCGGAAACTCTGCTGCTTGGAGAACCCGGTGAGGTAGTTGAACAATTCCACCAGGTCCTGGCCGAGTTCAGGGCGGGCTGAGAGGAGGCCCACGTCGGTGTAGAGCCGCGAGGTTTTTGAGTTGTAATTGCCGGTGCCGATGTGCACATAGCTGCGCAGCCGCTCTTTTTCCCTGCGCACCACCAGCACGATTTTCGTGTGCGTCTTCAGGCCGAGCACGCCATACACCACGTGCACTCCGGACCTTTCCAGGTGCTTGGCCCACTGGATGTTGTTGTCTTCATCGAAGCGGGCCTTCAGTTCCACCAGGGCCATCACCTGCTTGCCGTTTTCAGCAGCTCGAATCAGGGCGGCGATGATCGGTGAATCCTTTGAGGTGCGATAGAGGGTCATCTTGATCCCCATCACCAGGGGATCGTCGGCTGCCTGGTTGATGAATTCCTCCACCGAGGTGGAGAACAGGTCGTAGGGATGGTGCAACAACACATCCCGGCGGCGAATCACCGAGAAGATGCTTTCGAATTCCTCTTCTTTGATCGAGCCGTCCTCCAGCATGCTGCGCTGGGCTCGGGCCAGCAGCGCCGGGGTCTGGCCGTTGTGGTTTGGATCCTTGAGCAGGGGCAGGGGAATCGCCAGCAGACCGAAAAGATCATCGAGGCCCAGGGGCCCGCCGATTCGATAGAGATCCTCTTCTTCCACCGACATGCCTTCCATCAGCATCTCGATCACGTCCTGAGGCATTTCGTCGGCCACCTCCAGGCGCACCACTTCACCGCCCATGCGGCGTTTGCGCAGGCCCTGCTCGATCGCGATCATCAGATCGTCGGCTTCGAGATCGCGCAGTTCCAGGTCGGCGTCGCG
>AACY020520462.1_pt1 | contig 14350 bp, 18 predicted proteins | sample 267378 | NCBI WGS metagenome assembly AACY02 (sample SAMN02954345, study PRJNA13694) | marine metagenome | biome: aquatic; feature: ocean; material: water; isolation source: isolated as part of a large dataset composed predominantly from surface... | reverse complement strand
AGAATCCAGGCTCTCGGCCCCTGCCTCTGCCTCGGCCTTGGCGTCGGCCTCGGCCTTGGCCTTGGCGTCGACCTTGGCATCAGCCAGCTTCTGGGATGCCGTGGCCTGTACTTCCGAAATGGCGGCTGAGAACTGCTTGGCGCGTTCCTCTTGGATTTTCTTGGCCCGTGCCTCCTCCTGTCGTGCCTTGAGGTCGGCCTCCACGGCACCCGGTACTACTGCGTTTAGCATGGCCTGGACAATACCGGGCGCCCCGGGAACCGCGATCGGTGGGCCCTCTGCGAACTGCCAATCGATGCGCCTACGCTTGGCAGTGGAAGAACCAAATTCAACTGCAGCGCGGCGCTTATCGCCGCGGTACCTGATTCGGGACATAGGGGGCAATTGCTGGGTAACGGGAAGGCTCTTCTGTGCCTCCTCTGCGGCCTGTAGAGACGCTGCATGGTGTTCCATCTCGATGGTAGGCTGCTGGATAGATGCAAAGTCCGACGGGGTAGTTTCTCCGGCGCTGATCATGCGATTGATTTCGTCAATGTAACGCTCTACGATACTCAGTCCCCGGGTGTCTTCCGGACGTACCCGCTGGTGCAGGTCACGGACATACTGGCCAAACGATACTGCCTTCTTAAAGTTCTCCAACCTCTCCGCTGCCCCCGAATCCGCTGCGGAGGTTAGGCGGGCCTTCAATTCCTTACTAGTGGCATTTACGCTAACTTTTGCACTGGGGGCCTTGGGCCATTCGCCCACGACGGGCAATTCCTCCGAACGGTAGCCCTGGACGTCGGCAACCGACTTGAACCAATCGAGGGCCAGATCTACTTGATGCATATCCTCGTCGTTATAGGATTCCCCGGCAAGAAATGCCGTCAGGGCAGTTGCCGTGTCGGTCATGTACTTGATCTCCTGGTCAAGTTTGTCGAGGATATCAGGGGCGGCGCTATGGTTAACGGCCTCTGCGCGCTGGCGTTTGGCGATTTCCGTAATGTTCTTTGCATAGTCCAGGACTTCACCAATCTTTCGCCGGCGACCGACCTTGACCAGTACACGCTCCATGTCGGCCAGCTTTTTAGAGTCTTTCTTAAACTTGCGCACATCGTCTGCCGATTCCGTCTCTTCAAACAGTCTTACGACTTCCGGGTCTGCAACTTCATTAAGCTCATCCAACCGGGCAAGGGCCGCCATGGTGGCATCGGTGTTGTCATCGACCTCTACCCGATTAATCTCAAATGTGCGTTGGAACTCGGGTACGGTAAAATCTACCGGTTCTTCGGCCGATGGGAATAGGCTCGCGGGCTCGGTAAACCCTGCCTTTTTAGGATCCCGTGCCCTCTGGAAAGGGTTAGACTCGGCCGGGGCCGGGGCCGGGGCCGGGGCCGGGGCCGGGGCCGGGGCAGGGGAGCTGAAAAAGTCAAACAGTCCGTCGGCCGGGGCAGCCGGGGCAGCCGGGGCAGCCGGGGCAGCCGGGGCAGCCGGGGCAGCCGGGGCAGCCGGGGAGCTGAAAAAGTCAAAGAGGCTAGTTGCCGAGACTGGGCCCTGCGCCGAGCCACTGGCAGGGGCCGGTTCATCAATGACGTCTGCAACATATTAGCCTGCATGGCCTTGCGCTGCCATGCAGTCTCTAGGCGGTAACGAGATAGGGCCTTCTGGCGAGCCCCACCGATTTGCTCGTGTCCCATTACTTTGTTATAGGCGTACGCACTCGCAAGTGCAGAAATAACGATCGGAATCATGTTTACGCTAAGGGAATATATTTTCCATCACTTCATATCTAGCGCCTCGGGTTCCGGCATCTCGGTAATCTCTGTCGAGTAAAAGTCTTCTATCTCACGAATCTTGCGCACATCGCCCTGCGTTACAAAGGTAATGGCGACCCCCTTGCGCCCAAATCTCCCAGACCGACCGATGCGATGAAGGTACGTCTCTTTGTCCCGTGGCATGTCAAAATTCAACACGATACCAACAGTCTGTACGTCTATCCCCCGTGCCATGAGGTCAGTGCATACCAGAATACGTGCCTTACCTGCCCTAAAGTCCTTCATGACATCTCCACGTTCAGAAGAACTCATACCCCCGTGAATCATCGATACGGGGAACCCATTCTCTGTCATAGTCTCGTATATGTGCTCTACCTTTGCACGGGAATGTGAGTAGACAATTGCCTGCGTCACGTTGATGGCCGCGTAGAGGTCAAACAACGTCTCCATCTTGTATCGGTCGTCAACCTCGACATAGTATTGACGGATACCCGATAGGGTCAGGTTGTCTTCCGTGACCCGTAGTTGTACGGGGTCATTCATAAAAAGCGTACTTACCTTTTCCACCGCAGGCGTGATAGTAGCACTAAACAGGGCAATCTGCACGTCCTTTCCTGTAGCGGAAATTATACCGCGCAACTGGTCCACAAAGTCATCGTCTAGTAATTGATCACATTCGTCCGCCACTACCAGACGAACCGTGTCCATGTTCAGTACGTCGCGGTCAATCATGGCGTTAAGGCGACCCGGCGTACCCACTACCACCTGGGCACCCCGTGCCCCTGCAATACTGTCACGGAAAGGGGTGCCGCCTATACATAGGGCAACCTTGACACCCTTTAGGTAACACCCCAGTGCCTCAAATACGGAGCAGATTTGAGTAGCCAGTTCCCTGGTAGGGGCAGTTACAATAACCTGCGTAGAACTTTGCCCATAGTCTATAATAGACAGGGCCGACAATACAAACGCGGCAGTCTTGCCAGACCCTGCCTGCGCCTGGCAGATGGCGTCCTTACCACTTAGAAGTACGGGGATTGCGCGCTCTTGAATAGTAGAAGCTTTCTCGTAACCATAAGAGTAAATGCCCCGTAAAAGGCGATCGTTTTTAGCAATGATTGTATCAAAAGAAGTCATGATTGTATAATGATACCAACTAAGTGGGATTGTATCGCCCAAGCCATTGACGGGCAGCCCTAATTTCCGCAAAGCTCGTATCCGGCGGTGTATAGAAGCCAGTATTGCTATTAATAGAATCGTACAAGTCATGATAAGTGCGTGGCAGGCGGGTATATGCTTTGCGCAGTCGGCGCACTTCGGGGTCAGATGCAGAACATGCCGGTAAGATGCCGATTTTGCTCATATACGGGTCTAGTTCGCTGGGCATGCGGCACGGGGCAGTGGGGTCTAGCCATCTCGCGTATAAAAATAGGACAAACAACACGGGTAGTACATATAGTATAAGTGCGGCCATTTATTATTGACCATGTTTATCCGCAAGGCGAACTAGAACCTGCAAACGCTTGGAAATTTCCGCAACTGTCTCATCTGGAAGGCCAGCATAGATATCTTCCGCAAGGTCAGCGTGGCGTTTAGACCCATGAAGAGCAATGAGGTTACACAGGTGATCGAAAATCCGCCCGTGGTCTCCGGCCATAATACCGGCCCGGTGTTCATCTGTTATCTCCTCGGAAAACTGGGCGATGGGGTCATTGGGGGACAGTGTCGTATACAGGCTTACATAACTTAGTAGTTGACTGTTACCCAAAAGAGTAACAATGTCGATCATGCATTTATTAAAAGCTGTAGCGATACGAGATGTCATTATTACCGGTATGTTGTAATTATGTCTTTAAATCTTTGAACCATGTTCGACAGATACGTTCGGTTCACTAGGCATACATGATAACAAGTCTAGCCCCCCTTGATCGTCCATAGATACGATATCTCCATATGACTCACCGGCCATTACTTCTGGTGTAGGCTGGGTAACATGCACAGGGGCGTCCGTGGCACTGGTCTGGCCGGCGATGAGATGAAAGATACTCTCCCCGACCAATACATACGATGAACTCGGCTCTACAACCCGCAACGTCGGAGTGCTATGAACGTACTTGGGCAATACTGCCTCGCCATCTACGCAGAAATAATTCATCTGGCCTGCAAGGCCAGGACTGGACCCGAGGGCCGACAATACGTCACGCGAGTGCTGACATGCGTTACTGTAGAAAAGAATATACTTCATGTTTACTTTTCCAATAGAATTATTACTTAAATGCCCCTACAAGCCTGGCGTGGGCCTTGGCCAATTCCAATTCCAGTTTTACAGCTTCCAGTAATCCGGTCTGGGCACGGGGGCGCGCGCCCTCTGCCCGGCGGCGGAGAACTGACACCATCTGTACGTAATCGATAAACGCGCCCTCCGCCGAACTAGGTGATAGCGACTGCTCTTGAATGACGTGTACATAGGGTTCAATGTCCTCTTGCTCTATCTGCGCGATCTGGTCCAGGACCTTGGCTACCTTTTGAAGTGTATCCATTTAGACTAAGAGTGTATTTTAAAATTGTTCCTTGTTTTAATTTCCAAGTAGCGTCTGTACAGCCGATAGCAGGTGCATGATTAGGCGCCCCTGATTAACGGTTAGAAGATTCTGGTATTCCCGGTCATCTGCCCCCATGAATGACCTGTCCGTCTCGTTGATCAAGCCCGGGTCCACCTCCCGGGCCTCCTGGGCAATGACTCCAATGGCGTCGGTCGATACGTCAATACCATTCACCCTCTTATCAAACTTGCGCAACTTCAGGGCCCGGACGACTTTCACTGAATCCTCGGGGTCGTAGTCGCGGATTCTCTTTTTAGCCTTGCGGTCACTAATGTCACTTAAAGACCCGGTATAGAGCACGTCCCCGGTTACTTCAATCCCACCGGCGCCACTGCCATACACTGCTAGGCGCTCTGACCCACCGATCGAAAACATGACTTCTGAGCTTCCTCCGTAATACATACCACTGTCTGAATCAACACTGAACGAGTATGACGGTGCACCTGCAGACCCGCTTGATGTTCGAATTACACCGCCCGACGTCGTCAAATCGCCGTTTAATTCCATGTCACCTACCACGTCCAGGGTAGATGACGGGGAGCCGTTATTAATACCCATGCGCACTCCAGAAGTATTGTGCTGGACGCAAACGATTCCGTCTCCGTTCTCTGACTCTATATACAGGTCGTACGTTGGAGTCGAGACGTCGTTATTGGAGCCGGTGATTAAGAGCTTGCACTTCCCTGCCGTATTGAAGCTTCCGTTATGCGCCCCGCCCAGTACTGTCTGGCAATCTGCCAGAGCAAAGTTACTATTGGTCATGGTAAAGGTTCCGCCCACGAATATCTGACTGTCGGCGTATAAATCAGCGGTGACCGTAGTGTCCACACTGATGTCCACTGCCGCGGCCTTGGCAACGAGGACGTTCTGGGCACCGGCCCGTATCGTGCAGTCGGATACGGATGTTCGGTGTACCCCGACGTTGCCGTCGGAAAAGTATACACCGTCGCCGGTCGTCAGGTCGCCGTCTATGTTCAGATTGCCGACATTGTCAAGGGTTGCCGTGACAGCCGATCCTGTAGTGAATTCCATACTGGTACCGGACAAGTCTATTCCAGACGTTCCGTCAAATGTAAGGCCCGCTGTTGCGCGTAGATCGTTGATGGCCTCTACCGACCCCCCGGTCGATTGTAAAGTTAAATTCCCTCCCGTCGAAAATATTGCCTGTGCTATGCCCGTCCCTATGAATAACTGACCCTCGACCCGTGCATCGCCGTCTACCTCTAATGGAAATGTAGACGTAGTGTTACCTATGCCCACATTCCCCGACGCATCAATGGTCATGCGTTCCGTTCCAGACGTACCGAATCGGATACTGGACGCTTCTCTGTGCCAGATGTCGAGAGTTTGTGAACCCGAAAGGCCTATAAATGCACCGTCGGACGATGTCTGACCCGTAACAGAGTCGCTTAACATAATCTTGGGGGTCGTCCCATTGACATGTACATTGGCTGCAGGATTGTTTGTACCGACTCCCATGAAACTGTTGCGAAGTACCATATGTTCCACCATACCCCCATCGAATGCACTAAATGCAAGGCCATAGTCACTTGTGCCATAGCGAAAGTGATCGATTTGACCGGTAAGGGTCGTTCCGGTAGACGTCTTGTACCAGTCAATACTGGCACCAGTAGAGTCGGTACTGGTTGCATTAACTAGGGTGAGCATGGGATTTGTAGCATTGGCCACCGACGACGTAGTGGTAATGCCCGTGATTGTAAGGGGCACGTCCATATCTACCCCATCCGCCGACGTGTAACTGATTACGCCCGGGGACCCGGATCCATTCATCGTTATACTGGCCCCATTGGACAGGTCAAGGCCCGTATTAATCCCCACCGTGCCTTGGAAGCGCAGTTCATCCGTTCCTTGGCGGTACATGCCCAAGTTACTGTCACTGGACCAACGTATAGCCGGTGTACTGGAGCTACCATTCTCCTGTAATATTACCCCGTCCGGGGAAACATCTGCATTAATCGTCATTGCACCAGACCACACGGTAGCTCCAGTCCCCCGTGCCATTGTCATTCGCGTGGTGTCTATGCCAAGTGCCGTGGAGAATATACTAAGTTCATTGGCCCCACCATCGTACTTAATAGACATGCCATATTGTCCAGCGGCATCTTCCCTAAACCGAATAATACCGCCCGAATTCCCGGTAGAATTGACTGGGATGAGTTCCATGCCCTCTCGAATTCCATTGGTAGTCAATAGGAGCTCGTCGCCAGTTATCCATAGAGAACCCGCGTTATTCTCGGCTATTACCGTATCCGATGGCGATCCACTGTCTACCAGTGTCAAGTGGGCCGATGCTGCCGTGATGTCCTGTGCACCGGAGCTGATGTCTGCGGCCGTAATGGAGCTAGTTATTTCCAGTGCACCTGTTGCCCGGGCCATCTTAATATACTGCGTGGGGGTGGTAGAACCGTCACGCATACCAATGTAAAACTCGTTGGGGCTGGCGTTATAGCCTATACTGGCACCGTAGTCTTTGGCGTCACTCTCGTGAAAATGGATAACCGAACCAGTATTGGACCCGTTAATCGTAGTCTCCAATGATATACCGGCCCCTGCACTGGCATCTGAAATGAGCATGGCCTCGGATGCAACGCGCAGGGAACTGGCATCGAGCGTATTAATAGTGTCAGACTTGATACTACGGAGTATTCTGCTCATTCTATTACTAATCAATGATATATTAGTATATTAGGCCTCTAATATGGCAGGGACGTCGGGATTAATGTCATACGGCCTGTCCCCAATGTAAAAGTCACATGCCCTATCCGGTGCGGGCATTGTTAGAATGCGCTCCACCAACCGTACATAGCGCCGAAAGTAGTCTACTTGTAACTCCGGCAAGTCTACCAGGGCATTTCGCATGCTTAGGTGTACCACTATTACCACCTTGCCTGCCATGGACGGGTCCGTGCGTATTTCCGCTTCTCGTTTGGCATGGTAATTATCCGGGCGGTCACAATGGGCATTTTCATCAAGTTCGCCGATAACCACCAGGTTTCCTGGACCATAGATCAGTTGGTCAGGGCGGCGGGGGCAGGTGGCGCTTAGTGGAGTGTCGTAAATGGCAAATTTCCCAAACGATGCATTTTTGCGGCAGTATTCAGCTAGACGGTTCTCTAGGCGCATATCGGACCGAATGCATTGGGCGCATATAAAGTCCTGGGCGGAACATGCCTCGTGCACGAGGCGCACCGTGTTACAGCGAGTACATGTGCGGTCAATGCCATGTTCCTGGATAACATGTACTGTACGGGCCCGGGTAGTTTGGAGTACTGCGGGGCAACGTATGCATGGGTAACGCCCGGCACGGTGCCTGGAGGCGATATGGTCTTTAATACGGCGCGTGGTAGTGGCTTTAAAGGTGCAGGGAAGCCCGTGGGCGCCTAGCTCTCCGCAGCGGTAAGAGGTTGATGAAAGACGTTGGATTTTAGCCTCGCGGGCTCGGCATATAGGCGGCATTGTTGTCAAGTATTAGATTGCAATAGAATTCTGGCGATTTTGCATAGTCGATTGGAGTATACAATCCTATACTAATCGCTTCCGCAAGTAGGGCCTGGAAGCAGATGCGGAATGGATTGCCATGAGTCGGGTCATGATGTTTATCCGCAACATGCGCAAGTTCATGGATTAATACGTAGAGCAGAGTGTTGTACGATTTGGCCCGGGTGCAAATATAAATAGTCTTCCCCTTGTCTACCGTATACGTGGATTTACCCTTCTTAATACTGCCGGGCCGAAAGCGTGTGCGCAGTAATTGGAAGCCGGGGTTAGTTGGATATTTTTGTGCGACGTGCGCAACCAACTTTTCCGCGTCAGTATTCAGGCGGCGTATAACTTGCGGAATTTCTGCGGGGTATAGTGCGCTATACAGGAGCGCCGTAGTTATTACGGCCAGTAGGGCAAGTATGCTGGCGGTTATTGGGTGTATCATTTATACTATAGTTCAGTATCTATTTTACACGCTAGGATAAAATTTCCATTCAATTCCATAATTGGAGTACTTTACAGGATCCTTCTGAATGTACTCTATGATCTTGCGCCAGATCCCATCATGTCTTGACAACTTGTCCCCAATGTCCGTGACATCGGGAATATCTAGTATTCTGCAAAACTTGCTCAGGATGTATGTGTAGGAAATCAAGTTCTTGCGATCCGCGGGGCACATGGCGACAAATGGCTCTTGAATGGCGTCAAACATGTATGTTAATTTCTCCTCATCCACCGACGATATAACGGGCACCTTGGCCGGGTATAATTGCCGTAATATATGCTCACAGTGCCTATAGTGCACGGACAACCCGTTTCTCTTCATGATGCCACGTATAACAGCAGTAGTAACATGCCTATCCTGGACCTTTCTACGCCTCAGCTCCGATTGTACAAAGTCAACTACCTTTCTGGGAGGATGTACCGAACTTTTGCCCTGCACTTTGGCCAACAGCACTTTGAAGTGGTGCTGGCGAACGTATGTATATTGTGCCTTATCCTGAACAATGACGTCGCCTCCACTACCGCCCACTGTACCTATGACTACGGACCTACTGTTTCCGCACGTCTGGCAGATATCCAGTGCCAATTCCTCGTCTACAACAGTAACGCCACCGCACTCAGTGCATGCCTTATCCTCTGACGGCCAGAAGTACATTTAATCAAATTATATTGCTAAATGTTAAAATGTCTGCCGTTGTCGTCCAAGTCTCTGCCCGTGGTGAACAAGACCGCATGATCAATGTTAACCCGCAAGGTACCCTCTTCAAGGCCAAGTACAGTCGCCCCAGTCACTTCGGTATGGCACCAAGTATCCTTACCTTTAACAACACCCCGGCCTTTGGCCAGCGCGCCACTGTTCCTGTTGAGCGCTCGGGTGACATTGTCAAGGAAATGACCCTGCGCACTACGCTCCCGGCCATCACTGCTGCGGCCGCCGCGTCCGGTTCCGGTCTGTCATGGGTCGCCAACGTCGGTCACCAGCTTATCCGTAGCGTTGAGCTGAGCTTTGGTGGTATCGTGATTGACAAGCACTACTCAGAGTGGCTGGATATTCGCAACTACCTGTTTACTCCTGCAGGCCATGCCGATACCGTGAATGAACTGATTGGCAACAAGTCTACCCTTACGGGAACTGAGCCAGGGTTCGCCGTCGCCGCCGCCGGTACCATCCCGGCAACAATGATCATGGTTCCCCTGCGCTTTTCGGCCAACACCAACGCCGGCACTGGTCTTCCACTGGCTGCTCTTGGTCGTCACCCGCTCAAGCTTGTGTTTGAGTTCAGGACATTTGCTGAGCTTATCCGTGGTGTTCCGGATGGGAGCACCTACACTCTGGGCGATACCACGATCATTGCCGAGTACGTGCACCTGACGGATAACGAACGCGACGACCTGATCCAGACGCCGTCCGCCCACCTGATTGAGCAGCTGCAGAAGATTGGAAACACGTCTACTGGAGGTAGTCTCAACGTCCGCCTACGCACCGGCTTTAACCACCCCGTCAAGTCCCTGCACGTGCTGACCCGACGTGATGACGTCACTAACTCGGGGGCCTGGCCGCTGAATACCACCCTGAACTACACCAACTACACGGATAACACTGATGCGTCTGCGGGATCCAACCCCGTTGACAAGATGAAGATTCTCATCAACAACCAGGACCGTGTTGTCGAACTTGAGGGCATGTACTTCTCGACCCTTCAGCACTACCAACATTACCCGCGTGGTGGCCCCACAGGTCTCAATGGGTACTCGTATGCCCTATGGCCGGCACAATACGCCCCGAGCGGTACGTTCAACTACTCAGCCATTGATAGCTCCGAGGTGCAGTTGACTCTTGCGTCGAGCATGTCTGGTGTCAACGCCACGGTTGACGTGTTTGCCGTCAACTACAACGCTCTCCGATGGGCAGGTGGTGTCGGAGGTCTTGGATTTGCCGCATAGATCTATTAAATACATTATACTTTGCATTACCCAAACCGCTTGGTAATTTATTGAAATAGTCGCAGATAGGTAATGTAGCCTAAGAAGCCTGGCGTTTGGCCGCAATGCCCAATTCTCCGCCCCCGCGCTTCCTAGACACTGGTGCAGTGACGACAGTACTACACTCGTCGTCGGCAAAGAAACTGTCGTCGCATACCACTGCGACCTTGCCCATGCGGCTACCGCCAATACCCGATCCCGCAGTGCCCTTCACGTTGACCAGGCGTGCATTTGCGGAACAAAACACGTTCTTGGACTTGGACATAAACAGCCCAATTGCAAATACAACTGAACCAGATGTTTCAGCAGCAACTGCACCAGTAAGGTTATCGCGATCAATCGGTACAACGTCTCGCGTCCCGTGATGGACCTTGGTAGTAAAATCTCGGTTTCCAGTAATCCTGTCCAGTTCCTCCCGAAACATTAGACGAATTCTAGGATCGTACTCTTCCCCACTAGTCTTGCTCCTAGAAATCTTAATGATACCGTTATACGACTCTGTTATAGTCATGGCCTCCGCCGTCATCTTTGCCCCATCGTACCACTCCGGCCAACGCTCGACCAACAAATCCACAATACGGGCATCTAGGCGCCTCAGTGCATCGTTAGTCACACTGTCCTTCTTAAATGACGCCGATAGAGAATAGTCAAATACCCCCTTCCTCTGGGGCTTTTCATAACGATCGAGACCAAAGCGAAACTCGAGATCGTCTGTGCGAACCAATAACTCATCCTGAATACCCCCGGGGTACTCGTACATTGCCCGGATGCCGCCACGGCCAAAGTCGTTGGTGTACTCGGCCTTGGATAGGTATACCTTGGATAGATCGATATCCAAGACGTTAACAGGAGAAATGGTCTGGTTAGACATGACGATAAAGGGGTAGGAGTGACTAAAGAAGTAATGACTGGCCAAGTAAGAAAAGTAAGAAAAGTAGACTGAGTAACTAGAGAGTAAATTGTAGAATGATTTTATAACGGTAGAAGCCCCCGGCTATGACCAGAATCCATCATGGGTTCATCGGGCTCCATGAACCACTGTGGCGGTACATTACTGGGATACGAAATTTCTCGCGTTCCATCCGAGTATTGCACAACTATGCGCGAAATGTAGCGCGGTCTCGGGGCCTTTTCTTGCTGGGTCAGTAGAGCTGGATCTAGAAAATCTAGGCCTTCTATGTGCACATTTCCGCATGCCACGGCTAAAAATAGTAAAACCGATGCGGAAATTGCCGCATTCTTGATATACTCTCCGGGGTTGAATAGTGCAGACACGGCAAATACGTACAGGAACCCCATGCCAAATTTGGTAACTTCGTCAAAATCCATTGTTGTTTTCTGCGCATATAATAAATCCCGCAATGTTGGAGCGCTATTTCCGGTCTCCCAAGAATCATGGTTATATTAATAGACGCCTACGCAAGGTAATCCATGACCAAACTGGTAAAATCATTCCTGACCAGGATCACGTGTGGCCGGTAATGGCCGAGGTATGGGAAGAATTCAAATACTCTCATGACAATACTGACCTAGTCAATACCCTGGCCATGCTAAATGACCAGGTTCTGCGGCGCATAGTTCCCCAGGTACTCAGGGGCATTCGAAGCACGGGTGAATATGCACACTGGGTCGCAACCCCGCCCAAGTCCCTCCCAATTGCCAAAATAACAAGAAAACAAAAGCGCGAATCCCAACATAACCCATATTTTGACCGCCCTTAGTAAACACAAATGTCCGCCGGTTTAACGCCAGCGCGCCTTGACCGTCTATTTGACCTAGTTAAACAACACGATATGCGCGTGCTAACTATTCTAGACGATTGGCCTCCGTGCGGCACGGCAGTTCATCTAGGGCGCACGGTCCTAATGGCGGCCGTCGACGATGAAAATTTACCGGTAGCGCAAAAGATCCTAGACTCTAATCCCGCCCAGGCCTACCTAGAATACGAACACGCAGGGACTACTGTCCTGGATGTGGCTATTGAACGCGGTTACCATGAGATTGTCCGCAAAATTGCACCTTTGGTAAGTCAGAAAACCAGGACCAGGTCATTGGGAATCGCCATTGCTGTCCAAGATTGCGAGGCGGTCAATATTCTCCGCAATGCCGGCGTTGACATGGATATTTAAAACAAGGAACAATTATAAACCCATCATGATTGAACACGTAATGCACGCAGCTATTATTGGACTAATTCTTGCCGCAGTAATCTCACTGCGCACTGGGATGATAGTTGGTGGTCTGGGAATGGCGTATATGGCCGCCTTTGGTCATTCCCTACCGTCATTTTCATAATGAAGCTCTGTTCGTCATGCAATACGATTTTTCAATTTCTGGTCAAGGGCGGTACTTTATTCTACACCTGCAACTGTCCAACTCCTACGCCAGTGCCAGCTGGTACAGTTTTATACCACCGCCGGCTTGTATCCCGCACTCACAACCTTTAATACAAACGCATGTTCCAGGCCGTTAAAGTCATACAGGTCCTGACAATAGGTATAAAACTGCACCGGGACGCGATCCATGCGTAGGCGTGCGGGGGAATACAGCTTTACAATTTCATAGTCACCCCTTGCCGTAAAGTATTTATACCCATCTGTCCCTGCATTTAGATTTAGCTTTGCAAACGCAGTAGAAATGTTGCGTGACGTTCCGTGAAGTAATTCGATATCGCCAAACTTCATGATAACATAAGGCTCTCCACGAAGTGTATAACGGCGCGTGCCGGTATAGCTAGAGAACCCCGTCAAGTCGGCCATTTGGGAGAATCCGATCACGGGGCCAATTGATCTAGCGCGATACATGCACCCCCCAGTCCCCATGAAGAATAGGTTAAAAAAGGACGCCGTACCCCCCAGATCACTGGAAATAGTGACAGTCTGGGTGGTAGTAGCGCTACTGACAGTAAAATTAGCCCCAGTAGTACTGGCAGTAGCAAGGGCAGTCTCTATTGCAGTTCCTAGTTCGGTAATTGTGGCATAAATGCCAGGTGTAATCACGGCCTCAACTACATCCCCGGCTACCTCTTGAAAATGCAAGACGTTGTTGGTAACATTGACGTTATACTGACTGGCAGGAATTTCCGCAGATTCCAGACTTACCGACAAGACATGTTGGATGGGGTTGTCCAATTCGACTTCATAATTATTGGGGTTGGGGTACAGTGTCATGTCCCTGTCCCTGGAGTCAATGGTAATGTACTGCGTTCGTGTAAGGCCCGTAAATGCCTCTACCTGGTCCGCGGGTATAATGGGCAGGGCACTGTCCCTCTGTCGACCCAGGTGCTCTGTGATCTCGTGAATGACCTCGTCCACAATTAGCTTACTAAGGTCAGCGGCAGATGCATTAGGGTTCGTTCTATTCATGTCCTCATAGACGGCAACTATAAGCTCGTATTCATCTCTACCAATCTGTACATGATGCACGGTGCGCATGAACTTTTCCACAACATTGTATAGAGTCTGATAGGAGACCTTGGGCATTGATATATTGGTATAAGAATTGTTCCTTGTTTTAAAGTTACTTACGCTCCCGCTTGACTGACGTCTTCTTCTTGACGGACTTCTTCTTGACGGACTTCTTCTTGGCAGCAGCCTTGTTGGTCATTTTCTCCAGCTTACTCAGGGAGGCCCTGGCCGCTCTGAGCGATTTTCGCAAGTTCTTCACGGTCTTGCTGGTTCTGATCGGCCTGCAATAAGACTTTCGCTTAACAGAGGACTTTCGTTTAGGTTCCATGGTTTAAAGTACCCCAAGATAATTAAATTTATCGGCGCCTTTCCTGTTCCATACGGAGAATAGCCTGGCGCCTAGCGGCAGTGGGATCATCTTCTTCCAAATCGTTCATACCGTCTTGGGCGAATGCATGAGCCATGGCCATCAACTGTGCCTGACCGGCAGGTCCTACCATAGTTGCAATCATTTCCTCAACGTGACACTGTTGTACGTTTCTACTCTGCATAGCCGCCTGGAGGTGCGTCATCATTGCGGGGATAAGTCAACCGGGTT
>AACY020533951.1_pt1 | contig 14448 bp, 15 predicted proteins | sample 267378 | NCBI WGS metagenome assembly AACY02 (sample SAMN02954345, study PRJNA13694) | marine metagenome | biome: aquatic; feature: ocean; material: water; isolation source: isolated as part of a large dataset composed predominantly from surface... | reverse complement strand
ATTGTCTGAAACGTCACACCCGAACAGCTCGACGCAAGCACTCGCATGATTGGACTTGAAGCGATCCAACAGACAGCCCATCAACTGATCGACAATCAAGTGGCTGGACGCATCCTCATTGATGTGAACGCCTAAACCGACTGATCGAGCTGTCGCCTGAGTTCAGAGATCTGGGTGAGACGCAGCTCGAGCTCTGAGCGCTTCGCATGGCGGGTACCCACCATTTGTTCGACATAGTCAATCACTTTGCGCTCGAGCTTCAGTCGATTTAATCGATTGATATTGGTGATCCCGCCTGGGTTCAATACGGTCACCTCGAGCAGCTTATTGCCAATCAAATCCAGTCCCACGAAATGGAGTCCATCGGCCATCAGTTGCGGACCAATCTTATGGAGCAATCGCGTCTGCTCATCTGACAATGTCACTTTGCCCTCGGTCTGCACACGACGCGCAACCGTAGGCAACATTGTCACTCACCGTCAGATTGCGGGGCTAGATGACATACACAGAATGATTGCGTGAGATGGACTCTCGAATCATCGCAAGTGTTGAGCTTTTACCAGGCGTCAGATCTGTCCAATCAGCAACCAAAAACGCGATTCGCACGCAGCACCTCCTCGGACATCACGTCCCCAATGCGCGCTACTCATACAATCGATCAGTGGCCTCTGCAAGCGATATATCTCGCTCAGTCACACCACCTGCGTCATGTGACCACCAAAGCACTCGAACGCTTCCCCAAGAGACTGTGATTTCTGGGTGATGATCGGCGGCATCGGCCGCTTCACCCACACGGGATGCAAAGGCCATGGCATTTGAAAAATTGTCAAACCGAAATTCCCGTGACAACATTTCAACGGAATCGCGCTGAAGGATCTGCCAACGCTCTGGAATAGATAAGGCCATACACGCTCCTTAATTGCTCATCACAATACGATAAAGGCTAACATGAAGACATATCATCTCGCTTCAATCCCAGGTGACGGAATCGGTCAGGAAGTGATTCCTGCCGGGATTGCCGTTGGCCAAAAAGTCGCCACCGTCTGTGGGTTTAGCCTTGAATTCACCGAATTCCCGTGGTCATGCCAAACCTTCGCAGAAACCGGTGCAATGATGCCTCACGATGGGCTGACACAGCTGGCTGATTTTGATGCCATCTATTTGGGGGCTGTCGGATGGCCTGACGTGCCGGATCATGTGTCGTTGTGGGGGCTCTTAATTCCAATTCGCCGAGCGTTTGATCAGTACGCCAATGTCCGCCCTGTGAGGCTCCTCAACGGAATCACCTCACCGCTGGCAGGCCGCGGCCCGGAAGACATCGATTTTGTGGTCGTTCGAGAAAACTGTGAGGGCGAGTACTCCGAGGCCGGTGGCCGACTCTACGCAGGCACCGAGCGCGAAACCGTGATTCAAGAATCCATCTTTACACGCCACGGCACCGATCGGATTCTTCGCTATGCATTCGAGCTGGCCGCAACACGTGGAAAACACGTGACTTCAGCAACAAAATCAAATGGGATCATGCACTCCATGCCGTTTTGGGATGAGCGATTCCAAGCAATGAGCGCTGAGTACCCGAATATCAAAACCGACCAATACCACATCGACATCTTGACTGCGCACTTTGTGCTGCACCCCGACTGGTTTGACGTTGTCGTTGGTTCTAATTTATTCGGCGACATTCTCAGTGATCTCGGCCCTGCTGTTGCCGGATCGATTGGCATCGCGCCTTCGGCGAACATCAATCCCGAGGGACGCTATCCATCCATGTTTGAACCCGTTCATGGCTCGGCACCAGATATTGCAGGTCTTGGCGTCGCAAATCCGATTGCAGCCATTTGGACCATGGCCATGATGCTCGAGCATCTTGGTGAAACAGAGGCGAGCCAAATCATCGAGCATGCCATCGAGAGCGTGCTTACCGGATCAACGGATGTCAAAACCCGAGACTTGGGTGGTGAAGCCACGACGGCCGTTTGCACACAAGCCATCGTGGACGCAATCGGCCGTTAAGCGATCTGTTTGGCTGCGATTTTTTGAGCCCACTCGGCGGGGCCTGTCTGATGCACACTCGTGCCCTGTGAATCGACAGCCACGGTCACCGGCATGTCCTCAACGACAAACTCGTGAATCGCCTCCATCCCGAGATCTTCAAAGGCCACAATCCGAGACCGCTTGATGGCTTGAGCGACGAGATAGGCAGCTCCCCCGACTGCCATCAAGTAAGCTGCTTTGTGCTTTTTAATGGCATCAATCGCTGCAGGTCCGCGCTCAGCCTTGCCAACCATGGCAAACAATCCGGTTTCTGAGAGCACCTGCTCGGTGAATTTATCCATCCGAGTTGCAGTCGTTGGCCCGGCCGGGCCGACCACCTCGTCACGCACCGGATCCACTGGGCCGACGTAATAGATCAACTTGCCTTTGAGATCAACCGGCAAAGACTCACCCTGATTCAGCATGTCACAGATCCGCTTATGCGCCGCATCGCGCCCAGTCAGCATGGTGCCATTCAAGAGAAGTGTTTCCCCTGGCTGCCAAGACATTACGTCTTCGTGGGTGAGCGTATCGAGATTGACGCGCCGCGCTGTCGGACCCGCATCCCATGTGATTTCTGGCCAGTCTTCCAAGGACGGTGCTTGTTGCAGCACTGGGCCACTTCCATCCAGGACGAAATGCGCATGTCGAGTCGCCGCACAGTTCGGAATCATGGCCACGGGCTTTGAGGCAGCATGCGTTGGGTAGTCTTTGACTTTGACATCCAGCACAGTCGTTAAGCCACCCAAACCCTGCGCACCGATGCCCAAGTTATTCACAGCCTCAAAGATCTCGAGGCGCAATTCTTCGGTTGCACTTGCAGGACCACGTGCTTTGAGCACATGAATATCAACGGGCTCCATCAAGGACTCTTTAGCCATCACAGCTGCCTTTTCCGCCGTCCCACCAATGCCGACGCCAAGCATGCCCGGGGGACACCAACCGGCACCCATGGTTGGAACGGTCTTCACCACCCAATCGACAATCGAATCTGATGGATTGAGCATCACCATTTTCGATTTATTCTCAGACCCACCACCTTTGGCTGCCACCTGAATATCCAAAGTGTTTCCAGGCACGACCTCGTAATGAATCACGGCTGGCGTGTTGTCACCTGTATTCTTCCGAGCACCGGCGGGATCTGCCAAGATCGAGGCTCTCAGCACGTTATCCGGATGCGTATAGGCTCTTCGGACACCTTCGTTAATCATATCGCTGAGTGACATCCCTGAATCATCCCAGTGCACTTGCATACCGACTTTGACAAAGACCGTCACGATTCCGGTGTCTTGGCAGATTGGACGCCGACCCATGGCAGACATTCTCGAATTGATGAGAATTTGTGCGAGTGCATCACGCGCCGCCTGTGATTCTTCTCGCTCATAGGCCGAGTTCACAGCCTGAATAAAATCGAGCGGGTGGTAGTAGGAGATGAATTGCAGCGCGTCTGCAACACTGTCAATCACATGGTCAGCACGAATCAGTGTCATCACAGGATCCTTATCATGGTCAGCATATATCGGCGGCGAAAGCTTATCAGAACCGCACTGTCTTTGGACTGCATCGAAAGGTGCAGAGTTTTTCGCACCGAGTGCGCACACGATGCGAAGCAATTCCTGTATTCTGCTATCATTGTCGGTTTAACGTAGTGGCAACGAAGCCGTGAGGATGAATGCAAAACCAATATAACAAGGATGAGTTACTGGCCTGCGCACACGGCGAGATGTTCGGCGAGGGCAACGCCAAACTGCCGGCGCCAAATATGCTGATGATGGATCGCATTACGACGATCACAGCCGACGGTGGGGCACACGGCAAGGGCCATATGATCGCTGAGCTCGATATTGTTCCAGACCTTTGGTTTTTCGATTGTCACTTCCCTGGTGATCCCGTGATGCCAGGTTGTCTGGGACTCGATGCGATGTGGCAGCTGGTCGGCTTTTTCCTGGGATGGAGTGGCCACCCTGGACGCGGACGAGCGCTTGGCGTGGGTGAGGTGAAGTTCACAGGCCAAATTCTTCCGACCTCGAAAAAAGTCACCTATGAAATTGACATGAAGCGTTTAATTGCACGCTCGCTCGTCATGGGGCTTGGTGATGGTGTGGTGCGTGTTGATGGGCGTGCAATCTATCATGCGACCGACTTAAAGGTGGGACTCTTTACATCCACCGAAGGCTTTTAATTCAAACACCGCACGACAAGAAAGGAGTCGCTATGCGTAGGGTTGTTGTCACAGGTCTCGGGATCACCTCGTGTCTTGGACTGGATGCAGAAGCAGTCACACACAGTCTCCGCACAGGGACATCCGGAATCACAGCCAATCCAACCTACGCTGAGCTCGGGATGCGAAGCCAGGTGTCGGGATCCATTGCACTGGATCTATCAGAGCAGATCGATCGTAAATTGCTTCGTTTTATGGGCGATGCCGCCGCCTATGCCTACCTGTCCTTACGTCAAGCAATCGAAGATGCTGGCCTCACAGAGGCTGAAGTCAGTCATCCGAAAACAGGTCTCGTGATGGGGTCAGGTGGTGCATCCTCGGCCAGTCAGGTTGAGGCTGCAGATATTTTGCGCGAGCGTGGGGTCAAACGCGTTGGCCCATATCGCGTCACTCAGACCATGGGCTCCACCGTGTCTGCGAATCTAGCCACTGCCTTTCAAATTAAAGGCATCAATTACTCGATGACCTCCGCATGTTCAACGAGCCTGCATTGTATTGGCAACGCCGTCGAGCAGATCCAACTTGGCAAACAAGACATTGTGTTTGCCGGGGGTGGCGAAGAAGAAGACTGGACCTTGTCATGCCTCTTTGATGCGATGGGCGCATTGTCTTCAAAGTACAACAACACACCACAACAGGCCTCGCGTGCCTACGATGCCAACCGCGACGGCTTTGTGATTGCAGGCGGCGGCGGTGCACTGGTCTTAGAGGACTATGAGCGCGCCAAAGCGCGCGGTGCGAACATATATTGTGAAATTGTAGGGTATGGCGCCACCAGTGACGGCGCTGACATGGTGGCACCCTCCGGCGAAGGTGCAGTTCGCTGCATGCAATTGGCCATTGAAGGTGTCGATGGGCCAATCGACTACATCAATGCACACGGCACCTCAACGCCCGCTGGCGACATTGTTGAGCTCAATGCCATCCGATCGGTCTTTGGGGAGCACCCACCGGTCATTGGTTCCACCAAATCATTGTCGGGCCACTCCCTCGGTGCAGCAGGCGTTCAGGAGGCGATTTACTCAATTCTGATGATGGAGCACGACTTCATTGCAGCCTCAGCCAATATCGAGACCCTGGATCCAGAGGCAGAAGGTATGCCGATCGCCCGTGAACTCAAACAGGGGCCGATCCGGACTATCTTGTCCAACTCATTTGGCTTTGGTGGAACCAATGCCTGTATGACCTTCCAAAAGCTTGATAGATGAAACTCTACTCATCCATCCCCTCGCCTTTTGGGCGCAAGGTCAAGATAACTGCGTCAATCTGCGGACTTGCCGATCAGTTGGCTGTGTCTCCTTTAGACACCAATGACCCAGACAGTGCGGCTTCCAATCCAAATCCACTGAATAAAATTCCGGTGCTCGAAACCGAGTCTGGGCAACTCATTGCCGACTCGCGGGTGATCTGTGAGTATCTGATCGAACGCTCTGGGCGAAGTGACGTGTTACCAAACAGCCGGCGCATCGAAATTCTCACTGGGGCTGCCATCGCCGATGGCTGTATCGAAGCGGCGCTCCTGATGGTCTATGAACGACGATTTCGAGATGAATCTCAGGTCAACACCGCATGGCTCAATCGACTCAATCAGAAGGTCCTCGGCGCACTCGATTGGGCAACCACGAACCGCCAGTCAATCGAGCAAACACCGACGCTGGATCAGATCACCTGGGCTGCCGCCCTCGGATACCTTGATTTTCGGTTTTCAGGCGAATGGCGCACTCGCTATACTGAGCTCGCGCTGTGGCTCACTCAGTTTCAGCAGATGGTTCCTTCGTATCTTGCGACCGATCCCATGCGTCTGTCTCCTGCTTCGCAAGCAGCACCATCTCCCTAAGGCTTTGCTGACGTCTTAAGATCCGTTTGCGCTTTTTCATCCGAAGCATCCGCTGTCTGACAATCGATGTTTTATGAAGCTTCTGCATGCTGCACACCCTCCGCGGCATAATGCTTTTCAACGGTATCAGCCAACTCTTGCCGCCAGGGCCGCGGCTTAATCCCAAAGGTATACAAGAGCTTCCGTGTGGACAAAATCAATCGCTTGGGGCGTTCTGCACGTCCTTGAATCGAGTCTCCTGAAATCCCAACCAGTTCCTCAACGGCCAAGTCTTCAAACTGACGAGCTTGGGCGATGATGCACTCACCGAGTTCATACCAGGATGCATCACCCTGACACCCCACATGGAAGGTCCCATAACTCCCAGCCCCGGCGTGGAGTTGATCAATGACAGCCGACATGACACGCGCCATATCAAAGATCGATGTGGGGCAGCCGCGTTCATCCTGAACCAATGGGAGCTCAGACTCGATGCGCGCGCGTGCCAACACATTGGCGACAAAACTCTCCGGGCCGGGCGCAAACAGATGCGAAATTCTTAAAATCACATGCGAGTCGAGCACGTTGGCAAGATCACGCTCAGCTTCGAGCCGAGTTTGCCCATATAAATTCAGAGGATTTGGTGCATCGTCCTCGAAGTATGCGATGTCTTTTTGTCCGTCGAAAATATAGTCCGTCGACAACTGAATGAGAGTGGCGCCAAATTCACGGCATGCGATTGCAAGACTGACCGGTAGATCGTGATTCATCAATCGGCAATCTGATGGATCCGTTTCAGCACGATCGACTCCGGATTCAACCAAACAGTTGACCACGTAATCCGGACGTCGCATGCGGATAGATTCGAAGATGTCGCGGTCGTCTGCAAGATTCACTGACTCAGACAAGGTCACGCGCTGTTGCCCACCGCTGGAGTGCATCTGCAAAAAGGCCTTGGCTAAACTCGTATGCTCACCAACAACCAAGACGCGGGCGCGGGGAAATCGGCTGTCCGATTCGTCCTCAAAATTCACCGTGTTAGAACGGGATTTCGTCATCAATATTTGGGTCGGGCATCGGCTGACTGACCGGCTGAGCAGCTGGCTGAGGCTGACTTGGAGGCGCCTCACGACGCACGGGCGGCGCAGACATTTCAGCCCCCTCGCCGCGACCATCCAACATCATCATTTCGCGACCAACGATCTCAGTGGTGTAGCGCTTTTGGCCATCCTGCTCCCAAGAGCGTGTTCGCAAATTTCCCTCAACATACACCCGCGAACCCTTCTTTAAATACTGGCCACAAATTTCCGCCAAGCGATCAAAAAAGACCACACGATGCCATTCCGTGCGTTCTTGCATTTCACCTGAATTCTTGTCCCGCCAGCTGTCTGTCGTTGCCAAACTCAGGTTTGCCACCTGACTGCCTGACGGCAATGCCTTCATGTCTGGGTCGTTTCCGAGGTTTCCTATCAATGTCACTTTATTGACCGAGCGCGCCATGCCTGTTTCCTGTGTGTTGTGTCAGTTGTCAGACTGTAATGTAGCACGAGGATCTGTCTGTCAGCGACAACCGACAAACCTGTCGGCACATGCAAATGAATCCGATTGAATCCATGCATTACGACCCAATCCAACTGTACACTGGTACTTTTGCCAGACACTGACCGGATGCGCTGTGGATACCATACAGATTCGTGGGGCTCGAACCCACAACCTTAAGAACATCAACCTTGATTTACCACGCGACCAACTGATTGTGATTACGGGGCTATCGGGCTCTGGTAAATCGTCTTTGGCATTTGACACCCTGTATGCGGAAGGACAACGGCGCTACGTCGAATCACTCTCTGCCTACGCACGGCAGTTTTTATCGATGATGGAGAAGCCCGATGTAGACCACATTGAAGGGTTGTCGCCTGCAATCTCAATCGAACAAAAATCAACCAGCCATAATCCGCGCTCAACGGTCGGCACCATCACCGAAATCTATGACTATCTGCGCTTATTGTATGCACGTGCCGGTGAACCCAGATGCCCAGAGCATAACCAGAGTCTTGAAGCGCAGACCGTGACTCAGATGGTCGATCAAATCCTCGGACTCCCAGAGGGATCCAAGATCTTGATCTTGGCACCGATGATTTCAGATCGGAAAGGTGAGCACCTGCACATTTTCCAAGACCTCAAAGCCCAAGGATTCATTCGGGTCCGAGTCGATGGGTTGGTCGTCGATCTTGACGAAGTGCCATCACTGGATAAAAAGAAAAAGCATTCGATTGATGCCGTCGTTGATCGCTTAAAAGTGGACGACGAACAGCGATTACGACTCGCAGAATCGATCGAAACAGCTCTGAATCTGTCGGATGGTCAGGTGATGGTGCAGTCGATGGATGATGCATTTGCTCCGATGATGTTTTCATCCAAATTTGCCTGCTCGCAGTGCGGTTATTCCATTCCGTCACTCGAGCCACGTTTGTTTTCATTCAACAGTCCATTTGGTGCCTGTCAGACCTGTGATGGGTTGGGAGTGCATCAATATTTCGACCCAGATCGTCTGATCGTCGATCCAGAGCTGTCGCTCGCCTCAGGCGCGATCAAAGGATGGGATCGTCGCAGTCTGTATTATTTCCATCTCTTGAAATGTGTGGCCGCGCACTATGGCTTTGAGCTCGATACTGAATGGCAAGACTTATCGGAGGCACAACGTCACGCCGTTCTCTATGGTTCAGGCGACGAGGCGATTGATTTCAGTTATGTCTCAGATCGCGGACGACAGGTGAACAAGCGCCACACGTTTGAAGGCGTGATCCGCAATCTCGAACGACGCTACCGGGAAACGGATTCCCAAACCCAACGCGATGAATTGGGGAAAATGATGACACACGCACCCTGTCCTGAGTGCCAGGGGTCGCGTCTGAATCAAGCAGCACGTCATGTTTTTATTGGTGAAACCAGGCTTCCAGAACTTGTAAAACTGCCGATTGGGGATTGCCATGCGTTCTTTGACGATCTCAACCTCCCCGGTCGACGCCAAGAAATTGCCGATAAAATCTTAAAGGAGATCCAAGCACGCCTTGGATTCCTTGTGAACGTAGGGCTGGATTACCTCTCCCTGGATCGAAGCGCAGAGACACTCTCAGGTGGAGAAGCACAACGGATTCGGCTGGCCAGCCAAATTGGTGCTGGATTGGTGGGTGTCATGTATATCCTCGATGAGCCCTCGATTGGCTTGCATCAGCGTGACAATGAGCGGCTCCTCAACACATTGTTCCATTTGCGTGACCTGGGCAACACAGTCATTGTTGTTGAGCATGATGAGGACGCCATGCGAAGTGCCGACCACTTGGTCGACATTGGACCTGGGGCCGGTGTGCATGGTGGTCAAATCGTGTCCCATGGCACACCTCAGCATGTGATGGCAGACGCCAAATCGGTGACTGGGCAATATCTTTCAGGCCAAAAGGCGATCGCGGTTCCCACAACTCGAACGCCACGCACGGATGCCGTCCTCTCGATCACGGGCTGTACGGGCAACAATCTCAACAATGTCGATCTCAATCTGCCACTTGGCATACTAACCTGTGTCACCGGTGTATCAGGGTCCGGAAAATCAACGCTGATTAACCGCACGCTCTATCCGCATACAGCCAAGGTACTGAATAAGGCAACCACCCTTAAAGCAGCGCCATTTGAAGCCTGTCACGGCATTCATGCGCTGGATAAGGTCGTCGATATTGACCAAAGCCCGATTGGACGGACGCCGCGCTCAAATCCAGCCACCTATACGGGGCTCTTCACGCCCATTCGTGAAATCTTCGCCGAGACACAAGAAGCACGGTCCCGTGGATACAGTCCGGGCCGGTTTTCCTTCAATGTCAAAGGCGGTCGGTGCGAGACCTGTCAGGGCGATGGACTGATTAAGGTCGAAATGCATTTCTTACCCGACATCTATGTACCCTGTGACACCTGTAAAGGCCTCCGCTACAACCGCGAAACCTTGGATATTTTGTACAAAGGCAAGTCGATCCACGATGTGCTCGAAATGACCATTGAGGAGGCACGTGCATTTTTTGATGCCATTCCGACGCTTGCTCGCAAGCTCCAAACCCTGGTCGATGTTGGCTTGTCGTATCTTAAACTTGGGCAATCGGCGACCACCCTATCCGGTGGTGAGGCACAACGTGTCAAATTGGCACGCGAGCTATCCAAGCGCGATACGGGTCAAACGCTTTATATTCTTGATGAACCAACAACCGGACTGCACTTCGAAGACATTCAACAGCTTCTCACGGTGCTGCATCGGCTCCGTGACCATGGCAATACGGTGGTGGTCATTGAGCATAATTTAGATGTCATTAAGACCGCAGATTGGATCATTGACCTCGGACCTGAGGGTGGTGCAGGCGGCGGTGACATCATCGCTGAAGGCACACCTGAAGACGTTGCTGATCATCCGACCTCCCACACGGGGCGATTCTTAAAGCCGATTCTCAGACGTCAAAAAGGCGCTTAATGCGCCTTTCAAAAAGAACCCGGCTTCTGGCCGGGTTATAGGGGTACTCACATGAATTACTCGGCGTCGACGGCCACTTGCTCAGGACGATCGACCAATTCGACAATTGCCATCGGTGCTTTATCACCTGTTCTGAATCCATATTTCAGGATTCTGAGGTAACCGCCGGGCCGTGTTTCGTAACGCGGTCCAAGCTCGGCGAAGAGTTTACCAACCGCTGCATCATTCCGAAGTCGACTGAACGCAAGGCGACGATTCGCGACCGAATCCGTTTTCGCAAGCGTGATCAGGGGCTCAGCAACCCGACGCAACTCCTTGGCTTTCGGCAGGGTTGTCTTAATCACCTCATGCTCGATCAAGGAGGCCGCCATATTGGTGAACATCGCTTTCCGATGACTGCTGGTGCGATTCAGTTTTCTTCCACTTTTTAAGTGACGCATGGTCTATTCTCGCTCGTGATATCGCCGTCTCTCGACGGGTTCGATTAACTTATGCGCTTTCTTCGCGCGCAAAACCTGCTGGTGGCCAATTTTCAAGGCGCGAGCCCAATGACAAACCACGCGACGCCAATACGTCTTTGATTTCTGTCAGAGACTTTTTGCCAAGATTCGGCGTTTTCAAAAGTTCGACTTCTGAGCGCTGAACCAGGTCACCAATGTAATAAATGTTCTCAGCCTTCAAACAGTTTGCTGAGCGTACGGTCAATTCAAGGTCATCAACAGGACGCAACAAAATTGGATCGATCTCATCTTTCTGCTGCTCGCTTTCAGAAACCTGTGGGCCCTCGAACTCAACAAATACCGACAGCTGCTGTTGCATCAAAGTCGCTGCCCGACGAATGGCTTCTTCCGCATCAAGCGTCCCATCAGTCTCAAGATCAATCACGAGCTTATCGAGGTCGGTCCGTTGCTCAACACGGGCACTTTCAACGACGTATGACACACGACGTACAGGACTGAAGGTCGCATCCAAACGAAGCGCACCAATCGTCCGAGTTTCTTCGTCCTCTTCACGCTCACTGGCCGGCTCATAGCCGATTCCACGCGCGACAAGTGCTTCAATATTTAACGCACCGCGTTCGGACACGGTCGCAATGTATTGATCTGGGTTTGCAATCTCAACGTCTTGAGGCAACTCAAAATCACCGGCTTTGACAACGCCTTCACCCGAATGATTCAGCCGGATCGTTGCAACGCCATCGCGTCCTTCGAGGGCAATGGCCACATTCTTCAAATTCAACAGAATTTCGATGACGTCTTCTTTGACACCTTCAATTTCCGAATACTCATGCGCCACACCATCGATCTTCGCTTCGATAATCGCGCACCCAGGCATCGACGACAACAGGATACGACGCAATGCGTTCCCGAGTGTGTGTCCATAACCACGCTCAAGCGGCTCAAGAATAATTTTTGAGCGTCCTGGAGAAACCTCCTGGACTTGGATCTGACGCGGAGTCAAGAGTTCCATTGATGACGACATATCGTCTCCTAAAAACAGGGTTTACTTCGAGTACAGCTCGACAATCAAGTTTTCATTGATGTCTTGCGACAAATCAGCACGCTCAGGTTGTGTCTTGAATGTGCCTTCCATCTTGGTGGAATCCACATCTACCCAACCCACATCTGCACGCTGACCGGCAAGCTCCAATGCTGCACGGATACGCAACTGACCACGGGCCTTTTCGCGCACGCTGATAACGTCACCTGGCTTGACTTGATACGACGGGATATTCAACACCTGTCCATTGACCATGATGGAGCGGTGTCCGACGATCTGACGGGCTTCCGCACGTGTCGAGCCAAAGCCCATGCGGTAGACCACGTTATCCAAGCGACATTCCAAAAGCTTCAGTAGGTTTTCACCGGTTGACCCTTTTAGACGCGATGCTTCTTTGTAGTAATTACGAAACTGCTTCTCAAGCACACCGTACATCCGGCGCACCTTCTGCTTTTCACGCAACTGCAAACCGTAGTCAGACAAACGACCGCGCGCTGCGCCGTGCATCCCTGGACGAGTTTCCAAGTTACATTTTGAATCAATTGCCCGCACGCCACTTTTCAGGAACAGATCGGTTCCTTCGCGACGTGCCAGTTTACAAGTTGGTCCGATATAACGTGCCATGCTCTCTAATACTCCTTAGACGCGGCGCTTTTTCGGGGGGCGACATCCATTATGTGGAATGGGTGTCACGTCCGTAATATTCGTTACTTTCAGTCCGACAGCGTTCAGTGCTCGCACTGCGCTCTCACGACCAGGTCCTGGGCCTTTGACCATCACATCCACTGACTTCAGGCCGAATTCTTGAGCTGCAGTCGCTGCACGCTCTGATGCAACCTGCGCAGCAAAGGGTGTTGACTTCCGCGAGCCGCGGAAACCAGATCCACCGGCAGTGGCCCATGACAGTGCATTTCCCTGCCGATCGGTGATTGTGATGATTGTGTTGTTGAATGACGCGTGAATATGCACGACCCCTTCAGCAACCTGCTTTTTAACCTTCTTACGTGATGCGCTGCGCTGTGTCGCCATCAGAGTTCCTTACTTACGAATCGGCTTGCGTGGGCCTTTACGGGTCCGCGCATTGGTCTTGGTACGCTGTCCACGAACTGGCAGACTGCGGCGATGACGGATTCCGCGGAAACATCCGAGATCCATCAGGCGCTTGATATTCATGGACACTTCACGGCGAAGGTCACCCTCGACATCAAACTTTCCAACCTCACCACGAAGCGCTTCCAGTTGCTCTTCAGACAACGATGCGACTTTCGCGGTCTCGTCGATACCTGCCGCCTGACAGATCGCTTTCGCGCGGGTTTGGCCAATCCCATACACATACTGCAGTGAAATCACTGCATGCTTGTTGTCCGGGATGTTAACGCCGGCAATACGTGCCATTCCTAACTCTCCAAATTCATGAACCGGCTTGACCGACTCTCGAAAAATACAAGGCGCGAAATTCTATTGATTTCAAGAGAAAATCTCAACCCCTTCCTTCAATTAACCTTGACGCTGCTTGTGCCGTGGATCGGAACAAATCACCCGAACCGACCCGTTACGACGGATGATGCGGCAGTGCCGGCAAATCTTTTTGACTGATGCGCGTACTTTCATTTCAGACTCCAATTTCGACTCTAGCGGAGCAAACCGCCAGCGCCGTACCCTTTCAAATTCGATTTCTTCATCAAGGATTCATATTGCCGACTCATCAGGTGTGACTGCACCTGCGACATGAAATCCATGACAACGACGACCACGATCAAAAGCGACGTGCCGCCAAAATAAAATGGTGCGTTAAACCCAACCACCAGGCTCTGCGGGAGCAATGAAACCGCCGCGATGTAAGCTGCACCCCAGAACGTCAATCGACTCATCACTTGATCGATGTAGTTCGCCGACTGCTCACCTGGACGGATCCCTGGAATAAATGCACCTGACTTCTTCAAGTTGTCAGCGACATCGCGCGGATTGAACACGAGCGCGGTGTAGAAGTAACAGAAGAACACAATTCCGACTGTGAACAGTAAATAATACAGCGGCTGGCCTGGTCCGAGTGCGAGACTCACGTCAGACAGCCAATCCATTCCCTCACCTTGACCAAACCATTGGCCGATCGAAGCCGGAAACAGTAATAAACTCGATGCAAAGATCGGCGGTATGACACCGGCCATATTGATCTTCAACGGAAGATGCGACTGTTGTGCGGCAAACACCTTGTTGCCCTGCTGCCGACGCGCGTAATTCACGGTAATACGACGCTGAGCACGCTCCATGAAGACGACAAATGCAACGACACCCACGGCGATCACGGCAATTGCCAGAAGCCCTAGAATATTCAAATCACCTTGACGTGCAGCCTCTGCGGATTGC
>AACY020011872.1_pt1 | contig 14448 bp, 20 predicted proteins | sample 267378 | NCBI WGS metagenome assembly AACY02 (sample SAMN02954345, study PRJNA13694) | marine metagenome | biome: aquatic; feature: ocean; material: water; isolation source: isolated as part of a large dataset composed predominantly from surface... | reverse complement strand
ATCTGCATTTTGAGTTCATGGTTAGGGGTGTAGTGTTACCAGTGGCAGTAACTGCTTCAAGTGAGTGCTGGGCGACAACATTAATTATACCCATATTAATAACTCCACCCACCGAGAGATCACCATTTACATGAAGGGTAGCCTCTGGTTGGTTGGTGCCAATGCCGACTCGTGTTAGGTCCGTGTTTACGAATAGGTTAGCCTCGCCCACCTCTAAATTCGATCCACCTAGGGTACCTTTACCAACAACAAGTGCTCCACCAATTTCAACATTGGATGCAGTTGTAATGCTTAACGTCGGGTTAGTAAATGAAATTGTGTGAGGTGTCACATTTCCCACCTCGGTGACTGTATCAAGTGGATAGGATGGTTTAATACCTAATGCACCCAAAAACATAGACTCAGCTGAAATATCACCATCTACCACGAGGACGTTGGATCCCGTATCATCAACAAAAAGGTTGGAACCAACACTCAAGGTATGTTGAGGAGTATTATTCATGACACCTATGAATTTAGGTGTGGCTGCAGGATTTGGTGGATAAAATAACTGATTCCCCCCCGATGGGGCTGACCACGATGATGCAGCTCCTCCGGGAAGACCCGATAATCGGCTACCATCACCAACAAAATGTGTTGCGACTACATTACCTGTTACCCTAAGAATACCATCAGTCGCGTCATCGTCAACATAAAGGTTGGATCCGACGGAAAGATCGTGTATGGGATTGGCATTAGAAATGCCTACACTACCGGCGGTGTATGATAATTCATTAGTACCAGCTGTTTTAGTCCAATGACCGGACCCACTTCCACCACCGGAAATACCTGTCAATCGACTACCATCACCAACAAAATAGGCTGCGACCACATTTCCGACGACTTCAACATTACCACTGGCAGTCAACGATGTAGAAGTATTTGTAAACTGCACGGTATTTGATGTTATATTACCCGTGTTTACAGCATCTCCAAGTGTAACCGAAGTTACGATACCAGAAAGTTGACTACCATCACCAATAAAGTAGGCCGCTTCTACATTTCCCGAGGTTACTACATTTCCGGCGACTTCAACATTACCACTCGCAGTCAACGATGTAGAAGTATTTGTAAACTGCACGGTATTTGATGTTATATTACCGGTGTTTACAGCATCTCCCAACGAAACTGAAGTTACGATACCAGAAAGTCGGCTACCATCACCAATGAAGTGGTCGGCCGTGACATTTCCGGTAGCTACAATATTACTACTCGCGGTCAGCGAAGTTGTAGGGTTGGTAAATTGTATTGTATTAGTTGTTGTTGGGCTATTGTCGGTGACTACTTGTAATCCCGAACTTGTTACCGTACTTATACCAGTGAGTAAACTACCATCACCGACAAAAGTAGATGCAACTACATTTCCTGTAACCTCAACATTAGCAGATGCTGTAATTTTGGAAGCCTCAACATTTCCAGATGCGACAATACGGCCAGAAACGACGAGTTCTGCGGCCGGTGAGATGTTTATTTGACCACCCATTCCGGGGTGTCGAGTGCAGTAATAATAAAGGGTCGTAGGGGCTCCCGCGGAAACCATAAACGTTTTCTTTGCACCGGTAGTCCCCGCTGTCCCTGTAGATGATATACCCGTTGTATATTCGCTACTATTTGCACCCTCGGATTGTGTTGCAAATTCTAAGGGATGCTCTCCGTTTGGAAGACCACTATTTGCAAGACTACTATGAGATATGTCAAATATATAGGTTTGACCTTCGTGGAGTTCGAGGGATTTGCGTACCTCCTCATCAATGTAATATGCACCACCAGAGGCTCTCACAACAAATGTTTTTGTAGTTCCTAGTGTAGCTACATTGCTCACGAATAAAGATGTGGAAGTCACGTTACCAGATACATTTGTATTTGCAACATTTAGAATACCACCATCAATGGTGACGTCTCCTGTCAGTCCGTAGAAATTCTTAGAAGACATGCTACCTTATAGGAAGGTGATAAAATAAATTGTTATTCATGCATGCTTTATGATTGACATAACAATTCGTCAGTAATTTAAAAAGAAAATACGCCATATATAAAATGTCAACAATGACAAGTTGGTTGCTCACACCTTTTCGATGTAACAGTAAAAAGAAACGACCAAATAGATCTTCCCTCCTGGATCACCCACCTCCGCCTATAGATGTTAATAGCGAATGGAGTTTTGGGCCTTACTCGTGGAAGGCTACTGTTGAAGCTCTGGATAAAGACGGAAAGATAGATAGAACCTTTATAGGCTATAGCCAGAACATGGATATTACAACTCGAACTAAATTTGCATGTGATAGACATAAAACATCTGGTACAACATGTGGAGAACCAGAAATGGCAATGAAGGGGGGTGAATGTGATGAAGTTATTTTTATGAAAGTAAAAGAAAACACCAAACTAATTAATCTTACGAACCCGTTCTTTTAGAATTTTTCACTTTCCCTATCTGGACCTATATATACCGGAGGTGCTTCAAGTATCTCAAGTTCAAGTTTACCTTCTTGATTTTGAGATGGTGTTACATAAGCTATACGACAATCGTTCGCTCTAAGAATAGGATTACCACCGGCTTGTGTTGGTAAAACTACTGGTTTACAAAGAAGTGCGAACATTAAATTAAGTCAACATTAGATTTCATCCCATTTTTTAACACTGATATTAGTCTCTTCACACCACGGATATACATCTTCACCAACAAAATGAATGGCATTAATTCCATTGCTGATACAATCCGTACAAATATCTATGCTATCATCAATAATTGTGTCAAGGGCAAGGGAACGACAAACATCTACTTTTTTAATTTCAAACGGGGTAAAACTATTAGTCAAAATAAGATCATCGAAAATATCTGGGAAATACTTATCGAGCCACCACTCAGTTGTCTCTCGGGCAATATTTTGTCTGCCGGTAACAACGTAAATTTTGTCAGTTTGTTCACGGAGTAGGGTAAGTTTCTTGTGAGCACCGGGAATGGGTTTCAGATTTTTGAACGCCTGACTGCTATAGAACGCTCGTACCATCTTTTGAGATTCCCCTTCAGGAATTGAAAAGATATCACGATAGAGGTAGGAGTATTTTTCTTTCCTAGGCATGGTGAGGCCACGCCATTTGGCCATTGGAAACAAAAAGGGAACGAGTACTTCGTCAACGTCAACAGCGATCCGGTTCATTTACTATAATTGGGGGATTATTGTTTAAGTATTTCATACTTATCAACGAAATTGAGAAAAGTCCGGCTGATGTATTCGCCACTATCATTGGTACGACACTGAAATAGATAGAGTAAACTAAACCCAAAGCACTTGCGAGAAGATTGATATGTAAGAAAGTATAATTTATTGCGTGTGTATCTTTGGTAACATATACATGAACAACTTGTGGGACAAACATTATTGTTATTAAAATAGAACTGACAAGGCCGATATAGTCTACAATTTCATCCATACTATCCTATCACTCGTAATCTCTAATTGTCACACCTACGGGAAATCGTGGAACACCGAGAGCAGTAAGGTTTTGGAACCGAACAGTCAACATCTTTCCCATAAACTTCTCATGGTTCCTATAGTCCTTCTCACGTTGAAGGATGGTACCCTCGGGTCTGACTGTGAATTCTCGATCATCTTGTGTCTTGCACACCCAAACAACTGCATTGGCATCACGACCATGACCAGTCTTGGCACCAGTGATTTCATATTCCTCGGTCTGGAAATCCTTGTGCTTGAGGAGGTAGTTGCTTCGCTGACCAACCTCATAGACACTGAAGCGGTCACGGATCATGGTACCTTCATGTCCTTCTTCAACGTGCTTCTGATGCATGAGAGGAAGATCCTTCTTGGATTTTATGAGTGTCGTTTTGACATATTCGTAATGAGGATTGTAGATATGAACCTTGACATACTCCCAGCGTTGCTCGAAGGTCATGCCAAGCTTCTTCAAATCAAAGAAATCAAACACGTGGAACTTGAGCTTCAGGGGATCAGTCTTGAAAGTGCTCGTAAGTTCTTCAAAGTTGAGGTTAGGGTCAAACGCTTCACCATCAACATATTGACCCGGTTCAAGACCTTTCCCAAGAATTTCAGTTCCGGGGATGATCTTTCCAGTTCTCGAGATGCCACCATCCTTTGATACCAAAAGACGAACACCGTCAAGCTTGGGTTGAACATAGAAGGGTTCAGAGATGTGCTTCTGACGATCCTCCCATTTGTTTGCAAGCATTGGCAACACTTGGCTGCACTTGGCATTCTCATTGTTCCACATAGTTTGAGCACGCTTGAGAGCTTTCTCATAACCAGTCTTGACATTGGTTCGTGATTCAATAAACTTGTCATTTCCCACGATACCAGAGATCCTCACAATGTCAGCAGTTCCATTCTTCAGGTCTTCAACTTTGAAGTCAGTGTAGCGGGTGCGGTTCAATTTGTCTTTGTGGATAAGGCGTTCCATTATACGATAATAAAATGTAGGTTTTAAATAGATGTCTGAGTTACCAGTTATCAATTATGGTAGAATGGAGCGACTTAGGTTGCCAGATGAAGACACTTTTAATTTAAACATGATGTGTGTAATTTTTATTTGTATCATCGTATTGGGTTTGTATAAACGGTCGGTCGACATTAGGCAATCCCGTGAACGATCTTATATTTTAAGGCTTTAGCTGAAGAGAGATATACATCTTTCTTCATCATTCTTTTAAATTTTCTCTGTGGGATTTTTGTCTTTTTCATGTAGATGTCTTTGATGGCCTTCATGAATTTGCCACATGATTTCACCTCATCCTTCATCTCTTCGTAGTTACCCCAAAATTCGCCTGTACTAATTTGATGAATCAAGATGTGAGCGTTCGCCCCCATAAGTCTCTCCGTCCCACCGAGTAGCATGAATGTAGCAGAACTACAACACGATCCCTGTGCAATTGTGGTAACCTTTACACGAGACTTTTCCAATACATTCATGGCAGCGATACCTGCAAACAGATCACCACCATCGCTCATAATATTAACACGAATCATGGGTGTGTATCCATACATATCTGCTGCTTTCTTGAGTACATCAATCTCAAGTTTTTTGAAGTATTCAGTAAAATCTAGAATACTTTCTTGAGTAATCTCTCCGTAAAAGAAGATTTCGTTACCGATGGTCTTGACAGTCGCTGGGGTATCGTCGTTATCGTCTTTCGATGACATGTTTGAGAGCCTTTTTTATATTTGTCACGTCTCTTTGTTTTAACTTACTTGTTACGGCGAGGTGGTTCATCACGTCAAAATCTTGTGGAGTGATTCCGTAGTCTAATAACCTATCAAAACGTCCAAGCTCTGCATATCTCTTTAATAGGCACATTTCATCCACTCCGAGGCGATTTCCAGATTTTCTTCTGATTTCACTAAACTTTTTGAAACGCATTTTAAAATTTCCAAACTTGGTCCATGCGCTGCCGGATCTAATAGTGTCTGGTTTAAGTGGTGTATCAAGGTACGCTTTTGGAATTCGTATACCGGCGTGAGTATAATAAGGAAGTAGATTCCATTGACCATTGTAAATATATGCATCGAGTACATCGGCTTCTGAGAGGGAGTTTGATATACGTATAATATCGGCACCCTCAGATTCAACATAGTTTTCTTGAAGTGTATCACATATATGACCGTGCTCGGGTATACTATCGTACCATGGAAATGGGTCACTAGTACAGAGAATATCTCTCACATATTCTTTTGAAGTTTTAAAATCATCTATGTCGTCATAGTTTTCTATATAGTTTAGGTAATTTCGGACGGATCCCTTTGATTTTATTGCCGCTTCTTCGGCTCCTTTTACATTTTTTATAGTTAATAGTTGATCAACAGTAAGGGGTCTAATGAAGACTGTTTGAAAGTTTGGAAGCAGATACCCATTTATAGAAGTTGCAATCAGTGATCTATTATTCACTGAACCATTTTCAACAACATGATCTACCAAGTGTTTGTACAACAGTGGTTCGGCATCATAATCTTCCACAATGATTGGTACACTGGTGTCTTTCAAGTACTCGATGGATGTCTTCTTATGAATTTGTATACATAAATTCAAATCGATAACTTGTTGAAGTAAATGAGTTTTACCCACACCTGTTGGACCACATATAAACACATTTTGGTTCTCATCAATTAAACGTTTAATTCGTTTAAATTCTTCGACGTGAATTGTGTTCTCTTTGTCATTGTTTTTTTGTGGAATAATTTTAATGAAGCGGTCCATGGATGATCTTACTAATCAGGCCATAGATTTGGTGCTGGAAAATGACGCACTACATGAAAGGGTAGTCAAACCTTTAAAACAGAAAATGTTCCCTTATGCTGTATCTATAACTATATTCAACCTCATCCTATTTATTCTCGTCGTTCACCTTGTTCGACGTCTATCGATCCTTCAGACTTCTCTTCATCAGTTTGAAAAGCTTTCCCAACCTTAGAGAATGGTGTATCTTCGGTTATAGCCGTTATGACATGAATGGGTCGAACATCGAGTATTTCTGGTTTGACGAAATCTGTTTCTTCATCAGGGTATGATGCTTCAAAGTCTTTTATAATATTTATAGGAACAGCTGGAGACTGTTCGATGAGACGATCATACTCGGCTTTACATTCTTCTACAAATTTTAGACCATCCTTTCTACGTTCTTCACGAGGAAGAGCTAACATCAGTCGAATATTACGCGATAATAACCCGTATGACAAAGCAGCCGTTCGATGATTTTCCATCAATTCATTAATTTTCAAAAATTGCATGATAGTGGCTATGAGACCAGCTATCAAATTCATACCACCAATCACCGAAGGAACAATAGGTCGCATTCCTTCTGGGAAGGAAGTTTGTGCAAAATTCGCGGTGCCGGTGACTGTAGATAATACAATTACGGGTAAGGTAAAACGCATCGATAAAGTCTTGTAGAGTAGATAGGCTCGATGGTTCATGAACCTATAACACGCAGCAGCCTCACCCCATTGACGTAATATATTTTCATGTTGATCGTTCCACGATTTTTTCATCGTCTATTATATATGAATATAATCTTTGTGCTTCATTTATTAATGTTGGTGGCGGCTGTGGTCGTACCCATGTTCGTCAAGGATGTTCGATGGCTTGAGATGTATTCTTTGTTTATACCATTTGTCTTTTTCCACTGGATAACAAATGATGACACATGCTGTCTTACACAACTTGAGGTATATTTAACTGGTCAGGATAAATCAAAAACTTTTATGTCACGAGTTCTTGACCCTGTGTATAATGTTTCTGATGACACGTCTGGTAAACTTATTAAACTATCCGCTTTTGCCCTCTGGATGTTGGTTCAAGTAAGACTTGGTCGCATTAATACGATCATGGGGCTTAAATCTAAATGAGTCAAAAAAGTGAACGGACACTTTCCAATTGTAGTGTATAATCATACATAGAGCATCTGCTATATCATGTTCACGATCATATGGTATTTCCTCTATGTACTTTCTGGCTATTTTCACACTTCTTTCCTTTCGTTCCTCGTAATTTAGGCCACCCATACCAAAGTGTCTATGCACACTAAGTGGGGATATCAAAACCACTTTATCCATGAAGATGTAATGTAACAATGCTTCTATATTATTCATTCCAGATGGTGGCTGTCGTTCCACAAGAATCACATCAGCCTCTTTAAATATATGATCATACTCTTCTACAAATAAAGATATCAGAACAGCGGCATCATTGCTCTTACCAGAATATTTATACTCTCCTAGATCAATTTTTTTCAAATATTCAATTTCTATTTTATGTCCATGACATAATGCCATGACCAGGCCCATATTTGTATATCCAATATCGATCCCCAATATTTTCATGGCTTATTATAAAGATGAAGATTAACTATAAGCTTGTAAATTCTGTGGTTCTTCTGTCTATCCCTGTGATCATGATTTACGCTTTGGTGAGGAACCCGGTTGAAGTAGAAGTAGAGGTCCCTGTTCCCGTGGAGGTACCAGTTCCGGTAAGGGTTGAGAGTCAGCGAATGCCTCCAGAATACAGGGGTCCACCCATAAAGAAATACAAGCCTGGACATTTCCAACAAATCGGACTACTTTCTAACGAGGCGGGTGAAACTTTACCCCTATATGGTCGCGAGGTTCGTAACAGGCGTGACCGCTATCACTACCACACAACAACTCTCGGTGATCAGGTGTACCCTATTCCCGTTTCTATAGATGGCCGTGAATGTACAGAAGATATTGGTTGTCCCGAATTATATGGTGGTGAGCAAGTAACTGTCTATGGTCGGGATGATGTTTTCACTGTGAAGGCGTACCGGACGGACAATTTTTTCTAATTAAATCAAATTCTCTCAACGTCAAAGATCCATTATCTCCTCTTCGTTGAAGGTGAATAGCCTTAATCTTCAATAATTGAAGTACCGTATCATCATCCAAGTGATGCGAAAAATTCCGCTTCGCTTGAATGTCGTCAAGTTGATTGTTCTCTTTTAGAGATTGTATATATGGCCAGGTATACCGCCGCAATTCATTTAGTTCCCCTCGTAAATTTACTATCTCAGGAAGAAGTACTTCTCGTATGAGTCGATTCGTTTCTGTTAAATCTTCTTTATAGGACATAGTTATATTTCAAACATTTTCTTTATCAATATTAATGGACTACAAGCAGTTGAAAGAAAAAGTTAAGGGAACTGGTCAGCGTGTCACAAAAGACGTAAATGGTAAACGTATGAAATTAACCACGAAGGAATTGCGAAAAAAGGTTCGCAGAAATATGGAAAATCGCGTTAAAAATGCAAAACAGACAGTTGGTATGTGCAAATCTCTGTTAAACATGGGTACCACAGGTTATAGGGCTCCTCCCCCACCACCTCCACCTCGACCTCCTATGAGGCGTGCAATACCTTCACGTGGTGGTATGCCACAGAACCTCATCAAGAATCTTCAAGGTGCATTGAATCGTCGAGGTCTTAGACAAATCGCAAACCGAAACGCGAGGACAACAGTCGCTTAGCTTTCGTCATGGATGGTTGACTCCAAAGTAACCACCTAGACCAAAAACCGGCAGTGTACATACCATTTTTCGACCAACGTTCTTTATCACTCTTAACGACACTCAACATACGTCTATGTACGTCTTGATCGCCGCTTGGAACATTTCCACCATGACGTTGAACATATAAACGCATCCGCATTGGATCTTTGTGGATTGTATAGTCAGTGTAGCCTCGACCACCAAAGTCTACTTTACGATCATTTTCAAAGATCGCTCTGAATTTCTTTTGGGGGTTGGGACTCTTGATGAGTCTGACCTTCATTATTATAATTAGACAAGTTTATTCTGCTTGAGGATGATGTACGCAAGCATGAGTACCTGGACAACCTGGAAAACAGTAAGGCCGAAAGGCATCTTGGGGACAATGAGTAACTTCTTCTCAATGGGTTCGGCCTCAGCCTCGGTTTCGGGCTGGTATTTTTCGTAACAGTGGGGCATTTCTATATACTCAGAAATTAAGCACCACTACAGGAAGGGCAAGCATAATTTTCAACCAACTTCTTCTCCTTACCACGTTTCACTAGGAAGAGATGGTCATACATGTGAAGGAGGGTTGTCGCCGCGAAAATAGCAATAGCGGGACGATTACCTAAGTTCTTTGTCGTCACGAGCACGAATAGGAAAACAGCGAGAAGTACAATTTGTACCTGAGTAAACATCATATTTATAATACCTTTAGATTATTTATGAAGTACTGCACTGTGACAAGTTATATGTCACGTGGTCCACATGTCATAAGTGACAATGTATTATGTGCTGAGAGAAGACTTATACGCAGCCTGTATGTCAAGTGTATCAAGAGTGGTAAAAAACCCCATCAATTTACAGATTGGCTCCACCGAAAGTATGGTCAGTTGATAGTAGAGAGAAAGAATACACTTGGAGATGCGATATCACTACCCTGTGTATTGTGTCGCAAAACTTTGTCAAAACACGGGATAAAGTGGATGGCTCACGATGGGTGTAAATGGGTACACAGTAACAATAACATATGTGTTCCTATACCTACTAGATCTACAAACAAACAGAAGAGGTTGTTAGGATTTAAGTATTAGAGTTCATACATATTTGAAATAGTAACTCGATGGGCATTCTTTCACTTTCTTCGACGTCGTTCAATCCAATATATTTTTTATATATATCTTTTTTCCTCTTTGTACCATCAAGTGTAAACACGTGAGTTTGATAGTTATCTCTAACCTTTTTACTACCTTTTATATCAAAATCCACGACTTTTTTACAAAAAAATGAACCACGTGTTTCTTCCTTTAGTTTATCGGTGATTTTTTTATATTCGTCGTATTCATCTTCATCTAAGTCCGATCCACCTGGTCCGGGATTTGAAAATTTACTAAGTTCATTTTTATGCTTTTCACGAAGTTTCACTGCAAGACTATAAATTTCTTTAGCTTTATCAGCTTCTATAACTTTCAAAAAATGAGGTTCAGTTCCATTAATGAAACCACCGAAGAAACTACCCGCGACAGATAAAGAACAGGATATACACAATACGAGAACAACACCGGTAGTGTTCATATTATATGTTATATTCATATTATTATCTACCTGCCCACCACATATCAGAATGTGTAAATTCGTCCGAGTAAAGATGACTTCTACAAACTGCTATATACATATCACTTCCTCCTATCAATTCTAATTGTTTATCTGGTACAATCCTTTTTGTAAATGGTCCACATGTTCCATCTTTACATACCATACACAAGGCTGATAGTTTCACAACTTCACACGCGAGTGGAATACAATCGATGAGTTCACCAAACTTTCTTTGAAAAGAATCCGCATCCAAACCTGTTAGTATAATCTGTTTTTTCAGATAGAGACAATGTTCCACAAATTTTTTGAGTCTAGGAAAAAATTGTGCTTCATCGATGGCAACAATGTCTGCGTTTTCAAATGCATCTCTGTCTAAGAGACTAAAAAGATCATGAACTTTGTGACAGTTAAATTTTACATTGTCATGCGTCTTCAAAACTTCATCGGGTGATCGCGTATCTTTTGCTGAGTTTACAACTATAATGTCTTTCCCAAGAACTTTCAAACGCTTGAGTCTTCGGATAAGTTCGGAAGTCTTACCTGAAAACATATTTCCCATAACAATTGAAAGACTCATATCTACTAATTATAATGTTGTATTTTTTATATGGGTCTGGATATTCACAAAGCAGTTTTTAATGGACACGAGGGATACTTTAATGCCAGGACGGGTCGTGTCAAATTTCAAGGGAAAATATTTCCCAACATTGCAACTGCCATCAAGAGTCTAAAGTAGATTCTTTTTGTATAATTCCACCCAACTTGTCACACTGGTTTCGTCTTCGTAGCACCATGGATACATTTCCTCGTCGTACCCTGCAAAATGAATGGGATTTATACCCATATATCTACATATACCACAATCTATGTTACTATCGTCTATGATAGTATCTATGTTTAATGAACTACATATATCAGCTTTACACACTTGCCGAGGAGTGTAACTATTTGTTAGAATCATGTCGTCAAAAAGTCTGGGAAAATTGTCGTCTAACCAATCTTCTGTTTTATGTCGGACACATTTTTGGCGACCCGTAATTGCGTATATTTTAGATATTTTTGGTCGCATCATCTGGACGATTGCACGAGACCCGTGTATAGGTTGTAAGTTATTAAAAGTTTGTGAGTCGTAAAAATCGCGTACCATTTTGGTTGATTCTTCTTGGGACAAATCGAAGATATTTCTATATACATACGAATATCTTGGTTTTGAAGGTAGTTTTAGTTTATTATGTTGAGCCATTGGTTTAAGAAACTCTACTAAAACTTCATCTATGTTAATAGCCACCCGATACATACATATCTTTATGATATTTTCTCTATATCTATTATAGATGAACGACAAAACTCTCGTTTTCAGTTGGTGGTTATGGGTTTTAGCAATCCTTTTTAAATTAGGGTTTACATCTTATTCACCGTTCTTACCGTTATTGATTGCACTCGTCGTTGCAACATACTTAGTGATATATAAGTTCCGTCGTGAATATCACTGGACAAAGAAGGTTGTCATCATGTCTTTAGAACTTTTGTTTACGGTGATGAGTTATTCGTCCAGATCTATTTTTGATACGACAGACCTGATGATAACTACTATGATAACTATGGTATACCTATTCTATGTAAATTTGAATGGTACAAATGTTCATGAGTTGTATTTTAAAAGGTTTCCTGAGTCACACAAAGGTGAAACTTTCATGGAACACCTAAAAAATCTCAGTAAAAGGTAAGATGCCTCTCACCGATGCCCAAATTACTCGAAAAGTTGGGCAACTGCGTAGAACAGAAGGTCAAATCTATGCACCTCTCAAGTACTTCAGGGGGCTTGGGACTCTCAAGGAGGTTGAAACTCGTTACAAGAAGATGCTCAAGAGGGACTACACCAAGTTCCGAACAGACGAAGGAAGAAAGACGAAGACTTCCTCCTACACCCAAAAGTTCCGGAAAAGGTATCCAGGTGCTAAGTCGTTGCCAGATATTGCGAAGGCTACTGGCATTCCTCTAAAGACTGTGAAGACCATCTACAATAGGGGGCTCGCTGCGTGGAGAACCGGGCATCGACCGGGAGCCTCTCCACAAGCGTGGGGGTACGCGAGGGTGCATAGTTTTGCCACTAAGGGTAAGACGTACTATACGGCTGATAAGAATTTAAGATAGAAGTTTCACACGCGAGAAAATGAAGGCATACTCACACAAGTGAGCAGAAACTAAGGAGAGGTGCATGATCTGGTGAGAAGTAATCAAACTCTTCCCCTTGTAAATATTTTGTGGAAACCCATAGTCGAATATGATACATCCGCTCGTTAGGGAAATGATCATACCCAAAACTGCAATGCAGGAGAAATCAAGAGAGTTGTTCGAGATGAGATGACGCACCACGTAGTACATTGTTGGAAATAGATAATTCAAAACAGCACATGATATGAGTCTGCTCAAGTATTTCCTTTCGATAACTTTGTCGCTCTGCCATGACAAAACCTCTTTCACACCTAGTGCAGCTGTTGTTGTGCTACTGAGGATGACAGCGAATAATATCGGTGTTGGAAGCACAGGACGACCAAGGGCGAAAGTCAAGAGGACCGAGACAACAAACACACCACCCGTGTCAAGCCGTCTCCAAGTCAAATTGATATCTGGTGAGATAGGCATGAACAGATGGTACCCGATCGAGAGCGGTGCATGCAATACACACGATAACATAAAGCATACAAATATAGCCCGATCGTTTTTGTTTAGTCGAAGACTGACTTCAGCATAAATGTAGAGCGTCATTGACGTGATTATCGCAAGGATCATGGTCCACACATTACCTGTTTCAGTGTGGAATTCGAAGAGAGAATGTACACACACTAAGTACGAACTATATACCTCATTGTTCCTGTACCCCGAAAGGATGTTTGGATATGTCGTCCACACGGGTGCCTCGTTTAGTTTCACAGTTTTTCTTTTACCAAAATGGTTATACATACGAAAATATAAAGCTTTCTCTTTATATTTTCGTGGTGAATTTATTCGAGGGTACACAGTTTCGCCACTAAGGGGAAGACGTACTACACGGCTGATAAGAATTTAAGATAAATATTAATAGTTCGTAATTACAACGTGTGTGGTATTGATTTCATTTCCTATTCGGTTTGAATGTAGTTTAAATCTATAATTCTTAGGATACGAGTGTTTAATATAATCCCCATACAATTCATCTATCAAAGGCGTTTTACCTATGACAATCATACATTTAGCCTTTGATCGTTTAAAACATTCAGCAAGTTTTCGATGTTCCTCCACCCCAAAAGAACAATAACCATAATCAGTAAATTCGCTGTCATATGGTGGATCTAAAAATATAAAATTTTTAGGATCATCGCACATTTCGAACACTTTCTCGAAACTGTCATTTAAGATTTTTGTATTTTCGAATATCGTTTTATAGTTTTCATTTTTTACTTCCTCGAAGTTAAAAGTTTTGTATCTTCCATATGGAATATTAAACTTTCCTTTACGATTATATCGAAGCATACCTCTGTAACAGGTCTTTCGAAGATAATAAAATCGCTTTGCATTGTCCAATGGTGTATTTACTTCGAACTTATCTCTCACGTTATAATACACTTCTTCTGTATTTGGGTTATTCGTTAGAAATTCATGAATATCCTTACCTTGACCATTCTTTACAGCATTATAAAAATCAACAAGTTCTTTGTGAACATCAGACACCACAGCTTTCTTTGGTTCTAAGTGAAAAAACACCGCTCCTCCACCAAAAAAGGGTTCAACATACGTGTCTATAGTCTCTGGAATAAGATT
>AACY020561172.1_pt1 | contig 14452 bp, 14 predicted proteins | sample 267378 | NCBI WGS metagenome assembly AACY02 (sample SAMN02954345, study PRJNA13694) | marine metagenome | biome: aquatic; feature: ocean; material: water; isolation source: isolated as part of a large dataset composed predominantly from surface... | reverse complement strand
CTAATTTTTGATCGATTTGCTCTAATATACGATGACAAAGACCTTTAACACTTGAGTCATCTGGACAATCGACTTTTATCCACACAACTTGCGGTATTGCCAACACTTTGTTCTGGTAATAGCGGTGTTCTATGACGTCAGGAAAACAGTTTAATACCTGCTCAAGCATGCAGGTTTTACCAACTCCACTTTCCCCGATTATTGTAATTCCACTGCCCTTTGGCTTAAAGAAGCCTGTTCTGGGTTCAACATTGGGTCTATTCTCGGATGAGTAGTGCAGATAGTTCATTGTCGTTGGAGATAAAGGATTTTTTGCTGAATACCCCTCTTTGATAGCCATCTCGATAGCCCTGAATACATCAAAATAGAGTGGGAGCGGCTGCCTCAACGTTTTTAATCGAGTGAGATAATCCAACCTTTCAATTGCCTCTAATGTTGTTTCCTCAACGAGCCTCTCAGGATAATTACTCAGCTTAATAACTAACTCATCATCCTCAACCTTAGGTGGCAAAGCTTCAATCAAAGGATTACCACGATGCTCGGGTAATATCGCTTCATGGTAGATGGCATCTTCACATCTCATTATCGTTGGCCCTTTTTCGCTTGAGCATTGAAATTACTTTTTTCTTTTTGTCATCAAGAGGTTCACTGAGTATATCTGATTCCATATCAGGCTTAGCTTGATGAAGTTTGTATTCTCCGTCCTCAATCCTCTGTGCAAGAATAGCTTCCCTTCTCCTTGCTTTCATGCCCTTTGTTCTCTCAGATTTTGAACTCAGCGATGGAGCCAATGCAGCTTCTTCTTTTGCAGTTTCGATAACCTGATTTCGTCTCTGGTGACGCTCTATCGATTTCGCTGTTGGCTTAGCTTTGTTTTTTTCCAACTTAATCCAGTCTTCAAAATACAGGATGTCTGCTTGATGCCTATGAGCAAAATTAACCGACTCCTTCATCAGGTAACATCGGGTAAAGCTACTTACTTCCTCGAGCCTGACAAATATGAAACTTGAATTATCATGATCAACTAAAGCATCTAGTTGCCATGAACCATTATTTCTCGCGATTACTTTCCACGTATCAAAATCAGCATGATCTGACTCATAATACATTTGATCGTTCAGCCGAATTCCTTTGCCTGTCATGGTCACTCTTACTGTAGGCAATAGGCGAGAACGAATATGAGCCTCGTCAGCACGACTTAAAGCATGACGCTGCGCTTTAACATGTAGATTCCAATAGTTTATAGGGGTTGGAGAAAGTCCTGACTCAATAAGTAATGTACTTTGCTTGGCTAAATCTTTAAAAATTGAACTGTTGTGCTCTAAAACTTCATCAATAAGGAGCTTGGTTATTTCTCTGAGCGTAAAAGTAGCATCTAACCTTGGATCTCTATCTCCTCTGATATAATGCCGCCCTTTCGTCGTCCCTAACAGCTCATGAACTAGCTTCTCGTTCAGGATATTGAAACGTTGTTCTACTATACCTTTCAATTCCGCCCTGTATGGTGGAGCAATACTCAAGTGGCCAATCAATGGTACAGCGAGATTTTCGGCATCCTGACAAATAAACTCACCTCGATCACAAAGCAATCGTTGAGGTATATGACAACAAGGCCAATCAGCTTCTTCTATTTCAATGCCAAATTCTGCGCAATACTCTTTCTTAGAGGTAAAGCTGTTGATTAAAACCTGCCGACCAGCCCTCCAAGAAGCGTATTCCATGGAGACATGCAGCCCGACAATCATGCGACTTTCTTTATCAACCACACAATAAACGGTTGGTCTCCCCAATACATGATTTCTCTGAAAATCCGAAACGATATGTACATCTAAAACCGTTGCATCCAGTTCAAAGCAACTGCCAGGAACTTCTGTATGATCAGTAGCTGAACCTTTTAAGCCTCGCTTATTGCGGTCAAAGTCACCCTGATTTGTTTGTTTACGTATTAGTATTTGTGCTGGAACTAGTTTTTTAGCCCAATAAACAAATGCTCGATAATTAGGTACTAAAGCTTCACGTGACTCAGATTTAGCAGCAATTAGCTCCTCTGCATATTGTTTGTATTCCTTAAGCATTTTGTCATACACACTACTGAACTTTACTTTTTCACCTTTGAGCCCAAACTCCTTCATCGCCTTAATAAACAAAGCCTTATCCTGCTCAGAGGTATTCACACCTTCAGGCGCTTCAATACTTGGACTGGAGAGTTGTATTGGAGAGCCACGCTTTGTTACGCCAGCTACTCTTGATTTGCCTCTACCCCCAGAGTTCTTATAGCTCGGTAAGAGTGCATTTCGTTCTTGACCATATTTCCAATAAAGATTTAGTGCTCGATAGATATTCTGCACATATGTGTTGTGGGCTTTCGCGTGTATCGAAACAGCTTTGCTACGAGGTTGCTCAACCAAATTTAGTAAAAAATTGGGATTAGATACTAAGCCCATAATAAGTCGATATTTTTCATCTCTTTTTACAAGATAACTCTCTGAAATATCGTGTTCTGACTGTAATTGATAATATGGAAGCTCATATGGGGTTAATTCGGAATTACCCGTTTTAATCGCCTCGTTAAAAAAGTCAAAATCAAGCTTAAGTGGTCGTTGCAAAGCCTTTGATTCGAGCAAAGGAAACAAAATAACGATATGTTCCTTTGTATACAGTTGCAAAACCCTGTAAAGGCCATCCCCAAGACCATCCAAGTTATGAACTCGCCAAACGCTATTTAATTCAACTTGCATATTGCTGTGATTTCCCATCCATCTTAACTTGAACAATTTCTATCATCCCAGATAGAACTATGGGTCGCGCCAAATCTACAATCACTTCTTTGTCAGCTATCAAATACTTTAACAAAATCAATGCTTCGTCATTCGATATACCGATTTGTTGAGAAAACGTGTCGCAAACATCACTTAATTGCATTGTACCCACCGTCAACAAATGCTTGGCTTCTTCTCTAACTTTGTTCGAAGGTGATGAGTACTTCTTACGTTGAGGATCAGTAATCCACTGAATATTCTTTGACTTAATTTGATTCAGTTCTGACAGGCAAAATACGTGAAATGGAACACCTAATAACTCCCACCAAACTCTTTCAATATCCAGCTTTTCTGCCGTCCTCTTATCTGAAAGCTTTTCACTAGGCTTTACAGACACAGCTTCATACCAAATCCGCTTTCCATCACTACAGGTTAAAAGGAAATCCGCAGTCATAACAATAGGATCTTTGGTTATTGGATGCTTGGGGTGCTCAACGTCAAGTAACTTAGATATTTTTAATGAAAGAGTGAGAGGAAGCAGAGGAAACTGTTCCCGAATATCGGTAACTGAATCGGAAAACTCAGCTAAATAGAAAAAACATGTCTCTTGCTCAGATAAGGTATGGTGAATTCGGCCCGATTTTATTCCGTCAATCTTACCGCTGTGCCCATGAGACTTAACATCCTGAACTCTTATCCAAGGAGTGTAATTGGTGCCTTCACCTAAACCATATTTTTGTTTTAAAGCCCGCTTGAAATCAGCGAGATTTTCAAGTTTTCTTCGTCCAGCCACAACATATACTCTCCCCAACTCGACAGACTATATTATAGCTTAGTGTACAAACTTTATTATTCAGAATTGCATTTGTGTACAAACTTTTTCAACAGTGTACAAACTTTATTGTTCCCAAACATTAAACCACTCGACCTGCAGCCACGCCAGATGCCCAAGCCCATTGGAAGTTAAACCCTCCCAACCAACCGCTGACATCCATCACTTCGCCGATAAAAAACAGGCCGGGGACTTTAATAGCTTCCATGGTTTTGGAGGACAGTTCATGGGTATCCACGCCACCAAGCGTCACTTCGGCGGTGCGATAGCCTTCGGTGCCATTCATTAAGACTGTCCAGCGGTGCAGATCGTCGACTAATTTGGCGCGCTCTGCATGAACCAGCTGATTTAAGGCTTTGTTGAGTAAAGCCTCATCAAATAACACTTCCACCAGCCGCTTAGGTAACCACTGGCTTAGGGTATTACGCAGACTCTGTTTAGGATGTGCGGCCAGTTGTTGCTCTATGGCCTGTGCGGCATCCATATTGGGTAATAGATTGATTTCTATAGTTTCGCCCGCCTTCCAATAGTTGGAAATCTGCAAAATGGCGGGGCCAGATAAGCCTCTGTGGGTAAAGAGTAAGGCTTCGCTAAAGGCGGTGCCATCTTTGGCGGTAATGCGGCTCGGTACGGCAATGCCCGACAACGGTTCGAAGCGAATTTTATCTTCGCTATGCCAAGTAAAAGGCACCAGACCCGCGTGAGTTGGCAACACCTTAAGCCCAAACTGCTCGGCCAATTGATAGCCGTAAGGCGTGGCGCCGAGTTTCGGCATGGATAAACCGCCGGTGGCGATCACTAAGGAGTCACAACTTAACTCGCCATTTGAGGTGTTTAGCTCAAAGCGGCCAGCCTCGGTTTTGCTCACCGCCAGAATATCGGTGCGAAGTTTAATGCTCACACCCGCCCACTCACATTCGGTCAGCAGCATAGTGACTATCTCTTTGGCCGAGTCATTACAGAACAGCTGGCCATGGTCACGCTCGTGGTATTCAATGCCGTGGCGCTCAACCAGTTCGATAAACTGCTGCGACGGATAACGCGCCAATGCGGATTTAACAAAGTGCGGGTTGCCACAGATAAAGTTGGCGGGTTCGACTTTAAGGTTAGTAAAGTTACAACGGCCGCCACCGCTGATAAGGATTTTACGCCCAGCCTGCTTGGCATTATCGAGTACTAGTACATCACGACCTCGGTAACCCGCTGTTGCAGCACACATTAATCCTGCGGCGCCGGCTCCGATAATAATTACATCATGATGTTTCACACTCATACTCCAGTCGATAAATTAATTTGGCTACTGCCCATCACCCCAAATAGTTCAAAGACTGAGTTACAGTATTGGTCTTTGATATTGGGGTAGATATTCCACGCTCAGCATCTAGCCTTAATGGATACAGCCAATGCCGACTGCTGCCTATCACATTAAGGCGATAGCGATCGGACATAAATCCCCTCTTTCACCATCTGACCTCCAAGGATGGAGGAAATGCCCGCTTGATGTAGGGAACATCAAGGGCCATGGCGATCGGGGATACTTCTTGCACCAGAAGTCCATGTATAAATCCCCTCTTTCACCATCAGACCTCCAGGGATGGAGGAAATGCCCGCCTGATGTAGGGAACATCAAGGGGCATGGCTATCGGGGATACTTCTTGCACCAGAAGTCCATGCATAAAAAAGGGCGCTATTTTAGCACCCTTTATTTTATTCAGCATCATCACGGCTCGCGCTTTATTGCGCTGGCGTTTCTGATTTCTTTTCTCTGCTGAGCAGTTCTTTGGCGGCATCCAAGGGCGCTTTGCCTTGGTATAGCACTTGGTAGATTTGCTCGGTGATCGGCATTTCGACGCCCATGCGCTTCGCTAGGGTAAACACTTCTTTAGTATTGCGATAACCTTCAACCACTTGGCCGATTTCGGCCTGGGCGGTATCCACATCGCAGCCTTTACCTAAGGCTAAACCAAAGCGGCGGTTACGGGATTGGTTGTCGGTACAAGTCAACACTAGGTCGCCTAATCCAGCCATGCCCATAAAGGTGGCGGTACTGGCGCCTAAGGCTTCGCCTAAGCGGGTTAACTCGACCAAACCGCGGGTAATTAACGCCGTTCTGGCGTTGGCACCAAAGCCAATACCGTCGGACATCCCCGCGCCAATGGCGATAACATTCTTCACCGCGCCGCCTAATTGCAGGCCGATAAAGTCGTCGTTAGCGTAAACGCGTAAGCGTTTAGGGCTGTGCAGCAATTCCACTAGCTCAGCGGTAAATTTCGGACAGGTGCCCGCAACCGAAATCGCCGTAGGTAAACCCATGGCTAATTCCTTCGCGAACGTCGGTCCTGACAATACCGCCAGCGGATATTGCTCGCCTAACACATCACGGGCCACATCTTGCAGCAAACGTCCGGTTTCAGGCTCGAGTCCTTTGGTCGCCCATACGATGCGAGCATCTTGGCGTAACAAAGGTTTCGCTTGGGCCAATACCGAGCCAAACACATGGCTAGGTACCACAACCAGCACATTATTGCTGGCCGCTAAGGCTTTGGCTAAGTCGGCTTCGATATGTAAACACTCGGGGAAGGCAATACCAGGCAGGAATGCTTGGTTGCATTTGTCCTGAGCGAGCGTTTGCATATGGGCAGGATCGTGCCCCCACAACAAGGTCTTATGACCATTGCTGGCTAAAGAGATGGCAAGGGCGGTGCCATAAGAGCCCGCCCCTAACACCGTGATATCGGCAGAGTTTTTCATGTAATTAAGCGTTAGCTTCTTCGGCTGCTGGTGCAGCTGCTGCGGCTTGACGTTGTTGCACGTATTGTGCAAACAGAGCGTCGAAGTTTACTGGTGCTAAGTTCAGTTGTGGGAAAGTACCACGACCCACTAAGCTACCTACAGCTTCACGCGCATATGGGAATAGGATGTTAGGGCAGTATGCACCTAATGAGTGAGCCAGTTGTGGCTCAGTCAGACCTGCGATTGAGAAGATACCCGCTTGTTGTACTTCACACAGGAATGCAGTTTCGCCAGCGTTTTGTGCAGTCACAGTCAAAGACAGAACTACTTCGTATACGTCATCGGCTAATTTAGCGCTGCGAGTGTCTAAATCTAACTTAACTTCTGGATTCCATTCTTTTTGGAATACAGCTGGGCTGTTAGGTGTTTCGAAAGAAACATCTTTAGTGTAAACACGTTGGATGTTGAATTGTGGGGCTTGTTGTTCGTTGTTTGCTACTTCAGCCATAATTTCCTACCTATCCTATCAATGTTATGCCAACACTTATCTGGTTGGCTTTTTTGTCTATTTAGCTGGGCTTATGCTTTGATGCCTGAATGAGATCTCAGTACCGTCCCAACGTTCCCTTAACGGGGTACTTTTGAAGTCAATCTAAATACTTAATTTAAGCCCTTAGTGACCACAGGATTAGTATGCCAAACAATGATGACGCAACTGCTGCACAATCAATTAACTATGCAGCACAGCGCATAACTGCCGCCGACAACTTATCTTTTGCTTTTTGAAACAGGCATATTCGCTGCCTGCCATTCACCCATACCACCTTTCAAGTTATACAGGTTTTCAAAACCTTGTTTACTTAAAAGCTGAGCTGCTTGAGACGAGGTCATGCCAGCATTGCATACCAGTATAATGGGACTGCCTTTGAACTTTTCAAGGGCTGAAACCTGATTATTTTTGATATCCGCAAGCGTAACGTTAACTGCATCAACAATATGGCCCTTACGGAACTCGTCATTTGAACGCACATCCACGACTTTAGCGTCTTGTCTGTTCACCATAGTGGTGAGTTCTTGATGAGTGACATTTTTGATTTTAGAGAAGCTCGATTTGATCACACTGACCACAAGCATTACAAACAAACCCACCCAAGCCAGACTTAGCATAGTGTGAGCCTTAAAAAATTCGATATATTCTTGCATGGTTACAGCCCGTATAAATGGCGAAAAATTCGATAAGGGCACAGAGTATACCCATTGCCTTGGCAGATTGCAGCAGTTTAGTCACAGTTCTAGAACACAGCTCAGCCCTTGCGCCATCTCACTTCTCTTGGCGCTCACAGAATCGGCTCAAATAGCGATTCGATGACCTTAATCTAGGTAAAGCGCTTTTTCGTACCCCGCTTACGTAGTAATATTTAACCAATTTCAGATTTCTTTAGCTTCCTTAAACTTTAAAGGTATCACCATGACGACAACTAAACGTCCAATCGCGTTGTTGATCCTCGATGGCTGGGGTTACCGTGAAAATACGCATATGAATGCGATTTACCACGCCAACACACCAGTACTCGACCGTCTCAACGCCCAATATGCCCACGGTTTAATTTCAGGTTCAGGCTTAGATGTAGGCTTGCCCGATGGGCAGATGGGGAACTCTGAAGTAGGCCATATCAACTTAGGTTCTGGCCGAATTGTTTACCAAGAGCTGACCCGCATCAGCAAAGCCATTGCAGATCATGAGTTTGAACAAAACCCAGCCCTTTGCGATGCCGTCGATGCAGCAGTCAAAGCCGGTGGTGCAGTGCACATTATGGGTCTGCTCTCTCCCGGTGGCGTACACAGCCATGAAGAGCATATCGAAGCCATGTGCCGAATGGCCGTAGCGCGCGGTGCCACTAAAGTGTACTTACATGCCTTCTTAGATGGTCGCGATACCCCACCTCGCAGCGCCAAAGGCAGCCTAAGCCACTTTGATGATCTGTTTACTACATTGGGCCATGGCCGTATCGCCTCGATTATTGGTCGTTACTTTGCAATGGACCGCGATAATCGTTGGGACCGCGTGTCTCAGGCTTACTCACTGATCACCCAAGGCAAGGCGAAGTTCCAATACGATAACGCCGTGACCGCGTTAGAAGCCGCTTACAGTCGTGATGAAAACGATGAGTTTGTGTCGTCTTCTGCCATTACCGATAGCGAAGGCAAGGTTGCCAGCTTGCACGATGGCGATGCGCTGATTTTCATGAACTTCCGCGCCGACCGTGCTCGTCAAATCACCCGCAGCTTTATCAATGCCGATTTCGACGGTTTTGAACGTGCAGTGACGCCAAAGGTTAACTTTGTAACGCTGACCGAATACGCAGCCGATATCAAAGCACCTATCGCTTATCCTTCTGAAAACCTTGTGAATACCTTAGGTGAAGTGCTGCAAAATCGTGGCCGTACTCAGTTACGTATCTCCGAAACTGAAAAATACGCCCACGTGACCTTCTTCTTCAACGGCGGTAAGGAAGAGCCATTTAACGGTGAAGATCGTATCCTGATCAACTCACCTAAAGTGGCAACTTACGACTTACAACCTGAGATGAGCTCAACCGAGCTGACGGATAAGTTAGTCGCGGCGATTGAATCCGCCAAATACGATGTGATTATCTGTAACTACCCGAACGGTGATATGGTGGGTCATACTGGCAACTTCGATGCGGCGGTTAAAGCCTGCGAAGCTGTCGATGCCTGTATCGGCCGCGTAGTCGATGCGCTGGCGAAAGTGGGTGGCGAATGTATTATTACCGCCGACCACGGCAACGCCGAGCAGATGACCGACGAGACCACTGGCCAAGCCCATACGGCGCATACCAGTGAACTCGTACCCTTTGTGTTTGTTGGCCGTGACGCCACCATAGATGAAGGTGGTAAACTGAGCGATGTCGCCCCAACGATTCTGCACCTGATGGGTGAAACCATTCCTGCAGAGATGACGGGTAAGCCCTTAATCCACGTAAAAGAGTAGTTGTTACCTAGTGAGCACTCGACTCCCCGTTAAAGCCAGCATTATTGCTGGCTTTATGATGTTATCTTTCTCGGTCTACGCTTCTGATTTGGAGAAGCGTCAGTCCGAGTTGAAATCCATCCAAGCGCAGATAAACCAACAACAAAGCGCGCTCAAAAACACCAGTAAACAGCGGGAAAAGTTACTCGCTCTGCTGCGTAGTGACGAAGAGGCGATTGCGGCGGCAGCCAAAAAGGTCAATAGCACCAAAAACAGTTTGGCGCAGATTGATACTAAGCTCGCCGAACTCAAACAACGCCAGGAAGAGTTAGAAACCCTCAAGGTCAGCCAGCAAAAAACGCTCTCAAAACAGCTCTCGAGCGCCTATCTTGCCGGTAACCACGATTACACTAAGATGATGCTGAATCAGCAGAGTCCCGCCACGATTGAGCGGATGTTGGCCTATTACCAATACCTCAACAAGGCACGCATGAACTCGATTAACGAGTTAAAAAAAACCATCACCGAACTAGATGAAATTAAAGTCTCGCAAACCAGCAAGCAAAAACAATTAACTAAGCTGATGGCCGAGCAACAAGTGCAATCTAAGCGCTTGAACCAAGAACAAGATCAACGCCAGCTCACCCTAAAAGAATTACAGCGCACACTGAACACCAAAGGCGCCGAACTCGAACAACTGCAAATTGAAGAGGCCAGCTTAAAACGAGTGGTTGAGCAAGCGCTTAAGGCGATGCGTGATAACCCCTCGATGGAAGGCTTCGATAAACAAGGCGGAAAACTCAAATGGCCGACCAAAGGCCGCGTCAGTGCCAGCTTTGGCAGTCCGAGATCCGGCCAAGTGGTGTGGAAAGGCACTATGCTCTCTGCACCCGAAGGGCAAAATATTCGCGCGGTTTCTGGCGGTAAGGTCATCTATGCAGACTGGCTAAAAGGCTTTGGTATGGTGATGGTGATAGACCATGGTAAAGGTTATATGAGCCTCTACGGCCATGCGCAGGCCCTGTTAAAAAGCCCTGGGGACATGGTCAAAAGCGGTGATGCTATTGCTTTAGTCGGACGTTCGGGTGGACAGACAGAGCCTGGCCTATACTTTGAAATAAGGTATAAGGGGCAAGCGGTCGATCCAGCCAAGTACTGTCGTTAATCAGTACTGTTGCTAAGGTGGCCGTCCCCATCATCACAGGGGACGGCTATGAAACAACTAATCCGCAATATCGTCTGCCTTGGACTCGGCCTAAGCCTAGGCCTGTCCATTAGCCTCTCCAGCCAAGAGAATGCCAAGTCATATCAGAGTGACTTCGACTACCCGCTATTGCAGGATGTACTAGAAACGGTCGAAACCTATTACGTTAAAACAGTTTCCAAAGATGAGCTAGTGCAAGCCGCCATTAAAGGGATTTTTGAGCATTTAGATCCCTATTCCAGCTTTTTAAATCACCAAGAGTTACTCGACTTAAAAGACTCCAATCGGGGCGAATACTTCGGCTTTGGCTTTGAGGTCGCCAGCGACAAAGACCATATCAGCATTATCGCGCCCTTTGCTAATTCCCCCGCCGAACAAGCCGGTATCCAAGCGGGCGATATCATTATCAAACTGAATAACACCCCTACTACCGAAACCAATCTCGCGGATATCCTCAATCAAATCAAACAACATAGTCTGAGTAATCAGAGTATTCACCTCACCCTGAAGCATCATAATGATGACGCTCAGTTCGAGGTATCACTCAAACCTAGCACTATCACCATTCAATCTGTCACTAGCAAATTGCTGGATGGCAATATCGGCTACATTAGGCTCAGTAGCTTTCAAGAGAACTCCACCGAGGATATGGTGCACAGTTTAAGCCAGTGGCAAAACGCGCATCTTACGGGCTTGATATTAGATTTACGCAATAATCCCGGCGGCTTACTGGATCAGGCAATAAAAATTGCTGACCTCTTTTTAGCGAAGGGCCGAATCGTCTCGACCTCTGGCCGCTTCTTCGATGCCAATTCCGACTATTACGCCTCACCGCAAACCATGCTGACCAACGTGCCTATGTTAGTGCTGATCAATAAAGGCTCGGCTTCCGCCTCCGAAGTGCTCGCCGCGGCTCTACAGGAAAATGGCCGCGCCAAACTGCTCGGCGAAACCAGCTTCGGCAAAGGCACAGTGCAAAGCCTAATCCCCATACTGAACGATGGTAATGCCATTAAGCTCACCATTGCCCAGTACAACACGCCCAGAGGGGAAAACATTCACAATATCGGCATAGTGCCCGACATTAAAGTTGCGAGCGAAACTGGCTCCAATCAAAAGAATATGGCTATAATCGACGCCATCTCAGCACGAACCGATGTCAGCCAAGACAGCCTAGTGACCTCTGCTATCGCTTGGATGCGACATCATGACTAATAAGAAGAAATAGTGCGTCTATTTTACATATTGACCCTTTGGGCCCTGTGCATTGCACCAAGCAATGCGGCTCAAATTGCCCTGATCATCGATGATATTGGCTACCGCCACACCGACGAAGCCGTGTTGTCACTTCCAAGCACCGTCACCTTGTCGGTGCTGCCACACACGCCACTCAGCAATAAATTAGCTAAAGCCGCGCATTCCAAAGGCCACGAGATTATGCTGCACTTACCCATGCAGGCACTCAATGGTAAAGCCTTAGGTGTTGGTGGTTTAACGAATAATATGAGCGAAGCACAAATCCGTAGCAGTGTACTTGCAGCCATCGCCAGTGTGCCCTTTGCTAAAGGCGCCAACAATCATATGGGAAGCCTGCTAACGCAGCTCGATGATCCTATGCTATGGGTGATGGAAACGCTAAAGCAGAAGCAGCTCTACTTTGTCGATAGCATGACAACCAAGTTTACTAAGGCGGGAGATAAAGCCGATTTACTCGGCGTGCCACTGCTACGACGCCAACTCTTTCTCGATAATGACGTCAGTGCCGCAGCGCTGGAAAAACAGTTTAATTTGATGATTAGTCAGGCTCACGCGCAAGGCAGTCTGGTGGCTATAGCCCATCCTTACCCCGAAACCATTCACTTCTTAAAAACGAACTTAGCGCGCCTAAAGGCGGAAGGGATTGAGCTAGTGCCGACGTCAAGTTTGTTGACCATCGAACTAGCCCATGATAAAGGCGCTAATCCAACTGTAAGACAGAAATAGTCATATCTGGCAGCAGTGCCAGCAGCTCATTTCGATTACTCACAATGTCCTGCAGGCTGTATTGATCGAGTACGTTTAAATACGCCTCAACGGCTTGAGCTAACACACCCTTCAACTGACAGGCTGGAGTGAAACGGCAGTAGGGTTTGCTGCAATCAATCGGTGCCAGAGAGTTCTCTAACGCACGGATCAGTTGCCCAAGGTTAATTTCACTCGCTGGTTTACCTAAACGAAACCCGCCCATTTTGCCACGTATGGTTTCCAGATAACCCAACTTGCCTAAGTGGTGCACAATCTTCGAGACATGATTTGGCGATAAATCGAAGACCTCGGTAATCTCCGCAATCCTAAAAAGGGTTGTTCTATCGGGCTGAACCGCCAGATACATCAGCGTGCGAACACCAAAGTCGGTATAGCGTGTTAACTGCATAATTCACCTGTCAGCAATAAACTATTGAGATGTTTGAGATTCAAGGTTTGTGATCAACCAGAGCGCCTCTTCGTTTGAATCCCCACAGACATCTAAAGACGCTTCAAAATCACTACAAACCGCAGGACGATCAGGCGAGCCGAAAATCAAACATGAATTGTCATCACTGAGCTGCACACAGCGCTCTCCAGCCGCCTTACCATTTGGCATACCAGGGATCCCACTGCTGATTGAAGGCGCAATACAGCAAGCACCGCAACCTAGACGACAATTCATTTTATTACTCGTAAAAATTGGTAAACATTATACCGTTTAATTTATCTGAGGGCAGAAACACAGTTCAATACTGCCAAGTGGCGCACAACCACCTCACCCACAAATGAAAAACTGACCTGTCCAGCCGTAAAAACTAGCAGTCTATCATAAAGAAAACCGCTAAACCCTTTTAATAAAAAGAGTGGTTTCAGAATAACTTACATAAACGAGGCTGAGTAAAACACCGCTGAAAATGAGTCTGAGTAGATTTATCCAGCGTATAAACGAAAAAAGCCTCATCTTTCGATGAGGCTTATCTCTTTGTGTTGGCGGAGCGGACGGGACTCGAACCCGCGACCCCCGGCGTGACAGGCCGGTATTCTAACCAACTGAACTACCGCTCCAACTCTGTCTGGTCATTGACCAAATTAGGCGCTTGGCGATGACCTACTCTCACATGGGGAGACCCCACACTACCATCGGCGCGATTGCGTTTCACTTCTGAGTTCGGGATGGGATCAGGTGGGACCACAATGCTATTGTCACCAAGCAAATTTGTTATTCACTACCCGTCTTATTGTTACGCAGGCAGTAAATGAATTCGGAAAGCTGTATTGAGTTGCACTTCTTAAGTGTTTGTATTCGTCTAAGTACTACTTAGTAAAACCCATCTGGGTTGTATGGTTAAGCCTCTCGAGTCATTAGTATCAGTTAGCTCAACGCCTCACAACGCTTACACACCTGACCTATCAACGTCCTAGTCTCGAACGGCTCTTTAGTGGACTTAAAGTCCAAGGGATGACTCATCTTGGGGCTCGCTTCCCGCTTAGATGCTTTCAGCGGTTATCGATTCCGAACATAGCTACCGGGCAATGCCATTGGCATGACAACCCGAACACCAGCGGTTCGTTCACTCCGGTCCTCTCGTACTAGGAGCAACTCCCCTCAATCATCCAACGCCCACGGCAGATAGGGACCGAACTGTCTCACGACGTTCTGAACCCAGCTCGCGTACCACTTTAAATGGCGAACAGCCATACCCTTGGGACCGACTTCAGCCCCAGGATGTGATGAGCCGACATCGAGGTGCCAAACACCGCCGTCGATATGAACTCTTGGGCGGTATCAGCCTGTTATCCCCGGAGTACCTTTTATCCGTTGAGCGATGGCCCTTCCATTCAGAACCACCGGATCACTATGACCTACTTTCGTACCTGCTCGACGTGTCTGTCTCGCAGTTAAGCTGGCTTATGCCATTGCACTA
>AACY020292930.1_pt1 | contig 14470 bp, 13 predicted proteins | sample 267378 | NCBI WGS metagenome assembly AACY02 (sample SAMN02954345, study PRJNA13694) | marine metagenome | biome: aquatic; feature: ocean; material: water; isolation source: isolated as part of a large dataset composed predominantly from surface... | reverse complement strand
TGTCGGCGCAGTGCTCGGTTGGCTCGCAGATCAACCGACCGTCGACCGAGATCGCCTATCGCTCGTCGGTCACTCCATGGGTGCCGGTGCTGTGACACGTTTCGCCATCGACAACCCCGATGCGGTGCGCGCAACAGTCGCGATCAGCCTGCCATCGGCGATCGAGCCGGTGAATACCCCTCGCGATCTGCTGTTGCTCTATGGATCCGCCGAACCTGCGGGATTCGCCACTGCGGCTCGCGATCAGTTGGAATCGATCCGGCCGGGATCCGCTGAAGGAGTGGTGTACGGCGATCTCGATGACGGGACCGCGATCAGCGTCGAGGTCATCGGCGGCGTCGAGCACATCTCGATCGTGTGGTCACCGTCGACCGCCGAGGCGATGCTGACCTGGATCGGTGGGGCGGTCGATGCACCGTCTACTCCTGTCGACCTCGATCCTGCGTGGCTGTGGCTGATCCTGCTGCTCCTTGCCGGATGTCTCGCGGCTATTCCGCTGGCGCGCTGGCTCTACGGAACGGTCGCGCAACCTCCGGAGATCCGCGTCGCCGGTTGGGTTGCGATGGTGATCACCGTGGTCGCGTCGGTGGCCGCGAGCGTCGCTGCAGCGGTGCTCGGTGGTGTCGCCGATTCACTCATCCCACTCGCGGTGGGGGGATATCTGGTGGTGTGGTTCGCCATAGCTGCGACCGTCATCGGAGTCGCGATGGTGTGGGTGCGGCGTTATCGGCGGCGTGATTTCGGCCCGCTCGACACACGGTCTATCGCGGCCAGTCTGGGGATGACGTCCTATGCCGTCATCCTCCTGATCGTCTCGGCGCGATTCACGTGGGCGAGTGCGGTGTTCGTCGGTCCCCGATGGTGGATCTGGATCGTGCTCTCGCTGGTCCTGCTCGGCTACTTCTATGCCGATGCGGTGATCGTCAGCCGCCGGTCGCTGGGGGCTCGGCTCGGGGTCATGACGGTCAACCGGCTCATCGTCGTAGCCGCGCTGCTAGCCAGTGTGCTGTTCCTGGGCGCGCCTGGGATCCTCACCCTGCTGCTGCCGTTCATGGTGTTGCTGTTCATCATCCTGGGCTATCTCGCGCTCGTGGTGTCCACACGGACGTCTGGCCGATTCGGTCCGGCAGTGATCCAGGCTGTTCCCCTGGCAGCCGTGGTCGCAACGGGATTCCCCCTCACCTGAGCCGATCACCTGGCCGGTCGGATGTCAGTCCCCGGCCGTAGGGTCGGGCTATGACTACCGCAATCGCTGCGATCCTCGCCGTTGTCGTCGGCGTCCTCCTCGGCGCACTGGTGGCCTGGGTGCTGGCCGGTCGCGTCTGGCAGGCCCGGGGACAGGCCCGCGAGGTCCAGGTCCGCGCCGAATCCGAGGCTGCCGTGGCATCCGTGCGTGAAGAACTGCTGCAGACCCAGGGTCGGCTGTCCTCGGTCGAAGCTGAACGTTCGCGGCTGGCCGAACTGCAAGCCTCGAGTACTTCTCTGGACGACAAGCTCACCCCGTTGAAGGAATCGCTGGAATCCTTCCGCGAGCAGGTGCGCCGTGCGGATCGTGAACGTGCCGAGGCCGATGGACAACTGCGCACCCAGATTCAGCAGGTTCAGGCCGGATACGTCTCGCTGGAGTCGGCCACTCGCCAGCTGGTGTCGGCGATGGCATCGGGGCAGTCCCGCGGTCAGTGGGGTGAGATGCAACTCGAGCAGCTGCTCGAACACGCTGGGATGGTCGAAGGTGTGCATTTCCGGCGTCAGGACACCCGCGCCGACACCCGCGGGCTCACCGGTGAAGGCGCGTCACGTCCCGACGTCGTCATCATGATGCCCGGTGGCGGCGAAATCCTCATCGATGCGAAGTTCCCCTTCGATGCTTACTGGCGGGCCCTTGAAGTCGAAGACGGTGACGACCCCGCGGTCCACCTCGCTAAGCACGCCGATGACGTGCTTGCCCGGGCGAGGGAGCTATCGAATAAGCGCTACCACGACTCGGCGGTGAGCCCGGATTTCGTCGTCATGTTCCTACCCCTGGAGTCTTTGCTGTCCAGTGCCCTCGATGTGAACGGCCTGCTGTTGGAGCAGAGTTTCCAGCGCGATGTCATCCTCGCGACACCCACCACGCTGCTGGGGCTGCTGCGCACCATCACCTTCGGCTATCAGCGCAAGTTGATGGCCGACAATGCCGAGGAGATTCGTGAGGCCGGCGCGGAGATGCTCAAGCGTCTCACCGACGCGACCGCGCACTTGGACAAGATGCGCCGTGGCCTGAATCAGGCGATCGATGGCTACAACAAGTTCGTGGGATCCTACGACTCCCGGGTCATGGTGCAGGCGCGCCGGATGAACGAACTCGGCGTGTCCGCTGCCGCCGAATTGGAAGCGCCGGCCGAGATCCTCGAGCTGACGCGGGAGTCCAAGTCGATCGAGGGTCCGGTGGAGGATTCCGCCTAGTCCTCTTTTTCGGACTTCTTCGCCTCGTGCTTGTCGACCGCTCCTCCGGCCGCTTCGCCGAGTGCTGAGGCGCCCTTGCCGGTCGCTTCGACGATCTTGCCTGCGGCGGTGAGTCCTGCCGCTGCGGCCTGACCGAGATCGGCGAGGATACCGCGGTCTGCGTGCCTGGGTTTGGTGCTGTCGTTCGTCTCGTCCTTCTTCTTCGCCATGGTCAGCCTTTCGCCGTCGCTTCGATCGTGATCAGGATCTCTCGGGATAGATGCCGTTGAGGCTCACCTGGTAGCTCAATGGTGGTGCCGATGACTCGGGATCCTCCAGGGTCGGGAGCAGGAGTTTGGGGAGTCCGAAGGACGTGGCGCCGGGGCTGGGACCGCCACCGTAGGCGTTCCCGAAGAGCGAATACAGGGCATCGTGCTGAGCGATCGGCAGCAGGGCACCGTCAGCTTCCGCCCATCCCCTCATCGTGAACGGGAAGCCGAGTAGGGAGATGGAGCCGAGTATGGGTAACCCGTTCAGACTAGCCACGGATGCCTCCTCGATAGGCGCGGTTGATGATGGCTTCGTAGGTGGGTGTGCCATCCCTGCGAATCACCGGCACCACGAAGAGGTCGAAGCGACGACCGTTGATCCGCACCGGATGTGAACCCTGGGGGATGTCGATCCCCGGTGGCCCGGACAGCAGCACCCGGAAGGCGTTATTCCATAGTCGCGATCCCTCGCGGGCGTCCGCTGATACTCCGAGGGGTTCTATCTCATCGATGGTCAGGTCGACTCGTTCGCCGTCGAGGATCAATACAAGACGGGCGCGACGCGCATCCTCGAACAGTTCCCGGTTGTAGTGCTCGTGCGGGCGACGCTGCTTCCCCGGATCTGGATGCCCCACAGAAGGCGGGGCGGCGTGGGCCGGGGCGGCCATGGTGGTACTCAACGCACCAGCTGCCAAGGGTGCCGCCGCAGCCCCGGCGATGAATGCTCGTCGAGAGGTTTCGTTAGCCATGCTCCCGCACACTATCGAGACGGGCGCTGTGTTTCCTGCCAAACTGCGGGGATGATCACCACGTTGGCTCGCCTCGGTCTCGGTGTGGTGCTGCTGATTGCGGGCGTCGGTCATTTCGCATCTGCCGATGAATTCCTCGCCCAGGTACCACCGTGGATGCCTGCTCCCGAAGCGGTCGTGGCGATCTCGGGAGTGATAGAGATCGCGCTGGGCCTTGCCCTCATCGCGGCACCCGCGCGATGGCGACCGCTCGTGGGCTGGGTGGTCGCGGCCTTCTTCGTCATCATCTTCCCCGGCAACATCTGGCAGTTCCTCGAAGGCCGTGCCGCGTTCGGATTGGATTCCGATGCCGCACGGTTCATCCGCCTGCTCGGGCAGCCGGTGCTCGTGGTGTGGGCACTGTGGGCCACCGGGGCTTGGACGGCCGCTCGGGTCTGGCTCGCGCGAAGAATGGAGAGTGCACGATGAGCGTGCATTACCGTTCCTGCAACCTGTGCGAGGCGTCATGTGGCTTGCAGATCACCGTCGAGGACAACCACATCGTCGATATCCGGGGTGACGCTGACGATCCGATGAGCCAGGGATACGTGTGCCCGAAAGGTGTCGCGCTCGCCGATCTGCACGCGGACCCCGATCGGCTACGCCATCCTTTGCGCAAACGCGACGACGGCGGTTGGGAGCCGATCACCTGGGATGCGGCCTTCGATCTCGTCGCCGAGCGGTTGCTTGACGTACGACGTCGGCATGGCGACGATGCGATCGGGATGTATCTGGGAAATCCGATCACGCACGGGTGGGCGCCGGTCACGCTGATCCCGCTGCTTCTGAAGGCGTTGGGGACCAGGCAGCGGTATTCGGCGGCCAGCGTGGATCAGCAGCCTGAGCACCTGCTGAGCTACCTGCTGTTCGGCTCACCCCTGCTGCTGCCGGTCCCCGACATCGATCGCACCGATCACCTGCTGGTGATCGGGGCGAATCCCGTGGTGTCCAACGGCAGCATCATGACCGCACCTGACATCCGCCGGCGTCTGCGTTCCCTACGCGATCGAGGAGGTCGACTCGTCGTCATCGATCCCCGGCAGACCGAGACGGCCGCTCTCGCGGATGAGCATGTCTTCATCACACCGGGAACCGACGTGTTGCTTCTCGCCGCGATGGTGCACACCTTGTTCGCCGAGGACCTCGTGTCGATGGGTCCGGCGGTGGATTACGTTGATGGAGTCGATGCCATCGAGGAGATGGTGCGGCAGTTCACCCCCGAGGCCGTCGCCGAACGCACCGGTATCGACGCGCACACCATCCGACGCCTGACCCGCGAGTTCGCCGTAGCATCCACGGCCGCTGCCTATGCGCGGCTAGGCGTGTGCCAGAGCGAATTCGGTACCACGGCGTTCTGGCTCGTTCACGTGCTCAATATCCTGACCGGCCGCTTGGATAGCGAAGGCGGCTGGATGTTCGCGCTGCCGGCCTTCGATCTGCCGGTGATCGGGGCGAAGACGACCGATCTCATCGGCTACGACCGCTGGCGGTCGCGGGTGCGGGGTATTCCCGAAGTCGCCGCGGAGTTCCCCAGCATCACCCTGGCCGACGAGATCCTCAGCCCTGGCGAGGGGCAACTGCGCGCCATGATCCTGTACGCCGGCAACCCGGTGCTCACCGTGCCCGATGGCCGCCGCATGGATGCCGCGCTCGATGACCTGGAGTTCTGCGTCGCCGTGGACTTCTACCTCAATGAGTCGACCCGCCATGCCGATGTGATCCTGCCGCCCACCGCCGTCTTGGAGCGCGAGGAATTCGATGTCGTGTTCGGCGCGGTGAGCGTGCACAACCATGTTCGATACGGCGAACAGGTGCTGCAGCCCGATGACGACACTCGCAGCGACGCCGACATCCTGCTGGAACTGCTGTGGCGGATCGAGGCCGAGCGCGCGGGGACCAGGCGAGCGCGACTGGCACATCGCCTGCGCCGGGCATTCTTTCCTCGACGGTTCATCGATGCGGCACTGCGCATCGGTCCGTGGGGTGTGCGCAAAGGTCGTCGGGCCCTCTCGTTGGCGAAGATCCGTGAACATCAGCACGGTTTGGATCTGGGGCCGCTCGAACCGGCACTGCCGAAGAGACTGATGACGGACGGGAAGCGCATCCGCCTCGATCACCCGGTCGTCACCGATGACTGGGAACGGGTTCGCGCGCTTCTCGACGACGTGCGGTCCGATGCTAAGGACTCACATCGATTGAAGTTGATCGGCCGTCGCCATCTGCGCAGTAACAATTCATGGATGCACAACTTCGACCGGCTGATCGGCGGATCGAACCGATGCACCCTGCTCATGCATCCGATCGATGCCGAGCAATTCGGTCACGCGAACGGCGGACACGTCACCGTCGCATCGAGTGTCGGCAGTATCGAGGCGCAGGTGGAGATCTCCGAAGCTGTGATGCCCGGCGTCGTGTGCCTGCCGCATGGCTGGGGCCATTCCCGTGACGGGAGTCGTTGGCGCACCGCGGAATCCACACCGGGGATGAGTGTCAATGACATCACCGACACGGCGCGATTCGATCCCTTGAGCGGGAATGCTGCCGTCACCGGTCTTCCGGTATCGGTGAAAGCCCGGTAGTCGCGGCGGGGGGCTAGTGCCCCGAATCCGACGAAGGCCCTAGACAGGCGGTTTCGGCGTGCGATACGCATCGCCCATGAAGATCGCACTGCGCTTGCTCGGCGCAACAGCCGTGGCCCTCGTCCTCGCCGCCTGCGGCGGTGGTTCGGAGGGTGGATCCACCGACGGGGGCGATACCCCCGGACCCGCGCCGGACACGGAAATCCAGGTCGTGGCTACCGGATACTGGAACGACGTCGGCCTCGGATCGGGATCATGGGGGTGGGGCGTCCTGCTGGAGAACCCGACCGGTGAAGCGGTCCGCGTCGACATGGATGTCGATGCGCTCAATGCCGCCGGCGACGTCGTCGACACGATGACAGCGATGTGGACCGTCGTCCTGGCCGGCTCCCAGGGGGGCATGTCGGGTGCATTCTTCGGGGTCCCCGAAACCGAGCAGGTCGCGAGCATCGAGATCACCAAGATCGAGGCATCTCCCTCGAGTTTCGGTGCCGCCACACTGGCGATCAGCGGCGCGACACCCAACGATGCATCGATTTCGGGGACGGTGACGAACGGCTCGGATCAGGCCCTCAACGGTGTGTGGGTGACGGGCTTGCATGTCGATGGTGGCTCCGTGGTCGGCGGCGGAGGCACGCTCATCGACATTGCCGCGGGAGCGTCGACGGAGTTCACCGTCAACATGACCGGAGGACTGACCGGAGACCTCATCGTCGTCGCGGCCCCGCCCTACAACTGATCGAGGGTGTCGCTCACCCAGTCGAAGGCGCGCTGCGCACGTAGAGACGGGGCCATCGGCTCGCAATGCCAGTTGGCACCCTCTGCCGTGGTGAAGGGAACCAGCACTTTGCGGTCGTGGTTGATCAGGTCGAACAGTCGCTGGGATTGACCGGGCCAGAACTGCTCGTCATCGGGGTTGGATATCCACACCGGGCAGGTGATCCGGCCGGCCACCTCGGTGAGGTCGTACTTGTCCAATTCATGCAGGATCGCAGAGATGCTGGAGGTCCCATAGGGTTCCATACGCTTCGTCAGTGTTCGGGCCGCTAGCGGAACCTGCTCGATGCCCTGCATGGCGTAGGTGTCGAAATCCGCGTCGTCGCCGGCATCGATTAGTTGCATGAGTTCAGCCGGGAAATGGGATGTCCAGGACGTGCCGACCTGCACGACCCCCGGATCGACGATGATCGCGGCGAGGCGGTGCTCGAACGCCGCGGCACGTGGCACCCAGTAGCCAGCCTGACTATTGCCCGAGAGCACGATGCGTTCGGGATCCACATCGTCGCGAGTGAGCAGGTAGTCCACGACCGGAGTGATCACCGCCTCCCAATCGTGGCGAAAGTACATGCCATCTTCATAGAGGGCATAGCCCTGCCCTGGTCCGTCGAAGGTGATGGCGTTCCACCCACGGGCGATGGCATCAACAGCTCCCATTTCGATCATGTCGCTGACCGGACCGTCGGAGCCGTTGTTCAAGATCACTGTCGGACGCGGCCCGTCGCCGGCTGAGAAGAAGTATCCGTGCAGTTGGCGGTCGCCAAACGGAATGGTGACCTTGCTGACTGGTGTCGCCCAGCGCTTCATCGCCTCGTCGAAGCAAGCTCGATGCCAGCGCCAGGTCGAGAGGGATCGAGAAGGATCGGAGGTGGCGAGGACATAGAAGAAGGCTGTCCCGGCGTAGTTCGCGGCCCGTAGGTAGGCATCGCGAGCGCTCACCTCGTGACCGGCGGCTGTGGCGTCCTCCGCAATACCGCGCACACGATGGGCCGTTGCCATCCACTGATCGAACCACGAGTCGCAGTCACCCTCGGTGATCTGATCGCAGGTAGCGTAGACCTCACCGGCCTCCGCCATTCGATAGGCGGTGCTGCCGAGAACGAGGAGTGCGGCGAATTCGAAACCTTCGTCGTCGAAGAAGCGATGTGAAGTCATGACATCAACCTAGGCCGTGTGATGAGGTGAAGTGGCCAAACGGTGATGGTTCGTCTGGTCGAGTGTCATCACATTTGGCAAGCCGGTATCGGGTGGCCGAGGAGATCAGCCTGGCCGAATGGGTAGCGGCGAAGGGGACTCCACGTGGGCGACGAATGCGCGGGAGAGAAGGCTGCTAGCGCGTCCTGGGATGCAAGGGGTCAAAGGAGTGGTGGTAGTTCGAGGCATGCGCGGCGATATCGGGGACGAGGCGGCGGTCGCGCGCGGTAATCGACTTCTGGTACCAGGGCCGCTGGTACAGCGACGGCCCTCCTGTCCCGCCATCGATCTGTCCCCAGGGGCTGTCGTTCCAGACGACCTCGGACACGCGCTCATTGCCCTCGCCGAGGGTGATCCTGGTGCCGCCGACGCCGGTGACCCACTGCGAGGACGCAGGATATTGGACAGCGTTGAGTCGCGTCGCCACCGGAGGGTCGGGGACGAACTGCGAGCAGTCGCTGGACCCGCCGTCACCGGCTGCGGCGAGCATGGATACGCCCAGGATGCCGGCGTAGGCGAAGTGATCCTCCGAGATCGCTCGCAGCGGATTGTTCACCAGGTCCGGTTCGCAGGCGCCGAAGGACATCGTGGCGATGTCCGGCAGTGGCGAGAGCGTCGTCACCATCGTGTCCACGGCCTGGACGAACGACAGATAGAGGATGGGATTGATCGAGACCTGCAGGAAGTCGAAGCCGGCAGCCTCGGGAATCACCGCGGCGATGGTCTGCACGTCGAGATTGCCCTCGTCGTCGCCGGCAGTCGTTACCGGTTGCGGGCCGACGTTCGGGCCGCCGGTGAAGCGGATGGTAGGAGAGTCGTAGGCGAAGCAGTCCGCCGCATGATCGGCGTACTCCTGGCTGAAGGCGTAGCTGCCGGCGAGGTTGACGATCCGCGTTCCGGCACCGCGCAGCCCTGAATCGTGCAGGGCTGCCGCGCCGTAGGGGACCTGCAACTGAGAGGGGGAGTAGGTGAAATTCGAGGCTTCGGGGAGGAGGCAGTCGAAGCCAGGCCCGAACGGGGTTCCCTCATTGACGGGCGGGCTCGCGGTGTCATCGGCACTTGCGCGGATCGGATCGGTGACTCGCGCTGCGGCGAAGCCCGGATCGATCGTGGGATCGAGAATGGACTGCGAGGGAATGACCTCGCGAACGACATCCTCGAGTTCCACGGGCGTGGGCAGGGGGTTGCCCTGCGCATTCACGTAGACGAAGGAGGTCCACGGGGTCGTTGACAATGCCAACGGGGTCGTGCCGTAGAGCTCATTCCACACCGCGGTGGGGCCGGTGAGGTCGGCGGTGAGACCGGTCGCGCTGAACTGGACGTCGAGACCGAGCGTGCGGGCCACTGCTCGCAGTGCGCGCCGCTGCGCACGGGTGGCGCCGAGTTCGGCCGAGGCTTCGGCCAGGGTGCGGAAGGCGCGGTACTGCCCACGGCCCGGGGTCGAGACGAGTTGTGCGATCCGGCGAAGCTCTCGGCGGTCGTAGCGCAGGGCTGCGGTGAAAGTGAAGGTTTCCGGTGTCGCGGTCTGCGTGGACTGGATGCGTGACTCGCCCGGATCCGGTGTTGCCGCCGCGGGGATGGTGATTGTCCCGGCCGCGATGAGAGCGACAGTCGCAGCGGCCGTGACGGCGACCCGTGTGAGTGGTGCCGATCGAGGCGCCAATGCTCGCTCCTTCGTTGTGGTTTTTGGCTCAGGTGCGCAATTCGATGCGTATGTCGCCGATGTACACCGCGCCATCGCGAGCGGTCGCGCCAGCATCGGAGAAGCGCTTCGTGGCGTCGGCGACGTCGGTGACGATCAATTCGATCGCCTCGATGCCGTATGTCGACGCACGGGTGAAGCGCACCGGGGGTCCCTCGCTGAAGATGCAGTCGCCGGACAGGTCTGCCGGAGTCATGAGCCGGTCGACCGCCGACCAGTGAGCGTCATCGACGTTGACGCGGATGCGCTGAACGCGAACGACGCCAAGAGAGTTGGCGGGGGCATCGGGACGGAAGGACCGTGTCGTGGCGAAGGTCTCGCACAACTGCATCTCGAAGTCAGTGCCAGCGAGATCGGGCAGGCCCACGCGGGTGTAGATGTCCATGTCGGCCGCGCGCACGTTGTCGAACCGATCATGCGCCAACTGGCGACGATCCAGCTCGTCGACGAGGCCCTTGAGTGAATACGGCTCGAAGGTCAGCCAGGTGTCGAAGGGGATGCCCCCGCTTGAGTCATGGCACAGCTCCAGGTTGAGATTGCCCAGGCGTATTCCCGCGGTGGCGAAGTCTGACTCGTCCTGGGTGGGCCACGCCGTGATGAGCCCGGCGCCGTGCAGGGCGTCGGCGATGCGCCGCACGCTCGCGGCGTCGGGCAGAGTCGCGGTGATGTGGTCGGCGAAGGCGACCGGGCACTGCCCGGGCTGGATCACGCGGTTGATGCGCTCGGTTCGGGCAGCTTCACCCTGCACCCGCATCGCCTTGATCTGTGCGATCTGCCAGCGCACCGTGATGACCATGATCGCGATCGGGATCACCCAGTTGAAGATGACGGCCATCGTCGACGACGGGTCGAAGAATGCCCCGACGATCGACGACACCGTCATGACGCCGAAGGCGGCGATCCAGCCGTAGGTCAACCGAGTGGTCCCCTGCACGAAATTCGGATAGTCCCAGAGCGGCTCGGGGGTATTCGCCTTGGCGTAGACCATGGTGAACGGCCTACCGAAGAGCGCTCCGACTGCGACGGCGATCGTGAGACCGCCCTGGCTGATCGCTGCGGCGGCCTGGTCGAGGAAATCGGATGACACCAGGAAGGTCAGCCCGGCGAAGAGCGGGAAGAACACCAGCCCCCCGACATCGAGGGAGGTCACCACGTGGCGGCGGATCGCGGGAACGAGCATCACCAGCGAGGCGGCGAAACCGACGCCGGCCCCGATCAGCAGCGTCTGCCGGTCGGGGTGGTTACCGGCAGTGACGATGAAGAAGGCCACCCAGGGTAGGAACCCGAGAACGTATCCCACAGGGATCCTCTCTGACAACCGATGCGTGGGGCATGGTGACTCTTTGCATACTGCCGGAACCGCCTCTCCTGTGTCTACTGCGCGTTGGTCGCTGGAGTGGCAGCCATTTGCGGCACCAGTCAGTCGAATGGCCGCCGCAGGGGCGACTAACGCGGGGTGGTTGATCGTGCGAGCAAGTGGGGGCGGATATGGGTACCGTGATCGGGTGAGTTTGGCTCAGGCGCGAATGGCTCGTGTTGGACGCTGGGCCGCTGCGGGGGAGAGCGCCGTAACTCGGCGCTTGCATAGGGCATTCTTCGCGGCGGTTGCGCGACTGCCTCGCCCGGCATCCCGGTGGGCGCAAGCCCGTATCTTCAACGGGCTGTTCGCCTCGGGTACGCCTTGGCCCTATGCCGAGAGCTCCTACGAAAACATCAAGCGAGACCATCTCATCTCGGGTGTCCCCGAGGGTGCGCGGATGATCGTCGAGGTCGGGTGCGCCGACGGTCACAACCTCGAACTCCTCGCTGCCCGATCAACCGACGTCCAAGTGATCGGCGTCGACATCTCGAGTCGGGCCTGTACCCTGGCGCGTCGACGTATCCGGGCGAACCCGGAGATCTCCTCCCGAGTCGACGTCGTGCACACCGACACCCCCACCTTCGCCGGGCGTCGTCATGACCTGCATGGCTGTGTCGATGTCATTGTGCTGTCCGAAATGCTGTATTACCTCGGGAGCGGTCGGGTTTTCGCCGATCAGGTCAAGCCGCTTGGTCGCTTGCTCTCACCGGATGGGCAGGTGGTCGCGGTGCATACCTGCGCCGATGCACCGGCGCTGCATGCTCGCTTGGCGAATGCCCTCGGCCTGCACCAGGTCCACGAGGAGGCGATCTCGGTCGCTGATCGAGCCTTCACCCTCGCCGTGCTCTCGCGCTGAACGCCTGCTGTCGCAGCACGGAGCACCTGCTGTCACAGCGCCGTCGCGAGTATCGGGAGGGCCCCGGGCCGCTGCGCCGGCGAGTCGGTTGTGCGACCCGAATTGCCGCTTATCGGGCGGGAAACCGACACTTTCGGTCGCACACGCGGAGGAAGCGGCCGTACGACCCGGCTGTGCGACCCGAATTGTCGTTACGGGGGCGGATAACCGATGTTTTCGGTCGCACTGCGCAAAGCAGCCATGCCAGAAAGGGGACCGAGGGGGAAGTTCGGGGCGTAAGGGGTTGATTGTGGAGGAAAGTGGGGTAAAGTGGCGCCACTGGGGTGACGACCCCGGTCCCGGCGCACGCCGGGGACGACCGGCGAGGCGAGGTGAGGGATGGCTGCCATGTTCCTGGGCACCCACGCCCCCCGCCTGGATGACAAGGGCCGCCTGGTGCTGCCCGCCAAGTTCCGTGAGGGCCTGGCCGCCGGAGTCGTGCTCACCAAGGGCCAGGACCGCTCGGTCGTGGTCTGGCCTGCCGCGGAATTCGCCGCCTACGCCGAACGATTGAACGAAGCGTCACGCTCCGATGCCCGGGTCCGGGCCTATCTGCGCGTGCTGTTCTCCGGTGCCTCCGACGAGGTCCCCGATCGACAGGGGCGCATCACAGTGCCCACCGTCCTTCGCGATTACGCAGCCCTCGACCGCGACGTCGTCGTGGTCGGCAACGGCAGCACCTGCGAGATCTGGGCCACCGACACCTGGACGGACTACCTCGCCGGCCAGGAAGACGCCTTCAGCGGACTCGACGAGGAGGTGGTGCCCGGCATCTTGTAGGTGCGTCGCGATGAGGCCTCCCCCCGCGTGGCAGGTGGCTCCTGGCATCACTTCCCCGATGCCGGGCACACCGGATCCACACGCGGGAGGGGACCTGATCGAGACGCCATGAACCGCAGCAGTCCGAACACCCGAGCACGAACACCCGAGCGTGTATGAGCGGAAGAGAAAGGAACCCGGTGCCCACCACGATCGATGCCACCGTCTCCACAGACGGTGAGGACATCGCACAGCCGCAGACTCGGCGAGGGCGAGCGCGCACCCCCGTGCGCATTCCCGCGCGGGCGCGCCAGACCCTTGCGGCCATAGGTGCGGTAGCGGCCACCGCCGCGGTGCTGGCCGCGGCATCATCCATCGCAGGTCACGGGGGCTGACCACCATGACCGACGATTCGTCTTCGCAGGAAGGAATCGGTCACGTGCCGGTCCTGCGGGATCGCATCGTCGCCCTCCTGGCACCGGCACTGCAGACCCCCGGTGCTGTTCTCGTCGATGCGACCCTCGGGCTCGGCGGACACAGCGCAGCCGTCCTGGCGCAGATCGCCACCTGTCGACTCGTGGGGCTCGACCGCGACCGCCACGCACTCACGATCGCTGAGCAGCGACTAGCGCCCTGGGCCGACCGCATCACCCTCGTGCACGCGATCTATGACGAACTTCCCGAGGTCCTCGACGACCTCGGGATCGGGCCGGTGCAGGGCATCCTGTTCGACCTCGGGGTGTCATCGATGCAACTCGATCGAGCCGACCGTGGTTTCGCTTACGCCCAGGATGCGCCACTGGACATGCGCATGGATCCCGAATCCGATCTGCCCACTGCCGCGCAGGTTCTCAACACGTATCCGGTCGGCGAACTGACGCGCATCCTGCGCGAGTACGGCGAGGAGCGGTACGCCCGCCGCATCGCAGAGCGCATCGTGGCCGCGCGCGAGGTGCAGCCATGGATGATGAGCGCGCGACTGGTTGATCTCGTCCGTGACGCGATTCCCGCACCTGCTCGCCGCACGGGTGGCAATCCGGCGAAGCGGACGTTCCAAGCACTGCGCATCGAGGTCAATGACGAGTTGCGTGTGCTCGAACGTGCTATCCCGGCAGGCCTGGACAAGCTCTCTCCCGGTGGGCGTCTCGTCGTGATGAGTTATCAGTCACTCGAGGATCGGATCGTCAAGCGGGCCATGAGGCCGGGGCTGCATCCTGATGTGCCGCAGGGACTTCCGGTGGTGCCCGACCATCTCAAGCCGTGGTTGCGCGACCTCACCCGTGGAGCGGTGAAAGCCGATGACGCTGAGATCTCGGAAAATCCTCGATCGGCCAGCGTGCGGGTGCGCGCCGTCGAACGGATCGCCGCATGAGTGCCACCACCGACACCGTCATCATGACGCGAACTCTGACCCGCGAGTCGCGGCGAACCACGGCGCCCCGAAATCCAGAAACCCGAACTCCAGCAGCCCGAACTCCGGCAGCCCGAACTCCGGCAGCCCGAACTCCGGCAGAGCGGCCTGCTACGCCGAGTAAGGCACCGGCACCTAATCGTCGGACAACTCGCCGGTCCGCGGCGTCGAAGTCCGCAGAGTCGATGACCACCCCGGTCGCCAGGCGACCCAAGCGCGCACGCACAGGAGTTTTCGCCGCCTTCGTGCTGATGATCTTGACCGTCGGCCTGCTCGCCATGCTGTGGATCAACACCTCACTCGCGCAGGGCG
>AACY020551286.1_pt1 | contig 14475 bp, 10 predicted proteins | sample 267378 | NCBI WGS metagenome assembly AACY02 (sample SAMN02954345, study PRJNA13694) | marine metagenome | biome: aquatic; feature: ocean; material: water; isolation source: isolated as part of a large dataset composed predominantly from surface... | reverse complement strand
TCGTGAATGGAGACGAGACCTCACTGACAACGATGCTCACAAATCTCGTCGACAATGCCATTCGGTACACCTCACCTGGCGGGCAAGTCGATGTTCGACTTTGCGCGAGCGATGCCGAAGTAACGCTGGAGGTTGTCGACAACGGACCTGGCATACCGACGGCCGACCTTGAGCGCGTGTTGGACCGGTTCTATCGTGCAGGAAATACAACTGGACAGGGCAGCGGGCTGGGGTTAGCCATCGCAGCAAAGGTGGCGGCAAAGCATCACGCTGAGCTCTCTGTGCTCAATCGAACGGATGGGCAAGGGCTCAAGGTCTCTGTAAGCGGATTGCGCCGTGCTCCTGCAGACAGTCCGCCTGCGGCGCGGTCATCAAGTGCGCGCCTCGAGCCGAGCTGGCATCCACACACATGACCACCTGCGACGAGCAATGCAGGCCTCGTCCGATGCTTGTCAAAGTTGGGTAGTAACCGACGCCCGATTTGCCAGTTGTACCCTCTACCTGTAAGTGCGAAGACATCCACGTCGGTTTTCGCTTCACGACGGCTTAAGGTCTCTCGCCGCAGACTGTCCTTGTCGGTACCGAACTTTCCGGTTCATGTGTTCGGTACCGTTTTGAAAGGCTCGAGCGTTCGTCGGGCGGTCAACAAGGAGAGTCAAATGAAATCCAGTGGCCTTTGCGTCTTTTCGACGATGGCGCTATTGCTTGCAACTACGTATGCAAACGCAAGTCCCGCCATGAGCTACACCAAACAGGTACGCCTTCGTGATGGAAAGACGGCAACGTGCATTGTCAATGGACATGGGCCTGAAACTTTGACTGGGGCCGCGATATCCACACTAACGACCGCGGAAAAAAATGAAGCGGAAGTTGATGCCATCGCCCCGTTACGCGGAAATCGGACTCAAAAGAATAAATATCCTGACCCGGTGACCGCGCCGCGGGTAGCGTGCTCGTGACCGATGCGATGCACCCGGATTGCGCAGTTCCGGACGATGACACCTTGCCGGATAGCCAAAGCTCAAAACTGGGGCTACCTGACGCGCCTTTTTTGCCAATGTCGAAAGGCGCAGCCCTTCAGAGCGTTTCGTCACTGCATAAGCTGCCCTTAAGGAGAGGCTGCTAATTTTCGCGCAGGCAGGGCGGTAGCGGAATTCCGTTTCTGACGTTCGAGACGCTCGCATGTCGGGCTGTTTCATTTGTTCGACCACGCAGGTGGTTATCACCGCTGGCGAAGCTCGGCTCAGTCACGTTTCGAGCCGAAGGAGCTATGCCATGACCACCTTTCTCGGGCCTGGAAGCGATTCCGGGCCTTCTTTTTCGTACCAGGCGCGTAGGCGTTGTTGCCTATGTCGAAACGTAGGCATACGCTAATACGGTTGCGAGCGCTATCGTACGCGTCGAGCTTGATGACCTGGCATCCGTCATGCATCGAAGTCTGGTGCGAGCGGGCAGATTTTCCGAACCCGATACGATACTGCAGGCAACTGCGGACCATGTCGCTGGTCGCCTCGGCCGGGGAATGAACATGTCGGACAAGCATATTTTGAGAAAATTTGATGTCGACCTCAACCTGCTCTCAAGCCGGTTGCTCGAAATGGGCGGCCTTGTGGAGTCACAGATCGCGCTCGCTATCGAGGCAATGAACACGTTCGATTTGTCACTTGTTGAGCAGGTCCTTGAGGGCGAACGTCGGCTCAATGCGATGGAAATAGAAACCGACGAAGAAGTTTGCAACATCATCGCTCGTCGACAGCCCGCCGCGCGTGACCTGCGACTCCTGATGGCCACGTCGAAGTGCATCACCAACCTTGAGCGTGCAGGTGACGAGGCCCGGAAGATTGCAAAGCGGACGCGCCGCATTGCCATGGAAGCTAATGCACGGAGCATCAACATCGCTGAAATCAAGGTATCCGGCGAAATGGCCTTACATATTCTTCGGAGAGCGCTGGATGCATTTGCGCGGATGGATACCGTTGCAGCAGCACAGATTATCCGGGATGACGAGGCCATCGATAACGAGTTTCGAGCCTTCGTACGCAAGCTCGTCACGTACATGATGGAAGATCCTCGGACAATCTCGATTGGACTGGACTACCTGTTTATCGCTAAAGCCATCGAACGTATTGGTGACCACGCGACCAATATCGCCGAGTCGGTTGTCTATGTGGTTAGCGGCACCGATGTTCGCCATGTACCCCGAGACCAGCCTGGACGCGACGCTTCTGGCAGGTGAGGCCTGGCAAGGATAGGCGACGTGCGTCACTTTTTGATTGGCGAAGTATCTGGAATACAGCTGTACAATGTCGCGCGAATCGAAATCTCATGTCGCGCGCAGACTCGTAACGACATCGGCCCCACCTGGTCCGGTGCAACGTTCGCCTCTATGGTCCTCCAGAAAGCGCGCTATCGGCGCAATCCTGCGCCGATAGCCAGAGCACACAGGGTCAGCAAACAAAACCCTGCTCCCGCGTAAAACGTCGCGCTCGCTCCGAACCGGTCCCACAGTTCGCCTGCGACTAAACTGGCGACCAAGGTCACGAGACCGGTCATCAGGTTGAACAACCCAAATGCAGTGCCTTTGAGGTCCGAAGGTGCTGCATGTGCGACCATCGTCGCCAGCAGACCCTGTGTGAGCCCCATGTGCAAGCCCCAAAGCGCGACGCCCAGCAGCACGGCCGGCCACTGGCTTCCGTGGGCAAGCACGATATCCGATGCGAAGAGCACTACGAGGCCAACAGCCAGAAGCCAGTTGTGGCTCATCGAGTCGGCAAGCTTTCCAGACGGATAGGCCGATACCGCATACACGACGTTCATCGCGACCATCACGAGAGGCACCAGTGCCACCGGTATACCGCCCTGCATGGCGCGCAGAACAAGGAATGCCTCACTGAACCTCGCGAGCGCGAACACTGCGCCGATGAACACGACTCCCCAGTAGGGGCGACTCAGCTTCCGCAGATTTTCAAGCGTCAATGGGTTGACGCGTTTTACGCCAGCGTGGCGCGCAGGTTCGCCGATACCAAATACCAGTAATGCCACGGCGACAAGACCCGGAATCACGGCTACCCAGAACACTCGACGGAAGTTGTCCGCCCACAACAGCATCAATCCGACGGCCAGCAACGGGCCAAGAAAAGCGCCAACCGTGTCGAGTGATTGACGCAGTCCGTACGCGGCACCACGCAGATGCGTGGGCGTGATGTCAGCCACGAGCGCATCGCGCGGCGCGCCTCTCACGCCTTTCCCGATTCTGTCTGCAACACGCACGGCAAGCACGATGCCTGCCGTCGGCGCGAGAGCGAACAGTGGCTTGCTCAACGCCCCTATGCCGTATCCGATGACCGCAAGCCATTTCCGGTTGCCGAGGTAGTCGCTCAGTGCGCCGGAGAACATCTTCACGATGGGTGTTGTGGCTTCTGCGACGCCTTCAATCAGGCCGACCATCGTTGCGCTTGCACCCAGACTCGTCACCAGGAACATCGGCAGAAGGCTGTGAACGGTTTCCGACGAGATGTCCATGAACATACTGACGAAACCCAGCATCCAGATGCCACGGGGGATTTGGCGTAGTGTGCTGCTGCTCGGCGCGGGTTTGGTCTGCATCGTTTCTCGATGTAGCAAGTGTCAGATTTAGCAGCGGTGGGGTCGGTCATTCATATAGCGCCATTATGAAGCGATACCAACGACGCAGCGATGGTCTCGCGTGTCCCTACAGTGTCTTCTGACGTTGCTTCTCGCGCCTGTACACATAAAGAGCCGGCAACAGGTTTGTGCTGAGCAGGCCACTCCAGACTAACCCGCCCAGCGTAACGATGGCCAACCCCTGTTCGGGCGCTGCGCCCTTGCCGAAGCCGAGTGCCGTCGGCAGCAGACCCAGTGACGCTGTCAGGACAGTCAGGAGAATCGGCCGGAAGCGCACCTCAACCGCATCGCGTACGGCGTCAGTGACAGACATCCCCTGCGCTTCGTTTCGCTTCACCAGTTGCAGTAGCACGATGCCGTGGTTCAGGCTTACCCCAATCAGGGTGAGAAAGGCAATCAGGCCGATTGCATTCAGGCCAACCCCGCTGACCACCAGCGCGATTGCGCCTCCGGAAAACGCCAGCGGCATTTGCAGCAACAGCAGGCCCGGCACGAGCAAGCCGTCAAACTGCAGTGTCAGGATACCCAGCATGAGCACGAGTGCGACCACTGCCGCAATACCTACGTTAATTGCCGCACGTTCGAGTTGCGGATACAGGCCGCCAAACTTCACCTCGTAGCCAGGCGGCAACGAAAGCGTCGCAAGCGCCCGTTTGGAGGCGGAAATCACCTGTCCGAGCGGGGCAGTTGGCGTCGCGAGTATCTCAATCGCGCGCAGCCCGTTCAGATGCCTGATGACATTGGGTCCCGTCGCCATGCGGACATCGGCCACATCGCTCAGGGCGGTCCACCCATTAGCCATCACCGGAAGCTGCCTTAGCTGCTCGATGGACAGGTGTGTGGGGTCGGCCAGTCTGACAAACACATTCACGTGGCCGTTGCCTTCGGGGACCGTGGCAACCGTTTGCCCGGCCAGCAGGATATGCAACTGGGAGAAGAGCTGTGCAGGCGTGATGCCATGGAGCGTCAAGCCGTTCGGCTTGGGCGTGATTTGCAATTCGGTAATTGGATAGCCGTCGTTGTTGAACACGCCCGACAGATTGGGCACGCCCGCGAGTCGACGCGTGACTTCCGACGAGAGTGACTGCAAGGTTGCAATGGAATCGCCGTACACGTCGATAACGAACGGTTGCGGCAAGCCCGAAAGCGTTTCGCCCACCCGCTCCAACGTCGGCGTGCCAATTGCGGTCTGTAGGGCAGGGAGCCTCGACGCGTCGAGAACCTGCTGACCGATTTTGTCGAGACTGCTTGCATTCACATTCGGCTTCAGAGCAATCTGAATCTCGCCAGCGTAAGCGGGTTCCGTGTAGGAGGTTCCCGACGCCGAGCCCACGCGTGAAAACACATGGGCGACGGGCCCGAGTCCGCGCAATCGCTCGCTAATGCGGTCCGCGGCGTCCTGAGCATCATGCAGCGAAGTGCCTGGTGGCAGGGTAAAGCTTTCGAGCAGCGCGGCCTCGTTTGGCAGCGGCAAAAAATCCACGGGAACCAGCGCCAGTCCCACAATAGAGACCGCGAAAATGGCCACGCATGCCCAGAGCGAGCGCTTGGGGCGACGCAGGGTAAATTCGAACAGACGGAGGTTATGGTTCTTGAGCCACGCGACTGCGTGCGCACCTGATGATGTGCGCTTTTCCGCATGAGGGCCGATGAATCCCAGCACCAGCGGAATCACGCTTAGTGAAATGATGAGTGATGCAATCAGGCTCACCGTCATCGCCAGCGAAAACGGAACAAAGAACAGTCCCGCCAGGCCGCCCACGAACGCAAGCGGCAGAAACACCGCGACGGTCGTCATCGTCCCGGAAATGTCAGGCCCGGCAATGTCACGTAAGCCACGCGCAACGCCTTCCCACCGGGCGTCGCCGGCCTCCCACCGGTGGTAGATGCTTTCCAGCACAATGATGGCATCGTCGGCAAGCAGCCCCACGGCTACCGACAAGGCGCCGAACGTCAGTAAATTCAGCGTTTGTCCGGCCAGGTACAGCCCGGCGATGCCGAGCAGAAGCGAGAGGGGAATACTCAGGGCCACCGTCCATATTCCACGGCTCGCGCCCAGCATCCAGAACAGGACCGCAACGGCAAGTACAGCGCCGATAGCGAGATTGCGGCTCAAATCAGCGGCGACCACGCCGACGATATGTCCCTGGCTGTAGATGCGCACGAAACGGGCGCCGCCGGGTAACTGGGGCTCCAGTTCATGAAGTGTCCTGTCGACGTCGTTGACAACCGGAAGCGTTGAGGCGTCCGGCTGCTTGAACACAACCAGCGCGATGGTAGGCCTGTTGTCAAGTTTGACGGAGTGGTGAGATGGAGGCGCGGAACGGACTATGTCGGCAATCGCGCCTAGAGGAATGGTGCCACCGGGTGTCGGCAGCGATACGCCCGCATAGTCGGACGGTTGCGTCGGCAGGCTTCTTCCTTCAACAAAAATGTCCTGGTGGCCCAGGTCGACGTACCCGCTGGGCATCATGCCCGTGGCAGCCCCGAGCGACGCAGCGAGTGTCGACGCAGAGACGTTAAAGCGTTGCATTTTCAGGAGGTCGGGGCGGACCCATATGGCATCCTGGCCAGGTCCGGCCACCGACACGCGTTGTACACCTGGAACCGCCCGGATGCGAGGAGCGAGATTCGACTCGACGACACGTTGCACCATTGACGCGTCGACACCGTCAGGAATCTGCACAGCATAGTCGGCAACCTCATTTATCGCGTTGCCGGAGATTTCCGTTGTCAAGGTCGCGCCATTTGGCAGCGAGCCGTTGATGCGCCCGATGACGCCGTTGACGTCTTGCAGCGCGCCTGTTGCGGCAGTCCCCTCTGCGAAACGTGCTTCAATCCTGACGGAGCCTTGGCCTACGACAGTCCGTACGTCGCTTAGCGATTGTAGCGACTGAAGTTCGGCCTCAATTGGCCGGGCTATCAGTCCCTCCAGGTCTAACGTCGTCGCACCGGGCAACTGGGCGATGATGCTCACCTGTGGCATGTTGAACTGCGGCAGGACTTCAGCGTGAATGTTGATGAGCGCGTAGATGCCGTACGCAATCAGCGCGCCATACAGCATGACCCAGAGGAGAGGGCGCTTGACAATGTCGTTGAGCATGTTCCTGTCGGCAGGGAGCATCAGTCGGCTTGCTGGTAGCGCGTAGCAAAATCCTGGTGGAATAGCAGATACGCGTCCTGTGATACAACCCGTTCATCCTGCGAGAGCCCCTGTACGATTGACGTCCAGCCGCCATCAGAGGGCCCCGGAAAGACATGCCGCCGCTGGTTGCCACTCCTGTCATGCACCAGCACCCACCACTGGCCACCATCGAGCACGAGCGCTGTGGATGGAATGACCAGCCGTTTGTCGTCAGATGTGGTTAAAGAAACTGTGCCGACCGTCCCCGCCACCAGAGCGTGACCCGAAGCGGCATTGAGCCAGACGTCCAGTTGACCGGGTGCGGTAACGCTCCACGACGTGCGTTGAACCACCACGTCAATGGGTGCATCCGCGCCTTCGGCCAGAAAGACCCCCTTCATGCCGTCGGCGACCAATGAGGCGTCGCTTCCATAGAGATTCGCGACCACATGAAGGCCGCAGGAGGGGGCCACGGTTATCAGTGCCTGCCCGGCACTCACGTATTGACCATTGGCCGCATTGACCGCCGTCACAATACCGGGCTCGGGTACGCCAACCGCAGTAAAGCTTGCATAGCTTCGGGCCGCCGACTGCGCAGCTGCGAGTTGCTGGCGTGCGGTGTCGCGTTCGGCGTGCACGCGAACGACGGCGTCGCGCGTGCTAAGTTGCTCACCAAGCTTTTGTTGTTCAATGGCGGCAGCCTGCGTTGCTGCAGACACCCGTATCTGCGCCGATTTCAGGTCGGCCGCAAGGCGCGCGCTGTCGGCTGATACCGTGGGGCCGGTCAGATGCGCAATCGTCTGTTCGGACCGCACTGTTTCGCCCGGAAGGACGCGCAGGCCGGAGACGATGCCCGCCGTAGGCGCACTCAGCACGGTATTGGACGCGGCCTGCACGTGCGCGGGCGCGGAGAGCGTGGTCACAACGCGCTTCTGTACCGCAGGCATTGTCACGACCTCTTCGGCGAACGCACGATGACCGGCGACGGATGATGCGATGATGACGGCGGCGAGGATGAACAAACGGGCGGATTTCATGGAGGGCCTAGCGAAGCGGTTGGTGGTCAATAGCGCTGACGCCAATCAGGGTGCAGAGCTCGACCTGCTGTTGGAGTACCGCGTTCGCGAGTTTCGCTGTCGCGATGCGTTGGGTCAGCAATCGCGATTCGAGGTCGGCCAATACCGGTAGAGTCATGTCGCCGGCGCCATAGGCGCGACGCGCCTGCGTCACCGACGCCTCGAGCGTAGCTTCCGTTGACTGTGCGTTACGAAGCTGGTCACCCAGCAGGCTCAGTTCCGAGCTGATGCCGTCTACGGCGGTGTACGCATCGTCAAGCCGTTGGGTGTATTCCTGATAGAGGCTCTCCCGGGTGGCCTTTTCCACCGCGATATTTCCGCGATTGCCGTTAAAGAGGGGAAGCGTCACCGAAACGGTAAGCCCCGAGGTGTAGATGGCCGACGTGTCTCGGCCTCGCGTGACGCCAACGTCTAATCTGGGAAACTGCGCGAGGAGCGCAGCGCGATAGCGTTCGTCCTGTTCGGCGTATCCCGCGCGCAGTGCTAGCAAATCGGGGCGACGCTGGCTGAGGTCGACGAGCGCATGTAACACCGCTTCTTCCGGGACTTCAAGCGGCTGCGGCGGAACCGCAAGCGCCAGGTGTGTCCCAGGACGAAGTTCAAGCAACGTATCGAGTTCCTGTCCCGCTTTGAGGTGCGCGTGGCGCAGCGTAGCGAATTGCTGCGCGCTGTTTCGGTACGCGGTTTCCGCCTGCACGGCGATGTCTCGCGTTATGTCGCCGCGTGCGAGCGCCTTTGGCATTCGTTCAGCGACACTTTTCTGATAGGCGACCAGCGGCTCGACTTGTTTCTCGAGACGGTCGAGGCTCACGTTGCTGACGTAGAGTGCATACGCGCGGTTCGCGACCTGCCATTTCGTCCACAGCAGCGCGAGCTGCTGTTTCTCAAAGCCTGCAGATGCGGCTCGCGTCTTTGTCGGTCGGTCGACGAGTGCGGACACTTCATAGCTCAACCCGACCATGAATGCAGGAACAAAGCCCTCCGCACCGGGGCGGTCGGTACTGAAGCTGAGTGTTGGGTCCGGCAGCAGGCCGTCCGCATATTGGCGGGCAGCAGCGATATCGAGCGCGCGTTCAGCGCGGCGCATATCCGGACTATGCTTGAGCGCACGTCCAACCACCTGGTCCGCGGTCCATGGTGCGGCCGTAGACGCGATGTCATCCGGCCATTGGGGCGTTTCCGGGAGCGGCTTTGGTGCATACATCGCACATCCGGCCAACACTACAGACAGCGTGACAAGCGCAATTCGCGCGAGTACAACGGCGCCGGTATATTGCCGACCGGTTGCGGGAAGTCCGCTTTGCAACCTACTATCGTAAGCATCATGGGGCACGATGGGTATCCGATGCAAAAAACGCTTCGGATACTAATCGGCAAGACTTAGATTTGACTTAGCACGCTGTTTCGATTCGGTGGAGCGCATGAGAATTCTCCTCGTAGAAGACGACGAAATGATTGGCGATGCAATCATCCAGGCATTGAAGGATGCGGCGTATGCGGCCGATTGGGTGCGCGACTCAGAGTCGGCAACCGGGGCGTTGCTGGGACGTGAGCACGACGTCGTGCTGCTGGACCTGAATCTGCCGAAGCGCGACGGCATTGACGTGCTCCGGTCGCTCAGAGCGGGGGGAATCAAGACTCCAGTGATTATTCTTACAGCGCGCGACAGTGTCGAGGACCGCATAGTCGGGCTGGATGCCGGCGCCGATGACTATCTTGTCAAGCCATTCGAAATCAGCGAATTACTCGCGCGACTTCGGGCGGTGACCCGTCGGCTTGGCGACCATGGCGATACCAGGATGACAAGCGGGAGTCTTACACTCGACGCTGCCACGCACATGGCTGTGTATGAGAACAACGAGTGCCGGTTGACGAGTCGTGAGTTTGCGCTTTTGAGCGCGCTGTTGATGAAGCCGGGGACGGTCCTGTCGCGAAGCGACCTGGAGCGACAACTATACGCCTGGCAGGAACAGGTCGAGAGCAATGCCGTGGAGGTTCTGATTCACGGCATCCGCAAAAAGCTTGGCGCGTCGGTTATCCGCAACGTACGAGGTGTGGGATGGTTGGTAGACAAGGAAAACAATCACGCTCGCTGACGCTGCAGTTGTCGGCTTGGATTGGCAGCGTGATTGTGGCAGTTGGCGTGCTTGCCTGCGGGTTTTCATTCCTGTTCGCGTATCAGGAGGCGAGAGAGCTTCAGGACGGGCAACTGAAGCAAGTCGCTGCGCTCATTGATAGCGGCGCGTTGGCGTTCACAGGGTCCCGCCAATCAATCGAGAGCTCCCAGGACCCGGACGTCAAGGTAGTTATTGACCGGTTAAGCGAGGCACCCTCAGGCGTCGCGCAGTCTGCTGGATTGGCGATTCCGCAGGAGCTGGGCGACGGCTTTCATGATTTGAGCGGTGATGAACAAAGCTGGCGCGTCAATATACGGACGCTCCGGAGCGGCGGGCGCATCGCCGTTGCAGAACCCTCCGCGTTACGTGACGAAATAGCGCGGGACGGTGCGATGAGAACACTCGTGCCCATGCTGCTCCTGTTGCCTGGGCTATTCATCGTCGTGGTGGTGATTGTCAGGACGAAACTTGCGCCGTTGACACGTCTTGCTGCCGTCGTGGACCGCCAGACCGATGCGACGGTCCAACCGTTATCAGAGGAGAGTATCGCCGCGGAAGTGCTGCCCTTTGTCCGGTCGATAAACAGCCTGATTGCGCGACTGAGGGACGCTATTGGTCAGCAGCGGCGATTTGTCGCCAGCGCAGCACATGAGTTGCGTTCGCCGTTGGCAGCCCTGTCCTTGCAAGCGGGAAATCTGGGAGCCGCCATTACGTCGCCGGATGCACGGGAGCGGCTGCTCGCTCTTCAGGCAGGGTTGCGCCGTACCCATAGACTGGTGGAGCAAATGCTGGCGCTGGCACGGTCTGAACAAGCGGCGCTGGAGCAACAGACGACGGTGTCGCTCCGAGCAATGGCAACGGAGGTCATAAACTCCACAATTGGCGTCGCCCATGAGAAGGATATTGACCTTGGATTCGAGCACTTTGATGAAGTTGATGCCGTCGTCGACGCGTCATCAGTCATGGTAGTGCTGCGAAATCTGGTCGACAACGCGGTGCGATACACGCCAACTGGCGGCAAGGTGGATGTGTCTGTCGTTCATGCAGGAGGCGAAGTGATGTTTGAAGTTATCGACTCGGGGCCAGGTATTCCGGACGTCGAACTCGACCGTGTGCTGGAACCGTTCTACCGGCTGGACCATTCGGTTGCGTCGGGTAGTGGACTGGGTCTTTCCATCGTATCTGAGATTGCACGCCGGACAGGCGGCCGATTGGTACTCGAAAACATCGAAGGCGGATTTCGCGCGCGGTATTTTCAACCGTTATGTCCGAACCCATGACTTCGGTATCTGCCTGACCTTAGGTGTCCGGTTGCCGTCCAGCCGGCCGGTATCTGCACCACGCGACACACGGCCTGCGGCAATCTGAATGACGCTAGGCGGCAGCTGGCGCGCGCACCATGGAGATGTCGATGGAACACGCATACGACCATTTGTTGCATCTGCTCGCCGGACACACAGCATGGACGCTCGCGGTTGCTTTCCTGGCTGCGTTTCTCGAAGCCGTCGCAGTGATTGGAACATTCGTCCCAGGTAGCACCGCGATGTTCCTGGCAGGTGCGCTTGCTGGAACGGGGTCGTTGAACCTGGGGGCGGTGTTCGCATGCGCGATTGCCGGCGCGGTAGCCGGGGACGGCATGAGCTACTGGCTCGGCAGCCGCTATAAGTCGCAGATTAACCAGTTGTGGCCGTTTCGCACGCACCCTCAAGTCTTTGAGGCTGCACACAGTTTTTTCGCAAAACACGGTCCGAAGAGCGTCGTGTTCGCCCGGTTCATTGGGCCGTTACGAGCGATTGTGCCTGTGGTTGCAGGAACGTCGGGTATGACGCCGGTGCGGTTTTACACCATGAACATCCTGTCAGCTCTACTCTGGGCGCCCGCGCATATCCTGCCGGGCGTTATTTTTGGGGCGTCAGTCCAGGTGGCCGGCGCTGTTTCGTTTCGCATCGTCATCGTCATCGCGCTACTGGTTGGAATCGTATGGTTGAGCTTTCGGGGCGCCCGCTTCGTTCTCTCACACGCCGGTGCCTGGGCGAGTGCCGCGGGTCGCACTCTGACGAACTGGGCCAGTCGCCACGAAGGGCGGACAGGTCGTCTTGCCTTGCAGCTACTGAATCCGACCCGACCCGCTTCCGGTGCGATAGGGGTGGCGTCGGTCATTGTGCTTCTTTCCTGCTGGCTGTTCTTCGGCGTCTTGCAGGACGTCATCAGTGGTGACCCACTCGTACGGGTTGACGTGTCCGTTTATCACTTCCTTCAATCTGTGCGCAGCCCATGGGGCGACACTGTCCTGTCGGGCCTTGCTACGCCCGGCAGTGTCACCACGCTCGCAGCGCTGGTCGCCACAGCGGCGCTGTGGATGGTGTGGGAACGTCGTTGGCGCACGCTTGGGTACTGGCTCACTGCCGTCGTCTTTTCACAGCTACTGATATTTACCCTGCAGCTTGCAATCCATCGAGCTCCGCCAGATTCGCTCGCGTCCGGCGCATATGTGTTCCCGAGCAATCACGTCGCCGCTGTGGTCGTTGTGTATGGCTTTCTTGCGTTTTTGCTCGCTCGAAGGGTTGGTACCGTGGTTGGCGTGTGCGTCGTGACTGCGAGTACCGTCGTCGTGGTCGGAGTCAGCCTGTCTGGGCTTTATTTCGGTCGATTCTGGTTCTCCGACGCCATTGGAGGCGCGGCGCTTGCGTCGGTGTGGGTTTCCGTTGTCGCCTTTACCGCAGTGTGGCGTAGGCCGGTAGTGCAACCATCGCATGGGTTCATGCCAGCTCTCATTCTGACGGTTGTGTGCGTCAGTGTGGCGGTGCAACTCGACGCCGGGACGCCCGCGCCGAAACCTGACAGCGCGCCGGGTACCGCACCGGTCATCGTCACAACATCACAATGGACCGATTCTCTGTGGCAGCGTTTGCCTTGCTATCGCTCAGACATGGAGGGTGACCGGAAGGAGCCTCTGGCAATTCAGTGGTCCGCGAAGGTTGATGAAATAGGAAGTCGCCTTCGAGCTCAAGGTTGGGTCGACGGAGCGGAGCTTTCTGCGCGCAGCCTGCTCTCCCTCGCATCGCCCAAGGTTTCGGCGATGGGACTGCCGGTGCTGCCAGAGCTGAACAATGGTGTGCCGTCTTTGCTGGTCTTCACGCATTCCGGCAACGCGCGAGACGAACGCGATGTGCTGCGTCTCTGGCCCACGGACTACGCGGTTGAGGAGCAGGGCGCCGCGTCAGCTGCACCCGTTTGGTTGGGTTCGCTTGTGCGTGAGCGGCTTTATCGTGCGTCCTGGCCAATCAACATGCTACGTGCCGTTGGCCCGGCGACAGCGCCTCTGGCCGTTCATGACCAGTTGTTCGCGCTTCCCGGGGTGGCCGTGTTGGCGGAGAAGGATTGTCATGGCAGTCCAGTGACGCTTCTGACGTCGCGCTCCGACTGAATGCGGTGCGACGGGGCGTTGCCTAAAATTTAGGGACGTGGAGACACTAAGTGACGTCGCTACAATGCCTTTTAACTCTTTCATTCGAAGTGAACTCACCTGGACATGTTAGCCATCGGTCTTTGTGGGAGTCTCTTATTCGGGGGAGCACCGCGACCGTTGATCGGGGTGTGGGTGGCCATGGGGCTTCGCCATTGGAGCGAGTTCCTGTATTCGCTTCGCGACGGTCTGCGGCAGGTCCGCAATCGGCATCGTTCATCACGCGCCTGCAGCGGGCCGGAGGCCGAAATCGCGGCGTGCACCGTTCCAATTTTCAGTACTTCGAAGACCTGACGGCAGTGACATGTGCGGTTCCCCAGAGCAAAGGCGGCAGTCTGGCAGATGACACAAGCTGGAGTTCACAGGGTACCAGCATGGTTCCGGCGGCTGGGGTTGCAAAATGACAGCATAGGGTAGGAGACGGATTCGCTAACAATCGACGTTGCTGGAGGAAGACATGGAACTGAAATGCGTTGTCGCTATTGTCAGGCCCGGTTTAGCGGAAGTACTGGAAAGGAAACTTGGTGCTATCGACATCCATGGTGTGACCGTTACGCGGGTAAGAGGATTCGGTGCGCACCCCAATCTCTTCGCCGACGACTGGACGAGGGAGCACATCAAAATCGAAATTTTTGTGCAGACGGAAAGCGTCGACGCGCTAATCAAGACAATCATGGATATCGCCCACGTCGGCGCGGCCGGAAATGGGGTCGTTGCAGTCATGCCGGTGGAGAAATTCTTCCGCGTTCGCAGCCAGTCTGAGGCGAAACCGTGATTGGACATGCGTGCTACAGGTCGGTCGAGCAGCAGTACCTATGTGCCTGCCCGTCCCGGTCCCGGCGACCCGTTCGTCACGTCCTCGCCAGCCTGAGGCGCCCTAGCATCTCGGTACCCTCCAATGTCAATCTGAATTCGGCGTTCTCGGATGTCGCTGACACGACTTCCACCAATTGTTCCTGTTGAAGGGTCGCTACATCGGGGTCTGCGAGCGCCACCTGTCCTGGCGCGCTGAACAGCACAAACAACATCGCAATCTCATGGTGGCTA
>AACY020301379.1_pt1 | contig 14505 bp, 13 predicted proteins | sample 267378 | NCBI WGS metagenome assembly AACY02 (sample SAMN02954345, study PRJNA13694) | marine metagenome | biome: aquatic; feature: ocean; material: water; isolation source: isolated as part of a large dataset composed predominantly from surface... | reverse complement strand
CCGGAGGGGACGTTCGCGCGCTTCGCGGCCCCGCTGCTCCCTCAGGGCCGCGCGGCCGCCCCACCCCCGGGGCGGTCGCATTGCGACGTCGGCCAAAAGCGTCGCCGTTACAGTCGTTTACGCCATAAACCACCTAAGCCCCGGCGTTCCGAAGCGACCACCCTTGGGGCGGCCGCGCGGCCCTCAGCAAGCAGCGGCGCCGCCAAGCGCGCCAACGTCCCCTCCGGCCCCGAACCGGACTCATCCGCCCCGGCAGGACCGCCGGCCGCCGATCCGGCGGGCGGCGCCCGATTACGACGATCTTAACGATCCGCTCTCCAACTGTGACGTCTGACCGCCGCAACGGCCGAGCGCCTCGCCGCCCGGACCGAACGGCGCCGACGGGAGGGCGCGGTGACGTCTGGAAGCCTCGACATCGCGCACTGCGCGCAGGAGCCGATCCACGCGCCCGGCGGCGTGCAGCCTCACGCGGCGTTCCTCGCCCTCGATCCCCGCGACGGCGCGATCTGCGCGGCGAGCCGCTCGCTCCGAACCCTCGCCGGCGCGGAGGGCGGCGACACGCCCCGCGACTTGTCGATCTTCGACGCGGAGAGCCGCGGCGCGCTCGGCGCCCTGCTCGCGATGGACGGCGAACCCCGCGCCGTGACGCTCGGACTGACGAACGGTCTGAGACTCGACGGTCTCTGCTATCGGTCCGACGGCCTTCTGATGGTCGATCTGGAACCCGCGAGCGACCCGGAGCCGGTCTCCCTCGACGCGGCCATGCTGCGCACGGACGCGGCGCTGACAGCCTTGCGGGAGGCGCCGGACACGGACGGCTTGCGCGCCCGCATGATCGAGGCCGTCGCGGCCCTCACCGGCTTCGACCGCGTGATGCTCTACCGCTTCGACGCCGAGTGGAACGGCGAGGTGGTCGCGGAGACGCGCGGCGGTGACGCTCGGGACAGCTTCCTCGGCCTGAAGTTCCCCTCCTCCGACATTCCCCCGCAGGCGCGGGCGCTGTTCCTGCGCAACCGCGTGCGCCAGATCGTCGACGTGGACGCCGCGCCGTCGCCGATCCTGCCCGACCGCCACCCCGTCCATGGCGGCCCGCTCGACCTGTCGGACAGCCAGGTTCGCGCCGTCTCGCCGATCCACCTCCAGTATCTGCGCAACATGGGCGTGCGCGCGAGCCTCGTGGTCGCGCTGATCCGGGGCGACGCGCTTCGCGGTCTGCTCGCCTGCCATCACTACGGGGGACCGCGCGCGATCCCCGCCCGGATCCGGACCCTCTGCGGCCTGCTCTGCGCCGCCTTCACGGCGGAGCTCGGCGCCCATCAGGAGCGCGCGCGCACGGAGCGGCGCGGAGCGATCCGCGAACGGCTCGAACCGCTGAGCGCGCGCGCCGCCGCGGTCGCGCGGGCGTCGGGCGGCCTCGGCTTCGAGACCTTTCTGCGAAGCGCGGCGCCGACGCTGATGGAGGTCATCGGGGCCGACGCGCTGCAGCTGACCGCCGGCGATCACGTCGCGACCGTCGGCGACGCGCCCTTCCCGGAGCGGCTGGGCGCCCTCGCCTGCCTCGGTCAGACGCTCGCCGAAGAAGACCCCCGGACCATCATTCTGGTGGACGATCTGGAGCGCCACGGCCTCGCGCCCCAGCCGCGATCGGCCGGCTTCGCCTATCTTTCCGCCAGCGGCGACCACGGCGGCGTGCTCGCGCTCCGGCGCGAAACCGTCGTCGAGGAGACATGGGCGGGCGATCCGGAGAAGCGCGTCGTCGCCGCGGAGGACGGCGAGCGCCTGCACCCCCGCGGCTCGTTCTCGCTCTGGCGGCGGGAGCGCCGCGGCCGCGCGTCGCCATGGGCGGAGGACGAGGCGGTCGCGATCCGCATGGTCGCCGAGCGCCTGCCCCGCTGGCGCCTCGCCTTCGAGCAGGCGCGGCGCGCCTCGCTCATCGCGACGCTCGAGGAAAGCCGGGCGGAGGCGCGGCGGCTCGCGCTGATCGCCGAACGCGCGAACGACATGATGACGATCCTCGACGCGGAAGGCCGCGTCGTCTGGGTCAACGCGGCCTTCACGGCGCATTCCGGCTACCAGCTTGCGGAGGTCGAGGGGGCCTGCGCCAACGCCGTCTTCAGCGGGCCGCTGACGGACCCCGCCGACCTCGCGCGGCTCGACGCGGCCATCCGCGACCGGACGCCGGCTCGGGTCACCCTCCGCGCCTACGGGAAACGCCCCGAGCCCAGATGGATCGACCTGACGCTGACGCCGCTGTCGGAGACCGGCGACGACGGTGACGCGCGCGAGCGCTTCATCGCGATCGCGCGCGACGTCGACGAAGCGTGGGAGGCGGCCGAGGCGCTGCGGCGGGCCGAGTCGCGGCTCACGAGCATCATCCAGGGGGCCGACGCCGGGACCTGGGAATGGAACGTCCAGACGGGACGCGCGATCTTCAACGAACGCTGGGCCTCGATGGCTGGCCACACCCTCGCGTCGCTCGGCGACACCAGCGTCGAGACCTGGATCGGCCTGATCCACCCCGAGGACTTCGCCGCCGCGAAGAAGCTGCTGGACGCCCATTTCGCCGGCGAGACCGACCACTACGCTTGCGAGTTGCGGATGCGCCGGCCGGACGGCGCCTGGACCTGGGTCCACGCCCACGGCCAGCTCATCTCCCGCACGCCCGAGGGCGATCCCGAATGGGTCGCCGGCGTCCATATCGACATCGACGACCGCAAGCGCGCCGAAGCCGCGCTCGCGCGCAGCGCCCGGCTCGGCCGCATGATCGAGGAGAGCCTGACCGAGGTCTTCGTCTTCGACGCCGAGACCATGCGCTTCGTCGAGGTCAACCGCGGCGCGCGCGAGAATCTCGGCTATTCGCTCGACGAGCTGCGTGCGATGTCCCCCGTCGACATCAAGCCCGACATCAACGAGACGCAGTTCGAGGCCATGATCGCGCCCTTGCGCGACCGACGCGAAGCGATGCTCTCGTTCCGCACGCGGCACCAGCGGCGCGACGGCTCGACCTACCCGGCCGAGATCCGCGTGCAGCTGGTCGAGGAGGACCGCCCCGTCTTCGTCGCGACGGTGCAGGACGCGACCGAGCGGGACGCGGCCGAAGCCGCCCTGATCGCGGCGCGCGAGGAGGCCGAGGCCGCGAGCCGCGCCAAGTCGGCCTTTCTCGCGAACATGAGCCACGAGATCCGGACGCCGATGAACGGCGTCATCGGCATGGCCGAGACGCTCGACGCCAAGCTGACGGACCCGGAGCACCGACGCATGCTCGGCGTGATCCGGGACTCCGGCCGCTTCCTGCTCGCGGTCATCAACGACATTCTCGACCTCTCGAAGATCGAGTCCGGCGCGATGACCCTCGTGAACGAGCCCTTCGACCCTTGCGATCTCATCCGCAAGGTGGAGACGGCCTATAGCCTGAAGGCCGATCAGAAGGGGCTCTCGCTCTCAGTCGCCTGCGACTCGGCCAGCGGGCGCCGCCGGCTGGGCGACGCGCATCGGCTGATGCAGATCCTCCACAACCTCGTCGGCAACGCGATCAAGTTCACCGAAAGCGGCGCCGTGCGCGTCAAGGTGGGCGACGCGCCCGGCGCGCCGCTGGAGATCGCGGTGGCCGACTCGGGGATCGGCATGACCCTGGAGCAGGCCGAGCGGGTGTTCGAAGCTTTCGCGCAGGCCGACGCCACAACCACCCGGCGCTTCGGCGGCACGGGACTGGGCCTGTCGATCGTGCGCAGTCTCGTCGATCTGATGGGCGGCGCGATCGACGTCGAGACGGCGCCCGGCGAGGGCGCGACGATCCGGCTTTCGCTGCCGCTCGAGGAGGTCCACGCGGCGCAGGCGCCGCGCGCGGCTGCATCGGGGTCGGACCCGGTCGATGCGCCCCTGCCGCCCCTGCGGATTCTCGCGGCCGACGACAACGAGATCAACCGCATGGTGTTGTCGGCGATGCTCGGGCAACTCGGGCAGACCGCCGAGTTCGTCGAGACCGGCGCCGCGGCGCTCTCGGCCTTCGAGACCGGCGTTTTCGACCTGCTTCTTCTCGACGTCTCGATGCCGGTCATGGACGGCGTCGAAGCGATCGGGCGGATCCGGGCGGTGGAGCATGATCGCAGTGTTGATCCAACGCCCGCGATCGCCGTCACCGCGAACGCGATGGCGCATCAAATCGAATCCTATCGCGCGGCCGGGTTCGACGCGCATGTCGCGAAGCCGATCGAACTTGGGGCGCTTGCCGCGGCGATCCGCTCTGCGATCGAACGGGTCCAAGAGACGGTCTAGTGATGAGGCCGAGGCGAGCGCGTCTGCGTTGGGCCCGAGGGGACTTTCGCCGGCGCCGCTGAGCGCTGAGCGCCGCGCCCGACCTCGGAAGGACGTGGCGCCACGCGGAAGCTATCGTGGTTTATGGCGCAAGATCCTGCCCCCGTTCGGCTTTCCGCAACCGTTGCAATGCCCCCCCCCCCTCCCCCGGGGGGGGGAGGACGGGCGCGGCCCGTGAGGTCGGCCCGGACCGGAAACGCTCCCGTCGCGCGTGTTCGGGTTCGAGCAGGCCGCGTGCGGCGCGATCGCGAAGGCGAAAGCCGTCGCAGAAATCCGGAAGTCTCCGCAGGGCCCCAGCCGGCGGCGAGGCCGGCGCGGACGCGCCGTCGCGGCCCGGACGCCTGGCTGCGACGGCGGACGAGCCCCTCAAACCGCGGCCCAAGCCCCCGCCGTGGCCGCGACGGCCGTCAGGACGGCGCCCCAGGCGACATCCATCGCGACCATCCGCGGCGTCCATCCCTCGAGCGTCGCCCAATTGGTGAACTCGTAGCAGCCGTAGGCCACGAGCCCGAGCAGGAAGCCGTTCAAGGCCGCCGCGCCGAGCCCGCCGCCCTCCATCGCCGGCCGGACCGCGAACCAGACGACGCCGGCGCAGTATCCGACGTAGAATAGGGCGGCGACGCCAAGCTTCGGCTCGTCGGCGAGCAGGCGCGGCACGTCGCTCTCGAAGACGGGTCGGATCACGAATTTCAGCCAGACCGCGTCGAGCGCGAGAAAGACCACCACAACGGCGGCGAAAGCGGTGAGCATGGAGACCTCCAGAGTCGGTTTCGTCCGGCGACATAGGACGCGCCGGGCTGAAGGCGCGCCGGGGCTGTCGCCCGGGCGCGCCGGCTTGTATCGAGACGCGGCGGGGCGTGCAGGGAGCGTGACATGACGGAAAGCCTAAAGGGGCTGCGGGCGTTCCTGCGCGAAGCGGCGGCGCTGAAGGACCACCTGCGCAACTCTTGGACCCGCGGGGGCCGGCGCGAGAGCGTCGCCGAGCACAGCTGGCGGGTCGCGCTCACGGCGCTGGCGCTGCGCGAGGCGGATCCCACCACGAAGGCGGAGACCGACCTCGGGCGTGTGCTGGCGCTCTGCCTCGTGCACGATCTCGGCGAGGCGCTAGGCGGCGACGTGCCCGCCGCGTCGATGCCCGACCGCGCGGCGAAGACGGCGCGGGAGCGGGCGGACCTCGCCGCGCTGCTCGCGCCGGCGCCGGACGGGGCGCGCGCGGCGATCGCCGCGCTTTGGGAGGAGCATGAGAGCGGGGACACGCCGGAGGCGCGTATATCGCGCGCCGCTGACAAGTTGGAGACCGTGATGCAGCATGCCGAGGGCGCCAACCCGCCCGGCTTCGACTACGGCTTCAATCTCGATTACGGCCGCGCCCAGACCGACGCGCATCCTGTGGCGGCCGCGCTGCGGGCGCTGGTGGACGTGGAGACGGCGAAGCGGCGCGACGCCGAAATCTGACGGGCCGCCTCGGGCGGATCGCGAACAGGGAGACCACCGATGGACATGAAAATCAAAGGCCGCCGCGCGATCGTGTGCGCGTCGTCGAAGGGGCTCGGAAAGGGATGCGCGATGGCGCTCGCCGCCGAAGGCGTCGACCTGGTGCTCAACGCGCGGGGCGCCGAGGCGCTCGAGGCGACGGCGGCCGAGATCCGCGCGGCGCATGGCGTGTCGGTCGAGACGGTCGCCGCGGACGTGACGACCGAGGCCGGGCGCGCCGCGCTGCTCGCGGCCTGTCCATCGCCCGACATCCTGGTGAACAACGCGGGCGGCCCGCCGCCGGGGCTCTGGTCGGACTGGGGCCACGCCGAGTGGCTGGCCGCGCTCGAGGCCTGCATGCTGACCCCGATCCTGCTCACCACCGCCGTCCTGCCGGCGATGCTGGAGCGCGGCTGGGGGCGGGTCGTGAACATCACCTCGCAGTCGGTGAAGGGGCCGATCCCGCAGCTCGGCCTGTCGAACGGGGCGCGGGCGGGCCTGACCGGCTTCGTCGCGGGCACGGCGCGTCAGGTCGCGGGCAATGGCGTCACGATCAACAACCTCCTGCCGGGCAGCCACGCGACGGACCGCGCCGCCGCGCTGGAGGCGGGCCTCGCGAAGAAGCTTGGGATCAGCGTCCAGGCGGCGGGCGAGAAGCGCCGCGCCGAGATCCCCGCGGCGCGCTACGGCACGACCGAGGAGTTCGGCGCGGCCTGCGCCTGGCTCTGCTCGGCCCATGCGGGGTTCGTGGTCGGCCAGAACATCCTGCTCGACGGCGGGCAGACCAACGTGACGCTCTGAGGCGCGCGCCCGCGCGCAGTTGCGCGCGGACCCGCCTGTTGCTAGATCGAGCCTGACGAAAAGCCTAAGGAATTCGTTGTGGCGGTCGAAGCGCGTCTGGCGATCGAGAAGGTGTCGAAGGCGTTCGACGGGGTTCCGGCCCTGTCCGACGTCTCGTTGACGCTGGCCGGCGGCGAGCTGCTGTGTCTGCTCGGCCCGTCGGGCTGCGGCAAGTCCACGCTGCTGCGGATCGCGGCGGGGGTGGAGCGGCAGGATGCGGGCCGGGTTCTGATCGACGGCGAGACCGTGTCCGACGATGCGCGCCACGCCGCGCCGGAGTCGCGCGGCGTCGGGCTTATGTTTCAGGATTTCGCGCTGTTTCCGCATCTCACGGTGGCGAAGAACGTCGCCTTCGGCCTGCGGCGGACGTCGAACGGAGCGCGCAGGTTGATCGCGCTCGACTATCTGGAGAAGGTCGGGCTCGCGCATTACGCCGACAAGTATCCGCATCAGCTTTCCGGCGGCGAACAACAGAGGGTCGCGCTCGCCCGCGCGCTTGCGCCGAAGCCCCGTGTGATGCTGATGGACGAGCCGTTTTCGGGCCTCGACAAGCGGCTCCGCGACGAGGTGCGCGACGAGACCCTGCGAGTGCTGAAGGCCGAGGGGACGGCCGTTCTGCTGGTGACCCACGAGCCGGACGAGGCGCTGCGCATGGCCGACCGGATCGCGCTGATGCGGGACGGATGCATCGTTCAGGTCGGCGCGCCCTATCACGTCTACAACCATCCGGTGGATCGGAAGGCGGCGGCGTTCTTTTCTGATCTCAACGTGATCCACGGCCGGGTCGCCTCGCGTCAGACGGACACGCCGTTCGGCCTGTTCCTCACGCCCGGGCTGGTCGACGACGCCGACGTCGAGGTCATCGTCAGGCCGCAGCATCTGAAGATCGAGGAGGACGGCGGGGTCGCGCCGGAAGCCTCGCCGCGGACGGGCCTCCCGGCGCGGGGACGGGTCGAACGGGCGCGCTTCATGGGATCGGAGAGCCTGATCGAAGTTCGCATGGAGCATGACGGCTCACTGCTCAAGGCGACGGTGCCCGGCGCCTATCTTCCGGAACCGGGCGCCGCGTTGTGGCTGTCGCTCCGCCGCGATCACTGCTTCGTCTTTCCATGCGAGCGTCAGACAATGGTGCGCCGCCCGTGGGAGAGCGATCGCGACGCGCAAGGGCGCCGCCCCGGCTGAGACGCGCAGGCGTTCGCCGCAGTTCTTCGACCCGAACCGATCCGATGCGCCGTCGATCGCGGCTTCGTGAAACCGACGAACTCGCCGCGAATTCGCTATTAATTTTGCGATAACCATTCGCGAACAGCGTGTAGCCCGACGTCGACGCAAGCGTGGCGTGCAATGGAGGGCTGCATGGGCGGACGCGCCGCCGAGGTGGTCGCCGCGATCGCGCGGGTCAGGGATCCGGCCGACTTCGGCGCGCCGATCGCGCTGATCGAGCGCCTGTTCGGCGTCAAGCGGGTCGTCTTCATCGCCGAGCACGCTCCGGTAGAACTGGGCTGCGTGGAGGAAGGCCCCCTCGCGCCAGGAGGCTTCTGGGCGCGAAAGGAGGGCCTTTTTCTTGTCGGCGACTACCCGCGGGCGTGGATCGAGAAGTACTGCCGCGAGGACTACGCTGCGTGCGATCCGGTCATGAGCGCGCGTCTGGGCCGTGCGACGGGCTACGGCTGGAGCGAGCTCGACTGGTCGGACGTCGCCGCGGCGCGGCTGCGGGAGGAGGCGGTCGCTTACGGCGTCGGTCCCTACGGCTTTTCGGCGCCCATTCACGGCCCGACCGGAGAACGCGGCCTGCTCACGGTCGCATCGACGGAAGAGGCGGGCGAATGGCGCTCGATCGCGTTCGGCGCCCATGGCGAGTTCGGCCTGATCGCCGCGGCCCTTCAGCAGCGGACGTTGCAAATGCTCGGCGCATGGCCGCCTTCGATGAAGGGCGGGCTGACGCCGTTGACCGAGGCCGAGACCGCTGCGCTCTCGCTTCTCGCCGCCGGAGAGGGCCATGAGGCCGCCGCGGCGCGCCTCGGCGTGACGGAACGCGCGTTCAGGGCGAGGCTCGCCCGGGCGCGCCGGCGGCTTGGGGCGCGCACGGCGACCCAGGCGGTGGCGCTGGCGACGCGGCGCGGTTGGCTCGATTCCTGAGAGCTTCTGCGGGCGCGTTTTTCGACGGGCGCCCCTTTCCGCGGCTCGCGCGATCCCATATGACGGCAAAGACGCGACGCGTGCGGCGCCGGAGCCGCGCGCCGGAGGAGGCGAGATCCATGAGCCCGAGCATCTGGCAAATTCTGATCGTCGTTCTGCTGGTCGTCCTTCTGTTCGGCCGGGGCAAGATCTCCGCGCTGATGGGCGACATGGCGAAGGGCATCAAGGCCTTCAAGAAAGGCATGCAGGACGATCCCGAGGACGACGCGAAGCAGGTCGAGCGCTCGGAGAGCGAGCCCGTCGATGTGACGCCGTCGTCCGAAAAGAAGGACGCCTGAGGCTTCCCTTCCTCACGCGGGACGAGCGCGCGCCATGTTCGACATCGGCTGGTCCGAACTGCTGGTGATCGGCGCCATCGCGCTGATCGTCGTCGGTCCGAAGGATCTTCCGGGCCTGCTCCGGCAACTCGGCAGATACGCCGCGCAGGCGCGCGGCATGGCGCGGGAGTTCCAGCGGTCGATGGAGGAGGCGGCGCGGGAAGCCGATATCGGCGACCTCAAGGAGCTGAAGGACGCCGGTCGCCAGCTCGACAACATCAAACGGATGAAGTTCGACGCCGGGCTCGGCGGGACGGAGCGCAAGGCGAAGGCGGCTGCGACCGCCGCGAGCACGGCGCGCAAGGCCGCGGGCGGCGCGGCGGCGAGCGCCGGAGCGGCCGCCGCCGCGGCCGCGCCGGCTTCGGAGGGGGCGGCGGAGGCCGAAAAGCCGGCCGAAACGTCGCGCAACGCGGCGGAAGGATGACCGCGACGTGAGCGCCGAAGACATCGACGCCACCAAGGCGCCCCTGATCGAGCATCTGATCGAGCTGCGGCAGCGCCTGATCTGGGCGCTGGTGGGGCTGGGCGTCTGCGCCGTGGTCTGCTTCGTCTTCGCCGAGGAGATCTACGACCTGCTGACCGGGCCGCTGCGCGACCGGATGGAGGCGCGGGGGCAGGATCCGCGGCTGATCTACACCCAGCTCTACGAGAAGTTTTTCGTTCACTTGAAGATCGCGCTGTTCGGCGGCGTGTTTCTCGCCTTTCCAGTGATCGCCGCGCAGGTTTGGAAGTTCGTGGCGCCTGGTCTGTATCGCGACGAACGGCAGGCGTTTCTCCCCTTTCTGGCCGCGACGCCGGCGCTGTTCGTGCTCGGCGCGAGTCTCGTCTATTTCATCGTGATGCCGATGGCGATCGACTTCTTCCTCGATTTCCAGGCGACGGGCGAGGACGGCGGCACGCGGATCGAGTTCCTTGGAAAGGTCAACGAGTATCTGTCGCTCGTGATGACCTTCATTCTCGCCTTCGGAATCTGCTTCCAGCTGCCGGTCCTTCTCATGCTGCTCGTGCGCGCCGGGATCGCCTCGGCGGAGGGCCTCGCGGAAAAGCGGAAATACGCGGTGGTCGGCATCGCGGCGGCGGCCGCGGTGCTGACGCCGCCGGACCCGATCAGCCAGCTCGGCCTCGCGATCCCGATCTACGGCCTCTACGAAATCTCGATCCATCTGGCCCGGATCGTCGAGAAGAAGCGCGCGGAGCGCGAGGCGGCGGAGGCGGCCGACCTCGGCCTCGACGACGACTGAGGGCGCGCATGGACGCCGACACCCTGCGACGGATCGCCGATGCGCTCGAACGGCTCGCGCCGCCGCCCGCCTCTGTCCCCGACTTCGATGCGGCGGACGCCTTCCTTTGGCGGGCGGACCCGGACCGGCTCGACCCCGTGCCGGAGATTGCGCGCGTCGACATCGGCTTGCTGGTCGGCGTCGACAGCGCGCGGGATCAGCTTGTGGAGAACACGCGGCGCTTCGCGCAGGGGCTGCCGGCCAACAACGCGCTGCTGTGGGGCGCGCGCGGGATGGGGAAGTCGTCGCTGGTGAAGGCTGCGCACGCCGTCGCGGCGGCCTCGGCCGCGCCGCGGCTGATCCTGATCGAGATCCAGCGCGAGGATCTGCCGACGCTTCCGCGGCTTCTCCACCTGCTGCGCGACGCGCGCGAGCGGTTCCTCCTTTTCTGCGACGACCTCTCCTTCGACGTCGGCGACAGCGGATACAAGTCGCTTAAGGCGGTGCTGGACGGCGGCGTGGAGGGGCGTCCGCGGAACGTGCTGTTCTACGCGACCTCGAACCGGCGCCATCTGATGCCGCGCGACATGATCGAGAACGAGCGCGCGACGGCGATATCGCCCTCGGAGGCCACCGAGGAGAAGGTCTCGCTCTCCGATCGGTTCGGCCTCTGGCTCGGTTTCCACCCCTGCGGTCAGGACGAGTATCTCGCGATGATCCGGGGCTATTGCGACCATCTCGGCGTCTCTATTTCGGACGACGACCTTCGCGTCGAGGCGATCGCGTGGCGGCAGGTGCGTGGGGCCATGTCCGGGCGTGTCGCGTGGCAGTTCGTGACGGACCTCGCCGGCCGGCGCGGCGTGCCGCTACCGTGAGCGCGGCGACCCGGCTGCGGCTGGCGGCCTTCGACATTGACGGCACGCTTCTGGACAGCGCGAACGAGATCTTTTCGTCGATGCGCGCGGCCTTCGAGGGCGCGGGGCTGCCGCCGCCTCCGGCCGCGGCGATCTCGCAGTTCGTCGGGCTGTCCCTGCCGCTGGCGATCCAGCGGCTCGCTCCGGAAGCGGACGCGGCGACGCGCGAGCGGCTCGTCGAGGGATATCGGGCCTGCTACGTCAGGCTCCGCGCCGAGACCGGCGGGGAGGCTGCGGCCCCGTTGTTTCCGGGCGCGCGCGCCGCGCTTGCGCGGCTGGACGCGGCGGGCTGGCTGATGGGCGTGGCGACGGGCAAGTCTCGCCGCGGTCTGGAGCACGCGCTCGACGGCCACGATCTCCGCCGGTTCTTCGTCGCGACCCAGACAGGCGACGACGCGCCGTCGAAGCCGCATCCCGGGATGCTGCTGAACCTTCTCGCGGCGACCGGGGTCTCGGCTGAGGACGCCGTCTATGTCGGCGATACGCGTTTCGACGTCGAGGCGGCCAGCGCGGCCGGCTTCAGGGCGATCGGCGTCTCCTGGGGCCATCATTCGGCCGAAGCCCTGACGGCGGCCGGCGCGGAGACCGTGATCGAGCATTTCGACGATCTGGACGCTGTGCTCGAGGCGGGTGCGTGAAGGGGCGGCGGTGCGTCTGGACTCGGGCCGAGGCGACGCCCGCTGGGTCTGACGGCTGGACCGTGGCGCTCGACGGGCGCGCGATCCGCACGCCGGCTGGCGCCGCGTTCCGCGCGCCGACCCGCGCCGCGGCAGAGGCCGCGGCGGCGGAGTGGGCGGCGCAGCAGGACAGCGTCGCGCCTGAGACGATGCCGGTCACCCGCGCCCTGAACACCGCGCTCGATCGGATCGCGCCCGAAATCGACGCGGTGCGCGCGGACGTGGCGGCCTACGCCGAGACGGATCTGCTCTGCCATCGCGCGCCGCATCCGGCGGAACTGAGGGCGCGACAGGCCGCGGCCTGGGATCCGCCGCTCGCTTGGGCGCGCGCGACGCTGGGGGCGCCGCTGGTTTGCGCCGAAGGCGTCATGTCGGTGCGACAACCGGAGGAGAGCCTCGCGCGGCTTCGCGCGGAGGTCGGCGCGCGGGACGCGTGGGCTCTTGCGGCGGTCGCGGAGCTGACCAGCCTGAGCGGCTCGCTGATCCTTGCGCTGATGGTTGAGGCCGATGCGGTCAGCTGGGAGGAGGCCTGGCGCGCCAGCCGGATCGACGAGGACTGGCAGATCGCGCAATGGGGCGAAGATGCGGAGGCCGCGGCCCTCGCCGCGGGCAAGCGGGCGGACTTCGAGGCCGCGGCCCGCTTCGCGCGCCTCCTGCGCGAGGACTGACGCGGGAATCGGCTGCGCTGACTCTTTCACTGTCCAGGCCATCGATCAGCGTTCGGCCGTCGCGCCGAGGCTGGGTCGCGTCAAGGGAGAGGCCGAGACGGATGGGTCCGTTTCTGGGGCCGGAAGGGACTTTGACGTTCGATGGCGTCGCAGTTGCGCGCTAAGGACTGTGCGGCCGCCCAAGGGGGTGGGGCGACTGCGGGCTCTGCTGCGCTCCGCCCTGACAGACCCCTCCATTCCGCACGGTGGACCAATGGGAACGGGCGGGGGCCCCATCTGTTTTGGTCGGCCCACTACACAGCGATAAGGCTTCATGCTCGCGTGCGATCAAGATAATACGTCAGGATAATGTTATTAATGAAGCTTGTGCTTCAGCCGATGTGAAACTATCTCTCACGGAATGTCGTATTCTGACCGCGAAAGGAGGCTCCCATGACGCTGCTTCTCGGCGATATCGCGCCCGACTTTACGCAGGCCTCGACGCAGGGCGTCATCAACTTTCACGAGTGGATCGGGCAGTCGTGGTGCGTCTTCTTCAGCCACCCGGCCGATTTCACGCCCATCTGCACGACCGAACTGGGCCGCGTGGCGCATCTGACGCCCGAATTCGCGAAGCGCAATTGCAAGGTCGTCGCGCTGTCGGTCGATCCGCTCGAGGATCACAGGAATTGGGTCGGGGATATCGAAGAGATTCAGAAATGCTCGGTCGGCTTCCCAATCATCGCCGATCACGACAAGTCGGTGTCGGGGCTCTACGGCATGATCCACCCGAATGCGGATCCGAAGCAGACCGTGCGCTCGGTCTTCGTGATCGATCACAACAAGAAGATCCGCGCCAGCTTCACCTATCCGCCCAGCACGGGTCGGAACTTCGACGAGATTTTGCGACTGATCGACAGCCTTCAGCTCACCGACAACTACAAGGTGGCGACGCCGGTCGACTGGAAGGACGGAGACGACGTCATTATCGTCCCATCATTGAAGGACCCCGAGGAGATGAAGAGGCGCTTTCCGAAGGGGTGGACTGAGATGCGGCCGTACTACCGGGTCACGCCGCAGCCGGACAAGTGAGCGGCGGCGCACCGTTCACCTTTTGCGGCGCGCCCTACTGAACCGGCTCGTTTTCGCGCTAAGCTATCAGAGGGGACGTGCCCGTTGGGGAGCGAGCGATGACGGGGATCGGCAAGGCAGGCGCGTTCGGTCTCGCCACGTTCGCGTTCGCGTTCGGCGTCGCAACCTCGGAGGCGTCGCTAGACGCGGGCGCGGCCTACGATCTGAGCATCGCCGGGATCCCGATCGGCGACGCGCGGCTCGTGGTTACAACGGGCGAGGGCCGCTACCGGATCGAGGGCAGCGCGGATTTCGGCTTCCTGTTCTGGGGCGGTGAAGGCGTCGCCGTCTCGGAAGGGCGCGCCGTGGAGAGCGGGTTCGACCCTGAATTCTATCGGCTGAGCTATCAGGGAGTCACTCGGCCCGGCGCGATAGAGATCGCCTTCTCTGAAGGCGACGCCAAGGAATGGCGGCGGGAGCCCGAGATCCCTGAGCGCTACCGCGAGGGGCGGGTGCCGCTGGGCGAGGCCGATCTGCGGGCGGTTCTCGACCCGCTGAGCGCGCTGGTGATCCCGGCGCCGGCGTCGATTCCGGGCGCGGCGCTCTGCGCGCGGGTGCTGCCGGTGTTCACCGGATACACGCGGTTTGATCTGGAGTTTCACGGCGCCGCGGCGCTGGATGGGGACGCGGTGGAATGTTCGGTGCGGTATCGGCCCGTGGCGGGGCATCGGCCGGAGTCGGGCAGCGTCGAGCGGTTCTCGAAGCCCGGCGCGTTCGCGGTGAAGCTCGCGCCGATCGCGGACGGCGTCTGGGGCCCCGATCTCGTGGCGGTC
>AACY020531482.1_pt1 | contig 14525 bp, 18 predicted proteins | sample 267378 | NCBI WGS metagenome assembly AACY02 (sample SAMN02954345, study PRJNA13694) | marine metagenome | biome: aquatic; feature: ocean; material: water; isolation source: isolated as part of a large dataset composed predominantly from surface... | reverse complement strand
CGGCCGTGGTCGCATCGCCCAGACCCACCAGCACCAGACGGCTCAGATCCTTGTGGAGCAGTTGAAGGCTGACCACCTCCCCCGCTTTGGCCTGGAAGCGCTGCGTCTCCAGCCAGCTGCCCAGCGGGCTGTTCAGGCGAGCCTCCAGTTGGCCGATCAGGCCCTGGGGGTCGTTGGCGGCGATCCCCACGGCCAGCACGGAACCGCTCCAGTTCTGGAGCGTGGCGGGTGATCGTGAGAACGACATGGAGGAGCGGCTTCTGGAGCGATGCTACGAATCAGTCCGTGCTGAAGGGGGTGGCCCATCGATCCCGGGTCTCCTTGTTGAACGGTGGTAACCAGGACTGGATCAGGGCCTGTTCCAACCGTCGTCGCTGCCGGGTGTCGGCTGGCACATCGGTCCAGAAGCGGATGCTGGTCTGCTGTGGCAGACCGGCGCTGCACAGGGCGTCGCCATAGGCCGCCAGGTAGGCCTTGCAGTCGTGCTCTCCTTTCCAACGGCGATCCGCCGCTTTCGTTTCGCCCACGTAGAGCAGGATCGGCGTGCTGAGATCGTGAGGGCGATCCATCACCAGATAGATCGCCGCTCCCTGATGGGGGCTCTCGGGCCAACGCCAGAAGGTGAGCGGCAGCGGGCGCAGGCTGAGGGGGGCCAGCGTGGCCAGGGGATCGGCCGGAGCCTCAAACAGCTGGGTTTGCTGCAGGGCCATGGGCTGCCCATGGCCGGCGAACAGGGGCGCCTGGTGACGTTGAATCCGGCGTTGCCATTGGCGCAACTGCGGTGCACTGAGGCTGAGGCCTGGAGCGTCAGCGCTGCTGCTCCAGCTGGTCTGGGCAAAAAGATCTCCCTGACGAGGCGTCGGCACCATGGTCGTTTCAGCGGCCGGGAGGCAGGCTGGGCCCCGGACGCGTCGCCCCGAAACGCACCCGCCCGATCAGGGCTTCCACCGTCTGAGGGGGCAGACAAAGGCGTTCCTGCAGGTCGGCCAGGTGGGCAAAGGGCCGGCGACGTCGCTCCTGGATCAGGCGCTCCAACCGTTGGGGCGGCCATGCCAGCACCTCTTGCAGCGTGGGAGCCGCATCAGCGTTGAGATCGATCGGAGCCGTTGGCGTCAATGGGGGCGCATCGCCATACCAATGGAAGATCAGGTGTGGCCGCCAGCGTTCTGCCAGCGCTGGCGGCAGCTCAAGCAGTTGAAACAGATCGTCGGCCTGGCTGAACTGCACGCCGCCCTGCTGCAGACGGATCAGAAGATCGATCATCGCGGCGGTGCAGCCCGGCAGGCGCTGCCACTGCTCCGCAGTCGCCCGATTCACATCCAGGAACCACTCCGGCTCCTGGATCGGAGTCGACGTGGATGCAGCAGGCAGGGTGGGGGCCGGCATGTCGGCCGGGAGATCGCCCATCGCCTGAAGCACTTTGCGGGCCAGGGGATCGAGCCAGTGCCCACGGGCCATGGTTGCTGCTATCCCGTTGCTTCGGCAGGACCTTACCGACCCTGGTCGCCACTGCGCCAGCGCGGCGGCCGGTTGGGCAGTTCCACGAGCCCTTCGCGAAACGCCACCACCACGGCGTGGGTGCGGTCATTGGCAGGCAGTTTGCGCAACAGGCTGCTCACGTGGGATTTCACGGTGTCGATCGACACCACCAGGGCATCGGCGATCTCCTGATTGCTCATGCCTCGGCAGAGGCCACGCAGCACATCCTCTTCGCGCAGGCTCAGTTCGGCGAGAGGGCCATGGCCGGAGCTGCCGCCGAGGCGGCCATGACGCAGCACGCCGGTGATCACCCCGTCCATGTAGGTGCCGTCGCTGTCGATCGCAGCGAGGGCGGTCCGCACGGCCCCCGTGCCGGCACTCTGGTGGGAGCAGAGGCCATCGCAGTGGGCCTCCACCGCTTCCAGGATCGTGCGCACAATCGGTCGCTGGATCAGCATCAACGTCTTGAGACCTGGGTGGGCCTCCTTGGCGCGGCGCACCAGGCTGGGGCCGCTGCCGATCTCCAGCATGTCGGTGCAGACGAGCAGGTCAGCGTCGCTGCTCTGCAGGCTGAGCAGGCACTCCTCCTCGGTGGAGGTGGCGGCCACCAGGGGCCCCATGCCTTCAAACCACCCCATCCAGCTGACCAGCAGGGCTCGATCGGCACTGGCAATGGCCGTTCGGCAGTGGCTCAGAACGGCGCGGCTGTCGCGCCGATGTTGCTGCACGTCGCCGATCATCGAGCTCAGATCCACGGTGGGTGGGAACGCTGGCAGCGTCCGAGGCACTGCCGCCATGTTGGCGTTGATCAGGGGGCGTGGATCCGCACTGTTACGTGGCTTCTGGATTGTTCAAACTGGTTGGCAGTTGTTCGACGGGCGATGGCCTTCTTTGACTCCGAGATCGTGCAGGAGGAGGCCAAGCGGCTGTTCGGCGACTATCAGCAGCTCATGCAGCTGGGGTCGGATTACGGCAAGTTCGATCGGGAAGGCAAGAAAAAATTCATCGACACCATGGAGGAGTTGATGGAGCGCTACCGCGTCTTCATGAAGCGGTTTGAGCTGTCGGAAGATTTTCAAGCCAAGCTCACCGTGGAGCAGCTCCGCACCCAGCTGGGTCAGTTCGGCATCACGCCGGAACAGATGTTCGAGCAGATGCACACCACCCTGGAGCGCATGAAGAGTCAGCTCGAGCAGCCGCCTGCCTGAGCCCGCATCGCGGCGTCCGACCCTTCGGCGTCGCGGTCCCCCGTACGATCCGCACGATCTCTTTCCCTCTGTCATGCCCGAGGCGCCCCATCCCCTGCCGAGCTGGCTGGCGCGTGGCATGGCTGATCTGTTCCCCGCTGGCGACCCCGGCGATCCCGATCAATGCCTGGCGGCCCGTCTGGCGGCTGCGACAGCCGAAGGGCGACCGTTGCGGATCAAGCTCGGCATTGACCCCACCGGAAGCGACATCCATTTGGGCCACAGCATCCTGTTTCGCAAATTGAGAGCTTTTCAGGACGCCGGCCACACCGCTGTGTTGATCATCGGCGACTTCACCGCTCGCATCGGTGATCCCACGGGCAAAAGCGCCACCCGGGTGCAGCTCAGCAAAGAGCAGGTGGAAGCCAACGCCACCACCTATCTCAAGCAGCTGGGCCAGGGGCAGCCCAAGGAGCAGGCGCTGCTGGATTTTGAAACCCCGGGTCGGCTCGAGGTGCGCCGCAACAGCGAGTGGCTGGAGGGGCTGGATCTGCCCCAGGTGATCGGCTTGCTGGGCACAGCCACCGTGGGCCAGATGCTGGCAAAAGACGATTTCTCCAAGCGCTACGGCAGCGGCACCCCCATCGCGTTGCATGAATTCCTCTACCCCTTGCTGCAGGGCTACGACTCCGTGGCCGTGGAGGCGGATGTGGAGCTGGGGGGCACGGATCAGAAATTCAATGTGGCGATGGGCCGCGATCTGCAGCGTCACTTCGGCCAGCGCACCCAGTTCGGCATGCTCCTACCCATCCTCGTCGGCCTCGACGGGGAGCAGAAGATGAGCAAAAGCCTCGGCAACACCGTGGGGTTGGAGGAGGACCCCCTCTCGATGTATTCCAAGCTCGAGAAAGTCGGCGACGGGGCGATCAACGACTACGTGACGTTGCTGACGGATCTCGATCTGGAGACGCTGCCAGAGAACCCTCGCGAGAAGCAGAAGGCGATGGCTCTGGCGGTGACCGCCAGCCGTCATGGCCAGGAGGCAGCGGCTAAAGCGCAAGCGGATGCCGCCACCCTGGTGGGGGGCGCCGGGGATGCGGCGGCCGATGTGCCTGAAGCGTCGTTGGCGGAGGTGAACTTCCCGGCCAAGGCGTTTTATCTGCTCAGCGCTGTGGGCATCTGCGCCAGCAGCAGTGAGGCCCGCCGCCAGATCAAAGGCGGTGCGGCTCGCCTGGAGGGGGAAAAGATCAGCGATCCCAATCAGGAGTTTGCGTCCGCCGCCGAGCTGGAGGGCAAGGTGTTGCAGCTTGGCAAGAAAACGTTCCGGCGCTTGGTGGGTTGATGCGCTGGGATCCCGCTGACCGGATCATCGTCGCCCTCGATGGCATGGCGCCGGAGCAGGCTCTGACGTGGAGCGCTCAGGTGTCGGGGCTGCGTTGGGTGAAGGTGGGCCTCGAGCTGTTCGTTCAGGCCGGGCCCGATGTGGTGGCGCAGCTGCGGCAGCGGGGACTGCGGGTGTTTCTCGATCTCAAATTCCACGACATCCCCGCCACCATGGCGGGGGCCTGCCGGCGGGCGGCGGCGCTCGGGGCGGAGCTGATCACGGTGCACGCCTGCGCCGGCAGCGAGGCGCTCCGTGCGGCACAGGCGGCTGCGCTGGAGGGGGCTGACAGGAGCGGGTTAGCGGTGCCCACCCTGTTGGCGGTGACCGTGCTCACCAGTTGGGAGGAGCAACGGCTGCAGCGGGAGCTGGCCCTGCAGCAGGGCATTGCCGATCGGGTCTCGGCACTGGCTCAGCTGGCGGCGGCGGCAGGCATCGGTGGATGCGTCTGCTCTCCCCTGGAGGCCTCCAGGCTCCGCACTCAGCATCCGGAGCCGTTTGCGCTTGTGACACCGGGTATCCGGCCCAGCGGAACGGAAGCCGCTGATCAGGCCAGGGTGATGACACCGGCAACGGCCCTGGCGGCCGGGGCCACGCAACTGGTGATCGGGCGGCCGATCACCCGGGCGGTCGATCCGAACCGGGCCTTCGCCCAGTGCTGTGCAGCGTTGGGCTGAGTCGCTTCAGTTGCTCTGACCGACCCTCGGCTCGGTGCCCTCGATCAGGCGCTGCAGATTGCTGCGATGCCGCCAGAGCACCAGCACCATCGCCACCAGGGCGATCAACACATTGGCCAACCTGTCGCTGCCGGCCACCATCAGCAGGGGCAGGCTGATGGCGGCGATCACGCTGGCCAGCGACACGATCCGGCTGAGCGAGAACACAGCCAGGAACACGCCGAAGCAGGCCAGGCCCACCGGCCAGGCCAGGCCCAGAAACATGCCGAAGCCCGTGGCCACCGCCTTGCCGCCCTTGAACCCCAACCACACCGGCCAGATGTGACCGGCGAGGGCGGCCAGCCCGGCACCGACCTCGATCCAGTTGGCCAGAGTTGCGTCCTGGGAGAGGGCCCGGGCCAGCAGCACCGCCGCCGCCCCTTTGGCGACATCCACCAGAAACACCACCAGAGCGGGGCCCTTCCCCACGCTGCGCAGCACGTTGGTGGCACCGGTCGAGCCCGATCCGATCGTGCGCAGGTCGATGCCCTTGCACCAGCGCCCGGCGAGATAACCACTCGGAATCGAGCCGAGCAGATAACCGAGAAGAAGGGAAAGGAAAGCCATCAGAGCAGGTCGTCGTCGCTGTCGATCTCATCGGGGCCAGCCGCGAATGCCAGCCAGAGCGGAAACTGAAGCACGGGGATCTCGACGGCGCGTTCGGCCGCATCGATCAGGATCAGCGGCACCTCACCCCGCTCCTCCAGCCGGTCGGCCCGCTCCACCAGGGCATCGCCGCGCTCAAACAGCACAATGCCGCTGTTGGGGCCGAAATCTTCGCGGCTGAGACCGAGGGCATCCTGGAGGCCGCGGCGCCATTCCCCCAGCCGTTCCGGCTGACCGGCCAGCACAAGCGTCTGGAACTGGTCGCCATAGAGCTCGCCGATGATCGCGATCAGGCCCGCACTCAGCAGCACGTTGCGGGGGCGGTTGCCTCGACTGGGCTGGGCGCCTCGGCCGCCCTGGTTGAAGAACCAATCCTCCAGAAGAGCGGTGTCGCTCGCCTCAAGGCTGCGCCGCAATGACCAGGGATCGGCATAGAAATCCGGTTGTTCCAGGAACCGCTCGAGGCTGGCGCGGATCAGAGGCTCGTCGGGCCGGAAGGTGTCGGCGACTGCCGCGGCAGCCGCTTCGGGCTTGGCATCGGCTGCCGCGGCCTCCAGGGCCTGCTGATCCAGTGGGGACGGCTGCACCACCACGGGCTGCGCCACCAGCTCCAGCGTGTCGACCGACTGGGCCAGCCCCTGGAGCGCACCGCTCAGATACTCCTGAAACCCTTTCACACGCCGGGCGATGGCATCGGACTGGCCGGCGAAGTTCGTGCTGAGGTCCGATTCGATCTGCTGTTTGCGCCGTTGCAGCTGCTCGATCTCCTGCTGCAGCGCATCGCGGCGCTCCTGCAGTTCGGTGAGGGCGAGCTTGAGCAGGGATTGACTCGGGTCGGCTTCGCTGCCCATCGGTTCGGCTGGATGGTCCTGCGGCGTCAGATCGGTGTCGTCAGGCATGGCATCGACGGTCGGTAGGAGACGGGGAGCGCATCATCGGGGCGAGGCGTTGGCGGCGCCGGGCTTGGGCTGCTCCAGGGCTCCAAGCCGTTGCTGCAGTTGGCGCTTCAGCTCCTCGGCGTCGAACAGGATCGGCAGGAGATGGATGCTTTTGACCTCACGGAAATAGAACAGCCCGGGCAGCCAGGGAGCGAACAGTCGCCAGCTCAGCCAGTCTTGGTAAGGAAAGCGGCGCAGCTCCTGCGAGCCTCGCCACACCACCAGAGTGTCGGCACAGAATTCGAGCCGCAGGCTGTAGGCCTGAAGCAGCAAAAAAACACTGAACAGGGCCACAACCAGGGTGGGCCAGGGAGCCAGGGGCAGGGGCAACAGAGCAGTACTGAGCAGGAAGATCAGCAGCGGCAGGCGGGGATTGGCGCTCAGGATCACCGGGCCTGAGCCTGGGACTTGGGCCGTGGGGAGGGCGGAGTCGGGGCTGCGGAGCTGGGGATCGGGTGGAGTCATGCCGGTGTTGAAGTCAACCGAAAAGGATCTGGGTGAGCAGCACATCCATCAGGGCCACCGTCACGAGGATCATCACCACCGAGCCGGTGGTGCTGGTGCCCACTTCCTTGGGCCCGCCCTCGGTGGTGAGGCCCCAGCCACAGGAGAGCACGGCAATCTGCAGGCCGAAGACCAGGGCTTTGATCAGCATGAACGGCAGGTCGTCGGGTTGCATCCAGGTGCGCACCGATGTCCAGAACACCGAGGGAGGGATGCTGTAGAGCTCTGTGCTGGTGATCTGGCCGCTCCAGATCGCCACTCCGAAGAAGAGCAGGCACTGCACGGGGGCCATCACCACCATGGCGATCAGGCGTGGCACCACCAGATACTCCACGGGGTCGGTGCGGAGCATCGTGATCGCATCGATCTGTTCGGTGACCTTCATGGTTCCCAGCTGGGCCGCATAGGCCGTGGCCACCTTGCCCGTCAGCAGAGTGGCGGTGAGCAGGGGAGCGATCTCCCTGGCCAGGCCGAGGGCCAGGATGCCACCCACGGTGGAGCCGGCCCCCTGGCGACTCAGCTCGGCAGCCACCTGGATGTTGAACACAGACCCGGCGGCGATGCCGGTGATGATCACGATCAGGAAACTGCCGGGGCCGGCCTCGAGAAGCTGGTCGAAGAGGTCGATGGTGTTGATCCGCCCCCGGGCCGTGGCGGCCACGGCCTGACCGCCGATCAGCAGGCTGCTGCCCAGACGACGTAACCAGCGTGGCGATCTCATCGGAGAGTTGGCGTCATCAGGTGTGTTGCAGATGGGCACCGCGATCGGGCCAGCGTCGCATCACCACCAGGCCGAGCACCACCAGGGACGCCGGGATCAGCCCCATGCAGAGGCGGATCGCCAGCAGGGCGGAACCCGGCTGCTCGATGAAGCTGAGGGGGCCGCTGCAGGTCTGGCTGGAGATGTAGCCGGTGAGTGAGAGCAGGCCGCCGAACACCGACATGCTGATGCCGATCATCAGTTTCTGGCCGAACACCATCCAGGCGGTGTAGAGGCCTGCAGGCCGACTGGGGTCGGCGTCGATGGCATCGGGGAGCAGCGACCAGGGGATCAGGTAGGCCGTTGATGCACCCAGACCCACCAGAACGATGAGGGCAATCAGGGGAGCCAGGTCCATGCCGCTGGCGCCATCGGGAAGAACGGGGACCAGCATCGAGAGAAGGCAGGCCGCGATCCACAACCCCGCTCCCCAGCGCAGCGCCGTGATGCGTCCCTGTCGATTTGAGAGCAGGCTCCAGACCTGCAATCCCACCAGCGCACTCAGCTGGAACGGCAGCAGGATCCAGGTGGACAGCGCCGGTGGCACGTGGATCACCTGCACCAGCCAGATCAGGGCTACCACCTGCATCAGCTGCAGGGCGAACCACAGCAGCAGATACAGCCCCAGCACCATCAGGAAACGGCCGTTGGCGCGCACCCTCCTCAGCTGCTGCACCAGCGGTTCGGCCTGGCCGGAGGGGCGTTGGGCCGTTTTGGCAAAGGGAGCCAGCCCCCAGCAGCAGGCCAGGGTGGCGAGGGCGGCAATCGTGCCCGTGATCTGGCCCATGCGCAGATAGCCATCGGCGCCGTTGCTGAGCACCACAGACGCCACAATCAGGCCACTGAGCCCAGCGATGATCGAACCGGTGAAGCGCGCTGCGTTCAGTCGGGTGCGGATCGCCGTGTCGGGGGTGAGCTCGGTGGAGAGTGCCGCATAGGGCAGGTTCACGCTCGTGTAGGCGGTCATCAGCAGGATCGCCATCACCACGTAGTAGAGCGTGCGCTGCAGGGTGTCGCCCTCGGGCACCCACCAGATCGCCGCCAGGCTGATCCCAAGGGGCAGGGCGGCGCCCAGCATCCAGGGCAGGCGAGGGCCCCAGCGGCTGCGGGTGTGGTCGCTGAGCCAGCCGATCAGGGGGTCATTGAGGGCATCCCACACCTTGATCACCGTGAGCAGGGAGCCGGCGATGAAAGCAGGCAGGCCGGCCGCACAGGTGAAAAAAGGAAAGAGGTAGAACCCCAGTTGGGTGGCGGCCAGCCCGGTGCCGGCATCGCCCAGGCCATAGGCCACCATCAGACGGCGCCGGGATCGGGCGGGTGGAGCCTCGAGAGTGGTCAAGCGAAGAGGGCGGGTCGGGCGGACCGTCATAATGCTGGGGCACCCATCCACTCACACGCCTTCAGGGGCGGGTTGGTTCGGATGTATCAGTGCGGGCGTAGTTTAGTGGTAAAACCTCAGCCTTCCAAGCTGATGATGCGGGTTCGATTCCCGCCGCCCGCTTTCCCTCAGGTCTGGTTGCCGCCGAGCATGTCTTCGTAGCCTTCGTAGGGGTCATATTCGGCCCAGCCAGGACTGGCCTGGTCGAGCAATCCGTACTCCCCGTCGATCATCTGCATCCGGGTGTTTCCGTAGGGAACCGTGTTGCACGTGATGCCTCCTCCCGCCACCGGTTGGCAGTCGTCAAAACGAATCTGTGCCCGTGTCGCCTGGCCGAAGGCCGAGCTCACAAGTAGGGCGACAGCGAGGGAGCTCCATCGCAAGGGCAGGCAGAACATGGCGGCGCCGGTGGTGCGAGTCCCATGCTGCCTGAGATGATGGCGGCGCATTCTTCCTGAGCGGATGTACACCGACTGGACCGCTGTTGCCTTGCTGCTGTTCACCACGGTTCCCTTGGTGGCGGTGGTGGCCACCGCCGCCTTCTTCATCTGGCAGCAGAAGAAGAAACAGCTGCGCTGAGATCTGGGGGCAAGTCGATTTCGACCTGGGGGAAGCGCAGGACAGTGTCAGGGGTCGGTCTCCCTCCGTTGTCGCCGTTGCCGAGGCAGTGCAAGCAGGTGCGGAAGCGTTGTTCCGACACCCGTTGGATGCCGCTCCCGCCGCAGTGGGCACAGGTGGTCATGGCTGCACCGTGGTGTTGATGGTTTTGTTCAGTGTGGAGTCGTTTGACCGCCGTGATCCCGAAGGCTTTGTGAAGAATCCGGTCACGGGTGGTAGGGGAAGAGCTCGGGCCTGAAACGCAGGTGTTGCAGTAAGTCCTGGGCCGACAGTTGGTTGCCCGGGGGGATTAGCTCCAGGCCGGAGGCCAGTCGCCCCACTTCGGCCGCCGCGGTGGCGGGGCGTTCGTTCCGTGGCGGCAACCCCTGGCTGCCATCCCGTTTCGACAGCTTCGCTCCCTGTGGGTCGCAGAGCAGGGGCACGTGTTGATAGCGGGGTGGGCAGATCGGGCCCATCGCGGCGAGCACCGCTTCCTGGACGGTCTGGACCGGGGCCAGGTCAGCGCCGCGCACCACGTTGCTGATGCCAAGGGCCAGTTCATCAAAGGCGGTGGCCAGGTGGTAAGCGATGACGCCATCGGCTCGACGCACCACCGGATCACCGCAGCGCTCGGCAAATTCGGCGTCGACGCGGAGGCGCCAGGCCGGCAAGCGTTGCTGCTCCCAGCCCCATCCCCGTTGGCGGTCGCGGCAGAAGCCCGGGTACAGGCGTTGCCGGCTCAGCTGACGCCGACTGCAGCGGCAGGCGTAAACCTTGCCGGTGCGGCGCCAATGGCTCAGAAGAGAGTGATAAAACCCTCGGCGCTCGCTTTGCAGGATCACGGGGCCATCCCAGTCGAGGCCGAGCCAGCGAAGATCCGCCAGGGCCGCTTCGATCGCGCCCGGTCGCAGGCGCGGTGTGTCGAGATCATCGATCCGCAGCCGCCAGGTGCCGTTGTGCAGGCGGGCCGCCAGCCAGGAGATCAGAGCTGTGCGCAGGTTGCCGCGATGCAGTGGGCCTGAGGGCGTGGGGGCGAAACGACCGCAGTATCCCTGCGTTCGCTGTTGCTGTCCGGCATCGATCAGGTCCTGCAGTCGTCGGGGCAGCCCATCGGTGCGGGATTCAGAGCCACCCATGCCCTCAGGTCCAGCGACGCCATGCAGCTTTCCTACACAACAAAGCGGCCCCGCAGGACCGCCCTGTCGTCATCAAGGGAGAGACCGTTCAGCCCTGCACGCGGTCCTTGAACATCTTGCCGGCGGTGAAGGCGGGAACGCGCTTGGCCGGAATCTTGATTTTTTCGCCGGTCTTGGGGTTCAGGCCCTGACGGGCGGAGCGCTCGCGGGGCTCGAAGGAACCGAAACCGAGGATCGACACCTTCTTGCCTTCCACGACGGAATCGATGATGGTTTCGATTGCAGCATCCACGACCAGGGAGACGTCGGTCTTGGTCAGTTCGGTGCGGGCGGCGACGAGATTGACGAGGTCAGCTTTGTTCATGGGTGGGGAGGAGAGAGATGCGGAGATGGGCTTGGGATGCGGAGGTCGACGTCCGCAGGAGCTGTCCTGAGCTGGCCAATCGTATGGAGCCTGCACCGCGGCGGCAACTGAAAGGGCCTGTGCCGCAACGCTTTACGACGGCAACCCCTGGTATTCACCGGTTGCGTTGGTGTCAGTCCAGTTCGACCAGGGGCTGAGTCGCTCGCCGCGCAGCGCTCCGAGGCCAGCTCCAGAAGCCAGTGCTGGACTTTGATCTGCAGGAATCCACTGGCGCAATCGCGTCAGACTCTGTTGCTGGCGCGGCCAGTGAAAGGTGCGCCGGTGGCGCAAGGGCGCCAGCGTCCCCATGGCCACCGGGATCAGCAAACGACCACAGAAGAGCAGATTCCAGGGGGGCGGGGCGTGGACCACGCAGCTGCCAGGGGAGGGCCCAGGCGTCCACAGCAGCCGTAAACCCGCTGCCGTGGTGTGGGTCTCCTGGAACGTTTCCAGGGGATGGACGCCCGGTAGCAGGTAGGCCTCCTGTTCCTGTACCAGCACGGGCCAACCCAAGCGTTCCTGCAGCCGCCGGATGCGGCCATGGCCCTCCCGGCTGGTCAGCAGGATGCGGGGATGGTGTCCTGCCGCCAGGGTCTGCAGGGCTTCAAGGCTGGCTTCCGTGAGCGGTGGGCAGTCGATCAGCACGGGCTCCGGATCAGACATCAGCCACCAGGAGGACCCTCCCCGGCAGTCGCGATTGGGAGGAAACAGCCAGAGGTCATCGCGCACCGGTTGCGGCGGGCGTCCTGATTCCAGGACGGACGGCATGGTCATGGGCTGAATCAAACGGCCGCAAGCATTAATTTGAGCGCAGTGCGTTGTGAACGCGGGGGCCGGGATCCTTGAGCACGATCCAGCGCGGCAGGCCCTGGCCCTTGGGCAGTGCGATCACCGAAAGGGGGGTGAATTTTTCCCTCGCCGCCCCCGGCGCCTATCGGGTGGAGCTCCTCCTGTATGCCCGTGCGGATGCGCCTCAACCGGAGCGGATCATCGATCTCGGCCTGGAGCACCGGTCCGGTGACTACTGGCATGTGGAAGTCGAGGGCCTCCAGGCCGGTTGCTGCTACGGCTATCGCGTCTTCGGTCCGCTGGAGCCGGGTGGCCATGGCTTCCGACCGGCGAAGGTGCTGCTCGATCCCTGCGCGCGGGCGATCGCCGGCTGGGAGGTGTATCGGCGGGAGGCGGCCACCGGTGCTTCCCCCAACACCGACTGCTGTCTAAAGGCGGTGGTGTGCGAACGGGACAGCTTCGACTTTCAGGCCCATCCGCGACCCCATCACAGCTGGAATCGCAGCGTGATCTACGAACTGCACGTGGGCGGCTTCACCCGGCGCGGTGACAGTGGTGTGGCACCGGACCGCCGGGGCACCCTGCGGGGGGTGATCGACAAGCTCCCCTATCTCAAGGATCTGGGAGTCACGGCGATCGAGCTGCTGCCGATCCAGGCGTTTGATCCGCAGGATGCTCCGGCGGGGCGCGACAACGTCTGGGGATACAGCCCCCTCAGCTGGTTCGCTCCCCACCATGGCTACATCGAGGGCGACGACCCTCTGCAGGCCCGCGCCCAGGTGCGCGAGCTGGTGGCGGCCTGTCACGACAACGGTCTTGAGGTGCTGCTCGATGTGGTGTACAACCACACCACTGAAGGGAATCGGCATGGGCCGACGCTGAGTTGGAGGGGCTGCGGCGATCGGCTCTACTACCACCAGAACAGCAAGGGCGATTACCTCGATGTGAGCGGCTGTGGCAACAGCATTGCCGCCAATCGCCCCCTGACCCGCCAGCTCATCCTTGAATCGATGCGCTGCTGGGCGATCGAACTCGGTGTGGATGGGTTCCGGTTTGATCTCGGCATTGCCCTCAGTCGGGGTGAGGGGCTGCAACCGCTCGACCATCCGCCTCTGTTCGAAGCGATCGAAGCCGACCCCCTGTTGAGTGACCTGAAACTGGTGAGTGAGCCCTGGGATTGCGGCGGCCTCTATCGGCTCAGCGATTTCCCGGCGCAGCGGATCGGTGCCTGGAACGGACGGTTCCGCGACGACCTGCGCAGCTTCTGGAAAGGGGATGACAACAGCACCTGGAAGCTGGGTCAGCGCCTGCGCGGCAGCCCGGACCTGAACGGAGGGCGCCCCCTCGCGTTGGGGCGATCCGTCAATTTCATCACGGCCCACGACGGCTTCACCCTGATGGACCTGGTGAGCTTCAACGGCAAACACAACCTCGCCAACGGAGAAGACAACCGCGATGGTGAGAATCACAACAGCAGCTGGAACCACGGTGTGGAGGGGCCCAGCACCGATCACGCCGTTCTGGCCTTGCGCCGCAGGCAGCAGCGCAATCTGATCACCTCACTGCTTCTCAGCCGAGGGGTGCCGATGCTGTTGATGGGCGATGAGGTGGGCCGGAGTCAGGGCGGCAACAACAACAGCTGGTGCCAGGACAGCCCCTTGAGTTGGATGATCTGGGGCGACGACCACTGCGACCGGCACCTGCAGGGCTACGTGCGCCGGTTGCTCCGCCTGCGCCAGCAGCTGGCCGATCTGATCAATCCTCAACAGCCGATCGGTGAGATGCCGCAGCGGCGCAGCAGCGACCCCGATCAGCTCTGGCGCCAATGGCACGGGGTGGAACTCGGCAAGCCCGACTGGGCCAGCTGGTCCCATTGCCTGGCGGTGAGCCTGCAGCGCGGCAGTCGGGGTGCCGTGCTCTGGGCCGGTTTCAACAGCTATTTCAAGGCGATGCATTTCGATCTGCCCCAGCCCACCTCGCCCTGGCATCGCCTGATCGACACCGCTTTGCCACCGGGAGATGATCTGCCCCAGCAGCCGGAAGTGTGGACGCCCGCGGGGGTGCCCCTGGAGGCCCGCAGTCTGGTGGTGATGGTGGCCCGTGAAATGCTCGGCAGTCTTCGGCTCTGAAGGCAGCCGAGAATGCCGTGATCCGATGCAAGCCCCGGCGCATGCGTGCTTTCAGCCCATTCGGCCGATCTCTGCTGCTCGCTGGGATCGCCACCCTTGCCCTGCCGGCGGCAGCGCGCGAGTGTGAGGCGCCTCTGGGTTTCAGCTGGGCCCCCCAACGGCCCAACCAGGCCTGGATCCGCCTGCAGGATCAGCGGCTGATTCCCTGTCGCGACCTGGCGCTTGCCGGGGCTGAGGGTGCAACGAAGGCCTTGCAGTGTGATCGTTTCCGGTTGGATCTCGCCGCGCCCAGCACCGGGGTGACGGCGGTGGTGCTGAACCATTTCATGGATCAACGCTTTGTCTTCGAAAAGCCCCGGGCGTCCGTGACGCGTTCCTGTGATGCCAATCGGGTGACCCTCACCAGGGTGCTGAAGCTGAGAGGCCACGGCTTGCGGCTTGAACTGGTGCAAACCTGGCGCTGGCGGCTCAGCGAGCATCAGCCTTCCAACACAACGCTCTGATTCTGTGGCGATCGCGACG
>AACY020555908.1_pt1 | contig 14539 bp, 12 predicted proteins | sample 267378 | NCBI WGS metagenome assembly AACY02 (sample SAMN02954345, study PRJNA13694) | marine metagenome | biome: aquatic; feature: ocean; material: water; isolation source: isolated as part of a large dataset composed predominantly from surface... | reverse complement strand
ATTGAGTTTGCTACACCATCATCAATAGGAGTTCCTAAAAATATAATTCTATCTTTTAAAAGCCTTGAATAAATATCAAAAGCTCTTTCACCCCTGTTAGTATTTTCTATAACAGTAGGGATTACATAATTTGAAGGTAATTCATTCATATTATTCTTCCTCTCTTATTTCTTCTTCTTGATTGTATACATCCTGTAGGTATACTTTTTCACCATTTTCATCAACAGACACTCCTTCTTTTAAAATATGAAGCATTGCCTTATTTCTCAAAGATTCCGATTCCAAATTTAAACGATGACTAACGCTTTCTATTCCTGAAGACTCTTCATCGTGAGACTCCATATGCTCATCAATAAATTTAATTTCCTTATCATCTAATTTGAGCTCTTGGTCCTCTACAACTTTATCTAAAATTACGACCATAGAAAGATTTCTAGTTGCTTGATTTTTTAGATCTTCCTGAAGAGCCTCCTCAGTCAATCCTGTCATCTGTAAATAGTCTTCGATTTTTATATTATTTTGATTCAATTCAGCCATAAAATTTCTTAATATGCTGTCCATCTCAGCAATTACAAGCTGTTCTGGAAGATCTAATTTTGATTCCTCAATTAGTTTAGAAGTTAGAAGCCCCTGGTACTGATTAGCAACCTGTCTCTTTTTAACCATTTCAATATTTTTATAAAGCTCTTCATTCATTTCTTTTATACTTTCAAATTCAGTCATTGAAGAAACCCAATCATCAGTTAACTCAGGCATAACTTTTTCTTTGATCTCTTTTACTAAAACTGTAATTTCAACATTGTTTTTGCCTATGGATGGTATATCATCATTAAATTTTATAATTGCTCCTGTAGATACTCCTTCTAGTTTTGAATCCATTGAGGGGCTTAGAGAATTGCTTCCAAGCTCATAAAGATAGTCTTGATAAGAAAAATCTTCTAACTCTTTTCCGTTTTCATTACTATTAATATTTACAAGTAGGTAATCAGATTTTTTTGAAGGCCTTTCAACTTTTGCAACATCAGCAAATTGTAATTTAATACGCTCAGTTTGGTTTTCAATCTCTTCTTCTGTTGGAGCAATAGATTCGACTGTTACTGTTTGGTTCAATTTTGGCAATTTTGATAATTTTGGCCACAGTGTTATTAAAACTTCAACTTTGTATGATTTTTTTTCTTTTTTTAAATCTTTAACCACAGGCCTTACAGCCGGATTTATTTCTTCTTTTTGCAATATTTCGAATATCTGCTCAGGTAAGTATAAATCTATAGATTCTTCTAAGATATAATCTTCACCAACTTCTCTTATAACTATATTTTTTGGAATTTTCCCTGGTCTGAAGCCTTTAACTTTTAGAGACTTACTAATATTGTTTATCGCCTCATCTTTTTTTGAGTCAAGATCTTCAAAATCAACATCAATTTCAATATTATTTTCAAAATCGCCTACTTTTTTTACTTTATATTTCATTTCTCTCCTATTAAATATAAGGGTGACCGACGGGATTCGAACCCGCGACCTCCTGGACCACAACCAGGCGCTCTAACCGAACTGAGCTACGATCACCACAGCGCTCTCGATAGGACTCGAACCTATAACCTACAGATTAGAAGTCTGTTGCTCTATCCATTTGAGCTACGAGAGCTCTACTTGAGCGGGTGAAGGGAATCGAACCCTCATAGCCAGCTTGGAAGGCTGGAGCTTTGCCATTAAGCTACACCCGCAGGTTTGTCGGGCTGGTGAGATTCGAACTCACGACCTCCTGCTCCCAAAGCAGGCGCTCTAGCCAAGCTGAGCCACAGCCCGCAACTTAATTATTTTTCTATATTAACTGTTTTATCAAAAGAATAAATAGAAAAAATTTATACTTAACTATCATAATCTAAGTTAATCTTTAAAAGGGGTCGCTAGCTCAATTTGGCAGAGCAACGGACTCTTAATCCGCAGGTTCGGGGTTCAAGTCCCCGGCGACCCACGCGACATTTTAGCGGATGTGGCGGAACTGGTAGACGCGCTAGATTTAGGATCTAGTGAGCTTTGCTCGTGGAGGTTCGAGTCCTCTCATCCGCACAATTTAAAATTTATTTATTTTGTGAAAATTCTACAATTAATTCTGTCGAATTTGCTGTTGCATAAACTTTTTGATTTTTATCTCTTAAAGTTCCTGTAACAAAAATTACTCTTCTTCCTATTTTTTCAATTACCGCTGATGCAGTTACTTCTCCTGTATCAACTGTCATGGGTCTTAGGTAATTAACTCTTATATCTGTAGTCATTGTTAAGAAACCTCTATCCAACTGACAATTAGCTGAAATACTATTACACGAATCTAGCATTGTTGCTGCCAACCCTCCATGTACAGTGCCTAAAGGGTTGTAATGAAATTCCTGCGGTGTAACAGTAAACGTTACTTGTCCTTTTTCATCAACTTCAACTTTAGATGTATCCATTAGTGACCCCATTGGAACATTTTCAATAGGTAAATTTATAAAAAAGTCTCTTCTGGCATCCTTGTCTAAACTGACTAATTTAAGTACTAGGCCTTCAGTTAACTCCCATTTAAAGGTTCTTTCATTCATCGTTGGAGTCAGATGCTCTTGTCTGTAGTTCTGAAACAATGTCTGCATTTGCTAAAGTTGTAACATCTCCAAGTTTTCTTTCTTCTGAAATATCTTTAAGAAGCCTTCTCATAATTTTTCCACTTCTAGTCTTTGGCAAATCAGCAGTTATGACTATACTTTTCGGTTTTGCTATTGGGCCAATCTTGTCACTTACATGTTGTCTAAGATCAGCAATAAGTTCTTCATTACCTTCATCTGTTCCTATTAACGAAACAAATGCAGCAATAGCTTCTCCGGTAATTTCATCGCTTCTACCTATTACCGCTGCTTCTGCAACAGCTTTGTGAGATACCAATGCACTTTCAACTTCGGCAGTAGAAATTCTGTGTCCAGATATATTCATGACATCGTCTACACGCCCTAAAAGCCAAATATATCCGTCATCATCATATTTCGCACCATCACCAGCAAAATATAACCCTTTATGTTGTGACCAATATGTATCTAAATACCGTTGATCGTCACCATAAACAGTTCTTAACATTGATGGCCATGGAGACTTTATTGCTAAAAATCCTCCTTCACCCTTCCCTACTTCTTTCCCGTCATTGTCAATTACAATTGACTCTATCCCAGGTAGTGGACCACAAGCAGAACCAGGTTTTGTGCTTGTTACACCAGGTAAAGGCGAAATCATTATTGAACCTGTTTCCGTTTGCCACCAAGTATCAACAATCGCACATTTTGTTCCGCCAATATATTCGTGATACCACATCCATGCTTCTGGGTTAATCGGCTCTCCAACAGTTCCTAACAATCTTAAGGAGCTTAGGTCGTGAGTCTGTGGATGCTCAACACCCCATTTCATAAATGCTCTTATTGCAGTAGGAGCTGTATAAAAAATACTTACTTTATATTTTTCAATAATATTCCAAAGCCTTTTTTCGTCTGGAGCATTGGGTGCACCTTCATACATTACACTTGTAGCTTTATTTGCTAATGGACCATAAACGATATAACTATGACCTGTGACCCATCCACAGTCTGCAGCACACCAATAAATATCCTCTTCCTTTACATCAAATACTTCGTGGTGAGTTGTTGTTACTCCAGTTAAATATCCGGCTTGCGTATGAACAATTCCTTTAGGTTTAGCAGTTGTGCCAGAGGTATACAAAATATATAACATATCTTCAGCATTCATAACTTCAGGCTCACATTCAGAAGATTCGTTTTCAGTTACATCGTGGTACCAATGATCTCTTCCCTCAGTCATGTTAATTTCTTGTTCAGTACGCTTTACAACAATCACATTTTCTACGTAATCGGTAAGTTCTAACGAGCCGTCAACATTGTTTTTTAAAGGAACTATATCACCTCGTCTCCATGCTCCGTCAGCAGTAATTACTGTTTTAGCTTTGGCATCATTTATTCTGTCTGCAAGAGCTTCTGATGAGAAACCGCCAAACACAACTGAGTGCACAGCCCCAATTCTGGCACATGCCAACATTGAAACAACAATTTCAGGAGTCATTCCAAGATAAATTGCTACTCTATCCCCTTTTTCTACTCCAAGTTTTTTTAACGCATTTGATAATTTGCAAACTCTTTCATATAGATCCATGTATGTTATTTCTTGCGTATCTCCAGGTTCGCCTTCCCAGTAAAAAGCAATTCTTTCACCATCTGATTCAAGATGCCTATCCAAACAATTGTAAGATAAATTAAGCTCACCATCTTTGAACCATTTAAAGAATGGAGGGTTTGTATCATCTAATATCTCTGTTGGTTCTTTAAACCAGGAAATTCTTGTTAGAGCTTGTTTTTGCCAAAATTCTAGACGATCCTTGTCAGCATCCTCAAACCATTTAGATGTTGCATTTGCATTCTTTATTAATTCTTCAGAAGGTGGAAATTTTCTTTCTTCTTTGAGTAAATTTTCAATTTTTTTATTCATAATTCTCCCTTATTAAAATAGTATATATATCAGTAAAGAGAAAAATCTACTTAAGAAGTCATAAAATAGTAATTAAAACCATCACATAAAGCATTCCACGATGCATTTATTATATTTTCATGAACACCAATGGTACTCCATTGTTTACTTGAATCCGTAAATTCTATTAATACTCTAGTTTTAGCTTCTGTTCCGTCAGACGAATCAATAATCCTGACTTTGTAGTCGATTAGTTTTACATTATTAATATCTTTATAGTCATTTTCTAGCGCAGATTTTAGTGCTTTAGAAAGCGCATCTACCGGTCCGACACCCTCTCCAGTCTTTACATAACGATTGTCATTTACAGAAATTTTACAAACTGCTTCAGAAACAACATTTTCAGAGTTTCTTCTTTCAGAGAAAACCCTGAAACTTTCAAATTCAAAAAATTTAGGTTTAATTCCTTTTATTGAGCACATTAATATATAGAGAGATGCATCTGCTGCTTCAAATTGGAAACCTAGATGCTCAAGGTTTTGAACTTGTTGAATAAGCTCTTTAGCTTCTTCATTATTTATACTTAAACCAAACTCCTCTGCTTTCGTAATAACACTGGCTCTACCAGCTAATTCTGAAACAGTTGTTCTTGTAAAATTTCCAACTTTTGAAGAGTCAATATGTTCGTATAATGATTTGTCTTTTGACATACCTGATGCGTGTAAGCCTGCCTTGTGAGTAAATGCTGATGAACCAACATATGGATGCCTTGAATCGATAGATACATTTACGAGTTCAGCAATATGATTGGCTGTCTGTGTCAGTTTTTCAAGGGAATCTACAGGTATTGTTTCATAATTTTGTTTTAAAGATAGATTAGGAATTAGTGTGCACAGATCTGCATTTCCAGTTCTTTCCCCATACCCATTTATAGTTCCCTGAACATGATCAACACCAAGGTCCACTGCAACCATCGAATTAACAACAGCACAGCCATTATCATTTTGAAAATGAACACCAAATTTTGTATTTGGATATTTATTTACAATTTCTGAAAGAATTTTTCTTACTTCCTCTGGCAATGTACCCCCATTGGTGTCGCAGAATATAAAACAATCTGCACCAGCAGAAACTACTGACTCAAGGATTTCAATACTTGTTTGTGAATCCTCTTTGTAGCCGTCAAAAAAGTGTTCTGCATCAAAAAATACTTTTTTTTCCTTTGATTTTAAATATAAAATTGTATCAACTGCCATATCAATTGCACTCTTAACATCAGTTTGTAATGCTTTTGTAATATGTAGTTTTGACGATTTGCCGACAATACAAACATAATCAGTACCTGAATCTACTAATGCCTTAACTTGAGGATCATCTTTAGCTGACAAATTTAGCTTTCTAGTTGATCCAAAGCTTACAAGTTTTGCATTCTTTAAATTCAACTCCTTTTTTGCAGTTTCAAAAAATTCTTCCTCTTTTGGTGATGCACCTGGCCAACCTCCTTCAATAAAACTAACTCCTAAATCATCTATAAGCTTTGCAATTGCAATTTTATCCTTAACAGAAGGAGAGATCCCTTCCTGTTGGAAGCCATCTCTTAAAGTTGTGTCAAAAATGTCTATTTTCATAATTCCAAAAAAAAACCCTTGCAACGCAAGGGTAACAACGCTTATTACGTTGCTCCTAAATAATAATTATAATTTTTTTCATTGTGACAATATTACTTTGTTTTTCTTGATTGTCTAACAAAAAAATATACTGCTGTTAATAGAGAGAAAGCTATAGCAATGTTTATTGGATTTAGAGGATTGTCAGTGCTGGATATTAGTTCAAAAGTTTTATTAGAAACTCCATCTGATTCAAAAATAATAGTATTTTCTACAATGTTACTTAAGTTTGGTTTTGTAATTTCTCCAGGTACTTTAAAACCGAGTTTTCCATCAAGAACATTATCATAACCCGATTGATTAATAATTTCATTTTCCGTATCAAACAACTCTCCAAAAGATCCATAAATTCTAAATTCACCTTCATTATTTTGAAAATCTATATCTTCAATCGGTAATAGTAAAAGGGCTGTGTTTTCATTAGATTTTAGAAGTTCAAATTGGTTTTTAAGTTCACTTATATTCGCAAAATCATTACGCACTAGTATTCCAAGGTAAGCGTCTTCCTGGAAAATACTTGAACCAAATCCATCTGGAAGGTCAGTAATAATATCGTTGAGACTACCAATTGATGACTCCTCACCTATATCAAGTGCATATAATTGAAGTTCTTCATTAATCAATAATTTAATTGTGTACTTTCCAGAAAAGTCTTCATTAAATTCAACATTCATATCCCATTTAATTTCACACGCCGAAAATACAAGAAAAGCTATTAGTAAATAAATTTTATTTTTATATTTCATTTAATTTCCCTACTAACTTTACCGCCGCTAATTTTCTATGGCTTATATTTGATTTTTCATCTAAAGTCATTTCAGCTAATGTTTTTCCATTTACCTCAAAAATAGGATCATAGCCAAAACCGTTTTTTCCCCTTGGTTCAAATATAATATTTCCATTAAGGACTCCTTCTGATGTTATAAAATTTAACCCATCGAAATAACAAAGAACCGTTTTAAAAAACGCATTTAAATTATCAGCTGTTATTAGTTCATTGATTAATTTTTGATTATTTTCTACATCCGTAGAACTTAAGCCAGCATATCTTTTTGAATGGACACCGGGCTGACCATCTAATGTATCTACAAACAATCCTGAATCATCAGAAATAATTGGAGATTTAAAGATTTCATAACATTCTTCAGCCTTTTTTTTCGCATTTTCTTCAATTGTATTTTTATCTTCAATCACATCTGGAATATCTTTATTTATTAGCAAGGTATGTTTGCTTCCAGATTCTTGAAAAATTTTTAATAATTCTTTGTGCTTATTTTTATTATTTGAAGCTAAAAGGATTTCCATCTGCTTAATTTTGTATATCAAATACTTCTTTTATACACTCTTTTCCAAGTTCAAAAAGCTGATCAAGATGTTCTTTTGGAAATGGTTTTCCTTCTGCAGTGCCTTGTATCTCAAGTATTTCAAATTTTTCATCTAGTACTAAATTGAGATCAACCTCTGCATTGGAATCTTTTACATAATCAAGATCTGCTACCAATTCGCCAGCGACAATCCCTACAGAAATCGCACCAACTTTACTTGTAAGAGGATTTTGAATTAATTTACTTTCTTGGATCATTTTCTCAAATGTATCATTAAGGGCTATCCAAGCACCATTAACAGAAGCAGTTCTTGTACCACCATCAGCTTCTAGTACATCACAATCTACTGTAAAGGAGTACCCATTTATAATTCCTAAATTACAAACAGCTCTTAAAGATCTGCCAATTAATCTAGAGATTTCTTTAGACCTGCCAGACTCAAAAGATTTTCTTGATATTCTATTTCCCGATGACCCGGGTAACATATTGTACTCCGCAGTTACCCAGCCCTTGTCAGAATTTTGTAGCCAGTCTGGAAGTCTAGTAGAGACAGATACTGTAACTAATACCTTTGTATTGCCCGATTCGTATAAAACTGAGTTTTCTGCAGAATTAATAAAATTTTTGGTTACTTTTATTGGCCTCATTAAGGTGACATCCTTTCAATTTTCCATAAATTATCGTCTTGCTTGTAACAAAACCTATCATGTGTCCTGTTTCTTCTTCCCTGCCAAAACTCCCAATAATTAACCTCAATAGCGAACCCACCCCAAAAGTCAGGTCGTGGTATTTCTTTTCCTTCATATTCTTTTTCAAGCTCATCAATTTTATTTGTGACATCTTCTCTAGAAGAGATGATGTTGCTCTGTGCAGAAGCTAATGCACTTAATTGTCCACCTCTTGGTCTTGTTTTAAAATATTCATCAGATACTTTTGCGTCTGCTTTTTTTGCTGTACCTTGAAACCTAACTTGCCTATGAATTTCAGCCCAGTAAAAAATACCCGAAACATTAGGGTTGGTAAATATCTCCATTGCTTTTGGACTTTCGTAATGTGTATGGAAGATTAAATTATTATTTACTATATTTTTAAATAATACATATCTCGATCTTGGAGCATTTTCATCCACAGTAGCTAGAACCATTGCATTGGGTTCGTAAATTTGTGTTTCAATGGCCTCATCAAGCCATTTTTTAAATTGTGCTATAGGGTCTTGGTTTAAATCCTCTGATATGAAATCAGAATCACTGTATTCATTACGCAAAGATTGAATCTTTTCTGAAAAATTTTCCATTAATTTGATTTAATGTAATTTAAAGCTGATCCACTTTCAAACCAACTTATTTGCTCTTCAGATAAAGAATGATTGGTATCTATATCTAATATTGAACCATCTTCTTTCTTTAAAGAAACAATAACTTTACTTCCTGGGCTTAAATTATCAAGATTTTCTATAGTTAATTTATCATTTTGCTCTATTTTTTCATAATCTGTCTTATCTGCAAAAGTCAGCGGTAGTATCCCCTGCTTTTTCAAATTAGCTTCATGAATTCTTGCAAAGCTTTTAACCAAAACTACTCTACAACCTCTAAACCTTGGCTCCATAGCAGCATGTTCTCTTGATGATCCTTCACCATAGTTCTCGTCTCCAATAGCAACCCAATTTATGTTGTTTTCATGGTATGTTTTTGCAAGATCAGGCAATGACATCACTTCATTGTTGATTGTGTTAACACCGGTACCAGACTCGTCTGAAAATGCATTATTCACTCCTATAAATAAGTTTTGTGATATATTTTCGAGGTGTCCTCTAAACCTTAACCATTTACCTGCAGGTGATATATGATCCGTCGTACACTTTCCAACTGCTTTCATTAGAACTGGCATATTTATATAATTATTTGCATCAAATAGATCAAAAGGGATTAATACTTGTAATCTTTCTGAATTTGGATCTATCACAACTTCAACTTCGCTATCTTCTTTTGGTTGTACAAACCCCTCTAATGTACTGGCAAATCCTTCTGGAGGCAATTCTTCCGCGGTCGGAGGTGACAACCTTACTTCATCACCTTCTTCATTAATCAATGTATCGTTTAAAAAATCAAACTCTAAGGTGCCCCCTAAAGCTAATCCAATTACAGTCTCAGGAGATCCAATAAAAGAAAGTGTTTCTTTATTTCCATCATTTCTTGCTGGAAAATTTCGATTATATGATGAAACAATAGAGTTACTTTCTCCAGGTTCTATATCATCTCTTTTCCATTGTCCAATGCATGGACCACAGGCATTTGCTAAAACTGTTGCACCAATTGCCTCTAAATCCCGTAAATATCCATCTCTTTCAATTGTAGCTCTTGTAATTTCTGAACCAGGAGTAACCATGAGTGGTACTTTGGACTTTAACCCTTTTTTTGCTGCTTCCCTAGCAATGTAAGCAGCTCTTCCGATGTCTTCATAGGATGAGTTAGTGCATGAGCCTATCAATGCGCTTGAAATTTGAAGTGGATAACTATTATCGATAGCATCTTCTTTTAGTCGAGAAACCGGACGAGCTAAGTCTGGAGTGTGTGGACCAACTATGTGAGGCTCTAAAGTATCTAAATTAATTTCAACTACTTGATCAAAAAAATTATCAGGATTACCTACAACATCGTCATCTGCGGTAAGCAAATGCATATTTTTACTTGCTAATTCTGCAATATCAGATCTTCCTGTTGCTTCTAGATATTCCTCACCTTTTTTATCAAACGGGAATATAGAGCATGTTGCTCCTATTTCAGCTCCCATATTGGTAATTGTTGCTTTTCCAGTTGTTGAAATTGACTTTGTACCCTCTCCAAAATATTCAACAATAGCATTAGTTCCACCTTTAACAGTTAAGATTTCAGCAACTTTCAAGATGATATCTTTTGGAGCTGTCCACCCATTTAGTTTTCCGGTAAGCTTTACACCAATTAATTTTGGTATTTTTGTATTAAATGGCATTCCTGCCATTACGTCAACTGCGTCAGCTCCACCTACACCTATTGCGACCATACTAAGGCCGCCTGCATTTGGAGTATGACTATCAGTTCCGATCATCATTCCTCCAGGAAATGCATATTGTTCCAATACGACTTGATGAATTATTCCAGCACCAGGACCCCAAAAGCCAATATTATATTTTTCTGATGCTGTTCTAAGAAAATCAAACACTTCCTTATGAGTTTTATTAGCTACATTTAAATCACTATTTGCTCCTTCATAAGCTTGTATTAGGTGATCACAATGCACTGTTGTAGGAACAGCTGTTTCAGGAAGTTCAGCCTGCATAAATTGTAATAATGCCATTTGAGCAGTTGCATCCTGCATGGCTACTCTGTCTGGTAAGAAATCTCCAAAATCTTCTCCTCTAATCAAGGATGTCTCAGAGACATTCCTAGCATGTCCATATAAGATTTTTTCCGCTAAAGTTAACGAATTTCCTTTCCTAGCCTTAAACAATGCAATGTTTGATTCAAGAGTCTTATAAACTCTCTCGACTAATTCAATATGTGTTTTTGAAAGATCCATCAGAATAATTATATATTTACTTGAGCCTAAAGATGTACTTATCTAGATTCTAAATATTTAATTTTTAAACCTATAATTTTTACATACTTTCAGGCACTGTAAAGTATGAATATATTTACAAAATAACAATAATATTCATATTTTATTTATCTTTTGTGGTCATATAATTAATTTGTGAAGTTAAAAATTATATCTTTAGTTTTTTTGTTGCTAATTTTTTGTAGTGCCAACCCATACGAAGAAGAATTATCAGTTAATGCTGGCTTACTATTTGATGAGATTAGTAGCTTTGAAGAAACTGATAGAGATCTTGATTCTCAATGTGAATTACTTTCAGAAGAAAAAGAATATTATGAAAATGATGGTATTCCTCTGTCTTTCTTTATGGAATATGAATATTACAAATTTAGATACTTAGGTGGATCTCAAGAGAATGTAAAAAATTACCTTAATTCCCTTTTTTATTTTTGTGATATGGGAAATATATATGAGGAAAATTGGAAAAGTTTGAATCATCAAGAAAATTTATACCAACAATTAGCATTAGCACCAATTGAACCTGTCGTAATTATTGATGAGCAAGATTGATAAAATTTTATTTATAAAAGTGTTTACATAAAAATGATTTTAATATTTTTACATTTGCTGAAAGCTAAAGATTTACTTATCTAGATTCCGTACAAGTATTTTTAAACTCACAGTATTCACACCATTCACCAACATTATAGTTTGGACTTAGTGCATCAAAAGGTATCCATGATGCTGGTTTTTTTGAAATATCTTCAAACTTTGCTTTTGCAGATTCAAGTTCACTTACTCCAAACCTTCTTTCTTTTACTGTTGCTTTATTGTCAGATACATAGATATGCAAAACTATAATTTCAGCTTCAGATTTCATAAGCTGCGATGCACCCAAGGCATAGAGTTGAGCTTCTAATAAATCTTCCGGTGTTTCCGGTCGCGTTTTTAGTTCAATAATTATTGGCGTCTTACCAAGTCTTCCGGCTAAATCAGATTTTCCTGTATAAATTGTTGCCACTTTTTGATCTACAACTTTACCGTTGCTTATGCCTTTTCCATCAATAATGCATGTAAAACCAAGTATGTATTCTGCTTCTTTAATTTTTAAATTTTCATAATTATTTAATTGTGAAACTAGCTGTTGATATTTCAAAAAGAGTTTTTCTCTAGTAACTTCATCTTCTTCATTTGTTAATTGATTAAAACTTTCAATATTTTCATTTTCAGAAAATTTTTCATTATTTACCAAAATCTCCTGTGCAAATTGGTGAAACTTAGTTGCAGTTGATTCTGATTCATACTCAACATAGTCTTCACGTGGTAAACCATACTGAACATTCCAAGCTGCTCTTCTCTCACAATTAGAAAGTTTTACCAAATTTGTTTTTGAAATTTTTACTTCTCTTACACGATTAGTTATTTTTCCAGTATTTATTATTGGAAATTGACCACACCTTGAAGATTGGTCGCAATAATCACATTGTTTGCCTGGATTGCGTTTTTTTCTTCCTTTTAAATATTCTTCTAAGATATGAAAATAATCATCAATGATTTCATCAGGATTTTCTACCATTTCAATTTCTACTAAGTCATCTAATTCAATAGCAGCTGTATAAAATTCTTCATTTTTAGATTTCAATTTTGTAATAATTGCTCTATCGATTAACTCTGGTTCTGGATCATGAGCGGTTTTTAATCTTATGTATTCATATTGATTATCATCCTCGAACTCGTAGGCAAAGTGAGTAGTTATTCCATACTCCTCTCCATCTATTTCTTTTATCGCCTCTTTAATTAAATACTCATGATTAAAATTAGAATTTCTTTTGGGATAAATCGTTCTAAATCTTGTGAATAAATCAGAAAGTATTTTTTTTTGAATAGTGTCATAAAACTGAAAATTATTTTCTTCAGCAACTTTTACAGATGTTTCTTCAAGAGCATTGTTGTTAAGCCAATCTACAATTGCTTTGTTTAAATCTTTCCACCTATCTAGTTTTGGACTAGCAAGTCTGGTCTTGTTGCCGTAAGAACTATGGCATTGTGCCATCTTTCTTATTTGATTTGTGGAATAAGTATTATCTCTATCAGGCATAGTAAAATTATAATTCACTAATTACTGCAAATCTGCTGTTTCAAAAGGCCTTAATGACTGCCATAACTGCCAAAAATAATTTATTTAAATAGATTTTCTAGTATTTTACGATACCTCTCTGGTTCACTATTTAGAGCTCCTCCGTGACTATTGCACTTATCAAATTTTTCATAAGTTGCATTCAAACCAAGTATTTGAACGATTTTTCTTGATTGTGATGCCGGAACTATCTCATCCTTTGCACAAGAAACAACTACCGTTGGAAAGCTGATTTCATTTTTATTACCGAAAGATTTTTTTATTGAGTTGAAATCAAAATCAAAAACCAGATTTGTTAAAAAAATTGTTCCAGGTTTTAAAAGATTTGCCATAGTTTTATTTAAAGGAGTTCTATAAGCAACTTGATCTGTGAAAACTTCTAATAAATCAAGATAAGGACTCTCAGCAAAAATACCCAGTAACTCAACATTTGATGTCTGGTTATAGAACTCTAAACCTGAAAACAATGCTGTTGTTGCACCGTAGCTAAAACCCCATATACCAAAACTATTCAAGCCCTTGTTTTCATAAAAATAATTTATAGTTGTATAAACGTCATTAATTTCATCTATACCAAATGTAAAATTTCCCTCACCTGATAGTCCATGATTTCTAAAATCAATCGCAATAACTGAAAGTCCTGTCTCATTAAAAATTTTTATTTTTTCAAGCATTTCTGGACTAGCTTTTTGGCTCCTTAAGCCATGAAGCATTATTACTGTTGTTTCTGAGTTAGAGGGTATCCACCAAGTTGAAATGAATGTATTATCTATTTCTATTTGTATCTCTTCATAAGGAATACCTAAATCACTAGGTGAAAATTTGTAAGTTTCTTCTCCGATACTAAACGCAGTGAATGCAACAATAAATGATAATAAAAAATATAGAATTACAAAAACAACTACAGCTATTAAGAATTTTCTACTTTTTAGGAGAGTCATTTTTTAAAGATTTATTAGTCGGTATTTTGAATCCTACTAACCAAAAACTAAATATTGCTGAAAAAGCTAAAATAATTCGCACAGTTACATTTTCAATAAAAGCTGGGGAAAACGGAATTAATGACAACGACATAGTCAAAAGCATCATTGTTTGGGCATATAATTTAGTTTTAAAAGTTATGCCTTTACCTTTTTTAAAATCGAGCACATACTTACCAAATTTATCATGGGTAGTTAGCCACGAATAGAGCTTATCTGAAGAATTTAAAAATAATATCGAAGACAAAATCATAAAAGGTGTCGTAGGAAGCCCAGGAATAATTATTCCAATTGCACCTAAAGAGAAACTAACTAAACCAAAGAAAACAAAAAAAAATTTTTTGGCTTTATTTTTAGATT
>AACY020309738.1_pt1 | contig 14540 bp, 14 predicted proteins | sample 267378 | NCBI WGS metagenome assembly AACY02 (sample SAMN02954345, study PRJNA13694) | marine metagenome | biome: aquatic; feature: ocean; material: water; isolation source: isolated as part of a large dataset composed predominantly from surface... | reverse complement strand
TCGAGCGCGCGGGACAGCGCCTCGGGCGCGAGGCCCGGACCCGCGTCGGCGACCTCGATGCAGGCGCCGCCGCCGTCCGCCGCCGTGACGGAGACGGAGACCCGTCCGCCCGCGCCGCCGTGACGGATCGCATTGTCGAGCAGATTGCCGACCGCCCGCTCCAGCGCGCCGCAGTCGCCGAGCGCCCAGAGACCGCTTTCCGACGGGGCCGCCAGCACGACGCCGGCGTCCGCGGCGGAGCGGCGCGCGACGGCGATGGCCGATGCGGCGACCGCGTCGAGCGCGCATTCGCCCACCCGCCCGGCGGCGGTGTCGGCGCCCAGCGCCACGAGATCGTCGGCGAGGCCGCGCATCCGGCGCGCTGCGGCGGAGAGGTCGTCGAGGTAGCCGCGGAGACGGTCCGGCGGCGTGTCCTCCGCCGCGGCCGAAAGGAACTCGGCGAAGCCGAGGACCGCGGTGAGGGGCGAGCGGAACTCGTGCGCGACGCGCGCCAGCGCATCGGGCGAGACGCCGCCTGCGAAACCGCGCGGCGCGTCCTCGGGCTCGATGAGCGCGTCGCCCGAGGGCAGGGGGCGCGCGCGGAGCCGGTCGCGCGGGGCCGCGGTCTCACCGAAGCGGCGGCGGAAGGCGGCGTTGGCGGCGCGCAGGGCGCCGTCGGGGCCCTGGACGGCGAGCGGGGCGGAGGCGGCCTCGAAGGCCTCTGCGAGGGCCGCTTCGACGTGCGGCTCTTCTGGAGGCTCCGGCTCGAAGACGGCGCGGCGGCCGATGCGGCCGTCCGGCAGCGCCGCGGGCGAGGCGACGACACGTCCGGCGGCCCGAGCGAGGACGCAGGGGGCGCCGGCGGCTCCGGCCGTCTCGGCCGCGGCGAGGGCGGTCTCCAGCGCGTCGCCGCAGGCCGCGACGACGCCGGCGGCGTCGGCGACGCCGAAGCGCTCGAGCGCCGCGTCGTTCACCCATACGGCGCGGCGGCGGAGCGGATCCCACAGCAGCACCGCCGGCGCGCGCGCGCCGCGCTGCGCGACTGGGAGCGGATAAGCGCCGTCGGCGCTCACGCGGTCCCGGCGCGGTCGACTGCGGGGTGCTGCGATGCGGGGAAGGCGGTGTGCATGCCGTCGCTCTCCTGCTCGCGCGTGAGTATCGCCGCGACCGGCGGTCGCGCGCAAGCTTGGGAAGCGGGGCGGGACGCGCCTTCTTGACTCAGGGACGCGGCGCGATACACAAGCGCTCTGTTGCATTCAGCGCGGCCCGCCGCCGCGCTCATTGGGGCGTGCGGCCCCGGAGAGATCCGACATGGCGAAGCCGACGACCATCAAGATCCGCCTGAATTCGAGCGCAGGCACCGGCCACTTCTACGTGACCAAAAAGAACACGCGCACCATGACCGACAAGATGACCATGCGTAAGTATGATCCTGTGGCGCGCAAGCATGTCGAGTACAAGGAAGGCAAGATCAAGTAGATCGATCCGCCGTCCGGCTCGGAATCCGGGGCGGCCTTCGGGCCGCCCCTCTTTCATTCGACGGCCTGCACCCGACGCGCCAAAGAAAAAACCCCGCCGGCTGAGCCGGCGGGGTTTCCCGTTTGTCGGTGAAGGTCTGCGTCACTCGCGGGCGGCGCCCATAAACTGAAGCAGGAACATGAACATGTTCAGGAAGTTCAGGTAGAGGCTGAGGGCGCCGGACACGGCCGAGGCGTTCAGCTCGCGCGCGCCGCCACCCATCTGCGTGATCTGGACGTACTCGCTCTTGAGCCGCTGGGTGTCGTAGGCGGTCAGGCCCGCGAAGATCAGCACTCCGATGACCGAGATCGCGAACTGCAGCGCGCTGGACGCGATGAAGATGTTGAGCAGCGAGGCCACGATCAGGCCGATCAGGCCCATGATCAGGAAGGAGCCCATCCCCGAGAGGTCGCGCTTCGTGGTGTAGCCGTAGAGGCTCAGGCCGAGGAACGCGATCGCAGTCGCGAAGAAGGTCTGCGCGATCGAGATGCCGGTGTAGATCGCGAAGATCGACGAGATCGAGAGGCCGATCAGGGCCGCGAAGGCCCAGAACACGCCCTGCGCCGCGCCCGCGCTCATGCGGTGCACCATCGCGCCGAACAGGAAGACGATCCCGAGGGGCGCGAAAATCACGACCCAGCGGAGCGGCGAGAAGTAGATCGCCTCGATCATCGAAGCCGGGATGATCGCTGTCTGAGGGGTCTGGCCGGCGCGCGCGGTGTCGAGGAACATCGCGAGGTCCTGGCCGAAGATGTAGGCCACGACGCCCGTCACGATCATCGCGACGCCCATCAGGCCGTAAATCGAGTTCATGTGGGCGCGGAGGCCCGCATCGATCTGCTGGGCGTAGGCGCCCGGGCGGCTCACCGCCCGCTCATACTGTGCCATCGTGCTCCCTGCACTCCGTTTCACTGAAAGGCGCGAATCCGATCTGGCCGCACCCGTCACATCGCAACAATATCGGTGACCAAGGGCCCGCTTTCAACTGCGGCGTCGCCAGTCTCCGTTCGACCCTATTCGCGGGCGCGCAGCACCTGCGCCGGTCGGGCCGCGAGCGGGCGCAGGGCGAAGGCGAGGCCGGCGCCGAGGCTCGCCGCCGCGCCGCCGAGGACGATGATGAGGGCGGACACCGGCTCGAAGGCGAACTCCGCCTCCATCACGAAGGTGATGACCGCCCAGCCCGCCACGGCTCCGAAGAGGATCGCAACCGAGCCCGCCGCCGCGCCCGTCATCGCCGCACGGAGCGCGAAGGAGGACAGGATGCGCGCCCGCGCGGCGCCGACGGTCTTGAGGATCGCCGCCTCGTAGGTGCGCCGCCGCTCGCCCGCCGCCGCCGCGCCGAGGAGAACCACGAGCCCCGTGACGAGCGTCACGGCCGCGCCCCAGCGCGCCGCCGCCGCGATCTGCCCGAGCCCGTCAGACACCCGCTCGATGGCGTCGCGCACCCGGATCGCCGTGACGTTCGGGAAGGCGGTCGAGACGTCGCGCAGCAGCGGCCCCTCGGCCTCCCCGCCCGCATAGACCGTCGCGATATGGGTGTGCGGCGCGCCCCGGAAGGCGCCGGGGTCGAAGGCCATCAGGAAGTTGATGCCCATGTCCGAGAAATCGACAACACGGGTGTTGGCGATGGTCCCGGTGATCTCGCGCCCGAGGACGTTGACGGTCACCGTGTCGCCGATCTCAAGGTTCAGCAGGGCCGCGTGCTCGGCCGAGAACGAGACCAGCGGATCGCCGGAATAGTCCTCCGGCCACCATTCCCCCTCGACCAGCTCGGCGTCGGCGGGCTTTCCGGCGGCGTAGGTCACCCCGCGGTCGCCGCGCAGGATCCAGCCGCCGCCCTCATCGATCTCGGCCTCCGCCGCTGGCACGCCGTTCAGCCGGGTGATGACGCCGCGCAGCATCGGCGCGGTGTCGACGGTCTCGAAGCCCTCGACGCCGCGCGTGGCCTCCAGGAACGGGTCGAGCTGGGCGTTCTGGATGTCGACGAAGAAGAAGGCCGGCGCGCGGTCCGGCAGCTCCCGGTCGATCAGGTCGCGAAGGTTGAAATCCACCTGCCCGATCGCCGCCAGCACCGTCAGCCCGAGGCCGAGCGAAAGCACGGCCCCCACGGTCTCGCCCCCCGGCCCGCCGACCGAGGCGAAGGCCAGCCGCAGCGCAGGCTTGCCCCGCACCCAGCGCGAGCGCGCCAGCTTCGCCGAGCCCCGGCGCACCAGCTTCGCCGCCGCCCAGAGAACGGCCAGCGCCGCCGCCACGCCCGCCACGAACCACGCCGCGAACAGCGCCGCGCCCGACAGCAGGATCGCCGCCAGCGCCAGCGCGACGGCGACGCCGCCGATCACGTACAGGAACCGCCGCGCGGGCCATTCCGCCGAGGGCGAGACGATGTCGCGGAACAGCCCGGCCGCCCGGATCTCCCGCGCCCGCGCCAGCGGCCAGAGCGCGAACAGGAGCGCCGTCAGCAGCCCGTAGAGCGCCGCCTCGGCCATCGGCCCCGCATAGACCGCGAACAGCGCCGGCACCGGCAGCATCGAGGCGAGCAGCGGCCCAAGCAGCGCCGGCACGCCCGCGCCGAGGGCGAGGCCGATGCCGACGCCGATCACCGCCAGCGTCGCGATCTGGATCAGGTAGATCGCGAAGATCTCGTCGCCCGAGGCGCCGAGGGTCTTGAGCGTCGCGATGGTCTCGGTCTTCTCCTCGAGGTAGCTCCGCACCGCCGCCGAGACGCCGACGCCGCCGACCGCCAGCGCGGCGAGTCCCACCAGCACCAGGAACGACCCGATCCGGTTCACGAAGCGCTCGACGCCGGCGCCCGCGGTCGTCCGGTCGCGCCAGCGGATGCCGGCGTCGGGGAAGTCCCGCGCCAGCCGCGCCTCCATGGCGTCGAGATCGGCCTCGGGCGGCAGCGTCATCCGCACCTCGGCCTCGTAGAGCGAGCCGGGCTGGAGCAGGCCGGAGCCCTCCAGCCCCTCGATGTAGACAAGCGTCCGCGGCCCGAGCGCGAAGCCCGAGGCAGCGGCGTCGGGCACGCGCTCCAGCGACGCGCGGACCTCGAAGGCGTTCGAACCGAGGCGGATCACGTCGCCGACCTCGATCCCGAGGCGGTCGATCAGCAGCGGCTCCATCACCACGCCGAAGCGCCCGTCGCGCTGGCCCAGCGCCTCGGAGAGGGGGATGTCGGGCGCGAGTTCGGCCGCGCCGACAAGGGGATAGGCGTCGTCCACCGCGCGGACCTGCGTCAGCCCGCGCTCGGTCTGTCCCGTGGCCTCGCTGTCGGCGACGGCCATGGAGCGGAAGTCGATGGTCTCCGACACCTCGACCGCCCGCGCGTCCATCCAGGCGCGCTCCTCGGCGTCCGGCCGGCGATAGGTGAACTCCAGCTCGGCGTCGCCGCCGAGGATCGCGCGGCCCTCGCGCTCCAGCCCCTCGGAAATCGCGGTCCGCACCGAGCCGACCGCCGCCACCGCGCCCACCCCGAGCGCGAGGCAGGCGAGGAACACGCGGAACGCCTTCAGACCGCCCCGCATCTCGCGGGCGGCGAAGGTGGCGGCGAGGCGCAGGCGCACGTCGGGCAGGCGCATCATTCGGCGGCCTCGCGCTGGGCGGGGGCGTCGTCCACGGTCACGCCGTCGCGCATGTGCACCACCCGGTCGCAGCGGTTCGCGAGTTCGGGGGCGTGGGTGACCATCACCAGCGTCGCGCCGTGGCGGTCGCGGAGCCCGAACAGCAGATCGGTGATCGCGTCGCCGGTCGAGCCGTCGAGGTTGCCGGTCGGTTCGTCCGCCAGCAGGATCGCGGGGCGCGGCGCTGCGGCGCGGGCGAGCGCCACGCGCTGCTGCTCGCCGCCGGAAAGCTGGGCGGGATAGTGGTCGAGCCGCTTGCCGAGGCCGACCGAGGCCAGCTCCGCCTCGGCCTTGTCGAAGGCGTCGCGGTCGCCGGCGAGTTCGAGCGGCGCGGCGACGTTCTCGAGCGCGGTCATGGTCGGAATCAGGTGGAAGGACTGGAACACGACGCCCATATGATCGCGACGAAACCGGGCGAGGCCGTCCTCGTCCATCTCCGTGAGATCCCGTCCGAGGGCCTGCACCACGCCGCCGGTGGCGCGTTCGAGGCCCCCCATGATCATGAGGAGCGAGGACTTGCCCGATCCGCTCGGCCCCACCACCCCGACCGTCTCGCCCTTCGCGACCGTCAGCTCGGCGCCGCGGAGGATCTCCACGGCGCCGGCGCGGCTGCCGAGCGTCAGGCGCACGTCTTTCATCTCGATGGCGAGGTCGGCGGCGGCGTCTGTCATGTCGGCTTTCCGGTTTTGCGGCGCTGCGCCGCGATATGGGGCGCGGGCGGGGGGCCGCAAGCTTTTGTTCGCGCTCACGCTGACGGCCGCGCCCGCTGTCGCGCAGGAGCCGGTGACGGTGGTCGCGCTCGGCGACAGCCTGACCCACGGCTACGGCCTGCCGCCGGAGGAGGGCTTCGTGCCCCAGCTCGACCGCTGGCTCGAAGCGAACGGCGCGCCGGAGGTCGAGGTGGTCAACGCCGGCGTCTCCGGCGACACGACGGCGGGCGGGCTCGCCCGGTTCGACTGGTCGGTTTCGGAGGGGGCCGATGCGATGATCGTGGCGCTCGGCGGCAACGACCTCCTGCGCGGCATCGACCCGGAGACCTCACGCGCCAATCTCGCCGCGATCATGGAGAAGGCCGACGCGGCGGGGCTGCCGGTGCTGCTCTCGGGCATGCAGGCGCCGCTCAACTACGGGCCGGACTACAAGGAAGCCTTCGACTCCATGTATCCCGACCTCGCCGAGGCGCATGACGCGCTCCTCGACCCGTTCTTTCTCGCGGGCGTCGAGGACGACCGGTCGCTCTGGCAGGAGGACGGGCTGCACCCGAACGCCGACGGCGTCGCCGTCATCGTAGAGCGGATCGGCCCGCAGGTGCTCTCGTTGGTCGAGCGGGCGCGGGACTGAGGATCGCCCCATGATCCGGTTGTTCTCGGCGCTCGCCCTTCCAGGCGACGCGGCGGAGCGTCTGGAGGGGCTTCAGACCGATCTTGAAGGAAGGCTCGTCCCTCGCGAGAACCTGCACGTCACGCTCGTCTTCTACGGCGAAGTTCCGGAGCCGGTCGCGGAGGATCTGGACGCCGCGCTATCGGAGATCGACGCGCCGGGGTTCGACCTGTGGCTCGACGGCGTGGACGCCTTCGGCGGCGCCAAGCCGCGGGCGATCTATGCGGCCGTGCGGCCGGAACCGGCGCTCGATCGGCTTCAGGCCAAGGCCGCGCAGGCCGGCCGGCGCGCCGGGCTCACGCTCGGCGCGCAGCGCTACACGCCGCATGTGACGCTCTCGCGCTACGCGCCGGGCGCGCTGTCGCCGAAGGTTGCGGCGAAACGGCTGGCGGCGCGGGCGGCGTTTCTCGCAGGGCCGATCCCGGTGCGCGCCTTCGGGCTCTACGCCTCGGATCTCGGCCGGAACGGGCCGATCTACACGGAACTCGCGCGCTATCCGCTGCGCGGCGCCGCAGAGACGTCGGATCGGGACCGCTGACGCGGCCGCGCCGGCGGAATCGCGACGTCTCGCGCCCGATGCGCCGCCCGGCGTTTTCCGGTATCACGCCGGCGGCAAGGGGAGGCCTCGGGGATGCTTTACGTGAAGTGGGTCGTCGCGCTCGTGTCGGTCGCTCTGGTGGGCGGCTTCCTGCACTGGTCGTTGCCGTCGCGCGACGTCGTGCGGATCCTCAACACCGAAGTGGCCCGGCGGACGGTCGAGACCGAGACGCCGGACGGCGGAACGATCGAGCGGTCGCAGGACGTCCGCTACATCGTCGCGGTCTCGCCCGACGAGGCGCCGCGGGTCTACCGCAACGAGGACACCGGCTGGGGCTGGCCGCCCTATTTCAAGTTCAACAGCGCCAATCTCGCGGCCGAGGCGGAGAACGCCGTCGCCGAAGGCGAAACCGGCGGGTGGGTCGTGGTGCGCCATTACGGCTGGCGCATTCCGCTGATTTCGGCGTTTCCGAACGCTCTTTCGATCCGGCCGGCGTCGGGGCCGGCCGAGACGGCGATCCCCTGGTTCAACATCGCCGTCTATGCGGCGGTCGCGGTCGGCGCGTTGCTCCTGCGCCGCGCGGCCCTTCGCCTCGTCGGTGGCCGGTGAGCCTCAGCGCTCGGCCGAGGCGCGCGCCTCGAGCACGTCGAAGGGCACGCCAGGGGCCTCCTTCGCGGCGCGGATCACCAGCGAGGTCTTGACGCTCGCGACGTTCGGCGCGGCGGTCAGCTCGCCGGTCAGGAATGACTGGAAGCTGGACAGATCCGGCGCGACGCATTTCAGCAGAAAGTCGATTTCCCCGTTCAGCATGTGGCACTCGCGCACAAGCGGCCAGGCCCGGCAGCGGTCTTCGAACGCCGCGAGATCGGCCTCCGCCTGCTTCTGGAGGCCGACCATGGCGAACACCATCACCTCGAAGCCGAGCTGCCGCGCGTCCACCTTCGCGTGATAGCCGCGAATGAGGCCCATCTCCTCAAGCGCCCGGACGCGCCGGAGGCAGGGCGGCGCCGAGATGCCGACGCGGCGGGACAGTTCGACATTCGTCATGCGGCCGTCGCCCTGAAGCTCGGCCAGAATTTTGCGGTCGATGGGATCGAGTTTGCCGCCGCTCATCGCGATTCCGGTTATCATTGCTGTGCGCGGCGCGCCGCGTGGGTGACATCGGGTCCCTATTATCGAGAGGGCCGGAACTGTGCAAGAATATTACTCAAACGAGAAATAAATGAAAAATGAGCAGGGAGGGCGCTCGGCGCCTGCGATCTGGGCGATCACCGACGGACGGGCCGGGAACCGGTCCCAGGCGACGGCGCTGGCGGAGACCGTCGCGCGGATGACCGGGGGCGAGGCCGTCGAGAAGACGATCGCGCTGAAGCCGCCGCTCGCGCTCCTGCCGGCGCGGCTCTGGGCGCTGGGCGGCGCAAGCGAGGGCGGCTGGCCTTTCGCGGGGCTCGCGGACGGCGGAGAAGCGCTGGCGCGGCCCTGGCCGGACCTCGCCATCGGGGCGGGGCGGCGGAGCGCGCCCTTCGTCGCCGCGCTGCGGCGGCTCGGCGGGGCGAAGGCGGTTCAGATCCTCGACCCCGGCATGCGGCGCGACGCGTTCGACCTGATCGCGACGCCGCGCCATGACGGCGCGGCCGGTCCGAACGTCGTCGAGACGCTGGGGGCGCTCAACGCGCTCGAGCCCGGGCGGGTCGCCGCCGAGGCCGAACGCTGGCGCGTCAGGCTCGGGCATGTGCCGACGCCCCGTGTGGCGGTGCTGGTCGGCGGGCCGAGCCGTTCGGCGGCGTTCGGCGCGCAAGGGCTCTCGGATCTCTGCGACGGGCTCGCCCGTCTCGCGGTGGACGGGGCGGGCCTGATGGTGACGCCCTCGCGCCGGACGCCGAAGGCGGCGGTGGACCGTCTGGCGGACACGCTGTCGGGGGTCGGCGGCTGGGTGTGGTCCGGGGTCGGCGACAATCCGTATCCGGGGATCCTCGGGCTCGCCGACGCAGTGATCGTCACAGCCGATTCGGTGAACATGGCGTCGGAGGCCGCCGCGACCGGCAAGCCGGTGCTGATCGCGCGGCTCGGCCGGCTCGACGGCAAGATCGAGCGGTTTCAGGCGGCGCTCGAGGAATATGGCGCGTCGCGCCCGTTCGCGGGCGCGCTCGAACGCTGGACCTACCCGCCGCTGCGCGAGACGGAGCGGCTCGCCGGACGCATCGCCGGTTTGCTCGGGCGGGACGGGGCGTCGCCTTGGACCGCGGACGGCGAAGGCATAGATAGCGGCCGAGCCTGAAAGACGAGCGCGCAGGGGATGGGCATGGCGGACGAGAAGCGCACGAAGCTGCTGATCATCGGATCGGGTCCGGCGGGCTACACCGCCGCGGTCTACGCCGCCCGCGCCATGCTTGAGCCCGTGCTCGTCCAGGGCGTCCAGCCCGGCGGGCAGCTGACCATCACCACCGAGGTCGAGAACTGGATCGGGGAGGAGATGATCATGGGCCCCGATCTGATGCTGAAGATGGAGGCCCACGCGCGCGCCATGGGCACGGAGATTTTGTTCGAGCACATCGCGAGGCTCGATCTCTCCGAACGCCCCTTCCGCGCGTATGGCGACGGTGGCGCGGTTTACCTGGCGGACGCCGTGATCCTCGCGACCGGCGCGCAGGCGCGCTGGCTCGGGCTGCCCTCCGAGGAGGTTTTCAAGGGGTTCGGCGTCTCGGCCTGCGCGACCTGCGACGGGTTCTTCTACCGCGGCAAGGAGGTCGCGGTGATCGGCGGCGGCAACACTGCGGTGGAAGAGGCGCTCTACCTCACGCGCCACGCCGAGAAGGTGACGCTGGTGCACCGGCGCGATTCGCTGCGCGCCGAGAAGATCCTCCAGCAGCGGCTGTTCGCGAATCCGAAGGTCGAGGTGATCTGGGATCACGTCGTCGACGAGGTGCTGGGCCAGACCGATCCGAAGGGCGTCACCGGCCTCCGCCTCAAGCACGCGGCGACCGGAGCGACGCGGGAGCTGGCCGCGCACGGCGTCTTCGTCGCCATCGGCCACGCGCCGGCCTCCGAGCTGGTGCGCGATCAGCTCGAAACGCATCACGGCGGGTACGTCACCGTGCAGCCGGGCTCGACCCGCACCTCGATCCCCGGCGTCTTCGCGGCGGGCGACGTGACCGATCACGTCTACCGTCAGGCTGTCACGTCGGCGGGAATGGGCTGCATGGCGGCCCTCGACGCCGAGAAGTTCCTCGCCGAACAGGAGGCGGCGGACGTCGGCACGCCGCGCGCGGCGCCCCGCGCCGCCGAGTGAGCCGGGCGCGCCGCGCTCCGCTCGGAGGACGGTGATCCGCCCGGGGCTGGTCAGGCGCCGCGCCGGATGACGTAGAGCCGCGCGCCCTCCCGCTCGCCGCTCTCCTCGAGCACATGCCCCTGCTCGGCGCAGAAATGCGGCACGTCCACGACCGCCGCGGGATCGTCCGCGAGCAGCCGGAGCCGCGCGCCGACGGGCAGCGCGGCGAGCCGCTTGCGGGCCTTCAGAACGGGAAGCGGGCAAAGCAGGCCGCGGGCGTCGACGGTCTCGTCCATAGGCCGGAGCTACGCCGGACCGACGCGGTCCGCAAGACGCGGGCCGTTGATGCGCCGGGCGTCGGGGCTTAGGGAGGCGGCGTCGGAAGCCGCCGGGGAGCCGAGACGGATCATGACGCGCAAAGCTCTGCTGGTCTGCGCCGCGGCGCTCGCCGGCTCCGCGACGCTTGCCGGGGATCGCAATCCCGCCGCCTTCACGGTCGTCGACGGGACCGAGATCCCGGACCCGCTCGCCGAGGCGGGAGACCCCGCGCGCGGCGCGGCCGTCGCGGCGGATCCCGCCCTCGGGGGCTGTCTCGCCTGCCATGGCGCCGACGGACCCGCCGGCGCGTTGAGCGGTCTCGCGGAGCGGCGTTCGGTCGGGCGCCTGAGACTGTCGCTCGTCGATCTCGGGCTGATCGCGCCGGGCGTGGAGGGCCACGCCTTCTACGTCCCCGTCGGGGCGGCGGACGGACCGGAGCCGCCTCGGACGCGACTGACCGCGCAGGAGATCGAGGACGTGCTCGCCTGGTTGCTGCGCGAGTGACCCGCGCCGGGCGCGACGGCGCGTAGCGCTCGACCTGCGCCGCCGCCGCGTCTATCTCCGGGTTGTCCGGATGGAGCGAAGCGGTATGGGCGGTCTCGAACTCGGCGTGCTGGTGGCCTTTGCGGGCGGCGTGCTCAGCTTTCTGTCGCCCTGCGTGTTGCCGCTGGCGCCGCCCTATCTCGCCTATCTCTCCGGCCAGACGCTCGAGCAGATGACCGACCCGTCGCGGGACGAGCGGCTGCTCTCCCGCATCGCGCTCGGCGCGCTCGCCCTTATGACCATCGCCTTCTGGCGGCTGATCGCGACCGGCGGCGAAGTCGGCGTCGTCGGCGTCGGCGCGATGGCGGCTTCGGTCGGCCTGCTGGTCGTGGCGCTGTCGCGGGACGCGGTGACGCGGAGGGTCTTCTCCTCTGCCCTCGCCTTCGTGCTCGGGCTCGCGACGGTGTTCGTCGCGCTCGGGGCGACGGCCTCGGCCGCCGGACAGATCCTCCTGCAGAACAAGGCGCTTTTCGGCGTCGTGGCCGGCCTCGTGATCTACGTCCTCGGCCAGCACTTCATCGGGCTGAAGCGCGCGGCGCCGACGCTGCTGGTGATGCTCGCCCTCTGGCTGGTCGCGGTGGCGGTTCAGGGCGGCGGCTACGCCGACGCCTTCGCCGAAAGCTGGCCGGTCCTGGGGCTGCTGGCGGCGACCGGGCTCGCGCTCCAGGTCTCAGGATACGAGCATATCCCCTTTCTCTACCGCGAAGCGCGCTTCGAGGCCGGGCGGGACCGGCGCGGTCTCCTCGGGGCCTATGTGATCGGGCTGGCTTTCGCCTTCGGCTGGACGCCCTGCATCGGGCCTATCCTGGGAACCATTCTCGCGCTTGCGGGCCAGAAGGACACGATCGGCGAAGGCGTCGCGATGCTGTCGGTCTACGCGGCGGGCCTCGGTCTGCCGTTCCTGCTGGCCGCGCTCTTCGTGCGGCCGTTCATGCGCTTCATGCGGAGCTTCCGACGGCATATGGGCCGCGTGGAGGCGGCGATGGGCGGGCTTCTCGCAACGGTCGGCTTGCTGATGGCGACGGGTCGGTTCGAGGCGCTGGCCTTCTGGTTGCTCGAGACCTTCCCAGGGCTCGCCACGATCGGCTGATACCGGCGCTCGCGCGGCGGGAAGGGTTCGAAAGGGCCGAGCTTCGTTCGCAGTCGGCCCAGCCGCGTCCTGCGCGCAGCCCGCGCTTTGCGAGCGAGAAGCCTCGGCGCCTGCGGTTCTGCTCTCCGCATGTCGGGAGAACGGCGCGTGTCGGCCGCGTCGAGCCGACGCCGCCCGACATCTGCAGACGCTGGATGGGTGAGGTGCGAGTCCGCCGATGGGAGTTCAGCGCAGGATCGCCATGAGGCGAGGGCCGGCGCGCCAGCGCTCGATCAGGGCGAAGAAATTCGCGCCCCCGCCGGCGACAAGGCCGAGCAGCCCATCGTCCTCGCGATAGGGTTCGACGTCGCGCACCGGCGCGTCCGACGGCACGCCTCGGGTTTCGGTCAGCCAGGCGCGGGCCTCGGCCTCGCCGCCGATCGCGTCGATCAGGCCTTCCTCAAGCGCCATGCGCCCTGTGAACACCCGCCCGTCGCCGAGCGCGCGGGCGCGCTCGATGTCGAGCGCGCGGCGGTCGGCGACCAGGCCGACGAACCATTCGTAGCTGTCGGCGATCAGGGTCTCGGCGTAGGCGATCGCGTCGGGGTCGGGCTCGTGGAAGGGCGAGGGCTCGGCCTTGAGCGGACCGCTCGCGATTTTCCGGACGTCGACGCCCACCATGTCGAGAAGCTCCTCGACGTTCGGATATTCCGCCAGAACGCCGATCGAGCCGGTGATGGTGCCGCCGCGCGCGATGATCCGGTCGGCCGAAAGGGCGGCGATGTAGCCGCCCGACGCGGCGACCTCGCCCATCACCGCGGCGACGGGCTTGCGCGCGGCCACGGTCCGCACCGCTTGATAGAGGGCCTCGGAGCCCGGCACGCTGCCGCCCGGGCTGTCGATGCGCAGGATCAGCGCCTCGACGTCGTCATCCTCCGCGATCTCGCGGAACATGGCGTCGCGGGCGGGATCGTCGAAGATCACGCCCGCGACGGTGTAGCGGGCCACGTAAGGCCCGAGCGCCGCGTCGCGCCAGAACCACGCTCCGGCGGCGAGCGCGACGGCGACCACCGTCGCGACCCGCCAGAGGCCGAGACGCCGGCGGAGACGCCGGCGCTCGTAGATGTGGCGCGCCTCGTCCACGGCTTACTCGTCGCCGCCCTGACGCTCCTTCAGGGCCGCGCCCAGGATGTCCCCGAGCGAGGCGCCGCTGTCGGAGGAGCCGAACTGCGCGACGGCCTCCTTCTCCTCGGCGATCTGGAGCGCCTTGATCGACAGCGAGATGCGGCGCGAGGCGCGGTCGATGTTGGTGACGCGGGCGTCGACCCGGTCGCCCACCGAGAAGCGCTCGGGCCGCTGGTCGCCGCGGTCGCGGGCGAGGTCGGAGCGGCGGATGAAGGCCTTCAGCCCCTCCACCTCGACCTCGATCCCGCCGTCCTCGACCGCCGTCACGGTGCCGGTGACCACCGCGTTCTTGCGCATCTCCTGGCCGGCCGTCGCGAAGGGGTCGCCCTCGAGCTGCTTGATGCCGAGGCTGATCCGCTCCTTCTCGACGTCCACGTCGAGGACCTGTGCGCGGACCATGTCGCCCTTCTTGAAATCCTGGATCGCCTGCTCGCCGGGGCGGTTCCAGTCGATGTCGGACAGGTGGACCATGCCGTCGATGTCGCCGTCGAGGCCGATGAAGAGGCCGAACTCCGTGATGTTCTTGACCTCGCCCTCGATCTCCGTGCCGCCTGGATGGCTCTCGGCGAACAGCTCCCACGGGTTGCGCAGGCACTGCTTGAGGCCGAGCGAGACGCGGCGCTTGGTGCTGTCCACGTCGAGCACCATCACCTCGACCTCCTGGGAGGTGGAGACGATCTTGCCCGGGTGGGCGTTCTTCTTCGTCCAGCTCATCTCGGAGACGTGCACCAGACCCTCGACCCCCGGCTCCAGCTCCACGAAGGCGCCGTAGTCGGTGATGTTGGTGACGCGGCCGGTCCACTTCGAGCCCATCGGGTACTTGGCGGCGACGCCGTCCCAGGGATCGGTCATCAGCTGCTTCATGCCGAGGCTGATGCGCTGGGTCTCCTTGTTGACCTTGACCACCTGGACCTTGACGGTCTCGCCGATGTTCAGGATCTCGGAGGGGTGGTTGACGCGCCGCCACGCCATGTCGGTGACGTGCAGCAGGCCGTCGACGCCGCCCAGGTCCACGAACGCGCCATAATCGGTGATGTTCTTCACCACGCCGTCGATCACGTCGCCCTCGTTCAGCTTGCCGACGATCTCGGCGCGCTGTTCGGCGCGGGACTCTTCGAGGAC
>AACY020061551.1_pt1 | contig 14564 bp, 12 predicted proteins | sample 267378 | NCBI WGS metagenome assembly AACY02 (sample SAMN02954345, study PRJNA13694) | marine metagenome | biome: aquatic; feature: ocean; material: water; isolation source: isolated as part of a large dataset composed predominantly from surface... | reverse complement strand
CGAGCGTAACGCTTGGGGGCTTTACGTAGAGCCTATGAAAACAGGAAGGCGAGACAAACAAGCAAGAGCACGAAGTATTCAGGGCATGTTACAAGCTGGGCATGTCTTCATACCGTCACCAAGCGAGTGCTCTTGGTCTCTTACCATGCAGAATGAGATGTTGCGATTCCCTGCTGGCGTACACGATGACATCGTGGATGCCTTTGCTTGGGTCGGACTGCTTATTACTGACATGGCTCCTTCTCAGCCTAGGAAGCCGAAGAAGCCTCCTAGTTGGAAAGACAAACTTGATAAATTCATAAAGCCAACCAAGGACGGTGGTTCTTGGATGACCGCTTAGAGGCTAATTATGCACAAAGATACCAAAAGAGATCAGAAGACAATCGACGGTGAAGCTAAGACCGCCGAAGTTCAGTGGCACCGTTACGAAAGAGCGCGTGACCACGGGCATAACGAATATTTAGAGATGGCCGACAAATGCAACAATTTCTACATTGGAGACCAATGGGAAAAAGCAGATGCACAAGTACTTGCTGCACAGAAACGACCGGCGCTAACTATTAACATGATTCTCAGTACAGTAAATGCTGTGTTGGGTGAACAAACCGCAAGGCGTGTTGAGTTTAAATATAAACCACGGAACGGCGGCACTGAGGACACAGCATCTGTACTTACTAAATTATGTTCGGCCATTAAAGACGCCAATCACTATGACTGGGTGGAATCAGAGGTATTCGCAGATGGCATCATTCAGCATGGCCGTGGGTTTTTCGATATTCGCGTTGATTTTGATGACAACATGGTCGGTGACGTTGTTATACGAAGCGACGATCCGCGTGAGATCCTTCTTGACCCAGACGCTAAAGAATACGACCCAAACACATGGCGCGAGGTTTTTGAAACACGGTGGATGTCAGTCGATGAGATCGAGCAGATCTACGGCGTGGAAAAAGCAGAGCAAATAAAAAATATAGGCATTAACTCTAATCGGTTCTCTGCCGACTCGGTACAGTACAATGAGGAAACGACTTTCGGCGATGCGCGAGATAGCGAGGAGCAATCTTCGTGGGCACGCTCGATGGAAGAAGAAAAGTCGGTTCGCCAAGTACGAGTTGTTGAAAGGCAGCACGTAAGGTACGAACCCTGCTACCGGTTTGTAGATCCCGAAACGGGCGACACTAAAAAAGTGCCCAACACTTGGGACACGGAAAAAATGGAGGAGTTCGCCTACCGCACTGGCGTTCAACTTATCCAAAAAGTAGAGAAGAAGGTCCGATGGACTACGACAGCAGACCGCATCGTGCTCCACGATGACTGGTCTCCGTATGAAACTTTCACTAAGATCCCGTTCTTTTCTTACTTTCGACGCGGCAAGCCCTTTGGTCTTGTCACCAATCTAATATCACCACAAGAACAGCTCAACAAATTATCCAGCCAAGAGCTGCATATCCTCAACACGACAGCTAATTCCGGTTGGATCGTGGAGGCAGGTACTTTAAACGGCATGACCGCTGACGATTTACGCGACCAAGGTGCTGAAACCGGCCTAGTCATCGAAACAAACCCCGGACGGATAGGCGGATTGAGCAAAATCGAGCCAAATCGCCCACCTTCTGGGATTGAACGCGCTGCAATAAAGTCAGCACAATTTATAAAGGAGATTTCTGGCATAAATGAGGCGATGTTGGGCATGGAAGGCTCAGAAGTCTCTGGCGTTGCGCTCCAACAACAGACAATGCGGGGTCAGGTACAGATTGCCGTTCCTTTTGATAATTTACAGCGCTCACGCTATTTCGTTGGCCGAAAAATACTCGAATTGGTGCAGCAGTTCTACACAGAACCGCGTGTTTTTGCGATTGCTACTGAAGGGATGGACTTCAAGGACGAAAAAGACCAGCAATTGGGTATCAATATCCAAGAAGCTACAGGCGAAATCATAAACGACATCACCGTTGGCAAATACGAGGTCGTTCTTTCCACTATGCCAGCTAAAGACAGCTTCGATGATAGCCAATTTGCGGAAGCGTTGTCTCTTCGGCAGGTCGGTGTGGCTATTCCTGATGATCGTATCGTCGAATACAGCCATTTGGCTAAGAAGTTTGAGTTGTCTGAGGAAATCCGCCAACTTACTGGCCGTGGTGAGATGAGCGAGCAGCAGATGCAGCAGGCTCAGTTTGAAATGGAGATGCAAGCTCGCATGATGGCGGCAGAAACAGCTAAGGCTGAAGCTGAAGTCATGAAGCTAGAAGCCGAAACTATGAAGATCGCCGCCGAAGCAGCGATGCAAGAAGGTGGTGTTGACTCGCCTGAGTTTGAAATGCGCCGCGAAGAGATAGAAGCAGACCTTGTGAAAGCACGGGAGCAGCTACAACTACGCCGTGACCTCGCTTCCCTCTCAGCGCGTAGTCGCTTCGACCAAACCGCCTTGTCTACCAAGGGCAAAATTATCCAAGACCGTGCTTCGCAACAAGAGAAACGTCGCACGGAATTGGTTAAGGGCGATATGACTCGCCAAATGGAGCGGGAACGTGCCGCTTACCAGACACAACAACCCCAGAGGAAACCCCCAAAATGAGCGATAATGCCGCAGAAGCTGTACTAGATGAACCTGATTTTGCTGAAGAAACATTTGCTGGTGCCGATGAGCCGGAAAGCAGCACTGAACCCACTATTGATCGAGGAGATGTAGTTGCAGATTCAACGTCGGAACCAGTTGAGGAAGCAGTGGAACCTGCGCCAGAAGAGACCGAAGCTGAAAGAGAGCCAGGCGCTGAAGCCGAACCGGAAACCGAAGCAGTGGCTGAAGAAAGCAACAGGGATGCTTTCCAAATTCCTAAATCGAGACTCGATAAAGAAATAGCCCGTAAGAAAGCATTGCAGAACCAAGTAGAGGAATTGCAACGTAGGCTAGACGAACAACAGAACGGCGTAGCCCCCCAGCAAAGCGAATTTGTTTTTGAGGGTGGCGATGATCCGCGAAAGATGTTCGACAAAGTACTAGAAGGCGATCTGGATACTGCCAATGACTTGTTTTCCTCGATGGTGAGCAAAGCCGTCAATGCAGGAATTAGTTCCGCCACTCAAGGCATCGAGACACGCGTTCGAGATCAGGTGAAGCAGGTCCAACGGCAACAGACTGAAGGTGAGGTCGCCGAACAGCTTGAGAACACTTACGACTTTTATCGTGCTGACAGTGATGACTACGACGAAGGCTTGGTCGAGGAGACTTTAGCGATCCGAGATAGTTTTATAAATCGCGGGTACGAGCCAGCCGATGCAATGAGGCAGGCTGCTGATTACGTCATCAGGGTTAACAAACCCGAACTGATTGCTACGCAGGAGGCAGTAGCCCCCGCACAGCAAACCAGAAACCCCAACGCGGTTCAGAAGAATGTAGCAGCCGCCAATCAGCAACCACCATCCTTACCGACTTCTACCCAAGGCAGTAAAGCCCCGCCAGAGATAGATCTATCATCTTTGTCGATAGAAGAGTTCGACGCTTTGCCTAAAGCAACTTTGGCGCGTCTACGTGGCGATACTTTCTAGGTGGTGCCAGTTTGCGGAGAGGGGGTCTCCGCGATAGGAGGCAGGGGGCTTCGGCCCTCTCCTCCACCTTTTTAATACAGGAGCACATACGATGCATGTTGGAAAAAACAAGAAATGTACATTGAACGCCAGTGGGCCAAAAAGCAAACCAAAGCCAAAGCCAACAAAAACCAAGGGATATTAATAGCTTGTGTAAAGTATAGGTAACGCTTATAATCTGATATACGTGGGGCCTACGATAGTGCCTAGTTGACCGACTTACTCCAAAGACGGGCCTTGGTTTCAGCGCCGAAAAGCTGACGGTGGATAGGTCGCTCCGTAAGTGACCACGCAGACTAAAATTAACTTAATGGAGGCCGATAATGGCTACTACTAATTTTGCTGCGCTGACCTCTGAGCAGAAAACCGCATGGAGTTTAGACTTCTGGCGGATGGCCCGTAACAACAGCTTTATTAATCAATTTGCTGGTTCGGGCGCGAACTCAATGGTTCAGCGCGTAACGGAACTTAAAAAGTCCGAAAAAGGCGCTCGCGCCGTACTTACCTTGATTGCTGACTTAACCGGTGACGGTATCGTCGGGGACTATACCCTCGAAGGTTCAGAAGAAGCGATCAACAGCTACGATAAAGTAATCCGAATTGACCAACTCCGTAATGCAAACCGCATTGCTGGTCGTTTGGCTGATCAAAAGTCAATTGTGAATTTTCGAGAAACTTCACGCGACGTTTTGGCCTACTGGATGGCTGACCGCATCGACCAAGTAGCGTTTTTAACGCTTGCTGGCGTTGCATACACTCAGAAAAATAACGGTGGTGCTCGCGGAGTCCTTGCTACTGGTAAGAACTTAGGCGACTTAGAATTTGCTGCTGATGTAGTAGCGCCTTCTGCTGATCGTCACTTCAAAAACACTTCATCTGGTTGGGTTGCTGGCGACACAACTACAAATGGACACTCCGTTATCACCTATTCTTCTCTTGTTCGAGCTAAAGCTCTTGCAAAAGACCGATATATGCGCGGTATTAAAACCGGTGCTGGTGAAGAAGTGTTCCACGTTTTTGTCACTCCTCAAGTCATGGCTGACCTGAAACTCGATAACGACTACATTTCAAATGTTCGGAATGCAGCTCCTCGATCTAAGTCCAACGAACTGTTTGCTGGTACTTCTAGCACAATGGTTGATGGCTTAGTCATCCACGAGTTCCGTCACGTTCCCAATACCTCTGCTCTTGCAAGCGGTAACAAGTGGGGAGCCACAGGCACTGAAAACGGTTGCTCCGCTTTAATGTGTGGCGCACAGGCTTTGGGCATGGCCGATATTGGCAACGCATACTACGACGAAGATATGTTCGACTATGAAAACCAAACTGGTATTTCAGTCGGCAAAATGTTGGGTTTCCTGAAGCCTCAGTTCAACTCTATTTATAGTGGTTCTACTGAAGATTTTGGCGTACTCCGACTAGATATGTTGTCTAGCTAAGTAGCACCCCCTCCCGCAAAGGGAGGGGTTTACCCCCTGCTATGAGGTATTTGTATGAACGAAATTATAAGCGACAAAGACATGCGTGTGGCCTCATTAACAGGCTTTGTGATGCGCTTGACTGCGAACGAACCGAAGACCCCACCCAACGAAGAAATGCTCATGCTTGCGTTGACGCAAGGAGCGCGATACGTGGATGGTAAAACTGCACCCGCCCCGCCTACACCCAAACTCAGTACTGAGGCCGAGGTGTTTGAGGAAGTGAAGATGGCAGTCCAAGGTGTGTTCGAAGCTGGGGATCGAAAACAATTATCACCCGATGGTTCTCCCAAAATGGGCGTGATTAGAAAAGAAGTTCCCGCCGCAACAGTCGAGATGCGTGACAAAGCAGTTAGAGAGATAGCACAAAGCTAATAACTGGAGAAGCCGATGGCTATATTAGGAACGGAATTAATCGACAAAGCGCGTCGAATTCTACAAGACACGACTACTGGGGGTACCCGTTGGCTAGATGCCGAATTACTCGGCTGGATCAACGATGCTCAAAGAGAGATCGTTTTAATCAAACCAAACTCAAACTCACTTGTGGCGAGCCATGATTTATCCGCCGGTACGAAACAAACACTACCCGCTGGTGGGTTGACCCTGCTGTCTGTGATCAGGAACACTGGCACAAATGATAGCACCGATAGCTCTGTGCGTCGGGTTGACCGGAACATTTTGGATTCTGAAAACCCAACTTGGCACGGGACCGTTGCATCAGACACGATCATCCATTACATCTTTGATGAAGATAACCCCGATGTTTTTTATGTGTATCCGCCTGCGCTGGCAGCATCAGCCGGTGATGCCGCGTTGGAGCTTTCGTATTCCTCCGCCCCGACTGACTTGGCAAACACAGCCTCTTCGATCGCCCTGAACGATATTTACGGCAACGTAATTCTCGACTATGTGTTGTATCGGGCCTACTCCAAAGACTCAGACTACGCAGGTAACGCTCAACGCGCTACCAACCACTACACTGCGTACAACAATTCTTTGGGCAACCGTGTCCAAGTGGAAAGCATCAGCTCCCCAAATGCAGACCAAACAGGTCGCTGGGACACGAGTAGAGCGATGCGCTGATGGCGAACTTTTCGGATTTTGTCCCTGAAGTTCTTGCAGCCGCCCCAGACTGCCCTAACCCGACGATCATTCGAACGGTTAGGGCTGCTGTGCGCGATCTATGCGAAAAAGCAGATTGCTACCGCTACACGTTAGAGGCGCAAACGGTACTACTGGGCTCTTCCGATGTTGAGTTAGATGTGCCTGCGTTTACAACGCTGCACAAAGTAATAAAGTTGACGTTAGGCAAGAATACGCTCGAAGCCACATCTGTGACACTTGAGAACGACCGCGACCCAGAGTGGCGGACTCGTATTGGCACGCCTAAGTATTTTTTGCGCTCAACTGAAGATTTGAACAACGTAATAATTACTCCGAAAGCTGAAAAAGAATACAGCCTCGTCGGGGAGATAGCTTTAAAACCCTCACTTACCGCCACCGCTATAAACGATGTTTTTGTAGACCGTTTCTACCAAACCATCATCGATGGCGCTATTTATAAGCTGCTGATGATAGCAAGCGCACCTTGGTATAACCCCCAACAAGGAAGTCAACACGGCGCAATGTTTTTACAGGGCGTGAGTGCGGCTTCGTCGCAGGCTCAGAATGACAACACTCCAAAAAGAAGAATCGTTAGGTATGGTGGTATATAGGGCAGTCGATGACGACCTGTGGGATTTGGTTGCAGGCGGGGAGCTTATGCACGCCGAATCGCCTGTTTTCAGAGACGTACCTTTTGTAAAAAAAGAAGCCGCTGCTTTTGTATATAGCCATATCCACGACGACAACAAGTGTTGTTTTGTAGCAAAAAATGAAATGGGTATCTGCGGCGCGATGTTAGGCATGGCAGTACCCGCGATGATGGGCTTAGAACTACATGCCCACGAAGAGATTCTTTACGCATTACCGCAAGAAAGAGGCGAATCGGCAGGCAAAAAATTGATGGAGGCTTTTATCCACTGGGGAGAAGCCAAGGGCTGCAAAAGATTTTGGACGGGAAGTTCAACTGGAATAGACACCAAAGGCTACAACCAGTTAATCGACCAGTTTGGTTTTACAAAGGCAGGCGAGGTCTTCTACAAGCATGGGTGATCTAACTAGAAATTTGAGCCGAAGTGAATTTGAGTGCAAATGCGGGTGCGGCTTTGCAGCAGCAGACCATGAATTAGTAGAAGTGTTACAAGAAGTACGCGATAGGTTTGAAGCAACAACTGGAGAAAAGAAACCGCTGATAATTACAAGCGGCTGTAGATGCCCTACTCACAACCAAGCTGTTGGCGGGGCTAAAAAATCCAACCACATGCTTGGGATTGCAGCGGATTTTATGCTTATCGGGGTTGAGCCGAGCGACATCTACGACCATATCGACGGCGCATTCCCAGACAAGTATGGGCTAATACTCTACCCGTCTTGGGTTCACTTAGACATGCGTAAGACAGCATACAGGGGACAAAAATAATGTGCGGGAGTAAACCGAAAGATCCCGGCCCAAGCCAACAGGAAATGGCTCTGGCTACAATTAGCGCAGCCGACTACCAACGCTGGGCTAAAAAGGGCGCTCCTCTGGAGGCTTTCAGTGTAGAAGAAGCCACAGATCCTAATGTTCTTCGCGCTCGACAATCGATACTCGGCGGTCGCTCATCAGGCGATGTCGCACAAGCCGAAGTTGGGGCGCAGTATGCGGCTCGACAAGCAGCACTGCGAAGCGGCCAAGGGCTAACTTCCTCAAGCAACATGCTACCTATGACTGACACCAGTGCAGCAGCGCAAGTCGGGGCCGCACAATCAGCAGTCAGCGGCGCGATCGGGGGCCGCAATCTACAAGACGCCCAGCGACTCAACAGCTTGCAGTCTGGCGCTAAACAAGCTGGGAATATGTATCGGGGATTAGCAGGCGCAGCAAGACGCGGCAACTCACGGAATATGACTGAACTTGCCAATAAAGCGCAAGAGAACGCGGCTCGTGGACAAGCCTTTGCAGACGTAGCTAAAGCAGGATTTCAGATCGGGGCGAAAAAGTACGGTGAGTACAAGGATGGACAAGAACAAGCAGCGAGAGATGACAACATAAACAACGCCGAAAACGCAGATCTGTATTACGGCAACATGGACAATAGGTACGCATAATGCCTTATTACTACACACAGCAAGACGGCGAAGGTACACCGAATATCCAAAACGGTAATCGCCCATACGATACTCAAGCGCAAGAAATCATGATGGATGGAGGGGGTTTTATCGGCCCCGGACTTGGACCGGGCGGCGGCGGACCGGCGGCGGCGGCGGGTTCCTCGCTAACTACTATGCAAATCAGTATCAAGGGCAGAACCTTGATCCGGGCAGCAGAACCAACGGCGCGGCAGGGCTATCCGCTCGGTACGGGTTCAACCCCGGATACATAAACCCCAATGACCCAGACTCAGCGATGAACACCATCCTCCGGGGTGAGAACCAGTTCCGCAATAGATTGTACGGTCCTTTAGAAGACCAGATGATCGCCTCTCTCGGGCAAGGGGAACTTGTGCAGACCGCACGGGACTCCGCAGCACAATCAATGGGTGGCGCGGCAAACCGATCTAAACGCATGGCCTCTCGCTACGGCGGGTTGAGCACTTTGCAAACGTCGGAGATTGGCCGTAAGGCTAAGTTAGGCGATGCGACTGCGACTGCTGGGCTAGTCAACAATGCCCGGATCGACCAGAACCAACGTGACACTGAGGTTCGGCAAGGACTGGTGAATTATTTCAGAGGTGTGCAGGGCAACGCTATGGGCGGTCTCGGTGACGCAGCAAACTCTCAGGTAAGCCGAGAGAACTTAGTCCGACAACAACAAAGCGCTAGACGCGCTCAAAACATAGGCACGGCGGGGTCTCTCACTGCCGCCGCATTAATGCTAGCTTTCTTATAGGTGATTTATGGCGCGATACGGATATGATTTTTCATCTGGGGTGATGGGCTTAATAGGACAACGCGAAAGGCTAGCTGCCGAGCAAGCTATGGCGGAAGAAGCTCAAAATCGTGCGCTCGAAGAACGTCAGATGATGGAGCAAGGGCTTTCTAGCAGAGCGCGTGATAAGGCTAGAAACGATATTGCATTCCGCAACAACGAAGCTCGCCTTACACAAGAGAACGAAGCCCAACGCGCTGGCCTCAAAGCAGATGCAGCAACCACTACTTATGAACGCGGGCTTGCTGACAAACAACGGACTCGTACTCAAGCCAAGCGTGAAACACTAGGCAAAGGCTTAATAGGGCAATACAATTCACTCCCCGGTGTGCGAGGCGATCGGCCCACAGGCAGGGAAACCGTAAACTTTATGATGAACGCTATCGCATACGCGGATCTTCTCCCCGACGGAGACCCTGCGAAAGCAGGGATAAAGAATGCGGGGACTCCTCAAGACGCTATGCGTTACATGGACAATTCGCAGGCGACAATAGGTAGAGCGGCATACGAGCAGCCCACGAACCTCGTTAAACGAAGGAACCAAAACGACGCACTGGGACTAGCTGCTGGATATGGCCCGACTCAGACTTCAAAGCCTAACAACCCTGGAGCAACTTACCTGAAAGCTAGTGAGCAAGGGCAAAGTTTCTCCGACTCTATTAATGCATACGTTGCAGACAACCCTGCCATACAGAGAGACATTCGTGCGCGATCCGGTGTAAGAGACGACTCAGAAATTACTGCCGTGCCAAATGGCGACGGTGAAGTATCGTTTATGGTCGATTCAAAAAATACCTATGCAGTGGACCAAGCCCTAGGACGCGCTCGTTTACTCAGAGAAGGCAACATGCCCGTGAATAATGGCGAGCGAGTCCAAGCTATGAATGATGGACTAATAGGCAAAATGCGAGCTGCGGAAAACTGGCTAGACGGCAACCGAGACGTTGCCCCCGACGAGCAAGTGACCAGTAAAGTACCTCTCACTATGGGCGGAGGCAACGCGACTGACGAAGGCGCTATGCCCGTCTCACTTAGCAAAGGCGCAGTCGATCAAATTATTACTGAATCTCAAAACGCTAAAGATCCAAACGAATACGTGGCTAATATGTGGGTGTGGGGCGAAGCATCTCCGCTACTTGACCGCGACGATTTCGACACGATATACGCGCAAGCATATACGACATCTAACGGAGATCCCGACAAACTTGCAGCAGCACTTGCAGACAGCATTAAAAAGGTCAATATCGCCGATTCTGGAGGGCTTGCTGATGAAGCCGCTGATGCGATGGCACAGGCCGCTAAAATGCGTGATGGCACATATACCGCTTCTCAACGCCCTGCCACAGAAGCAGCGAGCACAGCAACAAACAACGCACAGGTAATGCAAGCGCAAGGTAATGAGCGCAGGATGCCTGCCGAACAAGAATTGCGGGACAGGGACTTAGCTAGACAGGTCACGGAATCGAGAGGCACTGATGCTGCTGCTCCGGCAGCATTTGTCGAGGCCCAATACAAGAAAGGGACCGAGAAAGTCCAACGGGCGCTCGACGAATCGTTCGGTGAAGCAGATAACTGGTTTAGTTTTACGGATGGCGGTTACAACGCTTATGATGAAGCTAAAGGCACGAATGAGGAAAGCCGAAACAAGTCCTTGCTTGCCGATGCTAAAGTATCGATCACTAGCAACCTCGCCCCTTGGAAAGCGTATTTCGGAAAAGAAACGCTTACTCAGCAGGATTATGCCGAAGCAACCGCTATTTTTGCATTTATACAGAAGGACGCCCCTAAAGCCTTTTTCTCCTCCCAAACCGACAGGGAAAATACTGGGATTCTGGCTGTTAGTTTAGACGCGATAAAAGCTGCCGCTAAGAACAATGCAGAAAGACTTACGGCTTTTCGGACAGCTACCCGCAACGCTAATTTAAAGTAGAGGCTCCAGCATGTCCGAGCAGGATGACGGGGGACTCTTTACTAACGCGTTTGGTAGAGGTGTAGACCAAACCCAGATGATGGGCTATGGCTTCGCAAATGCCATTGGCGATTTTTTTGGAGTCGATTCTTTAGAACGGTGGAGCCGAAAAGGTATCGAGCAGAACCTCGACGACCTGCGGCGTAACCCGCCCAAACTCGAATCATGGGACGATATAGACTCCCTAAGTGATTTCGGCACTTACTTCATCGAGGCTCTTGGTGAAGGTGCCCCTACCCTACTTTCGGTAATCGGCACAGGAGGCGCTGGCGGAGCAGCCGCTATTGGCGCAAGGGCATTGGGTAACAAAGCAGCAGCAGCAACCCTTGGCAAATACATGAAGCGCGAGCTTGGAAAAGACGCGATCAAAGAATTTGCTAAAGCTAATGCCAAAGCAAAAGCCAAAGGCCAAGTGTTTGGGGCAGCAGCCGGTTCCTACGTACTCAACACTGGTGAAACACAGGTCGGTTTTGAGCAACGTGGCCTCGACAACCCCGGCACCGCATTCATTACAGGTGGCGTAAAAGCTGCCTTAGATATGGTCGGGTTGGCGGGTATACGGCAGGCGGCTAGGGCCACAGGCAAACCGGTCGAAGGCTGGATCGACATGCTTTCCAATCTTGGATCGACATTCGGCAAAGGTGCTGGAAGAGAAGCTCTCACAGAAGCGATGCAGACTGTCGTGGACATGGGTGCTACCAACCTGATCGACCCAACCTACGAGCTTACAGACTACGAAAACCTAAAAGAGATCGGGGACGCTTTCTTAAAAGGCGGGATCGTAGGTGGCTCATTCGGCGCGGCGATGACCGTCCCAGCACAACTTTACGAAAAGTCCTTGTACGACAAGAGCAGGAAAGCCTCCGATCAACAAATGGAGAAAGATGCGTTTGGTTCTGAAGAGGAACAAGGACCGATAAAAGACGCAGACGATCTGGCTAATCAATACCCTGATCCAGAACCATACGAATCGGAAAATTCAGAACCTTCAGCGGAAGAGTTCGACACTGCCGTGGAGGATATCGAAAGTGCAACTCAACCGACACCTAGAACTCCACCCCTTGATGCAGGGGATGTTGTACCGCTGCCGGAAGGCGAGGCTGATATGCAGGCGCAAGCTACGGCGCTTGAGAATCCACAAAGCACCAAAAAGGCCATGCTGGTAGTACCGGGCAGTTTTGATCCTTACGAAAACGGTCGCCCACCGCCACTGGATGTAGAAAGAATAGCGATGTCTAACGGTGATGTCGTTTATACAAACGACGAAGCCACAGCAGAGAAGGTACTAAGCAATGAACCGTCTGATCAACTCTATGGTGATATTTTATACAATAATCCGCAAGGCAAGCCGCAGGACGCAAGCCTTGTGGTTACAGCTACCGATCCCGACACGAACGGCGTTGCTTTTGAAATGGCAACAAATGAGGAAGGACTTGGCGCAACGCTTGAAGAAGCTCGTTTCCAAGCAGGATCGAACTTAAATGTAAATGTAATACAGGCGGAAGACGGTGTTAGCGCCGCGATGCAATCTATCGCAACTCGTATCTCGAAGCTCGTAGATACAAAAGCTAATGGTCAGGATGAGGTGTCGGTACCAGCAATCGCGCAATTCATGAACACGCTCACCAAAGATGCGAGCAATGCGGACGATGTGAACACTGTCGGCAGGCAACAGTTATCCGCGATCATCGAGGGTTTAAAGAAAGATCCGGTTAATACAGCAAACCAGATTAACCAGTTCGTTTTTGAGCAGAATGCAGTCGAGCCAGAACCTACCCCTACTCGCCCTATGGAAGAGGCGCTTACAAATTTAACGAAACGAAAAAAGGGCAAGCAGCTTTTAAATACACGGTTAACTGAAGCTCTGACCGCCAACACGGAAATGACAGAGGAAGAAATAGCTGCCGTAGTCAACGCAGACATTCCGCAGCAAGCAGCATTTCTGGAACAGTTCGACAACGCAGACATTGCAGAAGCTATTTTAGGGGATACGCCTCAAAACGCCGCCGAGCTTAGAGACGCTAGCATTGAGCAGATTGGCCCAGATATAAAAAATGACACGTTCGACTCCACAGTCGAGAGAATTATAGCGTCAGAGGAAGGTCTTGAGTTTAACGCACGAGGCAGTAACCACATCAACAAGGTTGATCTTAGCTATGGATCAAAAGCAGAAACCCCACAAGATCAGGCAAGTTTTGAGAACGCTACTTTTAACAATGTCGTCATCGCTTACAAAGAATTGCAGGACTACCTTAAAGACGATAATCCAATTGTATCTCCACCGGTACGGGCGGGTTCCGAAGGAATTCTGGAGTTTGCGCCAGCTTCCGTTGTAACCAACAAACTTGTAATTGAAAACAGAAAAACCCCGCAGACAAACATCACACGGGGAGTGCCTTACACAACACCTGATTTACTGTCTCACGATGTAGCTAAGAAAGCTGTGAAAGACGGCAAGCTAAGAATGGGCCTGACGAACAATAAGAACCCTGCGATACAACAACGTGCTAGGGCTAGTTTAGTTTATGCAACACCGCCAAAAGCCAAAAAACCCGTGCCTCTTTCCGTCACTGCTTTGACGGATGGTGGCATCGATATGCTTGTGGGGGAACGGCAAGAGTCGCAGCAAGCTACCAACACCAACAAAGGCGAAGGCTACCTGCGGATGGTAGGAGAGCTTGAAACTAGGGGCTGGAAGTTCAATAAGAACAAAGAAGGCGAGACTGAGGCCACCCTCCCCAACCAAGTGATATACCACGGGAACATTGTCAAAAACGATCCCGTTTTAACGCTTCGGAAGTCCAGAACTACACTTTGGGCAGCGCAGAAAAAGTCTGAAACCGAAGTTAGAGAAGAACGCGCATTAGAAGCAATGGAGACGTTAGATGCCTTAACCGGGCTAGCCAATCAAGGCGGCTACAATAAAACTATCGTGCCTAGAAAGGTGCGGAATAACCAAGAACCACAAGCTGTTCCCACCGAGCCTTTTCTCATCGAGCGATACAACGACGCAACGAGGAAAATGGAAGAGGCCAAGATCAAACAGATCAACGCCGAACGCTCTAAAGAGTTCAAGCCAAAGATGGCGTTTACCCCCAACGTTGAAACCGGACTTTGGGGCAAAGCAAGGACCGAAATAGAAAAGCGCAGAAAGACCGGGCAAGAACAGCGCCCTGAAGTCGAATTTGCAACGAACGGCAGCGACGTACTAGACCGACAGCTCAAAGAGACAAGAAAAGCTGAAGATAAAGAAAGGCAGGACACGTTTTACGTTGAGACGAATACTGGAACTGCGACCATTGACCCGAAGGCACCCGCAGAACGCAAATTAACTTGGCAACAGAACCCTAAGCTTTCGCCGGAAGCAACCGAAAGCCTCGCGCAATTAGACAAATTTTTAGACGAAGAACGCACTGTTTCACTTGAGTCAAGAACAGGAAAAGGCAAATCAAGAGTCGGCCAAGTACAGGGCATAGGCGAAAGCGTTACTCAAGACGATGTTGACTACGTGAGTTATGTT
>AACY020524186.1_pt1 | contig 14575 bp, 17 predicted proteins | sample 267378 | NCBI WGS metagenome assembly AACY02 (sample SAMN02954345, study PRJNA13694) | marine metagenome | biome: aquatic; feature: ocean; material: water; isolation source: isolated as part of a large dataset composed predominantly from surface... | reverse complement strand
GACTGCAAGGAGAACCAGCCTGATAGATACGGACATATCTGGGAGGGTGAATATGCTACCGTGCTTGAGGGCGCATATTTTGCCAAGCATCTCACGCAGGCGCAGCATGAGCGCAGGATAGGCCACGTTGCGGCTGATCCTCTAATGAAGACCTATGCATTTTGGGATATTGGCGGCAGTTCTTCCCGGTCTGACGCCACGGCTATCTGGATTGCGCAGTTTGTTGGCTCGGAAGTTCGTGTGCTGGATTATTACGAGGCCGTGGGCCAACCATTTGACGCACATGTGAATTGGCTACGCTCAAATGGTTATGAGGACACAATCTGTGTCTTGCCCCATGATGGCCGCAAGCATGACATGGTGTATGCTGTGACCCCGCAATCATTTCTGCAAGAGGCTGGCTTTGTCACTGAGATTGTGCGTAACCAAGGCGCCGGTGCGGCAATGCAAAGGATCGACGCTGTGCGCCGCTTGTTTCCACAGATTAGGTTTAACGAAGAGACCACAGCAGGTGGACGTGAGAGCCTTGGTTGGTATCACGAAAAGAAAGACCCGGTGCGGGGCATTGGGCTCGGTCCTGAGCATGACTTTAGTTCACATGCGGCGGACGCTTTTGGTTTGATGGCAATCTATAATAATGCTAGAAAGGTGGATGATGGCTGGAATGACGGCCCTATTGTCCGTGGTTTAAAGGGGTTTGCATAATGCCATTAAAGAAAGGCACGTCTAAAAAGGTTGTATCTGAGAACATCCGCAAAGAGATTAAGGCGGGCAAGCCCCGCAAGCAGGCAATAGCCATAGCATTGAGCAAGAAAAGGCAGAGCAAAAAATGAAATACGGTTCCGAATCAAAGTCACGCAGTCGCGCCGCATCTGGTGCTAAGTCACGCAGTCGCGCCATGGGTAATAGCGCAGGCGGTTCTTTCAAGCCATGCGCTGGTTGCCCTTCACCTGCAAAGTGCAAGAAAGCTGGCAAGTGCATGGGTGTTGCTAAGAAGGGCAAGAAGTGATGCCGGGCAAGGGTTTATACGCAAACATCCACGCAAAGCGTGAGCGCATCAAGGCAGGGTCTGGCGAGAAAATGCGCAAGCCCGGAACCAAAGGTGCGCCCACAGCTAAGGCTTTCAAGGAGGCGGCTAAGACTGCCAAGCCTAAGCCAAAGGCTAAGCCTAAGAAGGGCAAGTAATCTTGGGTTTGCTAGATCAAATCAGGAATGTGCTTAAGGCCGAAGAGGGGTATGATTATGCCTCTGTTTTGCCATTAGCACGATCCCCTGAAGGTGATCTGGAAATGGCCGTTCCCGGCGGCGTTCGTGAAGGGTTACTTGGCCTACTGGACGCATTGACATTGCCCGGTGATGTATATGCCGGAAGAAAGCAAGCTACCCCGGAAGATGCCGCCAACTTTGCCCTAGGTCTTCTTGGTACAAGCTCGGTTGTGCCAAAACCAACGAACTCCTTGGGCATGTTTGGTGGCCCTAGAGCCAGAACATTCAATCCCGAAAACCTCAGGAGGGCACAGACCCTTGAGAGCCTCGGCAGCTCTGATCGACAGATATTTGATGAAACTGGGCTTACCAAGGGCTTTGATGGCATGTATAGGTTTGAGATTGATGACAGCCAAGCCAGACTTGCCCCACGGGTTCCAGAAGACCAGATAAAAAACATTAAAGACGCTTTGTTCAGAGCCAATGAAGGCCCCAGCGTAGGCGACTTTTTAAGACACCCAGAGCTTTATAAAAACTACCCAAGCATAGCCAAAGTTGGACTAAAGATTGCCCCAGAAGGCTCTAGTTACGCTGGGGCATTTCTACCGGGAACAAAAAAAACTAGACCTGTTATGGTTATAGAAAACCCAAACATCCGTGGCCGGGAAGATGCAATGAGTAACATTCTTCATGAAGGTCAGCACTTCCTCCAAGGCACAGAAGGATTTGAAACCGGGGCGGCCCCGGAATTGTTTGCCAAGTATCGACCAGAAATTTACGGAAGCGTTGATCTCATTAACCAGATGATAAAGCAATCTATAGATGACCTTCAGTCTGGATCAATTTCTAGAGAACAGTTTGACTCTGTGCACCAATCTCTTTTGGGGGAGAGAGATGAATTTGCAAGATTTTACGACCCTGTAAAGTCTTACAGAAATGTGTCTGGAGAGGTTGAAGGTCGCAATGTTGAGAACAGAATGGACTTTTCCCCTGCGGAGAGAGCCTACAAGCTTCCTCAGCAAACCGAAGATGTGGCTAGGCGCGACCAAATCCTTAAGAAAGACTTTTTCGGACTTTTAGGAGTCAAAAATCCACACGAGAGGGTAAGGTAATGTCTATCAAACGCGGAAAAGAAACCTTTTCGGGCTACAATAAGCCCAAGCGCACCCCCAACCACCCCACAAAGTCACATGCAGTGGTTGCCAAGAAGGGTGACCAGGTAAAACTGATTCGCTTTGGCCAGCAGGGCGTAAAAGGCGCTGGTAAGAACCCAAAATCAGATAAAGACAAGGCCAGAAGAAAAAGCTACTATGCGAGACATAATGCGCAAGATTCCAGCCCAGATATATTTTCTGCGCGGTACTGGTCGCATAAAACTAAGTGGTGAAATAGATGTCGATCACAACATATTCAGAGCTAAAGGATAGCATTGCGGATTATCTAAACCGCGATGACCTAACTGCCGTGATCCCAACGTTTATCAGCTTAGCCGAAGCGCAGATGGACCGCGAGGTGCGTCACTACCGCATGATCCGTCGCGTCTCTGGCCAGATTGATAGCCGCTACAGCCAAATCCCTAATGGCTGGATTGAGACAGTGCGCTTTAACATTGCATCAGGTGAGGGTGCTGAGACACGCCTTGAGCTTACCAGCTTGGATGACATGAGCCAGCTTCGTGAGCACGGCGACAACATTGCAGACAAGCCTACGCATTATGCCTTGGTTGGTGAGACTTTTGAGTTATTCCCAACGCCTGACCAAGAGTATGAGATTCAGCTTATATATTATGAGCGCATCCCTAAGCTAAGTGATTCCAACACATCAAACTGGCTGTTAGAGATTGCGCCTGATGCTTATCTGCACGGCGCCTTGATGCAATCCGCGCCATACCTAAAGGATGATGCAAGAATGCAGGTTTGGGGCTCAATCTATGCCACTGCATTGGCCACGGTAAACCTTGACAATGAGAAAGCAAGATTCGGCGGATCAGGCATCAGAATGAAAGTTCGTAGTTACTAATTACCCGCACATGTGGTATCCTTGTGCAAGATATATCTATGGAGGATGAAGTGTCATTCACTAATACTTTTGAGACAACAACGCTCAAGTGGGTTTTCACAACGGATTCTGTGACCCGCCCAACGAGCTGGTACATTGGTTTGTTCACCGATAACCCCGGCGAAACTGGCGCAGGCACAGAGGTTTCTGGTTTTGATTATGCCCGCACAGAAGCAACTTTTGCCGTGACAGGTAACACAGCAAGCAATGACGGCGCTGTTGAGTTTCCAGTAGCCAATGGTGGTAACTGGGGTACAATCACACACATTGGTATTCATGATGCCGCCACAGCCGGTAACATGATCGCCTATGCAGAGCTTGATGTGGCTAAGGCAATCAATGACGGTGACGTTTTCCGCATCCCAGACGGCGACCTAGACGTAACCTTGGATTGATAGAGCATGGCGTTGCGCTCAACATATAGCTCTGGGTTATACAACTCAGGGCTTTATGGCGTTCCAGAGACAACGCAGGGCTCGGCTACGGCCACGCTCACGTCATCTGTGTCATCTGGCGCAGATACGATTGTTAGCGCATCGGCCAGCACTTCCAGCACATCTGCTTCATCTGCGTCTGGCTTAAGGGTTGCCATTGCGTCAACCACGTCATCGCTTGGCACAGTAACCACAAGCGCTGCCTTGTCATACAATGAGGTGGAAGGGTTCCGCCCCGGCTATGGCTTGGGCACTTATGGCTCGTTTGTTTACGGGCGCAACCACAGCATTGAAGAAGGCTCGGCCACCGTCAGCGCATCTTTTGCGCCGGTTGTGGATTATCAGGTGACGCGCAATGTATCGGCCACGGTGACGGCCTCATCTTCATCAAGCGCCGCTGGCTATCTCTCTGTTGTGGCCTCAGCACAATCTACACTTTCTCTTGACAGCGAAATAGATTATATTCGGATAAGAAATGTTTCAGGTAGCGCGGCAACCGAGACAGAAGTATCGCCAACATCGCGCTACAAATGGATTGATATTGCAGAACCAACAACGCCCACTTGGGTGGCGGCTGATTACAGAGAAGGGGCGGCATAGAAATGGCTGACGGATCAACAACCAATTATAGCTTTGTGAAGCCAGAGGTTGGCGCCTCTGAGGATACATGGGGAACAAAGCTAAACACAAACTGGGATGACCTAGACACTTTGCTAGGTGGTGTATCCACAGCCGAATTTTCTATTCTTGATGGCGCTACCGTTACTACAGCAGAGCTCAACTACCTCGACATCACCACCTTGGGAACCACAGAGGCATCCAAGGCAGTGACCGCAGATGCCAATGGCGTTGTGACCTTTGATAACGGCACAATCAGCGAAGCGACCGCAATCACATCATCATCCAATGCCGCCACATTGGACTTGCAGGCAGGCGACAACTTCACCCACACCTTGACCGAGAATGTGACCTACACATTCAGCAACCCTGCATCATCTGGTAAGGTTTCGGCCTTCACATTGAAAGTTGTGCAGGATTCAGGCGCAAACGGCTACACAATCACTTGGCCTGCCTCTGTTGATTGGCCAGCGGCCACGGCACCTACGCTCACAGCAGATGCCAATGGCGTGGACTACTTTGTGTTCATCACCACGGACGGTGGCACAACCTATTACGGATTCACAGCAGGTCAGGCTCTGGGCTGATGAGTAGCGCAAGCAAGATAATTCAGGCGGCGGCAGGGGCTGGTGCAGGTGAAGCATTGTATGTAGAGGAAGTGTTCTCAACTTATTTGTATACTGGCACAGGATCAAGCAGAAGTATAACTAACAACATTGACCTTAGTGGCGAAGGTGGTTTGGTTTGGATTAAAAAACGTGATAATGTCTATAATCATCTGCTTTTTGATACAGTGCGTGGTACAAATAACTGGATTCGTTCAGACTCAGTATCTGCACAAGAAACAGGATACACTGACCTTTTAACTGCCTTTAACTCTAATGGCTTCACGCTTGGTAATGATTCATCTTTAGGTGCTGTAAATTCGTCAATTACTGGTGAAAAAGAATACGCCTCATGGACCTTCCGCAAAGCACCTAAGTTCTTTGATGTGGTGACGTATACTGGGGATGGAACAGCTGGTTTGGAAATTAATCATAACCTTGAAACATCTCCGGGTTTTATTTTGATTAAAAGAACAGATAGCGCGGAAAACTGGTTTTGTTGGCATCGGAATGATGGGACCACAAACCAAGCATTTACTGGTTTTTCTATAAATTTAACTAATGCAGTTGTAAACACGGCGGGGTCCCAAGACATTGCTACGGATACTATTTTCAAGCCGGGTCAAATCTATGAGGCGAATTATAGTCAAAACGCCAACATCCAAAATGCCACATTCGTCGCCTACCTATTCGCCCACAACGATGGTGATGGTGAGTTTGGTGAGTCTGGCGATCAGGACATTATTAAGTGTGGGAGTTATACGGGGACGGGTAGCTCTGGGAACCAAGTAAATTTAGGCTTTGAGCCTCAGTTTGTAATGGTTAAAGGTGCAAGTACCACAAGTAACTGGGGTATTTTTGATACCATGCGAGGGTTTACTGCAAACGCAGAAGATCAACAGGCTTTATTTGCTAATGATAGTTCAGATGAGTTGTCAAACGGAAAACTTTCTGTAAATGCAACAGGGTTTGCGCTTGAGGAATTTAACTTTAACTCATCTTCTGAAACCTACATCTACATCGCCATCCGCCGTGGCCCGATGAAGACTCCTGAGAGTGGGACTGAGGTGTTTGCGATTGATCAAGCAGATAATAACGGGTCATCCACAAACCCAGAGTTCGTTGCGGGTTTTCCTGTAGACCATGCAATAGTGAAGGGAACCGGTGGTAGTGGCTCCTATTTTGCCAGCAGGCTTATTGCACCGGGATGGGGTGATGCAACAACGACAGATGCATTTACTACTACAGGCTCTCAGGCTTTTGACTTTCAAGATGGGTGGTATGAAAATGCTTTAAATTCTACATTCTACTCTTGGATGTTCCGCCGTGCCCCCGGCTTCTTTGATGTGGTGGCTTATACGGGGGATGGGTCTACAGATGGGTCGCACCAAATAAACCACAACCTTAACGTTGCACCAGAAATGATTATATACAAGCCTAGAGACCTCGCGGCATATTGGTTTGTTTGGCATAGTGGTTTGGGGCAAGACGGGTTAGACAGATACTACTCAATGCTTCTTAACAGCAATGGCGCAAAGGGGCTTTATACTGTTGCTTCTAATAGCCTCCTGATAAATCCTCAGGGAACGGATAGTTATTTCCCGGTCGGCGGGTCAAACACAAATGCTTCCTCATACAACTACATCGCCTACCTATTCGCCACACTACCCGGCGTATCAAAAGTAGGAAGCTACACAGGTAACGGCACATCGCAGACCATTGACTGCGGGTTTAGTGCGGGTGCGAGGTTTGTGATGACCAGACGTACCAACACCACGGGCAACTGGAACGTCTGGGACAGTGAGCGAGGCATTGTGGCAGGCAACGACCCACGTTTGGAACTAAACACCACAGACGCTGAAGACACTGGGCATGATTACATTGATCCAGACTCAAGTGGCTTTGTGGTCAATTACGTTGCCGATGACGATGATGATACAAACGTCTCAGGTGACGAATACATTTTCTTGGCCATAGCCTAACCATCAACTGACACACAGGAGCATCAACAATGTCAGAATATAGAGTACGATCCACAGGCCAAGTCCTATCCCAAGGGGCTATCCGCAAACTCAACCCCAACATGTCCCTTCCGCGTGTGTGGAACGCTAACGTATGTGAGGCACTGGGCATTGATCCAGTATTGGCCTCACCTAAGCCAGCCGTCACGGGCGACTACAAGACAGTAGTACGCAACGGCGTAGAGCAGGATGCCAAGGGCAACTGGGTCTATGCTTGGGTAGAGCGTGACATGTTCTCTGACTACACAGACGAAGATGGCGTGACCCATACGAAGGCAGATCAGGAAGCCGCCTATCAGGCTCGCTTGGATGCAGAAGCCGCAGATCGTGTTCGCACTCAGCGCAACACTTTACTCGCCGAAACAGACTGGATGGCGCTTACGGATAACACGTTGACTGAGGGATGGGCGGCCTACCGCCAAGCCTTGCGTGACATCACAGACCATGCGAACTTTCCGCACTTGGAAGACACTGACTGGCCCGTAAAGCCGGAATGAGGATAGGCAATTATGCCCCTGATTCCGCTAAACATACCGCCCGGCCAATTTAGAAACGGCACGGAATACCAAGCCCTTGGGCGTTGGCGTGATGGGAACTTGATAAGGTTTCACGAAGGCGCCTTGCGCAATGTTGGCGGTTGGAGGCAACGCGGCGACGTTGATATAGATGGCGTCGTGCGAACAATGCACGCTTGGGAGGATAATAGCGGCAACAGGCGCATTGCGTTTGGCACGCATGACAGCCTCTTTGCAATGACTGCGGGGAATGCTGTTTCCGACATAACGCCTGCTGGCCTTACAAGTGGGCGTGTTGATGCAACCATCAACACAGGGTTTGGCGCTGGCGTGTTTGGTAGCGGCCTCTATGGTGAGGAGCGCGAAGACAACACAACAATTTTACCTGCCACGCAATGGTCCTTAGAAAACTGGGGCGAGTACCTTCTGGCTTGCTCACCAGATGACGGCAAAATCTATGAGTGGCAGTTAGATGGCGGCACGCCAGCCGCTGTGTTAAGCAACGCACCAACAGGCTGTTCTGGCATGATGGTGACTGAAGAGCGATTTGTTTTTGCCTTTGGTGCCGATGGCAATGCAAGAAAAGTTGCCTTTTCCGATCAAGAAGACAACAACACATGGACGCCAGCAATTACAAACCAAGCTGGTGACATAGAGTTGCAAACCAATGGTGTCATCTTGCGCGGTCTCAGAACACGCGGTCAGGCTCTTATATTAACAGATCAGGACGCACACACAGCAACATATCAAGGCCCGCCCTTTGTCTATGGCTTTGAGCGTGTCGGCACGTCATGTGGTTTGATTGCACCAAACGCCGCTGTTTCTATTGATCAAGGCGTGATCTGGATGGGCCGCAGGTCATTCTTTGTTTATTCTGGCGGCGCCGTGCAGGAAATGCCTTGCGATGTTTCTGATTATGTATTCAGCGACATGAATAACGATCAGCGCAGCAAGGTTTCTGCGGTGGTCAATAGTTTCTGGAATGAAATTTGGTGGTTTTACCCAAGCAAATCTAGCATTGAGTGCGATAGGTATGTAGCCTATGACTACGGGCAAAATGTTTGGATCACAGGAAACCTAAGCCGCACCGCTGGCGTTGATCGTGGTGTTTTCCGTTACCCTATGTGGATTAAGTCAGGCGGCGAGCTTTACGAGCATGAGATTGGCAATGATTATGAATCAGAGTCAGTCTTTTGCGAGACAGGGCCGATCACACTTGCCACCGGCGATCAAATTATGACTGTGAACGAGTTATTACCTGATGAGCTGAACCTTGGAAGCGTCACGGCCACATTTAAGACTAGGTTTTACCCGACCGACACAGAGCGCGAGTATGGCCCATTTACAATGAGCAACCCAACCAGCGTGAGGTTTAGTGGTCGCCAAATTAGGATGCGCGTCACCGGCAATGTAAATGATGATTGGCGCGTGGGCGTCATGAGGATAGACGCGGTGCCGGGTGGGCGCAGATGAGAAACAGAATTGTCCCGCCTGTCACGCAAAACATTTACCAGTGGGCGGAAAACTTGCGGCGCTATCTTGGCCGTGCGTTGGACCAGCTATCGGCAAAGGATAGCACTTCTGTTGCGTCTGAGGATGGCGTGTTGCTCTATGATAGGGAGAATGGCTATCCCGTAGTATCCAAGGACGGCGAGTGGCGCCAGATTATTCTTGCCGATGGATATGCACAGCTAATTCAAGACAATGACATAACGGCGGCGTCCTCGGATACTGCTTATGCGATCACCTATGACACGCCAGCCCTTGCTAACGGTATTTCTTTAGGGACACCAGCAAGCCGCATTGTGTTTGCTGATGGTGGCCTTTATCTTGTTACATTTACCGCCCAAATTAGGCAAAATGCTTTCGGAAACGTAGAGTTGAGATTTTGGCCACGCATAAACGGAACAGACGTTGCCGGAAGCACAATGGTTAATAGAATGCACAACTTTGGCGCAACGCTAACTGTGTCTAGGTCTGCAATATTTTCAGTTTCTGCAAATGATTACTTAGAGGCAATGTGGTCTACCGATGACACGGATGCCTTTTTAGAGGGCACGGCAGCAACAGCATGGTCGCCTGCCGCGCCTTCGACCGCAATTTCAATCACAAGGATTAGGGCTTGAACATCAAAGAGCTTATTGAATCGGCATTGGATGAGGGTGGCAATACGCACACTTATGAAGATGTAAGGCAGTCGATCATCAAGGGTGACATGCAGTTATGGCTTGCAGATGATGCGTGCGCGGTGACTGAAATCGTGATATACCCTAGAAAGAAGGTTTTGCATGTTTTCCTTGCGGCTGGTAAAATGGAATCTATTGTGGACATGCTTGAGAGCGCCGAACGATTTGGCAGGGCCAATGGCTGTGAAAGTATCACAATAGCAGGGAGACATGGTTGGAAAAGAGTTTTGTCTGGCGAGGGCTTTAGCCACTCGCTCACAGTATTAGAAAAGGGCTTGTGAATGTCTGGTGGCGGCGGAAAAGGCGGAAGCCAAACAACAAAGGTAGAAATACCTGAGTTTATTGAGCGTGCCGGTGAGCGCAATATCGACAAGGCCGAAGAAATCTCACGAATTGGTTATGTTCCTTACTTTGGCCCAGACGTGGCCGCAATGACGCCAATGGAAGAATCGGCAGGTCAAAACGTCATGAAAGCGGCTGGGGCTTTTGGCTTAGCTGACCCCTTTGCTGGCACTGCACGGGCGACACCTGCCGGTCAGGGAATTGCCGAGCATGAATATCTTATGGCTAATCCTGACGTTTTACAGGCAGTTCAATCTGGGGCGATGCCTTCGGCAAGGGCACATTACGAGCAGTTTGGGCAATTTGAGGGCCGCGATAGCAGGGGCCTCGGAGCGCAATCTGCAATGGCTGGCATGCCACAGGCGCAAAGCTTTGGCGGTGTCTCTGCATATTCATCAGCACCATTGTACCAGCAAGCGATCCAAAACTTGCAACGTGAAGCACCCGGCCAGTTTCAGGCGCTTACCGCACCGTTCATTGATCCATTTACCGGCGCACAGCCTGTGTCACCATATGGCTTGGGTAGTGAATTTGCCGCGCAGACGGCGGAAGCCGAAGCGGCGTATTTGGCGAGAAACCCAGACGTTGCGCAGGCTGTTAATGAGGGTATATTTAAAGACGCGACAGAGCATTACCAGCGTTATGGCCAGTTCGAAGGACGCGATCCTATGGGCCTCGGCTATAGGTCACAGCTTGACATTATGGACAAGCTACCGGCTGGCACGGCACAGCTCATGGAGCGCGACAACCCACAAGCAAACACCATGGGCTACACTAAGCGTTATGACCAGCTACCACCCGGAACGGTAGTGGCATCTGCGGATAACAGATTTGACGGGCCCGGCTATTATCAGGGCAGAGACGGCAAGTTTTTCTTCGCTGATAATAGCGAGACATACAGGCGTGGCCTTAATTATGAAGAAACATCAGGAGTGGCATAATGGCTGGCGCACCATCGAGTAATGCCCCAAGGCAGGGCGCAGGGAATATGATGATGCCACCAAGCGGTGGCGATGCCGACAGGACAATGATCTATGTGCCACCGGGCGGTGGCAATGCTCAACAGCAAGTCATGCCTGCTCCCGCACCCGCACCCGCACCTAGTGCGCCATCTAACATATTCACGCAGGCGGCTGGCGCACAAAGGGGCGCACAGCGAGCATACGAGGAAATGGCAGACTTTCGCATGACTCCTATGCAAGCCGCACAACTTGGCCCTGCCCGTGAAATGCGGGCCGCACAACTTGGGCCTGCCCGTGAGATGCAAAGCGTAGGTCAGGTGGCTGATGTAAGCGCACCGGGTCAAATTGATGTAAACCAATTGGCGACAACTGACCTTGGCGCATACATGTCACCATATGAGCAGGCTGTTGTTGAGGCTGGCCAACGTGACATTGAGCGTCAGCGTCAGATGGCGTCAGAAAACCTAGCGGCGCAGGCGCAACGTGCGGGCGCTTTTGGTGGCTCACGTCAGGCGGTGCAGGAAGGCATCCTAGCAAGCGAAGCTTTGCGTCAGGCTGGGCAACTATCCGCACAGCAACGTCAGGCAGGCTTCACACAAGCCTTGCGGTCTGGCCAGTTCGATATTGGCCAAATGCAGGCCGCACGCACACTGGCAAGCCAGCAAAGCATGCAGGCAAACACACTCAACCAACGGGCGGCAGAAGCGGCGGCACAGCGCGAGCAAGCGGCACGCGCAGGAAACATGGCGGCGGCAAACCAGTTCGCACAACAGCAAGCACAACTGGAGCAAGCGGCACGTTCCGCGAATATGGCGGCGGCAAACCAGTTTGCGATTCAGCAGGCACAGTTTGAGCAAGCCGCAAACCAAGCAAACTTTGGCGGTCAGTTCAGCGCCGCAAATGTAAGACAAGCAGGCGCCGCTGGTCTTGGCGGACTTGGCCAGCAAATGTTTGGTCAGGGTATGGGCATCCAGCAACAGCAGATGGCGTTTGGCCAGCAACAGCGGGCCATGAACCAAGCCCTTATTGACGCGGCACGCGGTCAGTATGGTGGCTTTACAGGCGCACCACAGGCATCGCTGGCGTTGCCATTGCAGGCGGTTGGCATGGCGCCACACGGTCAGATACAAACAACGTCAGGCGGTGGCGGCGGTGGGTTTGGCTCTGCTTTGGGTGGAATAGGTGGCCTACTTGGCGGCATTGCACAAGTTGCGCCTCTGTTTCCATCAGACATCCGACTTAAGAAGGACATCAAAAAGATCGGCGAAACCAAAGGCGGCCACAATCTTTACACTTGGAAGTGGAGAGACGAAGCCAAAGAGTCTGGCCTACCACTTGGCCCAGAGCGCGGTGTCGTGGCTCAGGAAGTTATGGAAAGGCAACCAGAGGCCGTTCATCGTCATGAGAGCGGCTATCTGATGGTTGATTATGGGGCGATTGAATAATGGCTGATGGTATTTTTTCTGTTCTTCCTAATTACCGAGTTACCAGCCCGTCTGGCATGCGCAACTTGTTTGGCCAGACTAGGATGCACAAGGGCCTTGACCTTGGCGCGCCAACAGGCACGCCAGTAGCCTCGCCAGTGGCAGGCAAAGTGCTCCGCAAGGGTTTCGATACAAGCGGTTACGGCAACTTTATTATCATTCAGGAACCAGATGGGAGCACCAGAAGGTTTAGCCATTTAGCAAGCATGCCGGGCTTGCAAGAAGGTGATCCTGTTACACCGGGCATGGTAATCGGCGAGGTTGGGTCAACAGGCCGATCAACAGGTCCACATCTTGACTATGTTATGCGTGATGCTGAAGGCAACTTGAAGATGCCAGAGGTGGCGGATGAGTCATTGTACAGGGCTTTTGGTCAGGCACCACGTCCAAGGGGTGATTCAACACCGCGCCCTATCGACCCACAACGCGAGGTTATGGTAGGCACAGGAGCCATGGGCGGCACTGACCTGCGCAAAGGCATGATGGCAGGACCGGCTGAGTTTGCTAGGCTAGATATCAACCAAGCCGAACTAGAAGAACAGCAAGCCGAGCCGTTGCGCGTAACTGTAGGTGGAGGGCTTGGGGAACTCACTGCCGCGAAACAGCTTCAGCGATTAACAGAACAGGCCGAGGCCGCGAGGCGCACACCGATGGATCGTGACGGTCTTGCAAATATCATTCGGGATGACATGAGGCAAAATTCAGGCATGTATCCTGCTGGTCTTTTGGCTGAAGAAGGCATTATGGATTCGCCCAACAGAATGCGTGCGGAGCCAATTGATGATGGTGTTGCCGGCCTTATTAGTGGGGATATGCAAGCAAACCCCGAAGCGTATAACGCAATAAAAGAGCAGGTTGTTGACGCGCCAGAAGCGGCTCTTGATGCGCTAGGTGCAGAAAAGCCAGAATCCAAGTTTAATCTTGCCGGCCTTGGCAACGCTTTGGTTGATATTGGCGCAGGCATTGCGTTGCTTGAGGGCGATACAAAATCGGCCAAAGCGTTGCAAGCCATGTCAAAGTCAAACAAGGAGCGCGAAACTGAATTAAAGCAACGGAATGCGGCTATAAATCTATTTAAAGTCTACGGTATGAGCCAAGAAAATTCCGAAACCATTGTGGATTCTGGCGCTGCTAATTCGTTTCTTTCTAACCTTCTAAAAGCAGACGACAAGTCAGCCGCTGTTAAAAATTATGAATTTTTGCTAAAACAAGGCGTATCGCAAAATAAGGCCATTGGCATGGCCTTTGGCAAGGGTGGAACAACCGTGAATGTTGGTGATGGTGCCCCAGAACTTGGTAAAATACCAACTGGGTATCAAGTGGTTTATGATCCAGCAACCAAGCAATACAACATGCAAGCGGTAGAGGGTGGCCCGGCTGCGCAAGAGGCCGAAGAGGAGGCAAGAGCTGAACAGCTTAGAGCCGAGCAAACCAGCGCCGCCGGTAATATTGTCATGCAAGAAATTGCATCATTGAAGGAAAAAATGAGAGAGGGCCCGCCCATTACTGGAGCTTTCGGGACATTGGCAAAAGAAATTCCCGGATCAAAAGCATTTGATGCTTCAGAAAACATCAAGTCAATTGTCGCTAACATTGGATTTGATAGATTACAGCAAATGCGTGAAGCAAGCCCAACAGGTGGCGCTCTTGGCGCGATCAGTGACAGAGAACTTTCTACATTGCAGGCCGTCATGGGTAGCCTTGATCAAGCGCAGAGTGAGGAGCAATTTGCCCGCAACCTAAACAGACTTGAAGAAATCTACACTGAGATTTTAAGGAAAGCCTCTACATATAAAAATGCAGCAGAGTTTGGCTTTGCTCAGGCCGGACAAGCACCAACACAATCACAACCACAATCACAATCGCAATCACAATCACAAAACAGAATTACCATAGGGCCTTCATATTAAGGAATAAAACATGCCACGCTTTCCAGTAATGATAGACGGCAGGGAATATGAGGTGAAGGCTAAGGATAGCCAAGAAGCCTTGGCCAAAGCCGAAAAAATTGACCCAAGCACAACGCCTTTTATGGTTGCCCGTTCTGGCACTGATAGAGTGTTCGAGAGGCCACAAACAGGGCAGCGTTATTTGGTAGGCGAAGGCTACAGCACAACCAACCCAGAAAAGGTTGAAAGAGCGCT